>Ga0209662_1000015_pt1 | contig 191379 bp, 166 predicted proteins | sample SaaInlV_150m_DNA_4_FD_184662 | JGI IMG/M metagenome (GOLD analysis project Ga0209662, IMG submission 184662) | Marine microbial communities from expanding oxygen minimum zones in the Saanich Inlet - SI072_LV_150m_DNA (SPAdes) (version 2) | ecosystem: Environmental > Aquatic > Marine >...
TATCATTCAGTAGAAATACTTTACTAAACACTTTTCTAAACCTTAATGAAGATAGAAGTGAGAATGAGTATGATTTAATTATTAAAGAAATCAAAAAGAATTGTAAATACTTTGATATAATAACTTATACAAATAGAGATGATGAGGAGTTAGATTATGTATGTTATAGTTGTAGTGAAAGTAAGTATAAAGGAAAGATTGGTTTTATGATTAGTGAGAGATGGGGATATATAAGACACTTTATTAATATAGAATAATTGAGTAGACATATTTTTAAAATTACTTTATATTTGAACATAGGTATACAAAACCAACTAAGGCTCATATATGTCGAAGAAAGAAAGCATAAAAAAATCAGTTACCTCTGAACTATCGGAAGCAAAAGAGCTTGCCAAAGCAACAAATATTGAAGATGTAAAAAGCGGACAATGGTTCATATCATTGATGTCAAAACTTGCAAAAACATACGACAAGAATGTAACGGCTGAATATTTTCAAAAGAAATACCCCGGTCTAACACCTGATGAAATTGCAGACATACTAATTGGAGTTACAGTTAAGTATGCAACAGTAGCAGGAGGAGTTGCCGGTGCAACTATTACCGCTAACCAGATTACATTGTTAAGTTCAGCAGGTGCAACTGCAGCAATAATGGCTGGCTCAATTGGAGCAGAGATTATTTATCTTGCCAGATTGCAAATGAAGTTAGTGTTAGATCTGTCTGTAGTATACGACATAAGACTTGATCCAGAAGACCCAGAAGACATGCTATTGGTTTTTGGTTATGCTTTGGGTGTCGTACCAACTGAGTTAATTGGTAAATCAGTTGAAAAGGCTGCAGGAGCAGGCACTCAATATGCGATCAAGAAATACCTAAGCAAAGGTACATTGCAGACAGTGCAGTCATTTGGAAAAAGAATTGGGATGAAGATATTACAGCGAAGTGTTATAAAGTATGCTGTCCCAATAGCTTCGGCTGCAATAGGAAGCTCCTACAATTACTTCACAACAAAGACAATTGGTAGAATTGCTAAGTCACACCTTAAAAATCGTGGTAAAGTTACCGAAGAGCTAAGGTCAATTATCTCAAAAAGGAATACCTATCACATAGTTTTCCCGGCCGCTGTGCTCTATATGGCTCAAATAGATGGAAAGGTTACTAAAGAGGAAAAGGATCTCTATATGGCCGTGCTATCACGCTTAAAACTTGAAGATCATGAGCAGAGTACTTTCCAAGAATTGTTATCCAGTGAGAAGGATATTTTTGAGTCCGTAGGAAAGCTTGAAGATCAATCTATAAGACAAGCATTGATAAGGGTATTAAGTCTGATGGCCATATCTGATGGTCACTTTTCAGATGAAGAGAAAGATTTTTTACTTGCTATATCTAAAAAGTTAAGTATTGAAGTTAATTTAATGGATCTTGAAGAGCAGGCAAAGGATTACATGATCGTGGCAGATGACAGCTTAGTTGGCATGTCAGAATCTTACTTTAAAAGTGTTTATTCTTCGGCAAGTAAGCATTTCAATAATGCGTTTAAAAGAAAAGATATGCCCTAAAAGCAATTCAGGATATTTGTCGCATAATTTGATATGGATATAGCATAGCACTTTATTGGCCAAACCGTTATTACATATTTATTGTTGATCAACTGCGATTTTATAATTTTAATTATTTATAAAATAGTGAATAGTTAACACAACCAACCCAATTGGGACAAGCAGCGTATAAGCTACTTCCAACACATTGAAGGCATATTCCATAATATTTAGTAGTTGTTTTTTCATTTTGTAAATAAGTATCAAACAGCCTTTAATCGTTCAATAACCTTAACCATTGCAAGGGTATCCAACCTGCAATACTCCAAAAGCTGTTTCCGTGTTTTTTCTGGGTTTCCTTTAAAGGTTCCATTGGCCATGGATAGAAATGTGTTTGATGCGGTTTCACCTTCCTTTATTTCAAGATTGTTATAGGAGAGCTTAGGCACCAGAGCGGGCAGAACATACTTTATTGAATAACTCCCCTTCATCATAGGGGTATAGTACCATTTATGTTGAAAGGGAATCATTAAGTCCTTGAGTCTATTAATAATGTCTGTTAGTTGTGTTGAGTACTGTGGAAAAAGCTCAATTAGATCTTTTAGCTTACCCTTTTCAAAGCCTATATTGTAAACAATAATGTCTCCATAGGTTCCACACTCGGTAATAAGCTGTTCAACAAATCCAATTCTCGGATCTTGTTTTGGGTCTGCCAGATATTCTTTGTGGGCTATTTCAGAACCTGGGGAGCTTTGAATATGTAGAGAATACTGAAATACCAATTGCTGATATGGCCTACTGTTGTTATATATTGGCACAGCAGGGCTAATCGTTTCAAAGTCGAGATAATACAAAGGGTAATTTAAGTTAGATATAAAGTTTCTGATCTGATCAATATCAATAAAAGAGGTTCCTTCAACTTCTGATTGTACTTGGAGTGCTTGATTAGGAGTTAATGAAGTATTATCAAGGTCGATCTGATCCAAGGTAATTATTCCCTGGTTATACAGTTCAAATTTCTTCTTAGTACTTAAGTTTGATATATCAAACACAGAGTAATCTGGTATATGCTTCCAGCATGTTCCTTTGTAGTCACATGCATAAGGTTCGAAACAATGAGGTCCAATCTTAATGTTAGGAGTAGTAGAGTTGCTTATTACATTCTTTAGCCGATTTACCTCATTTGGTATTTGAGGAAGGAATTCCAATACTTTATCTTTAACGGATTCAGTGCTGAAGAGTTGCTGTATATCCAGCTCTCCATCTCTTTTGTATTGTTTGTTAATATGTACAATTGATATGTCCTTAAGGTCAATACCAGAATTAACAATGGTGTAATACTGAATAGCAGCATCCTTAACATAAGTATCTGATACCTTGGTTGAGCTCTTAACTTCATAGGCTTTCCAACCCTCGGCATCCTTCACTAGAATATCCAAGGCTGCCAGCACATTGTTGTACATGAAAGTAGCCTCATAGATAATAGTCTCTCCTTGATCTATGTACTTTGATGTTTTATCAACCGATTCTACCATCTTGAAATGGTTTTCGGGGGAAGCGTCAACACCAAATGGGAAAAGTTCTTGTGCCAATAAACCAACGTTTGTACCTCTATCAAAAACGGCCTGTAGTGATGCAGGTGTTGGATCTTTAAGTCTATAGTGATGTTTGTAGAGGAACAATGACTTTTCACATTGAAGTCCCCTTATAAAAGTTGATTTAGAAAGTCTGTTATTTGCCATTAACTGAGAGATAATTACACTGTAAAGTTAACCAAATAATTATCCCATAGCAAACAAAACTATGTAACTATTGGTTTGGTGTTATATCCACAATACCATCACCACCAGTGATTTTAATTACACGTTTGTTGGCACCAACCTTAAAGTCTAATTTGTTTAGGTCTACGGAACGAACCTGTAAATTGTCGTAGGTTCTAAACATATACCTACGGTTTGTTAAGTCTCTTATGGTTACCCATTGAGTATAGTCATAATCTTTTTTTCCATCGGTTATCATTCGTGATACTCCAAGTGGAATGTCAACCACGTTAATAAAATGCAATGCAAGGTTTACTGCTTCTGTAATATCAGTGGGTTGTATTGCATTGTGCGACATTAATGTTGATTTTATGAAGCGTGATGGAGGTGTCCAGTCACCTGGTATCCCAACAAAGCCAGCACCTTGCCCAACGGGTATAAATGTTTTACCGTTAAATGATGTGGGTTCAGGATTATTTGGTGTTAGGTTAAGGTAGTTTGTTATATTAGTTGTTTGCCAGTCATAAGGAGGCGAGTTTGTTAACACTCCCACCATATTATCATAAATATTTAATCCTTCGGCTGTGTATTCAATTATTATGGATTTACCCGTGGCATCTGTAACATTAAAGTGCAATGGGCTAGGAATTGGAAATGATTCTAAAAAGCAAACGTAAACTGATTGTACTGCGGTTCTTACTTCTTCAACAGTGCTGAAATTTCCCAGTACCCATAATCCAAAATCCAAGTTCCAAAGTGCTTTTGATTCTTCTCCCTTTGGAACATCTTGATAAACAGTGTAGCCAGGAAGATAAAGCCCTCCAAATGACAACCCGGCTTCGTTTAAGCCATCAATTGCCACAGAGTATCCCATGGCACTCATGTATACATAACCATATTTGTTTGTCCATTGCATACCAGGTGTGCTATCTGGTGTAATACTTGTAAAAATTTCTCCTCTTGGTTGTATCTTAAGTTCTGAGTTGAGTTCTACCCCAAATTCCATGCTCCTTACAGTTACTACTGATGAGTCCTTTGCTTTAACTAGTATCTCTGTGCATGCTCTTGATGAATTAAAAGGAAGTAGCAATGCACTAATAATTATAATAAGTTGAAACCGTTTTGTCATTGATATTGTTTTTAAATTAGGATGCTAATTTATATATTTTTTGCAAAGCATACCCTAACTTAGATTCTTGCAATGTGATATGACCTCAAATCATTAAAAATGGCAATAGTTATAAAATAATTTAACATTAAATGCAACAAGGTTGCAATAAAATATTATCTTTGCTGCATTATAAAACAAACAAACGTTAAAAAATGAATAAATTTTTATTAAGTCTTTCTGTAATAGCAATGTCTATGTTGCTTTTTACTGGTTGTAAAAAAGACGATCCAGTTATTCCTAATGAGGAAGAGGTTATTACAACACTCAACTACACATTAATTCCTTCTGATGGTGGAACTCCTGTTGTATTATCCTTTCAAGATTTAGATGGTGATGGAGGTGATCCACCAGTAATAACTGGAGGCACTCTTGCCATGAACACTACTTATGATGGCTCTTTGGAATTATTAAATGAGACCGAAACTCCTCCAGGAGATATAACCGAGGAGGTAGAAGAAGAAGCTCTAGAGCATCAGTTCTTTTTCCAAACTTCCATAGGTGGGGTTAGTTTTACCTATGAAGATACGGATACAAATGGTAATCCCATTGGTATTTTAACAAAAGTAACTACCGAAGGTTCAGGTAATGGAACAATTACTGTAATTTTGCGCCATGAGCCAGACAAGGATGCTTCTGGTGTTTCAAATGGTGACATCACAAATGCTGGAGGTGAGACAGATATTGAAGTTGTATTTAATGTTGAGGTTATGTAAACATATAACCATCATCATCATCATTTTAGGCTTATCTGTAGTTAGTTTTGCTCAGAACTGTAATTTGACTGTTTCTGGTTCTGTAAATGATTTGAGTACAGGTAAGCCTATTATTTTTGCCAACATATTTGTTCAAGAGCTACAATCTGGGTATGTCACTGATAGCAAGGGTTATTTCATCAGTAACACCATGTGCCCTGGTAAATACCATGTTTACATTAGTCACATAGGGTGCGAAACTCAGGAGCTGTATATTAATATCTCAGGTGATACTGTGATAACGGTTTTTTTAGACCATAATAACCATCTTTTGAACGAAATTTCCATAACCGAAGAAGGCGGAGAAATTACCACAGAAGAAACCCAATCTTTAAATTCAAAAAATATAACGCAAAATTCCAACAAGAGTTTAGCATCGATGCTTGAAAGTATCTCAGGTGTAAGTACCATTAATAATGGTAGTGGAATTTCAAACCCAGTTGTGGACGGGCTTTATGGAAACAGAATTTCCATTTTGAATAATGGAGTTGTACAAAGTGGACAGCAATGGGGTGTTGACCATAGCCCTGAAATTGACCCTTTAGCTGCCAATAGGATTACTGTGATAAAAGGTGTTGGTGCATTGGAGTATCAAGGCAGTTCATTGGGAAGTATTATACTGGTGGAGCCTGAAAAAATTGACATTGAACCCCACCTGCATGGAGAAGCCAGGTACTTTTTTGAGACAAATGGGTTTGGTAACGGTCTAAACCTAGAATTGCAGCAATACTCTAAAATATTTGGGTGGCGTGCAATAGGAACCATAAAAAAAAGTGGAGATAACCGAACTTCAAAGTACTTTCTGCGAAATACGGGTAATCAACAAGCCAATATAGCATTGCAATTCGAGAAGTTGTGGAATAAAAATTGGCTTAGCGATTTATACTTTAGCTCTTTTAATGCTGATTATGGAATACTAAGAGGCTCACACATTGGAAACCTTACTGACTTGGAGGAAGCTTTTGAGCGCGATGTTCCGTTTTACACACAAGACCAATTCTCATATTCCATAAGCGCACCATACCAAAAGGTAAATCATCTTTTACTAAAGTTTCATACAAAATATAGTATTAGCGAAAAGCAGTGGTTTGATTTTACCTATGCTGGACAATATAATTTGCGAAAAGAATTTGATGTGCGCAGAAGCGGAAGATCAGATATTCCAGCATTGAGTTTGAAGCAGTCTTCAAATTATTTTGAAGGTAAATATCGAAATTACCTAACAAATAATTGGGAATTAAAAGCTGGTGTCCAGTTAAGTATGGTAAATAATACTAATCTTCCTGAAACAGGAATATTGCCACTTATTCCTGATTACAATGCATATGAGTTTGGAGTGTTTGGCATAATTTCTAAAACCCTTGAGAAAACAACCTTTGAATTTGGTGGTAGATATGACCTTGAAAATAGAAAAGTTGCTACAATTTCATCCAGTATTCCACGAGAAATCATCCGATTTGAAAACGATTACCATAATTTTAGTGGCATGGTTGGAATTAGTTATCAGCTTGGTGATGGATGGGAGGTAGCCTATAATTTTGGCTCCATATCTAGAAATCCAGAAGTGAATGAGCTTTACAGCAGTGGCTTACACCAAGGGGTTGCCGGAATTGAAGAGGGTGATCCAGATCTTGGCAAGGAGATTTCATTTAAAAATACTTTATCAATAAAGGGTGCTGTTAAGGATAGACTATTTTTTGAAGGCTTATTTTATTTTCAGCAAATTAATAATTTCATTTTTCTTAATCCACAAGATGAAGTTAGGTTAACAATACGTGGAGCTTTCCCTGTGTTTAAATATGAACAAACCGACGCTAGACTGATTGGATTTGATTTAACTGCAACTTGCAAATTAACTGAACAGTTTAACATTACAGGGAAATATAGCTGCCTAAATGGGCATGACCTAAGTAATGACATACCGTTAGTTTATATGCCACCAAATAACCTTTATGCTGACTTTAGTTATTATATTCCTAAATTTGGGAAGTTTCAAAATATAGAATTTCAAATTAATAGTAGGTTGGTATTTGAACAAAAAAACATACTCCCTTCTCAAGACTTTCTTGCACCTCCGGAGTCATACTACTTGATTGGCCTCAAGGCATCAGCTGAGAAGCAATTAAGTAAACTGAGGTTAAACATGTATGTCAGAGTAGAAAATTTACTCAATGAAACATACCGTGATTATCTCAATCGTCAACGCTATTTTGCTGATGACCTTGGATTCAATTTGATTGTAGGTATAAATATTTCATTTTAATAAATTATTTTATATGGAAGAAAATATTCTTTTAAAACAGCTTCTGAGAGAACGAAAATTAAAAGCTACATCCACCAGATTGGAGGTGCTATCAGTAATCTCAGGTTATAACAAAGCCATTCCATTTTCTGAAATTCAAAATGCTCTTCATGACTTCGATAGAGTTACATTATATCGTACCATTAATTCTTTAATGAAAAGTGGTATTATCCACAAGGCATCAGTAGGGGAGAAGGAAACATTTTATGCGGTATGCAGCAGCAAATGCTCCTGGGATTCTCATAATCACAAACACATTCATTTTAAATGCTCAAATTGTAAAGCGGTAACATGTGTTCAGGCAGATAGCGCTATAAACTTTGCCATACCAGGTCATACCATTAATAATTTTGAAATTGAAGCCACTGGCATATGTGTAGCATGCAATTAATAAACACTAAAATGATGCTCTTGTTTTCATTATTACATTTATAATTCTCACTGAGCACGCTTTCATATGACAATGCTAATCTTCTGTGTGAGGACTTCTTGGATAACCTATTAAAGGTGTTTCAACAGGTGATGCTAGCCCAATAAATACAACCAACTGATGACTGCCAGGGTTAGTCTGAACAGGAATCATTTCCCAGTTATTACAACACCAAACGTTTCCTGAAGGGTCAACTTGCACTCCCGTAACTCTCTCAAATCCGTCGAAAGTGTATCCGCCATCAGGTGAAATTGGATCACCAGTATTAAAACCTGGAGGTAAGCTAGATGTGTTTGCACCAGCTATGTAGCTTAATCTCTTTCCATTGAAATTGGCTACAAAAACGTTGTCGTTGCCATCCACTGCAATACCCCATGGCATATATAAACCACCACCAGTATAAGGGCTGCCTGCGGAAACTGTACCGCTAGGCGTAATCATACTCACAGATGCTCCTGGAAACCCGTAATCTGAGGAGATGGCAGCTATAAACTCTACGAAATCTTCTACCGTGCTGCTTCCACATGGTGGATCCATACCTCCGGAGTTTGCCACCCATACATTGCCTTGACTATCAGCTGCAATACCCATGGGCCGGTGAAAAGAACCTTCCACAAGTTGAATATTACCGTTAGGATCAATCTTACAAACCTTATCGTTGTAGTTGCTAGTTACCCATGCATTACCATAAGTATCAACGGTAACATCAAAAGGTTTTTCTATTCCTATTTCTTCATATACTGTTCGTTGGTTCGGATCGCCGTTTGTAAATTTTGTAACGCTTTCAGCCTCGCAGTTTACCATCCAAATGTTACCATCATGATCCGATGCCATGCCTTGTATCTTAGCATCTTCGTCTGACAAATATCCGCCAGGGATAACTGGATTTACACTTAAATCTGCATCCGGAGATAATGCTTCTCCATTGGAATTAAACTGTGCAACATTATTCCAAAGTAATGCTTGATTATCATCACTAACCGGACATTGGGACCCTTGAAAAGCAAAATTTCCTACCCAAACATCTCCTCTTATGTCAAAAGTAATACCAAAACCGGCTCCGTATACACCTCCACCTTCGTAAGGTGAGCCTGGATAATTTTCGCCTGTTGGAGTATACCTAAGTACTTTTGTGTCACCACACACATTGGGATCGGAACTATCATCGCTGTATGTGTAATTATTGGTAACCCATACATTGCCATCATAATCAAAGGCTATATTTCCAGGTCCGTCTAGTTGCTGTCCGTTACCATCATATCTAATTGCTAGTGTCCAGTTATCAGGAGCTAGATTTAGCATTGGTTCGTACAACTCCGAATTCATTGAGAAATCAAATAAAGGTGAGATAACCTCTTGGCGCCATGGCGTATGTGATATGTTAATGGCAGCTTGCAATGTATTGTCTGGAGCTTCATCATTTGGAGATGTTGAAATAGCAAAGAGGTCAGAACATTTGGACGGTTGTTCTACGCAGGTAGCAATTATGTTTGCCAAGGAATTGAACTTGCTTAGTGTTGACGTGGATGCTCCATTGGGAAACTGATTAAGAACTGTGGCAATGCCCCCATCACCAATATTTACAAGGTTTTGTAGGGTTGCAGCAGCATTTTGTAATCCAGGGTAGCTACCTGCTATGTTATCTCCATCTATGAACTGAGCCATCGCATATGCAGTAGCAATTGTTGTTCTTTCGTTGATTACCACATTAGAGGGAAGTGGCTGAGTACCAAACACAGACGCTAACTTTATACTTGCTGAAGCACCAGATGCAGTGGCGTATATCACTGCTTCTGGATCAGTTGTCATCGAAAAGGAAATTTCAAACTCCCCTCCAGAACTTGTTTGAGTCTCGCCCAAAGAAACTGCATCAGACCATTGGCTTGATCCAGCTAGATAAATTTTTACCATTGAGTTTTCAATTGGTGACTGTCCATGTAAAACGGTACCTTTTAAGGTGATGGTCTCCTCTGAGGAGTCACTTTCTTTATTGCAACCAATGGAAATTAAGAAAGTTGCTAGTAAAATAACTAATATATTTCTGCTTGATTTAGTATTATTAAACATAAGGTTTGATTTTAATTTGTTATATAGAGTCTACAATATGCGTTTTAGGGGTAAATGGAATAATTTACTGATAAATTGGTATTTAGATATAACTGTACTGCTGTAAAAGTATATAAAATTAAATCGAATACTACTGGTAAAAAAAAGATACACAAAAAAAGAGGGTTAAAGCTCATGTTTTCTGAGCCTTAACCCCCTTGTTAATCAGGTAATTAATATTATTTTGCAAAACCTAGGTTGAAACCTAATGTAACTTCGAATGAAGTATCGTTAGCATTTTCTAGGTTATCCATATCCCACTCAGTTCCCAACCAAACAGAACTTCCGTTGTTGAGCATTTTTTGTAAGATAACACCTAGCCCTGCTCCGGTACCTTGAAAATTATCAGTTTCGTCAGCGCCATTGACCTTGTCTTTTTCTGTTGCAAACACTCTTCCTAACCATGTGTATGGTTGAAGACGCCATCCATCTTTAACAGCGAAGTCGATTGAAAAATCAATACCAAATGCAAAAGCACTCCCAGATATCCACTCCTCTACCATATCCTCTGTGCCTGGGTCACCTGGAATTAAGAGTTTGGAATCTGTGTAATTTTCCATTTCATACTCTGCCCAAATACCAACATTTACACCACGATCACTACCAGGGTCTGTTCTTAGAACCCAATATTCTGCGCCAAATGCTAGTACAGACTCTTTTGGTACTTTTGGAAATGATCCACCATTCCACATTGCGCCTTCTAGGTTGTCTCTGTCATAGGTAAAGTTGCCATATTCGAAAGATAAGTCTAATGCTCCTTTGTAGGTATACTCTAAACCAGCATAAAATCCGTCTTCCCAATAGCTTTCTTGTATTCCTGCATTAATTGAGAATCCACTTACGCCTTTGTCAAACATGGTTTGAGCCTGAGATATTATGGCTAGACCCATTACTAGTAATAAAAGAGTAATTTTTTTCATTGTCTTAATTATTTAAAGTTTGGGCTCTGGTTTTTTCCTTTTTATCCAACACAAATTAGAACCCTTTAGAATTTGCGTGAAGAATTTAATGCAATATACCGTTTATGAAATAAAATAGTTATAGCATATTCTATACTTTTCAATAGTGGAATGTGAATAACTTTGACTTAGGCATATATAACGAAAACTACAAATCAAGGAGAAATTGCAGTGTAAAGTTCCTGGGTGGTTGGATGTCGCCGGGTCGGCCCATGTATTCTTTGTTGAACATGTTTTTTGCGATAAATGAAAGTTTTGCTGAAGGTGTAAAGTTATATGAAGCTCTGAAATCGAAAACAAAATAACCAGAATCATGCTTTTCACGATATTCTTTGAGGCCTGGAAATATCTGAGTGCCTAATATGGTTTCCTCAAAGGCAGAGTCAATTCTTTCCATGAAGCTTCTATATATGGTGCTTATGCCAAAGGATAACTTATGCACCTGTATTTCAATATCTGATTTGAAGGAATGACGATATCTATATTTAAGGATATTATTGGATAATGTATCCGAGCTTAAATCAATGGGATTCATATATGTGTATCCAGCAAACACAGATACTGGTAACTTTCCTATCAAACCAGCGCCTGAAATTCCTAGTTCAATACCTGTTATCCTGGCACTTCCAATGTTTTGAGATTTGAATCCGATATCATCTAATGTTGGCAAAGACAATGAGTCTGATGAATAAACTCCGAACATAAACTCAATCATGTTCTCATATTCGGATAGAAAGGCTGCAAAATCAACAAAGCCAGACCAGTTGTTTATTGTAAAACCCTGCTTTAAACCAATTTCAGAGCTCCATCCTTTTTCCGATTTCAGATCTGGGTTTGGGAAAATATTTATACTACCAATGTTTGTGGCAGTATATTTTTCGGCAATTGATGGAAATCTGTAACCCTGTCCAAAGGAAGCTCTTATGAATGTGTTCTCTGCGGCTTGGTAATTAACACCTGCTCGAAAAACAGTGCCCGATTCCTTTTCCGTATCATCCAAGGAATGGTGCTCCCAACGAACTCCAAGTGATGCAGATAAGCGATCAAAGAATTTGTAATCTAACTGGGTAAATGCTGCAATGTTTGATCCATGGTGATCTCCATATAAATTTGCTACTGTGGTTCCATATTTCCCAACGAATCCCACTATCCAATTTAAGCCATTATTAAACTGTTTTTGAAACTGATACTCACCATAGTATGATTTTGATGCGTTATTTTTATCTGGATTATTATCAAATCCATTACTTAAGTCATAGTAACGGAGAAGAAGTAAATGTTTGTTCTTGTGCTTATCGTAATAACTAAGCCATGGGTTAATATTAAACCGATGCCCAGTGGTTGGTGTAACGGTTAGAGGGTTCTGAATAAAAGCTCCTGAATCTGCATCCATCCATATAAAAAAATCAGAAGTTTGTTGCCATTGCAGGTTTGCATTTATTCCATAAGATAAACCCTTTAGTTTTGACGGCCTATGCCTAAATTTTACATTGGCTCTGATCTGTTTATTATAATTTTCAGTTCTGTATTCGGCGTTGCTAAGAGCATTTGCGCCAACAACAAAATCAAACTCTTTTATTTTTCTTGAATGAGTAAAGTTGATACCACTAAACAAAGGGTTTGTATCCCACCACCATGACAGTTCTTTTCTTTGTGGTTTATCGTAGATTCCAGCGTATAGTGAAACAGAAGTGCTCGGCTCAATATCGGGATAACCTGTACGAATATTTATTACACCATTCAATGCAGATGATCCGTATAAGGCTGATGATGCACCCTTCAGTATCTCAACCTGATCTATGTTTTCCACCGGTAGAAAATTCCAATTAATGTCCTCTGTGCCTTCTGCTAATATTGGAATATCATCAATTAAAACCATAACCCTGCTACCAGCACCATAACTATATCCACCGCCTCCTCTGATACTTGCTTGTCCATCAAGGATATCCAACCCTGGAACATATTGCAAGGCATCTTCCATATTTGTAGTATTAATGTTTTGGATGAAACTGGGTTTCATAACTTCTATGGATACTGTAACATCAGAAATTTTCTGCTCATATTTACCTGCAGATACAACTGCCATATCCAGAAGAAAAGAGGTGTTTGCAAGGCTAACATTTAAGTTAATGCTGTCACTATCCTTTAAATTTAAGGATATCGTTTTGGTTTTATAACCAAGAAAAGAAAAAGTAATGGCGTGCTGCCCACGTTCAAGATCCAAGTAGTAGTAACCATTTGAATTCGATGATACACCACCACCATTGCTTAGAATAACATTTACACCCGGAAGAGATTCGTTTGTTACAGAGTCTGTTATTATACCATATATATGGGCTTGCTGAGAGTATGAATTACCAATGAGTATTAATAGTATTATCAATACTCCAGATATCTTCTTGTTGAGAAGAATATATTTGATAAAAATGTTACTCACTATAAATATGTGGAACTATTTTATTAATTTGATACTTTTCGTATGAGCTTTGAAACATGCTTATTATTAGATATAACCTTGATTAAATAGGTGCCTGCTGGTAATCCAGAGCAGTCAATCTTATATTTATTATCAATGGCGTTTGCGTTAAAATTATTACTTATTAATTTATTACCCAGCAACGAATATATTTCGGTTCTTACAATTTCGTTACCAACGCCAGCTATCTCAAACGTAAAATCATTTACAAATGGGTTTGGCCATAAATTAATTGCTAAGTCATTGGTAATTTGAGTTTCAATTCCATTTGGATCCCAAGTAATATTTAGAGAAATTGATGTTGAATCTATAATCTGTGCTGCAAACACCGGCAACCCAAATAGGTCAATATATACATCAACAACAATATGTAGAGGGTAATTCCCAACTTGATTACTTTCACCGGATAGCAGAACGCAATAATATGTGCCCACATTAAAAACACTATCTGCAGCATTTGTTTGCCATGAGATACCAGGGGGTAGGTTGTTTACATCAGCTATTTTTATGTGGTGCAGTTGAATTACTGTTCCCATAAGATCATATTCTGGTGGTGCAAGAATTGTAAACTCTTCATTGTAGCCCATTCCTGTTATTCCATCTGGTAATACAGCTGGGCATACCTCACCATTATTTTCAAGATCCGGACACGTGGTAGAGTTACCAGGAGTGCATTGTGCTTTTATGAATATTGGGCTGAAAAGAATGGAAAGTACTATTGTGATTATTGTTATGTTTAACTTCATAATACAATTAGTTTGGTGAATAGTTATCAAATATAGCAGTTTTTCATGTAAGTTTTAGTTTATACTATTCTTTGGTCGTAAAGATGGATAATGTAAATATCAAACCAAGTAAACTTTTTAAAATTAATCTAGTTTGCTTCTAATTATTCTAAAAAGTTATAAACATCGTTAAATGAGAGCTATGTGGAGGAATGCGCGTATGTTACGGTTGAAAATAATTGTAAAATATTTGTTAAAAATTTAAAAATGTTTGTTTAAAAACAATTGGGATACTATTTTAGCGAAAGTTATAGCTTATTTTTAATGAGTCTAAATAAATATAAAACAAATTTAATGAAAAGGATTTATAATATATTTTTTGTTCTTTCAATACCTTTTATTCTTGTTTTATATAGCTATAACGATGGTAGCCCTGGCGGTAAAACTGGATCAATGGGAGATGGAGGCGCGACTTGTACAGGATGTCATACCGGAAGTGCACAATCACAACCTAACTGGATAGAAACAACCATACCCGAATTTGGTTTTATCGCTGGTGATACATATACCATAACAGCCACAGGTACTCATCAAGGTGTTGTTAAATTTGGTTTCGAACTAACCGCAGAGGATGGATTTGGTAATAAAATGGGAACCTTTACCATCACAGAACCTACCCGAACTAAACTCTGTAACGCTAACAAAGCAGTTACACATACTGCAAACGGTAATGTACCCAATGGTAATTCTAATTCCTGGTCCATGGACTGGACAGCTCCAGATCCGGCACCAGATTTAATCAAATTTTATGCTGCATTCAATGCTGGAAATGGTGATGGAACATCAAACAATGACGTTGTGTTCCAAACGGAGTTAACAGTTTCTCAGTTTCATACTAACATAGCAGATAACTATTTGGAGGAAAACACTTCATTTTTCCCAAACCCTACATCGGGTGCAGTAACAATTGAAGCCCCAATGGGTTCTAATTTTCAAATTATCGACATAAATGGTAAGGTTATTTTAAATTCTACCATTATAAAACCTAAAACAAACATTAATCTTAATCACCTAGATAGGGGGATGTACATTATACAGCATTCATATCAAGGAGGACTAAGTAACAACAAGATTATATTAAACTAAGATAAGGGCCCAATTAGTGCTCAAACTTTTAAAACAAGCTAAATAACCACATTAGTACTGCCAAGCCCTTCCTACACGGAAGGGCTTTCTTTTTTCTACTTGTTACTATTTGGATTCTCAAGAATTAACTAAATTTGACAAAAATCAAGCCAAATGGATGTACGTTGTTTGGAATGTGGTAACACTTTAATTGGAAGAGTGGATAAGAAGTTTTGCAACGATCAATGTCGCAATAGCTATCACAATAAAGAGAAAAGAGAGGATGCTGCTTTTGCAAGGTCTGTAAATTCAATACTTAGGAAGAATAGAAATATTCTCAAGAATTATAATCCAAATGGTAAAGCAAAGGTTAGGAAACAGGATTTATTAAATTCGGGTTTCAACTTTAAATATTTCACCAATACCTACACAACAAAGGATAATCGCATATATTATTTCGTTTATGAACATGGATACGTATCCATTGGCAATGACTACTATGCCTTGGTAATTAATGATGAGATATAAGTTCCTTTTACTCCTCCTAAATGGAAAAATAAAAATACTTTTTTGCTAAGGTCTTTGATCTTAAATTATCAATCTGTCCTTAAATGGTAGGAATGTCATAAAATCGCAATGATGCACCAGATATGCTTCGGTGGTTCTCTTAACCATATTTCCCTCTCCAGCATGAGTAGCTATTATATGACATACTTCTGCAGGAACTCCAGCTTCTTCAGCTAGGCTAACACCGCTGAATGGATGACGAAGATATTTTCCATAGTCTCCCTGTATTGCATTGCCTTGATCATCTAAAACATACTCAAGTAGTTTGGCTACATCTGCAAGTATTGCACCTGCTATAAGCACGTCCATGTTAACTGGCAACTCACCATGATACATTTCATTTATTTTATTGCCTGCATCACGCACAATATGAACAACAGATCTTTTATGGTCCATAAAGGTTACCTTAAGGTCAGGACCGCAAAGCAGTGTAAAAGGTATCCTAGTTAGATCTTCTGGGGTAAGTACACTTCTTTCAAGGGCAAGTTCCCATGTTAGTGCTGTTTTTTCTCGTAGATCTTTGTCCTCTATCCATTCTAGCTCTGGCCAAAGCTCCAACACAGTTTTATTCATAGTTCAATAATTAAAGTTTAGCAATAATAGCATCTGTCATTTTCACTGTTGATGCCGCTCCTTCGTTAACCACTTGAGCTGTTCCTCGCATCTTCATCATGTCGTATGTTCTAACATGTCCTTCTTCAATTACTTCTGCAACTGCTTTTCTGATTCTTGCAGCCATATCATTTTCCTCAATAAAATCTAACATCATACATGCAGATTCTACCATGGCAATCGGATTTACAATGGATGTTTCATAATCAGCATATTTTGGAGCAGATCCATGGGTTGGCTCAAATACACCAATACCAGTTTCTGGGTTAAATTGCGCTGAACATGCAAAGCCCAATCCTCCAATTAAACCTGCAAAGCCATCACTTACTATGTCACCAAACATATTACCTGCTACGATTACCCCATAGTCCTCAGGGTTCTTTGTTAACCACATCATTTGAGCATCTATATTTGTGTTCCATAGCTGAATTTCAGGAAAGTCATTTCTCTGTATTTGCTCAGCCATTTTAAACATCATTCCTGAAGTTTCACGAATAACATTTGGTTTTTCACATACAGTTACCGATTTGTAGCCATATTTTTTAGCATGCTCAAATGCTGCTCTTAAAATTCTAGTTGTTCCTGTTTTTGTAAAGATTCTTGTGGATACAGATATTTCTTCTTTTGGCGTATTTCCAAAATTCTTTACAAACTTATTATGCGTCATCAATGCATCATAAACATCTCCAGGAGGATTACTCCATTCAACGCCACCATATAATCCTTCGGTGTTTTGGCGGAATATAACAACGTCAACAGCAGGCTCTTCGATTGTATTACCCGGACCTCTTCTAATAAAGTTTAATGGGTTTCCTTTGTAGGTGTGGCATGGACGCATACAAATATCCAAACCAAAGTGCTGACGTAAGCCAACAATTGGTGAAGAATAAACAAGTCCTTTATTTTTTAATTCTTGGGATAGCTCCTCAAAGGCAGCATCTTTTGGTTTTGATGTAATGGCACCAAATAGTCCGATCTTGTGTTTCTTAATCAAATCAATGGTTCTTTCAGGAAGAGGATTACCTTCCGATTTCCAAAATTCCCAGCCGATATCACCTTCCACATAATCAGCTTCAAATCCAGCAGCATCAAGTAAACGAATGGTTTCATCTAGCACTGCTTTTCCTATGCCGTCTCCGGGCATTGCAACAATTGTTCTTTTTGACATACTTATATTGATGTTTCAGTTAAAAATGATCTAACAAATATACAAAGCCACTTTACATTATTATAATTTTTTACTGATTATTTTGAGAAATAAAACTCCTTTTATTTATAATGCAATTTCTCTTTTTGTTATGGATTACTATTACTATTCACTAACAACTTATTTTATACTTTTGCAATATGTTGAACTTTGCTGATAAAATAGATAGTAGGATATTTCGAATAATAGCAGAAGCATGTGCTCATTCTGGTGTTTCGGGTTTTGTTATTGGTGGTTTTGTGCGCGATCTATTAATAGGTAGAGTGTCAAAAGATGTGGATATTGTGGTTTTAGGAAGTGGAATTAAAATAGCCAGGCAGGTATCTGAAAAAATGTCTCCAGGAACTCATGTTAAGTACTTTAAAAATTTTGGTACAGCAATGGTGCGATATAAGGGATGGGTTGTTGAGTTTGTTGGAGCGAGAAAAGAATCTTACAGAAAACAATCTCGTAAACCAATTATTGAAGACGGAACCCTTGCAGATGATCAAAATAGGCGAGACTTCACAATAAATGCAATGTCCTTAAGCTTACAAAAGGAATCCTATGGCGATCTTTTGGATCCATTTAATGGTATGGAAGACCTGAAAAATAAGGTTATACGTACTCCACTTGATCCTGATATAACCTTTTCTGATGATCCTTTGCGGATGATGAGAGCTGTTAGGTTTGCGACACAACTTGATTTTGAAATTGAAGATGAGACTTTCAAGGCCATAAAACGAAATAGTAAAAGAATAACAATAGTTAGTAGGGAGAGAGTTATTGATGAGCTAAATAAGATTGTCATGACTTCAAAGCCATCCGTTGGATTTAAGTTGCTCGAAACTTCTGGGTTATTACAAATTATATTTCCTGAACTTTCAGCCTTAAAGGGGGTGGAAATTATAAATAGACAAGCTCACAAAGATAATTTCTATCATACACTGCAAGTATTGGATAATATCTGTTTAAATACCGAAAACCTTTGGCTAAGGTGGTCAGCAATCCTCCATGATATCGCTAAACCTGTAACAAAAAGATATAGTCCCCAAACGGGCTGGACTTTTCATGGTCATGAGTTTGTGGGTGCGAAGATGGTGCCTGGAATATTTAAAAAAATGAAACTTCCATTGAACGATAGAATGCGTTACGTTCAGAAACTAGTTTTATTACACCTTAGGCCCATCGTCCTTGCACAGGATATTGTAACTGATTCCGCTATAAGGAGATTACTATTTGATGCTGGTGATGATATTGATGATTTGATGACATTATGCGATGCAGATATAACGTCAAAAAATGAGGCAAGGGTTAAGAAATATCTTAAAAATTTTCAGCTTGTTCGTCGTAAACTCAAAGAAGTTGAAGAAAGTGATAAACTTAGAAATTGGCAGCCTCCTGTAACAGGTGAGATGATAATGGAAACATTTGGAATTAAACCATCAAAAAAAGTTGGAGACATAAAAGTTGCAATTAGGGAAGCCATTTTAGATGGAGAGATTGATAATAATTTTAAGGATGCATATGAGTTTATGCTTAATCTAGGATCATCAATGAAACTAAATGTTGTTAGTAGAATTTCAGAACCAAATAATTCCAGCAACATACCACTGCATGAGGCAGACGATAATATTACCTAAAATAAGCTGATTGTGAAAAAATTTACCGGTAAACTTATTTTTGTGGTGGGGCCAACTGCTTCTGGTAAAACAAATGTTGCCATACAGATAGCTAAAAGGTTCAACACTGAGGTTATATCCGCCGACTCAAGACAGTTTTATAAGGAAATACCCATTGGTACTGCTGCCCCAACTTCAAAAGAACAAGAAGATGTAGTACATCATTTTGTGGGAACCCTTTCCATAACAGATGAATATAATGTCTCTAAGTTTGAAACACAAGTACTCAATCTTCTTGATTCAAGATTCTATGACCATCATTACGTAGTTATTTCAGGTGGCTCTGGCTTATATATTGATGCTGTTTGCAAAGGTATTGATGAACTTCCGGATGCAAATGAACAAGTAAGAAAAAAAGTCCATTCAATATTTGAGAGTGATGGCATTGACTCACTTAGGAAACTTCTCGAGGAGCTTGATCCTGAGTATTATAATCAGGTTGATAAAAATAATCCAATGAGACTCATGCGGGCCATAGAAGTGTGTTTGCAAACAGGTAAGAAGTATTCGGAATTGCGTAAAAATACAAATGCCAAAAGAAGCTTTACCAGTAAAAAGATTGGATTACTTGTGGAGAGAGAAATTCTTTTTAATAATATAAATTCCAGAACCGATGATATGATAGCTAATGGTTGGGTTGGTGAGGCCAAGGATGTTCATGCTGATAAACAACTTAATCCATTAAATACAGTTGGTTACAAAGAGCTATTTGCTTATTTTGAGGGGCAATATACAATGGAACAAGCAATTGAAAAAATTAAAACAAACACTCGTCGTTATGCAAAAAGACAAATGACTTGGTTTAGGAAGGATGAATCAATAACTTGGTTTCCTCCTTCAAATATTAGTGCTATGATTGATTATATATTGGAATAAATTATAGCCTTTTTATTTGGAAAGATTAACACCATCGATTAATAACTTAGTTCCACAAACTTTTTTTTAAGTTTGGCATCAGGTTTGCTTTTTGTTGTAATTTTGGATTTCTCGTAAAAACCTATGAAAAAATCTTTCGTTGTAATACTATTCATTCTTGCATTTATTGTTGAGATATTTGCAACTCACCAGCGTGCTGCAGAGATAACCTATAAACATTTATACGGGCTAACATATGAATTCACCATTACAATGTATACTAAAACATCAAGTCCTGCTGATGATTCTCGTATTGTTATGCCAATATTCTGGGGAGATGATACAGGTGATGAGCTTGATAGAATATATTTTCAGCCAATACCAGGAGTTGATGATATAAGCTTGAATATATACAAAGGAGCCCACACTTTTCCAGGTCCTGCCAGATATACTGTTTCTGTGGAAGATCCCAATCGGAATTTTGGAGTACTAAATATACCAAACTCAGTTAATGTTCCAATGTATGTGCAAACGGAAATACTCATTAATCCATTTCTTGGCTATAATACATCAGTAGAGCTTCTTAATCCTCCCATTGATATGGGTTGTGTTGGTAAAACATTCATTCATAATCCCGCTGCATATGATCCAGATGGCGATAGCTTATCCTACAAATTAGTGGTTTGTAAGGGTGCAGGTGGGTTTGATATTCCTGGTTACCAATTTCCAATTGCAACAGACTTTTTTAGAATAGATTCAATCACCGGTGATATGATATGGGAAACTCCTGCATTACAAGGTGAATATAATGTTGCCTTTGAAATTGAAGAATGGAGATTTGGTGTAAAGATTTCATCAGTTAGAAGAGATATGCAGATTAATATTCTTGCCTGTGATCATGACCCTCCAGAAATATATTCCATTGATGACACTTGTGTTTTAGCTGGAGATTTTCTCCAATTTGATGTTATTGCCATCGATCCAGATGGAACAAATGTTACTCTAACTGGTTTTGGCGGACCTTTTGAACAGTCGCAAAACCCTGCATATATAGAACCAGACCCAGCCCAGGGTAACGATACCGTTAGTCAAACTTTTAATTGGCCTACCTTATGCACTCATGTCAGACTTGAGCCGTATACGGTTGTTTTCAAAGCCTCTGATAATGGTTTTCCTGTAAACCTGGTAAATTTTAAAACAGTATTTGTAAAAGTAATAGCACCTGCTCCAGAAAATTTCTTCGCCGAACCACTTGGAACAGGAATAAATCTTTCTTGGGAAAAGAGCCCATGTGATAATGCGATAGGATATAGAATATACAGAAGAAGTGGATCTTCAGGGTGGGATCCTAGTTATTGTGAGACTGGTGTCCCCGGTTATACAGGATTCCAATTAATAGATGAGGTTGATGATATTAATACTTTAACATATAGAGATGACAATGGGGGAGATGGTCTTGTACATGGTATAGATTATTGCTATAGGGTAACGGCATTTTTCTATGATGATGCTGAAAGTATTGCATCAAATGAATATTGTGCATATTTAAAAAGAGATGTTCCCATTATTACAAATGTTAGTAATGATAGTACCAATCTGGAATCAGGTAGATGTTTAATAATTTGGTCAAAACCCATAGAACTTGATACAATCGAGTATCCAGGACCCTATAAGTATTTATTGTATAGAAATGATGGATTAGTATGGTCCAATGGAGGACAATTCATTTCCTCATTTAATGGTCTTAACGATACAATATATTTGGACTCTGAAATAAATCTTAATACTCATGATAAACCATATTCTTATAGGGTTGAAATTGAGAACGAAACTGTTAAGCCCATAGGCAGTTCTCAAAAAGCATCTTCGATATTTTTGAATCTCCAACCTTCCGATAAGGAAATCAAATTGATATGGGCTCCGGTGGTACCATGGGAAAATGAGATGACTGTTATATACCGTAAAGATCTGGGATCATCAACATACGATTCAATAGGAGTTTCTGAATTTGGGTTTTATAGAGATAAGGGACTGGTTAATTACCAGGAATATTGCTATTATGTGAAAACCATTGGCAATTATTCACTTCCCGGTCTTATCGACCCAATAATTAACTACTCTCAGTTAACATGTACAGCACCAGTTGATAATATCCCCCCTTGTGAGCCTATTTTAAAGGTGTATACGGATTGTGATCAAATAACCAATGACATTGGAATGTATCTACCGTATGATTCATGCAGTTATGATGCTGTAAAGTTCTATGTTTATTTCATACCACCAGGTTCAGCTGATTCCCAATTGGTTGATTCAGTTCCATATGTGCCAAATGATACCACATGGTATATGCATGAAGACTTATCGAGTGTAGTTGGATGTTACTATGTTACAGCACGAGATTCGGTTGGTAATATAAGCCAAGCAAGTGAGGTTATTTGTGTGGGATATGATCAATGTCCTGTTTATGAATTACCCAATGTTTTTTCTCCTAACGGAGATGATAAAAATCAATTGTTTGTGCCCATGGGTTATAACAATGCTAACCCAAAAGCAAATGTTAGCCGCGTTAATATGACAATATTAAATCGATGGGGTAAAGTTATGTATACTACTGATAATCCCGAGATATTATGGGATGGTAAAAATCAGAATACTGGTCAGGATTGTACAGTTGGTGTCTATTATTATGTTTGTGATGTTTATATAGTTACCCTGGAAGGAGAGGATATGATAACCATGAAGGGCTCAATTACACTAATCAGATAAAGTATCAACAAACGTGGGTGGATAAATAAATCTCCATATTTCCTTCAGATAATTTTTTTATGAATAGATTTGTTTTATGTTTTTAAAAAAATACATAAACAACAAATATTTTTATACTGGGATGGTTTTTGTCGTATGGTGGATCTTTTTCGACCAAGAGAGTCTAATCGTTCAGTATGACCTGGCAAAGATAAAGTTAGGGTTAGAGTCTCAAAAAGAGTACTATGAGGACGAAATATCCAAGGATCAACAATCCATAGAGACTCTTCAGAATGATACTTTGGAACTTGAAAAATATGCTAGAGAAAAGTACCTTATGAAAAAGGACAACGAAGATGTTTATGTAATTGTGAGAGAATGATAAAAGCACAAATTATGTGCTATAGGAAGTCCACTTTACCACTATTGAGATTATAAAACGCTGGCTGAACCAAAAGATCGCCATTGGCAACTGCTCCAGAGATAACTTCCGAATTAGTCACTAGTTTATTGGCATTTTCTATGGCATTTATTTTTACAACTTCGTCTATGCAATCATTCTCATTTGATGATTCTATAGCTGGTTTTATAAATGATACTAGGTGATTTAAATTATGACCTAAATCACCACCTTTTATGGCAGCTGATACTGCTCCACAACTTTCATGGCCTAATACAACAATAACCTTAACTCCCAGTTGAGATACTGCATACTCAATGCTTGCTATTGATGAAGTGTTTGCAATATTACCAGCAACTCTAACTACGAATAACTCGCCCAATCCTACATCAAATAATAGTTCTGGAACCACACGACTGTCGGCACAGCCTAAAATTATTGCATAAGGAGATTGTCCATCCACAAGAGTTTTTCTCCTATCATCACCCTGATCTTCGTTTTTATTTTTGTTATTAACAAACGCTTCGTTACCACTCTTTAATTTATGTATAATTTCTTGTGTTGTCATAGTAAGTTTTTATGTAATTGTTAATATGAAACGGACAAATTTAGCAAATTAAATTTCATTTTCAATATGATTATTCATGATTAATTGACTGTAAAAACTACTTTGATAATCGAATAATATCAGGGGGATTTAGTATTTTTTTGTCATATCCAAGTGAAATGGAATTAATCATTGATATTCCCATTTGAGTAGTATTAATAACGGAATTTGGTGAAAATATCTTGGATATAATAATCGCCCATGTGAAGTAATCATACATAAACTGATAAAAGCGAGTTTTACTTTTTATCCCTTTGAGAGGTATTATTGCACCTGGTCTAAACATAAATGCTTGTTTAAATCCCATGTTAAGAATAGTATTTTCAGTTTTACCTTTTATTCTTGCCCAATGCACTCTGCCGTTCTCAGATGAATCGGTACCTTTTCCAGAGACATAGTTAAAAGTCATTTCAGGATTAAGGTTGTATAACTCTTTTGCCAGTGCAATTGTGTAATTATAAGTTATCTTTTCATATTCTGCCTTGCTCATACCCACGGCACTAACTCCCATGCAAAAAAAACATGCATCAAAGCCCAACAGTTCATTACTAATTGATGAGAACTCACTAAAATCCTGATGTACAACCTCTTTAAATTTTGGGTGTTTAATACCAGATTCAGATCTAACTATTACTAGCACATGGGTGATATCTTTGTGGCCAAGACATTCGAGCAAAACAGCTTTACCAACCATACCAGAAGCTCCAATAATTATAACTTTGCTCATGATTCTAACTAATTATTTTGTTTTATTTTACCAATAATCCTTACAGTCTTCGTATTGGTTATCAGTTAAGTAAGTTAATCCCAAATCAATTGATTTTTTGTAATTTAAACAGGCATCTTCAATCATTCCAGATTTATACTGTGCTAAACCAAGCATGAGATAAGCATTCTTATCATTGGGATTAATTGCTATCGATATTTCACAATCTGCAATAGCACCCCTGGTGTCATTTGTTAATTTAATGGCTGCACGATTTAAGAATGCTTCACCATTTGAGCTGTCAATTAGAATATACTTGTCCAAATCTGAGATTGCTAAGTTTGGCATTCCTATAGCCATATTTATTCTTGCCCTACTTAGATAGTAATCCTTTCTATTGGGTGATATGTTTATTAATGAATCAAGGTTCGAGATTAGTTCCTTAAAGTTAGGTCTTGTCCAATATCCAATTGTAGTCATAACTCTACCATTACAACTATCTTTCAATAAATCCATGGATAAATAGTAATCATCATTATCAACATTATATAGACCGGGTTTATCGCATGAGTATCCTTCCTTATCAACAATGGTTATTACATTATTTGTGGTTGTATATTTTGAAATAACTTCATACATATTATCATTTCCAAAGTCTGTTTTCAGGAAACCACTTTCTGTGAATGACATTCTTATGGGGCCACTTTGGCCAATTCTAACCCAATTACCAATAATATTTGGTTCTTCATTGTTAACTTCGGAAATTGTGTTTGAGCATCCAAACGATAACATTATTAGAAAAATGCTAAGTATTGAATATGATATCTTGAAGCGATATTTTGTTAATCTTTTCATGTTACCTTATGTAATCCATTTAAATTTATTTATTTGGTTTACTGCTCATGTGAAAAACAATTTCTCCTCCTTGTGCAATTTCACTATGTAATAGCTGATGGCCATTAATTTTTCTGCCATTTAGTATTACTTTATGTACATAAATATTATTGGGGTTTTGGTTTTTCACCTTTATGCTCAGTTTCTTATCATCTTTTAGATTAATTACGGCACTTTTAATGTTTGGACTTCCAATTTCATAAATATCTGAACCCGGATTAACAGGGTAAAACCCTAGAGCGCTAAAAATATACCAAGCACTCATTTGTCCGGCATCGTCATTACCACACAGTCCATCTTCTGAACTACCATACATTGTATCAAGTATTAACCTAACCCTTTCTTGAGTTTTCCAGGTTTGATTGGTATAGTTATATAGATATGGAATATGATGCCCTGGTTCATTTCCATGAACGTAATTGCCAATTATTCCATCTCTTGTGATGTCTTCATTTTTATTTATGTATTCATCTGATATTTCAGTTGTGAAAATACTATCCAGTAGCATTGAGAATTCATTTTTTCCTCCCATCATATTGACCATGCTATCAATTTGATGGGGTACATATAATCCGTAATTCCATGCATTTCCTTCAATGAAACCTTGTCCATGAGTATCCATGGGGTCGAAATTTTCTCGCCAGCTGCCATTTGCCAACCGGGGTCTCATATAACCACTAATAGAATCAAAAACATTTTTATAATTTTCTGATCTTTCTTGGTAATTCTCATATTCAGATACAGCATTTGCTGCCTTTGCAAGTTGGGATATGCACCAATCGTTATATGAATATTCCAATGTTTTAGAAACAGAATAGTGATCTTCATCTTCGGGAACATATCCATATTCCATGTAACTTCCTAACCCATCATAATAGGAAACTGTTGAGGTATTAATTGCAGCTGTCAAGGCACGATTAATATCAAAATCCATTACTCCTTTTGTATAAGCATCTGCAATTACACTAACAGAATGGTAGCCTACCATACACCAGTTTTCATTTGAATAATGGCTCCATATTGGCAGCATATTATGAACACTTTGATCATGATGTGCCAACATAGATTTTACCATATCATTGTTTCTATCTGGTTGAATTAAATTAAAAAGAGGGTGAAGTGCTCTATATGTATCCCAGAGAGAAAAAATTGTATAATTTGTGAACCCTTCACTAGTATGTATATTTTGGTCAATTCCCAGATACTCGCCACTTACATCTTCATATATAATTGGACTCAGCATCGTATGGTAAAGGGCTGTGTAAAATGTAGTTAGCTGATCTTCAGAAGATGTTTCAACAATAATCTTTGAAAGCTCATCATTCCACTTATTTTGTGTTTGATTTTTTATTCCGTTAAAGTCCCAGCCAGGAACTTCTGTAATCATATTATCTAATGCACCCTTAGTACTTACTGAGGATAGGGCAAACTTTATCATCAGGCTATCTTCAGATGACACATGAAAGTCAAAGAAAGCTCTAATATTCTTGCCTGCCATTTCAGGAAAGTTATTTTTTTCATTAAACTTTCTATAAAAACCATTGTATTCTGTTTTGTCATATTTCTCATGTCCGTAAGATATAAATGGTTCTGAAAAAGTCATTGCAAAATATACTTTTCTGGTTCTAGCCCAACCCGTTGTTTGTCTGTACCCAGTAATTAATGTATCATTTTCTACTCTAATGAACGTCCATACATTTTTTGATTCGTGATTGTAAATATTTGATACTAAGTCTAAAATTATATGTGCAGTATCATCTTTTGCAAATGAATATTTGTGAAAACCAACTCGTTCGCTTGCGGTTAATTCAGCCTTTATGTTGTAATCTTCCAGCAGCACGCTATAGTATCCAGGTTGAGCCTGCTCTTTTGCATGTGAAAATTTTGAGTGGAACCCAGGTTCATTATTTTTATGATTACCTGGTTCAAGTGTCAACGGACCTGTGGTGGGCATGATCATAAAATCACCAAGGTCAGAATGCCCTGTTCCACTGAAATGAGTGTGTCCAAAACCATATATTGTAGAATCTGAATATTGATATCCTGAACAATACTTATATACTTCCGTATTGTAGTTTCCATCAATAAACATAGTTTCTTGATTGGTCTCAGGACTTAACTGTACCATTCCAAAGGGAGCAGTCGCACCTGGGTATGTATGTCCCATGTTTTTAGTTCCAATAAATGGATTTACATATTCAATCAGATTACTTTCTTTGGAATTTTGGCTGTACGCTGATTTATGAATAAAAGAAATCACCGCAATTGCACATACTAACAGTATAGATTCTTTTTTCATCTTATGACTTTAAGGTTTTCTTTATCAAACTTACGACTAAAGCACAAATTTAAGCAAGAATTTAGTTGTCATTGTTAAAAATGTCAAATGGAAATAAACTTACGTTCCCTAATTTAGACAAGGCTAAATAGAGAAGTAGGTGCAGAATGGTTTATAATTACTAAATGATTCAGTTGGATAACCTATTTTGGTGTAAATTAATTTGCCAATTATAGAGTGATTAGGTTATTTGTCAATAGGTTTGCCATTTTTGTATTCACCAAGAACTGTTACTTCCTTGGTTTTTGAATAATGTTCTGCTGAATTGTTCATTTCTTCACGGGATTCGGATCTTAATTTTATTGCACTATTACTTCCCTTAGTTCTAACTTCTATATAAAAACCATCTCTTAGTCTTGATGGTCTAGTTGGAGGTCTTCCCATATTTTTTCAATTTAATAGTTGTGGTGGCTATTTTTAGCCAAATGATTTTAACATTTCTCAACCAGTTATTAATTAGGTCTAAAAATAGTAAAAAAAGCGTTGGTTCTACATGGAACGTTTATTAACTAGTTAAAATATTAACCTTTTTAACACAAATTAACTAAAAGGGCCTAACCTGATAAGTTTTAGACTTTTCAAGTATGATTAATTAATTTTTAGATGTGATAGTTATGGTAATAAATGATGTTTGGAAGATTACTTTTGCACCAATAGTTAGCATCAAATAATCTAGTCGGAGCTAAACGTATTTTCTATTAAATTATCATTTGCCATATTTGGTAATGTAACTTTAAGTTGAGGGTTAAGTTCCATGGCACGAGTAATTGCTTTTACAGCACTTTCGTTTCTTGCCCAGCTTCGTCGGGATATACCATTATTAACATCCCAAAACAGCATATCTTTAATTCGGCGTTCTGCTTCTTCAGTCCCATCGATAAGCATACCAAAACCACCATTGATTACCTCACCCCAGCCTACACCGCCACCATTATGAATGCTCACCCACGTAGCACCTCTAAATGAATCACCAATTACATTTTGGATTGCCATATCTGAGGTAAAGCTTGATCCATCATAGATATTAGAAGTTTCTCGGTATGGAGAATCTGTGCCACTAACATCATGGTGATCTCTTCCTAAAATAATAGGGCCTTTTAGTTTACCATCTTTAATTGCTTTATTAAACTCTGTGGCAATTGATATTCTCCCCAATGAATCTGCATATAGTATCCTTGCCTGTGAACCTACAACGAGTTTATTCTCTTGTGCCCCTTCAATCCATCTGATATTATCAGACATTTGACTTTGGATATCTTTGGGAGAAGTTTGTTTTAATCTGTGGAGGACTTCCTTGGCAATATTATCAGTTATTTCAAGGTCTTCTGCCATACCAGATGCACAAACCCACCTAAATGGTCCAAATCCATAATCAAAAAACATGGGTCCCATAATATCTTGAACATATGATCGATATCTAAAACCCTTTCCACTTTGGTCCATCACATCTGCACCTGCTCTTGATGCTTCTAGCAAAAACGCATTACCATAATCAAAGAAGTAAGTTCCTTTTTCAGTATGTTTATTAATAGCGGCAGCCTGCCTTTTCAATGAGGCTTGAACTGTTTTTTTAAATTCTTTTGGATTATTTGCCATCATTTTATTGGATTCTTCGTATGAAAGTCCAACAGGGTAATAGCCTCCAGCCCATGGGTTATGTAATGAGGTTTGGTCAGACCCCAAATCAATAAATATATTTTCATCTTCAAATTTTTCCCATACATCTACTATATTCCCATCATAAGCAATTGAAACAACTTCTTTATTACTTTTTGCCTTTTTAACCCTAACTACTAATTCATCAATATCACTAATGATTTCATCAACCCATCCTTGTTCATGCCTTTTGTGAGATGCCATTGGGTTAACTTCAGCGGTAACAGAAACAACTCCTGATATATTCGCTGCTTTAGGCTGTGCACCAGACATACCGCCCAAACCACTTGTAACAAATAGTTTTCCTGCAAATGGTTCTTCATCCTCTTTTGCTACCTTCCTTGCTGCATTCATTACAGTAATGGTTGTTCCATGAACAATTCCCTGAGGGCCTATATACATATATGAGCCTGCGGTCATTTGTCCATATTGCGAAACACCCATGGCGTTAAATTTTTCCCAGTGGTCAGGAGTGGAATAATTCGGAATAACCATTCCATTTGTAACTACAACTCTTGGTGCATCCTTATTGCTTGGGAACAGTCCCATTGGATGACCAGAGTACATTGCCAATGTTTGCTCATCCGTCATAATCGACAGATATTGCATAGTAATAAGATATTGAGCCCAATTCTGAAATACGGCACCATTTCCACCATAAGTAATTAGTTCATGTGGATGTTGCGCTACCGATGGATCTAGGTTGTTTTGGATCATCAACATTATTGCAGCAGCTTGCTCACATTTAGCTGGATAATCCTCTATGGGCCTAGCATACATTTTATAATCTGGATGGAAGCGATACATATATATTCTTCCATAGACTTTAAGCTCATTGGCAAATTCTTTGGCAAGTATATCATGATGTTTACTTGGAAAATATCTCAATGCATTTCTCAAAGCAAGCTTCTTCTCCTCAACCGTTAGTACATCTTTCCTTTTTGGAGCATGACTTACACTATCATCCAATTGTTTTGCATTAGGCAAATCATTTGGAATGCCTGCTTCTATAGCTTTTCTAAATTGATGTTTGTCCATTTTAGATTAGATTAAAAAAACGCATAGCAAATTTAGTATACTTTTTGGGTTAAATTATAATGATTTTTGAGAATTATGAGAGATAAACAAACACTAAACTCTAGATTTTTTCCTTTGAATTCTTAAGGATGTTAAATAGAAACTCTCTGGATCTAAATAACTGAGCCTTTACTGTACCAATGGGCAAATTTAGTTCTTGTGCTATTTCATCATAGGAATATTCCTTAAAATACCTCATTTCAATTAGTTTCTTATAATGAGGTTTTAGCCTTTGAACAACTTCGCGCATTAAGTTAATTTTTTGCTCTTTTATGAACTGTTCCTCTGGGTCAGGGGATTGAGCACTTACTTGTATAGTAAGATCATCATCAGAAATATTAGTATTGAATGCAAAATTCCCCTTGCTTTTTTTTCGCATGAAGTCAATGCAGTTATTTGTTGCTATTTTAAATAGCCACGTACTAAAAGCGTACTCCGATGTATACTGATTTAAATTTTTAAATGCTTTCCCGAATGCTTCTATTGTAAGATCATCTGCATCATGCTGATCACCAGTCATCTTTAACATGGTAAAATAAAGAGAATCCCGATAATGATGCATTAGTTCAGCGTATGCATGCTGATCACCATTTTTAAGGGCTTGTTGGATTAATTGGTAATCTCTCTGACCTTTTTCTGTTAACTTTTGACTCACTTCCAGTCTCCCTGTTTTTTGATAAGACTTTTAAATGAAATGGCAGATAATAATACAATATGAATAATATCGCCAAATAGCGAAAATAACAATAAATGGTCTTCACCTAACTTGGATAGGGCATTTTTTTGAATTATGAATCTGATGATCAGATAAATCGCGAATAGTATAATGGAAGGTAGAATAAGTATATTATTCGCCATTAGTAAGATAAATGTTATATATAAGAAAAGATGAGATATTGAGTAAACTCCAAGCAGAATTTTAAATAATAGAGGATATGCACCTCCGGTAGAAAGATGTCTCTGTTTCTGTATTATCCATGATTTAAAGGTAGGCTTTGGCTCAGAATACATAAAGCTAGACGTGTTGATTTCTATTTTGGTATTTACTTTATTGCTGGCCTGCATTATAAAAAGGTCATCATCACCAGATGATATTCCGTAGTGTGAAGTAAATCCTTTATTTTTCAAAAACAATGATTTCCGATAACTCAGGTTACGACCCACACCCATATATGGGAACTTGCTAATAGCAAAAGAAAAGTATTGTAAGGCAACCATAAAAGTATCATATCTAATAATCTTATTCAAGAAACTATCTCCTTCGTTGTATGGACCATATCCCAGAATTATCTCAGTGGTTGCATCGTAATTTGAAACCATTTGTTTAATCCATTGATTGGATTTTGGTTTGCAATCTGCATCCGTAAGTAGCAGTATTTCATGTGATGCTGATTTTATGCCTATGGACAAGGGGAATTTTTTCCCCTTGAAAAAATTAAGATCTTCATCTATATTAACAATCTTTAGATTCTTATTAATTCTACTAAAATCGCTTAGAACATGGCTTGTATTATCTGTAGATGCATGATTTATAACTACTACTTCGAAATTTGGATAATCTTGAGCAAAGATGTAGGGTAGATTTTTTTCAAGGTTGAAATCTTCATTGTGTGCCGCAATAATTACGGAAACAGGCTCATCTGTTTCTGAATCTAGCCCTCGGGGGTTGAATTTAATAAACTTTAAAAATACTATCAGGTAATATCCCAATTGAATTAGCACAGTAAGTGCAAATAAACAGGCTATTCCAGTGCTAAAAAAAGAAAGTTGATTTAAATCAATCATAATTTTTGCTTGAATACAAAAGTATCCAACTTATATGATTTATGGTACCTTTGTCAAAAAAAATATTAATGCAGTTTAAGCTAGAAGTTACCGATACTAAAAGTTCGGCAAGGGCTGGAGAAATATCAACGGATCATGGAAAAATAGAAACTCCTATTTTTATGCCGGTCGGAACTGCTGGCACTGTAAAAGGAGTTCATATTAAAGATATTAAAGATGATATCAATGCTGATATAATTTTAGGAAATACATATCATCTATATCTTCGTCCAGGACTAGATGTAATTGAACAAAACGGCGGATTGCATAAATTTAATGGTTGGGGTAGGCCACTACTTACCGATAGTGGAGGATATCAGGTATACTCACTATCCGACAGAAGAAAGTTGGATGAGAATGGAGTTATATTCCAATCCCATATTGATGGATCAAAACATAAATTTACTCCTGAGAATGTTATGGACATCCAGAGAGTAATTGGAGCAGATATAATTATGGCCTTTGATGAGTGTACTCCATATCCATGTGATTATGATTATGCAAAAAAATCCATGGGAATTACTCACCGATGGCTTGATAGATGTGTTAATAGATTTTCGGAGACATCCCCAAAGTATGATTATAATCAAACATTATTTCCAATAGTTCAAGGTTCTACTTTCAAGGATCTTCGAAAAGAATCAGCAGAATATATAGCAAGTAAAGGTGCCGAGGGTAATGCAATTGGTGGCTTATCTGTTGGTGAGCCACATGATATGATGTATGAAATGACAGAATTGGTATGTGGTATACTTCCGGAGGATAAGCCACGTTATTTAATGGGTGTTGGTACTCCTGCTAACATACTTGAAAGTATAGCATTGGGTGTTGATATGTTTGATTGTGTTATGCCAACCAGGAATGGTAGAAATGGAATGCTGTTTACCAAAAATGGTATAATTAATATAAAGAATGAAAAGTGGAAGAGTGATTTTACTCCGATTGACGAGGAAGGCGATTCATTTGTTGACTTATCATACTCAAAAGCATATCTGAGACATTTATTTGTCGCCAAGGAATTATTGGGTGGGATGATAGCAAGCCAGCATAACTTAAGTTTTTATTTGTGGTTGGTTCGTGAAGCAAGAAAACATATAATTGAAGGTGATTTTGCACTTTGGAAGAGTAGTATGTCTGAAAGGGTGGCCCGAAGACTTTAGGTTTTCACAATCATCACAAAGTTTAACAGAATAAGTGTGATAAGAAAATGTTGAAGATTATTGACAAATATATTATTAGAAAGTTTTTAGGAACATTCTTTTATGCCATCACCTTATTGATTCTTATCGTTATAGTATTTGATATCAGTGAAAATATAGATAGCTTTATACAAAAAGAAGCACCTCTGAATGCCATAATATTTGATTACTATCTTAATTTCATTCCTTATTTCATAAATTTATTTATCTATTTATTTACGTTTGTCTCTGTAATATTTTTTACTTCAAAGTTAGCAGATAACACAGAGATTATAGCTATTTTAAGCAGTGGAGTTAGTTTTCGTAGGCTTTTATTGCCGTATATGATATCAGCACTATTCCTTGCGATTTTATCTTTCTATTTAGGTAATTTTCTGATACCCAAAACAAATCAAGTACGCCGTGTATTTAAAAATAACTACATGGAAAATCTAACCAAGGATAAGTCCAAGAATTTACATTTACAAGTTTCACCAGGAACATTCGCTTTTGTTGAATCGTACAACAGCAAAAAGCAAACAGGCTTCAGGTTTTCACTCGAGAAGTATGAAGGGCAGAACCTTACATATAAGTTAATGGCGGATAGAATACATCTTGATACAGTAAATAACAAATGGACTTTAAAGAACTACTTCATTAGAAAAATAGATAGTTCTGGACATCGAATAGTTAAAGGCCAGGAGCTTGATACAACTTTTTCTCTTAAGCCAGAGGATTTGTATAAAATTAAGGAAGAGTTTGAAGAGATGGACTATTTTGAGCTTAACAAACAGATAATTGCGGAAAAACAAAAAGGCTCACAAGCATATAAAAAATATGAAGTTGAGAAGAACAAAAGAACATCAGGGCCTGTTGCAATTATTATTCTTACTGTAATAGGTGTATCATTATCAAGCAGGAAGGTTAGGGGAGGTATCGGTATGCACCTGGGTGTAGGTATAGCACTTACTTTTAGTTATATATTACTGATGCAAGTCTCCACAGTTTTTTCCACATTTGGTAATTTGAGTCCTTTAATCGCATCGTGGTTACCAAATATTATATTCACTTTTATTGCAATTTACCTACTAATAAAAGCTCCCAAATAGAATACTTATGTTTTGGAGTATGTGTGTACACTATTAGCTGTGGATGGTAAATAATTTACTCCAAACCAGCAGATAAGAAGGATAATAAAACCAAACGCCAGAACCCACATTGCAGTATTTTCCTTTAGCGAGTCTTTAATCCTTCCATGAATATATATTAGATAAACGGACCATGTTAAAAATGCCCATGTTTCTTTTGGATCCCATGTCCAATAATGACCCCATGCTTCCTTTGCCCATAAGGCGCCAAATAGTAACCCCATTGTTAGAAAAGAAAATCCAAGGTATACGAGGTTATCTGCCAATGAAATTGCATTGGATGAACTTTTGCCTTTTACATATGTGTCGAAAAGTTGTTTCACTGCAACAATGCTAGAGGCACCTAGTAGTGCATAAGAAATTATATAAACAACTACATGTGGAACAAACCATCCGCTGTGTAAAGCTGGCATCAACGATTTGTTGAAATTCTCAGGATAAATAATATTAAGTATTATAAATAAACCAGACATGCTAAAACTGAATACTAGAAACCAGTTATATTTCCATCTCCAATAAAATATTAATCCAACCACTGACAGAAAGATGCTATACCACAACCTTGTTTCTCCCAAAGTTCTCAGTGGAGGACGTTCCAGGTTTATCCACAACACTGATAGCATAGCAATTAACATCAATACTCCAAATATCAATAATAAATTTCCTAAAGTTGAATTAAAACGGCGTTTTGAATTTATGGAAACAAATAATAGTCCAAGCATCCATATTATTAGAATAAAGCAAGTATATATAGGGAAATTAATCCAATCCATAGTAAATTCGTTAATTATTGACTCTATTTCATATTTTTCTTTGATCCAACCCAAAACATGAACATCGCTCCCGCAAGCATCATAAATATTCCGGCATAAACTATCCGTAACCAAGGGTCTCTTATAACCTCAATTATTGAAGTATTCGACCACCTTCCAAGTTCATAGTCATATCCCATCTGATATAACTTCCACCCGTCAATATAATAGGGTTTGTTGACTTCTAAACTAATACTTTCTGGTGGCCTTTCCGTTGTGAGTATTTCAATTTTTGATATGTACTCTTTAGGTTCGGGGAATAGCATAATGGCAGAGTATTCATCATCAAGTTTTAAAGATTCGTACTGACGATTAAAACTTCCACAATGAACCCATCCTTCAACGGTAGTACCTGTTAAATTAGTGGCCCTTATGAAAGCTGATGGTGCTGCTCCTGGTTCATTAATTTGGTAGTATTTATTACCCGCTTTAGCAGATGAATATATGTATTCTAGGATTTCTATATTCCAATTGGAGATTGTTCCATAATTACCTAATTCAGCAATTACTATGCTACTAGATTCATCCTTGAACATAATTCCAGCTTCATTATAAACCAACGCTATTTTTGGATTATATTCTTCAAGAATAAAATCGTTTAGTTTTATGGCGAAAGGAAGCTCTTTTATTGGGGAGCCTGAATTGTTGTGAGCAATATTTGATATTTCGCCCTCAATTAATTTTACTTGTAGTCTTTCAAGTTGGATACTACCAAAATTACCTCCAAAGATTACAATCCATAAACCTAAATGACTAATTGTAAATCCCAATTTGTTCCAGCTAAAGTTCCAGATACTTTTAATTGTGGTTAAACCAAGACTTAGTAGCAATAATAAATTGGCTAATAAATATTGCCATGATGTTAATATGTGAGAAAGACCCAGCCTTCGGATAGTTTCGCCAGCTCCGTCGTCGTATTGCAATGTTAGACCCATTAGCAGTGACACAAGTAATAGTAGTCCTATTGAACATATTGCTGCCGCTGTACTTTGTAGCCATTCTGTAATTGTCCAGCTTTTTCCAATTATTGCAAGGAATAGAATTAAAGTCACTATTATTATACCCATATACAGATTGTTTGGGTATATAAGTAAGTTATCTGTTCCTATCCCATTTGATAGATATTCTAGTCCAAATCCAAGAACTAATAAAGAAAGAGAAATTAATATGCCTTCTTTATACGACCAGGGTTTTGTCCATGTGGGCCTATTTGTGTTCATTTTAGATAAATATTGAGCAAATATACTTATTTGTTCAACGAATAATTTAATTTGATTGTACCATTATGTAAAAGTTAAAAAGAGGCTGACATCACAGATGGCAGCCTCTTTAAATAGCTTTTTGTATGATAGGACCGGCTAGTTGTTGGTATATACAACTGGTATTTTAGATTCTCTTTCCTTAGCCTCTTTATCCCACTGAGGAGCTAGGTTTTTGAGAAACTTTTGTTTGTCACTATTCAGTTTGTCCATAGGAAGACCGATAAATTCTTGTGCTTTTGCTTTAGTGCTAATATCTGGATAGGGAACTTCACCTTCATAACCTAATTCCATGAGCAAGCGAGCAAGTTTTATGCGTCCTTCTTGAGCTGTTGTAATACCTGTTGCAATAACTCTGCCAGTTTCAACGGGTGAGTGAAAAGAACCTCCATGGCTTGCAGCAGCATAATCCCATCTCCATTGAGCATGTCGTATATCCATTAAAATATCCTTCATTTGGTCTTCATTGGCTCCAAGATCCCATGCTGTTTTTGCTTCCACGTGAGCTCTAACTATAAGTTCCTCAAGTTTATCTCGATTTTCAATTGTTCTGTCTTGATTATCATAAACATCCCTAATTAGCTGATCGGTTTTTTCCTTGTGACAAACCATACAAGAATTTTCAACATTATTTAGAGGAGATTGAATATGGTGGTCAGTATATTTTTTTCCACCTTCACTCATATATGGCATATGACAATCGGCACAGCTAACTCCTCTCTCTGCATGTATTCCTGTTAGGTATACTTCATAACCAGGATGTTGTGCTTTAAGCATCGGTGCTTTACTGAGTTTATGAGTCCAGTCTTTAAAGTTTATGGCATCATAATACTCTTCCATGTTTTCAACCGACATACCTTTGTCCCAAGGCAATGTAAGATATGCTGAACCTTCAGCACCTGGACGTTTCTTATCAAAATAGTATTCAACATGACATTGTGCGCATACCAATGATCTCATTTCCTGGTGGGTGGCTTCATTAATATCTTTTCCCATTCTCTCATATGCCTCTACCAATGCAGGACGTGATATCTGCAAGTCCATTGTTTCATTGTTGTGGCAATCTGCACAACCAATTGGGTTAACAATTTCTGCACCCAAACGTGACCATTTACCAGTGTAGAATTCTTCAACACCATCTTCGTTCATTACCCTTGGCACATCAGGGCTTTTACATGTCCAACATGTTGATGGCATTGGTCCATCATCTGAACCTGTTGGTCCACCTGTTCGCAATGAATTTCTTAGATCCTCAATTGCATAGGTATGTCCACGTCCTTGGTTATAATCCTTTGAAAATCCATAACCTGCCCACAATACAACAAGGCGAGGGTCAAGCTCTAACATGTCAATCATTGCATTACCATTATATTTTGTAGCAAAATCAGACTCATTATTTAACATGTACGACTCATATTCAGTTGGGTAGTTCTTTCCCCAAACATCATTTCTAGGTTCCCATTCGTCTAATTTTACCATCGGTTTATTACTTGTTACTTCTTCAGCTCTGCGCTCAGTTATTGAAGAGGCTAATAACCCAAGTAAGAAAACTGCAATAATAGTTGCGAAAAATAATATCCAGTTTAAAATCGGTTTTCTTTTACTACTCATTTTTTAGTGATTTTAATTTGTTTTTGACTTTACTAATTTATTGATCCAGTCCGGAATCGGTTTTTTTACATTTGGTATATATGCATTTGGAGCAGATGAAAGACTTTTAACTCTTCCATGAGGGACCTCTCGGTGACATTCCCAGCATTTACGTCCATCGGTTCTGAAATGATCAAACTTCTTAGTTTTGGCAATTATTTTATTATCAGTTATAAGATCATTATGACATCTAATACAATTTTTTTGAACAACTTTACTTCCTTCTTCTTTTATGACAATAACCTGTGGTTCTTGGCGCAAAGTAAACATTGTAGCATGTCTTAGTCCATCCTTTGCTTTGAAATAGTATTTATTTATAAAGTTATTTTGGGGTACATGACAATCATTACAAGTTGCATTTTCTCTGTGAGAACTCTTTGTCCAGCTTACATACTCTGTGTTCATAACATGACAATTAATACATGTTTTAGGGTCGTCAGACATATAGGATACTGCATTTGAAACATAAAGTATGTATGCGGTTAATCCAAAAAATATTCCCGCAGCAATGGCAACGATAAATTGCCATTGTTTTGGGGGTAAAATTATTTTAAGAAATTTTGCCATACTATTTTAAATTCTTTGAGCTTATTTTGATTGGAAAAAAGTAGGTTTGAAAGTAAACATCACCCATGCCCAATTGTTGGTGTTTTTATGATTACCACCTTTTAGTACTTGCATGGATTCGTTTGCCATCATTTGTGAGTAACCTGCGCTAACAACTACATTTTTGTTGAATGTATAAGATGCAGTAAAATCTATTTCCGCGCCTAGTCCACTGCTAAAATCCTTCCATGTTCCATCTTCTTCTTGCTGTGCAACTGTTGCTGCAGCCATAAAGTAATGTGGAATTAACTTGAATGTAAATTTATCAACTTTTAGCGTAAGTGGCAAATATATGTCTAATAGCCCGTTACTATACATATAACTTCCAACAAAGAAGTAGTCCATCCATCCGTTGAATTTATGATTTGCACCATAAAATGGCTTGAAAGACTTGTCGTTTTCATTAGCATTAGCTTGGTTTTCAGAAGATGTTCCTGAAAGGTATTCCCCACCTAATCCTAAAGTGAATTTACTAGATAGTGCATAACTTACATTTGCAGAAAAATATATTGCCGAAAGAGAGTTGTTAAATTTATTTTTTCCGCCTTGGTAATAAAAGGCTGCATTAAACATAACTTCATCACCTTTGAAAGTTAATCGTGGGCCTATTGTCTGACTGTAAGCAATATTTTGAGTTGAGTCAGTTGTGGAAGTATATGCCATTCCATTATTTAATGCTAAAAAGCTCAAACCAATTTTATCGAAATTACCATGATAATGAAGATACTGAAAGGTTTTGTAGTTATTTACTATATAATCTACTTTGTAAAGACTTTCACCATTAGCATTGTATGCTAATCCCAAATCAAATTGGTGGTTAGATGATGGTGAATATTTGATTATGGCCGCATCATGGCTTCTAGCTTGCTGAGCCCAATTAGAACTAGCAAATATTCTTTGGTCATCATAAATTATTTCTTGCCTACCTAATTTGATTGAAAATTTATTTGAGAATATTACTTCTCCCCATGCTTCATGTAGACTGGTGCCATATGCATCAGACTTATTTAATTGTGGAACATCACCCCATACTCTCACATCCTGAAGAACCAACTTAGATCTAAAATTAGTATTTCCGTAAAATGCATTTAACCGAGTTCGTTGAGAAATAAAACTTGCAGGATCATTACCATCAGGCATTGGAGCTTTATAACCATTTCTAAATTCGAATCTTGGACGTATCTCACCTGAGATATTTATATCCTGGGCAAAAATTTCCGAGGGAAGAAACGAAATTAAACAAACAATCATTAGAGTTAAATTAAAGCTTTTCATAATATTTTTGGTTTTTATATAAATAATTTAAGGGTTTAATATCTGAAACAAAAATATGGTATATTCCTGTTTTATTAAATGCAAATATTTGTCAAAGCTTAATTTATAGAAATTCTAAATAATAATCGGTTTAATTGGCACATATTTAGGTAAATAAAATGTGGTGTTTGAAAAAATAAGAAGAAAATATTTCTTTGAAAGTACTTTAATATCTTGTCTAATCAGCTAAATATGACTTTTGTCATAATAAATTTGATCATAAATAGCCAATATTAACTGGGGGTTCATTATTTGTTAGATTGTTTCTGAACCCAATTTTTGGCATTTACAAATGCTTCAACCCATGGTGTAACTTCATCATTTGATCTGCTATTAGGATAATGTGGCCATTGCCATGGCAGAAAAGCGCGTTCGAGATGAGGCATCATTGCCAAATGACGGCCGTTATTGGAATATATTGCTGCTGCACCCCAGTCAGATCCATTTGGATTTCCTGGATACTTATCATAGCTATATTTCATTGCTATGTGATAGCTATCGCTATAGTATGGGAAACTAAATTTGCCTTCTCCGTGAGCTATCCATATACCAAGTCTCATACCCGATAATGATTTTAGCATTATGGAATTGTTTTCATGGATATTGACATTGATAAACCCAGATTCAAATTTACCTGAGTTATTACCTTCCATAACCGGTTTCTCAGGATGTTCGGGATAAATTAATCCCAATTCAACCATTAACTGACAACCATTACAAACTCCTAGGCTCAGGGTATCTTCTCGATCATAGAAGTTATCCAGTGCTTGTTTAGCTTTTTTGTTGAATAGGAATGCTCCTGCCCAGCCTTTTGCAGAACCAAGCACATCTGAATTAGAGAACCCACCAACAAATACTATCATATTAACATCCGTCAAATCTTCACGCCCAGAAATAAGGTCTGTCATGTGTACATCCTTAACATCAAAGCCTGCCAGGTGAAGTGCAAATGCCATTTCTCTGTCTCCGTTAACACCTTTTTCCCTTATAATTGCTGCTCTAACTCCCGATTTTTTTCTTCGACTCATTTCTATTCCCAAATCCGCTGCCGATCCGGAAAACATTCCATTGAAATTATAATGTAGGTCTTGACGTTTGTAATTCGTAAGTCGTACTTTTGCATGCTTCTCGCCACTCTGTTTTCTGTCCATGCTAAAGGAGGTATGATACCAATGATCTCTCATTTTATCAATATCAAAAGAGTAGCTTTTACTATTGTGTTTAATGATAACCTGACGTTTATTAATAACTTCACCAAGTTCGTAAAATAATACTCCCTTATTACTTAGTTCTTGAGATACATTTTTATCCTCAACCTGAATTATTAGACCTGGATTCTCGCTAAACAATAATTTTACAATATCACTTTCATTTATTATTGAAAGGTCCAGATCCATGCCATGATCACAATTTGCAAAATTCATCTCTAGTAGAGTTGTTATCATTCCTCCAGCGCTTATGTCATGTCCTGATAGGATCTTACCATCTGATATAAGGTTTTGTATAATTTCGAATGTTGATGCAAAATATTTTGAATCACTTACATCTGGTGTTTTGACGCCAATTTTATTTAATGATTGGGCAAAACTAGACCCTCCTAACTCATAATTCGATGAACTTAGGTTGATGTAGATGATTTTTGTTCCCGCTTTTGTTTTGATAGCTGGGGTAATTGCCTTTCTAATGTCTTTTACTTCACCTACGGCGGATATTATCACTGTACCTGGAGAGTAAACAATATTTCCATCGGGATATTTTTGTGTCATGGATAGTGAATCTTTACCGGTAGGGATATTTATACCTAATTCAATTGCAAAGTCACTTACCGCTTTCACAGCTTTATATAGCCTGGCGTTTTCACCATCGTTTTTTGCGGGCCACATCCAATTTGCGCTCAAACTTACACCTCTTATCCCTGTTGATACAGGAGCCCATATCACATTTGTGAGTGCCTCTGCTATTGCAAGCCTAGATCCAGCCTCTGGATTTATTAGGCCACTTATGGATGAGTGTCCTATTGCGGTAGATATTCCTGTTGTACCCTGATAATCCATTGCAACAATGCCTAAATTATTTAAAGGTAATTGAAGTGGGCCAACGCATTGTTGCATAGCAACTTTACCTGTAACCGATCGGTCTACCTTATTTGTTAGCCAGTCCTTACATGCCACAGCCTCAAGTTTTAAAACATTTGAAACATAGTTTTCGAGTTTCTTTTGGCTATATTCGATGGGAGAGAATCCCACACTCTGGGTAGTATCTTCCAGTATGGTTTTGGGTGGTTTACCAAAGAGGTATTCTAATTTAATATCCACAGGGCAGGTTTTATCATCTGCCTCAATTATTAAGTCTTTATCATTTCTTACAGTACCTACTGTGTAAATGGGAGCTCTTTCTCGTTGTGCTATATTTTCTAGAGTTTTGTAATCTTTTTCTCTTATTACAAGACCCATTCTTTCCTGAGATTCATTACCCAAAATTTCCTTGAAAGATAGGGTAGGGTCACCGATGGGAAGATTGTTAATGTTAATATTTGCACCGGTATCTTCAACTAATTCTGAAAGGCTATTTAAGTGGCCACCCGCACCATGGTCATGAATTGATACAATTGGATTAATATTACTCTCAGACATTGCACGGATTGTATTTGCCACTCTTTTTTGCATCTCTGGATTGGCACGCTGAATGGCATTCAGTTCAATTTCATTTCCAAACTCTCCTGTTGCAACGGATGAAACCGCTCCACCTCCCATTCCAATGCGATAATTATCACCACCAAGAACTACGATAACATCACCCTCTTCTGGAATATCTTTTTGTGCATCTGAAGCTTTTGCATAACCAATTCCTCCAGCAAGCATTATTACTTTATCGTAACCGTGATTTTTACCATTTTCCTGGTGTTCAAATGTTAGTAGACTTCCGTTTATAAGAGGTTGACCATATTTGTTACCAAAATCTGATGCTCCATTGGAAGCTTTTATTAGTATTTCTTCAGGAGTTTGATATAACCATTTTCTGGGAGCTATGGTTTTTTCCCATTTATGACCTTTACTGTTTCTTGGATATGAGGTCATGTACACAGCAGTTCCAGCCATCGCATTACTTCCCTTACCTCCAGCTAAACGATCACGAATCTCTCCACCCGACCCAGTGGCTGCACCATTAAATGGCTCAACTGTTGTTGGGAAATTGTGTGTCTCTGCCTTGAGGGAAATAACAGTTTCCATGTCACTTATTTCAAAAAAATCTGATTTTTCCTGATTACCAGGAGCAAACTGTTCTGAATTAGGTCCCACAATAAAGGCAACATTATCTTTGTAAGCAGAAACGATGTTTTCGGGATTTTCTTTGGATGTTTTCTTGATTAAGGAGAAAAGACTGTCCTTCATTTCCTTTCCATCAATTATAAAGGTGCCATTGAATATTTTATGTCTGCAATGCTCGGAGTTTATTTGTGCAAATCCATAGATTTCAGAGTCTGTTAATTTTCGATTTATTGTCTTTGATACTTTTTCCAAGTATTTCACTTCATCATCGCTAAGGGCAAGACCTTCTTTTTTATTGTAGATGCCAATATTATCAATGTAAATAATTGGATCGGGTGAGTCTGGTATATGAAATACCTCCTGGTCTATGTTTTTATATACCTGTTGTAACATTGGGTCAAATTCTGGAGAATCAACCTTGGTTAATACCACCTCTTCGATTCTGTTAATACCAGAAATACCCATATTTTGAGTAATTTCAACAGCATTGGTACTCCAGGGAGTTATCATTTCCTTCCTAGGGCCTATGAACTTTCCCTCCAGAATATTTTGTTTGATGTTAGTAGCATTACCAAATAACCATGTTAATTTTTCTAAGTCAATATCTGCCAAATTTATATGTGATTCGGCTAAATAGAAGCGGGTTAGACTATGTTGGAAAAAGTAAACCATGTCGTTGCTTTATTTAGTGTGAATATATGCGCTTGCAAATATAAAAAAGGAGTCCAAAGCAATACGATTTTAATTCTAAAAGTTATCAGGAATTATTTGTTCAATAACTCTTCTGAAATACCATATGTTTCTTTAGGGTCATGAGTACCAATTGGTTCGGGATGGACTAGTACGTCATAGGTATTTGGTAATGCAAGCTTTATTTTAGTTTCAACCTCATGGCATAAGCTATGTGCGTTTTCAAGGCTTTTAAGACCGTCTATTTCAACATCAAGAGCTATAACGTAGAGATGAGCCATTTTTCTTGCTCTTATTCTGTGTGGTCGATGAACTCCATCCACACTTTTAGCCGCCACAATTATTTTCCTATATATCTCTTCATTATCTACGCCATCCATTAGATCTCTATTACTTTGTAAAAAAATCCGAAATGCTACAAACATTATGTAAAAGCTCACAATCAAGGCAGTAATTAAGTCAAGTATTGGCATTTTGAAAATGAACGTAAACGTAAGACCTGCAAGAACTGAAAAAGATATGATAACATCGTTGAGCATGTTTTTGCCGTTTGCCAATAACATTTGACTATCTATTTTTTTACCTGTTTTTAATAAATAGATCGATAAACCATATTTTCCGATAATTGAGATTACTATAATATAAATTGCAATGGTATTTGGAATAATATTAGGTTGAGGAGACAGTAAGCGCTCAACGGAAGAGATTGCAAGTTGAGCCCCTGCGAAGAATATTATAAACGCAAGTAGTTTGGTTGCTATGGTATCCGCTTTATTATAACCATATGGATATTTGATATCTGGTGGTTTATTGATAATGTGAGCGGTAAACAGAGTTACTAGTGATGCTAGTATATCGCTTGCGCTGTCAATACCATCTGCAATAACGGCAAAGCTTCCGGATATAATACCAATTGTTATCTTCAAAATTGAAAGTATTGAATTACCAACAATTGCAATCCACGAAGCTTTAATAATCTTTTCTTTCCTTGATCGTGTTGACATTATTGCAAAGATATTCCAAAATATTAATTGATTTAAATTAATAAACATGCACAGTAGTAGTTTAACATATGTTAATGTAAGAATTGTGCTCAGGATGATTATGAATAATACTCAATTAATCATTAATATGTCAACTGTTAGGAATAGGAAATGTATATTTGCAACAAATTTAATCAGTATGATAATGAGGTTCCCAATAAGATTTATGGCGATAGTTTTTGGCCTAATATATTTCACGAATCTAAGCTCTCAGAATCAATCAGAATTTACAGTTAAGGAAATTAAAGATCATGTGTATTTCCTTGCTTCCGACTCTCTTAAGGGCAGAAAGCCAGGAACTGAAGGTGGGAGAATTGCAGCTGATTACATAAGGGATGACCTTGTACGGTCAGGTCTGAAAACCATAGGAGATGATGGCTTTCAATATTTTAGCGTTACCACAAGTGTTGAATCTGGAGATAGTAACCATTTAATAATAAATGGTTATAATGCTTTACCAGGTGTTGATTTTAAACCCATGAATTTTTCCACTAACGCATCAATTACTGCAGAGGTAATATTTGCGGGTTATGGGATTGAAATTGACCATGATTCACTAAAGTGGAATGATTACAATGGTCTTGATGTTGATGGTAAATTTGTAATGGTACTAAGGGGTGACCCTGAACCCAGTAATGATTCAAGTCTATTCATATCTTATGGCAATGACCGTGATAAGGTTTTAACTGCAAAGGATAGAAATGCCGCTGGTATTATATTTGTGAATGGAAAAAATTCCTCCACAAGCGATAATCTTACTAAAAACACTTTTGATAGGGTAACCGCTTCTGCTGGATTACCAGCAATAAATATAACTCGGGCAGTGGCAGATTCAATCATCGGCAATGGTAATTCCATTTTAGATATTGAGGATGAGATCATCACAAAAAAGAATTTTATTGGCTTCAATACTCATAATTCAATTGATATTAGCACGGATTTGAGAAGGATGGAAGTAAAAACCCAAAATATTATTGCTATAATTGAGGGGAGTGATGACAAATTAAAAGATGAATATGTTGTTATTGGTGCCCACTATGATCACTTGGGTATGGGTGGACATGGTTCAGGTTCCAGAAATCCGGATACAATTGCCATTCATAATGGTGCTGATGATAATGCTTCAGGAGTTGCTGCTATTTTAGAAATTTCTGAAAAATTATATTCAGAAAGAGGAGAGCTTAGGAGAAGTATTGTTATAATGGCCTTCGGGGCTGAGGAAATGGGTTTGCTGGGATCTCAATTTTTTACCACAGAACCACTCATAGACTTGAATAATATTGTGCTAATGGTAAACTTTGATATGGTTGGTAGATTCGATGACCAAACCAGGTCTTTAATGATTGCTGGAACAGGCACAGCAGAGCAAATGGAGGATATTTTATTATCTCATGAGAAAAATACGGATATGAATTTTGCTCATTCGCCAGAAGGGTACGGAGCTTCAGATCATGCCAGTTTTTATGGAGCCGGAGTACCTGTAATGTTTTTCTTTACAGGTGCACATGATGATTACCATACTCCCAAAGATGATGCCCACAAGATAAATTATGAAGGTGAAAGAGAAATAATAGATTTTGCATATCCAATCATAGTTGAAGTGGCTAATAGTGATGAGAGATTAACATATAAAGAAGCAGGAGCTAAGGTAAAACAATCAGGAAGAGGTAGAGGTGGTTTGAAGGTAAAGTTTGGTATAATGCCAGATTTTGCATCCACAGAGAATAATGGCTTGGGTGTTGGAGGAGTTACTCCAGAAGGTCCTGCGTATAATGCAGGAATGAAAAAAGGTGATAAAATAGTTGCTATAGAAGGACTGCCGGTAACAAATATTTATGATTACATGGCGAGACTAAAAAAGCTAAAACCTGGACAAAGAGTCTCAGTTGATATCATGAGAAATGGAAAGAAGAAAATTCTAATGATTTTGTTATAAATGAACGAAGTTTTTAATTCTACATATTTTTTAAAATTCCTAAAGTTTTCGGCTGTGGGTCTATCCGGTTTATTTATTGACTTTGGAATAACATTTATCGCGAAAGAAAAATTGCAAATCCCAAAGTACATTGCAAATGCCATTGGTTTTATATCAGCAGCCACATCCAACTACTATTTTAATAGGATATGGACATTTGAGAGTAATAATCCGGAAATTCTTATGGAATACACAGAGTTTTTTGTGATATCTATAATTGGATTAGGACTAAACACATTACTTCTTTGGTTTTTAGTCAGCAGATTTAAAATGAATTTTTATGTTGGAAAAATATTTGCTATTGCTCTTGTTACGGTGTGGAATTTTTTAGCAAATATGTTTATCACATTTAATCCGGAACGAGCATTTTTCTTATACTAATTTGTTTATCATGGCTAGCTCGTAATTAGCTATATATTTCTACTCCATGCCATAGTATCAGCTTCAAGGAACTACATCTTTATTTGATAATGTTTTAATCCCGAAGGATAATTTATAAAAAGAAATGAACTTTATCTTTCAATTGGATTAGAAGACTTATTATTGCACTATGAAAGATAGAAAGTTTGATAAATCATACATAAAGATGGCCCATGTTTGGGCTGATAACTCTTATTGCGAGAGAAGAAAAGTCGGAGCCCTCATAGTTAGAGATCGTATGATAATATCAGACGGCTACAATGGAACTCCATCTGGTTTTGAGAATATATGTGAAGATACCGATGGAGCTACTAAGGCATATGTTTTACATGCTGAAGCCAATGCAATTACAAAGGTTGCAAAATCTAACAATAGTAGCAATGGAGCCACTTTATATATAACCGATTCTCCATGTATAGAATGTGCAAAATTAATTATACAGTCTGGTATAGTTAGAGTTGTTTATTCGCGTAAATATCGTATTACAGATGGTCTTGATCTCCTTGAAAGAGCCGGAATAGAGGTAGATCATCTAACATAGGCATAATTAAAACTTAAACTGTGCCAAAAATTGAAGGCAATTTGCAGTTCCATTTTCGTTATCTTGTACAAAGAGCTCACCCCAAATATATTCTACTCCAAAATTTAATCTTTCAAATGGAGAATAAAATAGATTTATCAGAGCGTAGTTGCTTGATTTAAAGGCAGTATCGGCTAATAGATCCGTTTTTTCTAAATTCACATAACTATAAATAATGTTCGAACTAAACTTATCATCCCAATAGTGTGTATAGGCTATAAAACCACCCATACTACTTAGTAGCATTAATTCTTTTGTAGCATAATCAGGCATACCATTGTAACCTAATCCCGACAGGTCAGAAATAAAATTAGCTACCCCTTTTCCTGCTATATAGAAGATGCTGAAATGATCCTTTTTCCAAGTATTGATAATTGCTGACAAGGCTCCTCCATAACCTACTTTTGCTTTTTTAACAATACCTGAACCAGTCACTGAATCAGCATAAAAATAGCTTGTTATATCAGACATGGCACTAAGCGTTACAACACCCCAGTCACCTTCTTTGTTTATATTACCAACTAAAGTCGGTATAAAAGTAAATGGCTTTCCTGTTTTTTTAAAGGGGCTAATATCACCTCCTCGCATCTCTATAGCCAGGATGTAACTCCATCCTTTTCCAATCTTACTAGAATATCTGATCATGGGATTCCGAAGAGTGGTAGCACTATTTGGACCCTGAAAATCAACTGTCGTTGGAACTACATCCGGGTTGCCCATTGTAGTATTTGTTTGCCCCAATAGTAGATTCCCTATTTCAAAATAAGCTTCTCGTAGCCTGAAGCGCGAAATTATTCCCTCATTACCACTGTAAAAATCACCTGAAACAAAGCCCTTTAATTTACCCCATGGAGTATTGTAGTTAATTCCAAAATTTAACCTTGATTGTCTGGCAGTCATGTGAAATCTAAACATGTTTTGATATGGCGAAGGATTTATTGGTATTTGAGATGTAGTAAAGTCATCATAATCCTCTAAACCATTAAAATCCAAAATAGCGTTGAGGTTTATAAAACCACTCGCATTAAACGATAACTTCTTCTCCTCAGCTGGTAGATCCTGAGACATTAAGCTAAGAAAGCTTGCTAAAAAAACTAAAGTAAGTAAATGACTTTTCAATGTATTAATTTTTAATTATGGTTTATAGTTTGTATCTTGTTAACAAACAAAATATTATGAATTATTTTCTTCAATGATCCTCCAACTCGGCTTACATTTACTAACGTTAAAGAATATAATTGGAATTAATACTATCATTTTGCAACATAGCAAAACTGGATAATATTAATAGGACTGGTAAAAATGTAACCTTTTTCATCATTTAAGAATAATATAAATTTCCAAAAATTAATTTGGTATTCCTTCAAAGATAATTATTTTATTATTATTTGTGAGACAACATCTTTGAGAATTAGAAATTATGTTACATTTGGAATAGCATTAGGCTATTGGTGTATTTTTAATATGTACATAATGACCTTTTTTCTAATTAGCTCTGATTTTTTAGACTTATCAGACAAACAAATAGAATTAAAATTATATGGGAAAAACTAAAAAATTAGGACTTGTTGGTGCTGTATTTTTAATTGTATCAAGTCTTGCTGGAAGTGGTGTTATTGCATTACCGCAGCAGCTTGCCTCAACAGGATCAATTACCCTCATATCATTTATACTAGTTACAGTTGGAGCACTTTTTCTTACCTTAATTTATGTAAAGGCAGGTACCTTATTTGATGATCCCAGCCCTACTGCTCTTGCATCATACGTTAATCCTATTTTGGGAGCAAAAAGCGGACTGTTTTATGTGTATGGTAATCTGATATCGAATATATCCATACTTATTGCAGGCTTAGGATACCTTGAGATGTTTGTGCCAGCTTTAAAGAACTCTTTTATTTTAGGTATAACAGTTATAGTTTTGATATGGGCATTTATATTTTTGTCACTTCATGGAGTTGGTATAATTACCAAGATTGTATCAATTACAGTAACCATGTTATTAATATCAGTTATAGTTACCGGAACAGCTGGATGGCTTGATTTTGATATCGCTTTATGGGAATCAAACTGGAATGTGTCTGGAGAAAAAAATGGCCCTGCCATATTATCAGGTTTTGCGGTTTTAATATTTGCATTCGTAGGGGTAGAGAGTGTGGCAACAAACAATGAGTTAATCGAGAATCCTAAAAAAGTTGTTCCCATTGCTACGATTATCGGGTTTATAATTGTAGCTGTTATTTATATTACCTCTACAACTGTTATTGAAGGGATGTTTAAGGCGAAGGAGATTCAAGATGCACCGGCATCGTTTGCTCTCTCAATGACTCATATTACTAATTCTAAATTTATTGGAGAAGCAGTATCATTACTTATGGCAATTGCATGTATAGCAAGTTTTCTAGTTTGGAATTTATCTTCTGCGAGTGCTGCAAAAACGAGTGCAGATAGAGGATACTTACCCAAGGCGTATTCCTATACAAATAAGTATGGTATTAATAGTAAAGGACTTGTTATAAATGGCATTATAATGACCCTTCTACAAGTAGTTCTTATGCTTTTAGGTAGCAACGTTGCTTCAGCATTTAATATTACAGTAACACTATCTGTGTTACTGTTGTTATTTCCTTATTTCTGGTCTGGAATAGCTTTATTAAAGAAAACCATGGAAATGGGAACCAAGGGTATACATAATTGGTTGATAGTTAGTATATCATCAATATTTATAATATCAGCTTTTGTATCTGCCACATTGGGAGAATTATGGTTGGTAATAGCATTGGTAATGACTGTGTTAGCTGTTTATGCCATAAGGCTTACTCCAAATAAAAAATCCTAAAGATTAATTTTTCAAATAAATAGAAATCAAAAAATATATCATGAAATCTACAAAATATGATTGGCCTATACTTATTGTTTCAGGACAATTTCACGATAATACCGATGAAGGATTTAGATTGAACGAATTGGTTAATGAATTAGAAGAAATCCAAAAATGTAGTGTAATTCCATCTTTTACATACGAGGATGCCATGGAGGTATTCATATCCCGTTCGGATATTGGAGCAGTTGTTATTGACTGGGATCTTCCCTTTGAAGGAATTGAAGAGGTTATGACCGCTCCAGAGCTAATCGAGATAATTAAAGTAAGAAATAAAACAATTCCAATATTACTTCTAACTGATCGGCTAGACATGGAGGATATTCCTGTGGATGTGTTAAGAAACATTGATGGATACTTATGGAAGACAGCAGATACAGTTGAATTTCTATCCGGAAGGGTTGAAATGCACTTATTAAGATATATTGAGAGTGTATATCCTAAGTTCTTCAAAACACTTGTAAAATATGCAAAGGAATATAAGTATGCTTGGCATACTCCAGGTCATATGGGTGGAGAGGGATTTTTGCGTGGTCCTGCTGGAGTAGCTTTGCACAAATTTTATGGAGAAAATACCCTAAGGTCAGATTTGTCAATATCTGTTCCAGAACTAGGCTCACTTTTAAATCATGAGGGGATAGTTGGAGATGCCGAAAAGAATTCGGCACGAGTATTTGGTGCAGACCAAACCTACTATGTATTAAATGGAACATCAAATGTAAATCAGATTATTTGGAGATCCCAGGTTCTAAGAGATGATATAGCATTTGTTGATAGAAATTGTCACAAGTCATTGAATTATGCCATGGTAATTACCGATGCGTATCCAATTTATATGATTCCTAGAAGAAATAAAAGAGGTATAATAGGACCCGTTAGATTAAGTGAATTTTCACCTAAGACCATTAAAAAGAAAATAAAGGAAAACAAACTAATACCTGAAAAGTTAAAAGGTAATACACCTAAGATGTCCACCTTAACAAACTCTACCTATGATGGTGTTTGCTATAGTGTCGTAAATATTAAATCTCAGTTGGAGCAAAGTGTTTCTAACCTTCACTTTGATGAAGCTTGGTATGCGTATGCACGCTTCCATCCACTTTATAAAAACCACTATGGCATGGCTGATGATGCTTTAAAAGATAATCATCCACCTATATTTTGCTCACATTCTACTCATAAATTATTAACGGCGTTCTCTCAGGCATCAATGCTACATATTAAAGATGGAGGCTCCGTTAAGATTGTGCCTGATGAATTTAATGAGTCGTATATGATGCATGGTTCAACATCTCCTCAGTATAGTATGATGGCTTCACTTGATGTGGCAACAAAGATGATGGACGACAATGGTGAGGTTATAATGAATGACACCATTATGGAAGCAATTCAGCTAAGAAAAAAGGTGGTAACCATAAACAATGATTTACTAGAAAAGAATGAGGATGATTGGTTTTTTGGAATGTGGCAGCCTGAAATTGTTATAATTGATGGTAAGAAAATTAAATTTGAGGATGTTGAAGATGTAGTGCTTGCTAAAACTCAAAGTGTTTGGACCATGTCCAAAGATAATCCATGGCATGGCTTTGAGGATATGGAAGATGATTATGCAATGGTTGATCCAATAAAGCTTACATTCTTGACCCCTGGTATTGATAATCATGGTAATATGAAGGATGAGGGAATCCCCGCATCAATTGTTACAAACTACTTAATTAATAGGGGAATTGTATGTGAAAAAACAGATTATTACTCTTTTCTGATGCTAAATTCCATGGGTACGACAAAGGGAAAACAAGGAACTTTATTAGCAGAATTGTTTAAGTTCAAAGAATTATACGACTCAAACGAAGTTCTTGATTTAATTTTTCCTGACCTTGTAAAGTCATATCCTGATAAATATGAAGGTGTTGGTTTAAAAGATCATTGTAATGATATTCACAAATACTTTAAAGATCATAAGATATTAGATATGATGCAAGAAGGGTTTCAGGTTATTCCAGATCAGGTTATGAAACCCGCAGAGGCATATCACTCTGTTGTTGGTCGCAAAGTAGAGTATGTTGACTTAGATAATATGATGGGACGTATACCTGCGGTAATGATTGTACCTTACCCTCCAGGTATTCCAATAATTATGGGAGGTGAGCATCTGAACGAGAAAGCCAAGCCTATTTTTGATTACTTGAAAAAACGTCAGGATTTTGAAAATGAATTTCCAGGGTACGAAAGTGATATTCATGGAGTGGAAAGAGATGATAGAGATGGCAAAAAGTTTTTTAAGACCATGTGCATAAAAAAATAATTGTTTTATGACAGATAATACGAAAAAAGTCGGTTTTATTGGCCTTGTATCTATTGTTTTGGGATCAATGCTTGGTGGAGGAGTTTTTAATCTACCATCTAATATGGCACAAGGAGCTGCATTGGGAGCGGTCATTATTGCATGGATAATAACTGGGTTTGGGATGTTTTTTCTTGCCCAGACTTTTAAGTTACTTAGTGATCATAGGCCTGACTTAAGCTCTGGAATATATTCCTATGCAGCAGAAGGATTTGGCAGATATATTGGATTTAACTCAGCATGGGGATATTGGCTTAGTGCTGCCATTGGTAACGTTTCATTTGCGGTATTGATGATGGAGGCATTGGGATATTTTTTTCCCGTATTTGCGACTGGAAACAATTGGCAATCTGTTTTAGGGGGATCAATTCTTATATGGGGAATGAATATACTGGTTAGAAGAGGTGTTAGTAATGCAGCAATTCTGAATGTAATCTCCACGTTTGCCAAGTTAGTGCCGCTATTTTTATTTGTTATAGTCTTATTAATTGTTACAAAATGGGATAAGCTTTCATTTGACTTTTGGGGCCATGAAGGAATAGACTTAGGTGATTTACCCAAGCAGATTAGGAGTACAATGCTAGTTACTTTATGGGCATTCATTGGCATAGAAGGGGCAGTAGTAATATCTGGTAGAGCAAAAAACAAGAAGGATGTAGGTAAAGCTACATTCATCGGTTTCATGGGTGCCATAATAGTTTATGCTGCCATTAGTATATTTTCATTTGGAGTATTAAATCAAAGTGAACTTGCAAAATTACCTGATCCATCAACAGCTTATGTTATGAAAGCAATGGTAGGCGATTGGGGAGCTCTTATTTTAAACCTAGGAGTGATAATTTCAATTCTAGGAGCTTGGTTGGCATGGACAATTATGACAAGTGAGGTGCCTTCTTCAGCTGCCAAGAAAGGAGTGTTCCCTGCTGTTTTAGGAAAATATAATAAACATGACTCTCCTGTTGTAGCATTAACAATTACTTCCATAATAATGCAATTAACTCTATTTTTTGCTTTTGTTGAGAAGAATGCATTTTTAGCCATAATAAGTGTTTCTGGATCAATGATACTTATACCATATGTGTTAAGCGCGATGTTTTTATTTAAGCAGGCGATATCAAATAATAATGATTCAGTTTTTAAAGGTTTTCTAAAGTCAAAGGCTATTATCATTGGGTTTTTTGCATCAGTTTATGGTTTTTGGTTAATTTATGCAGCAGGTTTAAAGTATGTACTATTATCAAGCATACTATACTCGCTTGGAATATTAGTATATAGAAAGGCATGGAAAGAAAGTGGTAAAGAGACTCCAATGTTTACCAACAGCGAAAAAATAATTGCCATAACACTTGTACTACTCGGAATTGCTTCTTTAGTAATAATGATAATGGGAGCATTACCTGTAGAGAACTATATACATTGGTTTAAACATCATAAGGTAGGAGTAGGAAAAATATAAAATGGGGTTTAAATCAAAAGTATATGAGTGGATAAAAAGGTATACACTTGCAGAAATAATTAGTACGGGGTTATCTCTATTTGTAGCTTGGCTAGTTATGGAGATAACTACCGACAGGATTCTTGCAGCTTTTTCTGGATCATTGGCAGCCTCAGTTTTATTTTATGGTGTGGTTGCCATATCTGACGTCAGGAAAAGTATCAAAAGACAAAATAGTATAAATGAAAAGTATAAGTTAAAGGCTCTTCTAAAAGACCTTCGTAATCTTATCATTGAGTTCGGTCCGGCTGAGATTATAGATGTTATTGCGGTACGTCCATTTTTCATGTATTTAATCCCCAAGCTCATGGGAGATTTTATTTTGGGTACTCTAGTGGGAAAGATTATTGCAGATTTGTTTTTCTTCGTTCTGGCAATAGTAATGTACGAGCTGAGAAAGAAGCATCTAAATTAATATTACATTTTTGTATAGAAGCCTAAGGGATTAATATTTTATTCTTAATATTCATTTTCCACCATAACCACATCAAAACGGTTCTGGATGCCAGAAACATATTTAATGCAAACCAAAGTGCATCATTACCCCATATTCCCTGCGTGAGGTAGTAGGATGGTAAAAATACTACCACGGAAGATATAATCATCACATTTCTCATTTCTTTTGATGCAGTTACTCCAACATATATACCATCCCATATAAAGGCTGCGGTGCTAGTTAATGGAATTATAATTACCCAAATTTTGTAATCATTAGCCATCTCTTTTATCATTTCGTTTGAAGTTAGAAAGCCCATGGAAAAATCTAAACCGATGATATAAAATAAACTTGTAATGATTGCAGCTCCCCATCCCCAATAAAGTAAATGATTAATTGTATACTTCAATACCAATTTATCTTTTGCACCATAATATTTACCTGTTAGAGATTCTCCTGCATATGCAAAACCGTCAGCAAAATATGAGAAAATAAAAAAGAATTGAAATAGTAATGTATTTATTGCCAGTATATTATCACCCATCTTTGCAGATGTGTTTGTGAAAAAAGCAAGGGTTAATAACAGTAAAAGAGTCCTAATAAAAATATCTGAATTTACTCTAAAGAATTTTATGATTGCCTCTGTTTGAAATATTATATGCAGGGAGAATTTAATTGCGTATTTAGGGTATTTTTTAAAAAAGAATATCAAAGCCATTGTTAAACCTGTATACTGTGCTATTACTGTGGCAAGTGCAACTCCATCAGATGTCATGTTAAATACCATAACAAATAGGAAGTTTAGTCCAATATTTACCACATTAATTGTAATGGCAATTATCATGGGTATTTTTGCATTTTGAGCTCCAAGAAACCATCCGTAAAATGCGTACAAACCTATTGTCGCAGGTGCAGCCCATATTCTTATGTAGTAATATTCTTGAGCTAGTAATCTAACTTCATTACTTCCATCAAGAATAAGGAATGATAACCATTGAATTGGATACTGGAATATTATTAATAGCAGTGCCAGACCAAAGGCTACAATTATGGACCTGATCAATACAAGCGAAACTTCACTTGTATCATTAGCACCCCATGCTTGTGCGGTTAATCCGGTGCTACCCATTCGTAGAAAACTAAAGCTCGCATATATTATATTGAAAATTATACTTCCCAGTGCTATTGCACCAATATAAACAGGGTTATTGAGGTGTCCCATTAATGCAAGATCAACAATACCCAGAAGTGGAACTGTGATATTTGTAACAATGTTTGGGATTGCCAGGTTAAGGATGTCTTTGTTTATGGAAACAGTTTTTGACATTTATACTGACGTTTTCTATATTTAATTTATTTGCTTGTATTACTTCTTGTGTAAACCACATTCCTTGGTTGCAGGATCTTCCCACCACCATCTGCCTGCACGTACATCTTCACCTTTTTCAATGGCTCTGGTACATGGCTGACATCCTATACTAGCATACCCTTTTTTATGAAGAGGATTGCATGGGATACCTTTTTCTTGAATGTATTGAATCACATCTTGCTCGGTCCAATTAATTAACGGGTTGATTTTTATGATATTATTTGAATCATCCCACTCAACCAAACGCATACTGGTTCTGGTAACGGACTGATCTTTTCTTAATCCTGTAATCCAGACATCGAGATCTTTCATAGCCCTTGCCAACGGTTCAAGCTTTCTGACATTACAACATAGTTTTCTATTTTCGATACTATCATAAAAAAGGTTGATGCCATGTTCTTGAGTGATTTTTTCAACGGATCTTCTCTCGGGGAAAAAGATGTGAATATTTATACCGTATTTTTTGGAGGTTCTATCTATAAGATCATACGTTTCAGGAAACAACCTTCCTGTATCTAAAGTGAAAATGTTGGCTTCTTTATCAATGGATGCCACCATCTCTGTTAGAATTTGGTCCTCATATCCCAAACTTGTTGCCAGTGCACAGGTGTCTGGAAATTTTTCAAGAAAAAATGTAATTACATCCTGTGGTGATGAATTTTTCAATTCTTCATTCCAAGTATTTAAGGTATTATTATCCATTTTGTAAAAATTTTCAAGCAAATTTATTGAAAGCAAGGGATACTATTCCGTAATAAGGCCTCCAATTAAATCAGTAACCTTTGATATTCCGTTGGAAATACAATATTGCTCAATTTCATCAACTATCTTTTCACTTACCTGTGGATCAATGAAATTTGCTGTACCCACTTGTATTGCCGTAGACCCAGCAAGCATAAATTCAATGGCATCATTTCCATTCATAATACCTCCCATTCCAACAATTGGTATTTTTACGGCATTATAAACTTGCCAAACCATTCTGAGGGCAATGGGTTTAATTGCTGGGCCTGATAATCCACCAGTTATTGTTGACAATAGTGGCTTTTTAGTTTTGGCATCAATGGCCATTCCAAGAAGCGTATTTACTAGAGATACAGAATCTGCACCAGCACCTTCAACACCTTTGGCAATTTCAGCAATATCAGTTACATTGGGAGATAGCTTTACAATTAAAGTTTTATCATAAGCCTTTCTAACAGCTTTTGTAACAGCAATTGCCGATGGGCAGCTTACTCCAAATGCCATTCCTCCTTCTTTTACATTGGGACAACTTATATTTAACTCTATTCCATTAATCCCTTTAACCTCATTTAATTTTTCTGCAACAGCAATATAATCATCAATAACAGAACCATTGATGTTGGGAAATATTTCAGTATCCCAATGCTTAATACGTGGGTAAATAGAATCTATAAAGTAGTCTACCCCTTTGTTCTGTAATCCAACAGCATTCAGCATTCCCGATGGTGTTTCAGCCATACGCGGGTAATCATTACCTTCTCTGCTTTTTATTGTTAAACCTTTTACAAATATTCCACCCAGTTTGTCTAGGTCGATAAAATCAACAAACTCTTCTCCGAATCCAAAGGTTCCGGATGCTGTAGTAACTGGATTTTTTAGCTTTAATCCTGCTATGTCAACTTGTAAGTCTACCATTTTAAATCTGTTGATTGAAATACTGGTCCTTCACTACAAACAACTGCATTTCCTCTTATTGTTGGGGTAACACAACACAAGCATACACCTATGCCACATGCCATCATATTCTCAAGTGATGCTTCGCATCTAATATTATTATTTTCTGCAATTTTAGCAATTGCTTTCATCATTGGATCTGGACCACAAGTATAAACAATATCGAAGTATTTGATATTTTTAAAAATAGAATGCGATGTTACTAAACCTTTTTCTCCGAGTGAACCGTCTTCTGTTGTACAGTTAAATTTACCCAATTTGGAGAAAACATCTGTAAGTACAATTTCTTCACTTGTTCTTGCGCCAAATAGATATGTAACTTTTGACCCTAGACCACGAAGCTGTTCACCCAATAATTTAAATGGTGCAATACCACTGCCTCCTCCTACAATTAGGGCATTTTTATTTTTAACCGGTGTGTATGAATTACCCAAAGGGTATACGATATTAACTTTACTTCCAGGAAGAAGAGAGCCTAGTTTACTTGTTCCCTTTCCAATTGCTTTTATGTAAAAGCTTATTTCTTTCTTTTCATGATCAACATCATAAACAGAAATAGGTCTCCTCAGGAATATATCCGCAGCATCTGGAATTTTAATTTCCGCAAAGTTTCCTGGATCTATTTTTTCAATGCTCGTTTCAGACTTAAGTATAAGGATATAGCTAGACGAGTTGAGCCATAAGGTATCAATTACACTAAAGTCCTGTATTCTTTTCATTTACTTATTATTCAGGTTTTTCTTCCTGTTCAGAATTTTCGGTTTTTTCTTTTTCTTCTTCTGTGAACTTAAGTAATTCTTTGTCAAGTAATAAGTTGTACCAACCAAATATTTTTTTTATATCGCTTACATAAACGGCATCTCTGTCATAATCAGGAAGTACCTCAGCAAACATCTGTTTTAATGCTTCGCTGGATAATTTTTTTGGGCTATCTATGGCTTTACCATTGGTAAAATCGAAGATGTTCTTAAATACCGTTTCAAGAGCTATATCATCGGTTTCTGTATACACACTTATTTCCTTGAGGGTGCTTACCCTATCATGAGAAAATGAGGGTATTTTCTTTCCATCTAACAATGACTCTACAATTAGGTTATTCTTTGCTTCTCCAACCATAAGATATAACCCTGGTTTACCTGATATTGATAATATTTTACTTAAATCCATGTTCGTCTTAAAATTTGTGCAAAAATAATATTAATAATGAAGATTTAGCATATGTTATATGCTAATAATATCAATTATCTTACTTTGATCTATAATAAACATAGTAGGAACTTTAATATTAGAAATATGATACCAAGCTTTTCTATTAATCAGATGGATTCAGTTAAAGTATTACTTTTGCCGCTTAAATTTTTTTATATGAATTGTACAAGGGTCTTATTATTAATTGTTCTTGGTCTGTTTCTAACTGGCTGTGGTGGAAGTAAAATACTATCTCAGAAAAAGATCAAGGCAGAAACGGAGTTTTCCGATGGAAACTATACTCAATCTCTTTCGGACTATGAGGAGGTGATTAAGATTTACAGTGACAACAATAATTCAAGTGAATGTCCTGTATATACTAAATCTGGTATTAGTGCATTTAAAGTGGGTAATTATGACAAAGCTGTCAAGTATTTAAAGAACGATAAGAATTCCACATTTAGAAACGAGGAGACTCTTTTTTATTTAGGCATGACGTACAATAAATTGGATAATCTTTCTATGGAAATGATGACCCTACAGGATTATCTGGACCTATATCCAGATGGTAAGAATCGTGATTCTGTTAACGAGTTACTTTTTTATGTTTATTCCAAGAGTGATAATTATGATAAAGCCATTGGTTTATGGCCTAACATCAATAAGAATTATGATGCACTATCTACATACTTGCATGTAAATGATCAAGTTGGAAATACTGATGCTTGTTTTCTAATTGCAGACGAATTAATGGAATTAAATCCACAGAGTACAGCGGCTTTATTATGGTATGGTAAATATTATTATAGACAAGCTGAGGATAGATATCAAAGGGAAATGAATGCTTACAACAAAAATAAAACCAATAAGCAGTACAGAAAATTATTAAGCTCACTTGAGGTTGTTACCAATGATTTTAAAAAATCATTGGAGTATTTTAAGAGGTTATACCAAATTAGCCCAAGCCCAGAATATGCCAATTATTTGAGTCATATATACAATAGGTTGAGCGATAAGAAAAAGTCTCAATATTATAGGAAGCTTGCGGATGGGTAGGTAATATTAAATTAAATCAATACCAGTATAGCTGTCTGGGCTTATTTTCTTTAGCTCTGTCTTCACCTTTTCATTTACCTCAAGATTATCAATAAACCTATGAAATGACTCCATTGTAATTTTCTCATTGGTTCGTGTAAGGTCTTTTAGTGCTTCATAGGGATTTGGATAATTCTCACGCCTTAAAATTGTTTGTATTGCTTCAGCAATAACAGGCCAATTATCTTCAAGGTCACTTTGAATCTTAGACTCATTTAATATGAGTTTATCAAGTCCTTTCAATAGGGATTTCATGGCTATTAAGAGATGCCCCAGGGGAGTTCCAATATTTCGAGTTACTGTGGAATCAGTTAAATCTCGTTGAAGCCGTGAAATTGGCAGTTTTTCCGCAAGATGAGATAATATAGCATTGGCAATTCCTAGATTACCTTCCGCATTTTCAAAATCAATTGGGTTAACCTTATGTGGCATTGCCGATGATCCTACCTCACCCTTCTTTATTTTCTGCTTAAAATAGTCCATGGAAATATATGTCCATATATCTCTGCTAAAATCTATTAGAATCGTATTTATTCTACCAAGATTTTGAAAGTATGCAGCTAGGTAATCATAGTGCTCAATTTGTGTTGTTGTTTTTTGTCGATGGAGTTTCAAATCCTTATTTACGAACTCACAAGCGAAATTTTCCCAATCTATGTCTGGATAGGCAATATTATGAGCATTAAAATTTCCTGTTGCACCGCCAAATTTTCCAGAAAAAGGAATGGCTGATAGCATCATTAGTTGGTTTTCTAACCTTTCAACAAAAACATAAATTTCTTTTCCAAGTTTTGTAGGAGAGGCAGGCTGACCATGTGTTCTAGCAAGCATTGATATGTGCTTCCATTCAAATGCTTTCTGATTAATTCTCTCAATTAAATCAGTTATGATAGGAAGTAAAACATTATCGTGAGCATCTTTGATGGATAGGGGTAGAGCTGTATTATTTATGTCCTGAGAGGTTAGTCCAAAATGAACAAATTCCTTGAACTCTCCAAGACCTAATTCTTCGATGCATTCTTTCAGGAAATATTCAACAGCTTTTACATCATGATTTGTTACACTTTCAATCTTTTTTATTGCATTACCGTCATCAATTGTAAACTTTCGATATATACTTCTTAGGTCGTCAAATCTTTCTTTTGGAAATTCTTCAAGCCCAGGTAAAGGGATATTACAAAGTGCAATAAAGTATTCGACTTCTGTCTTTAAACGATATTTGAAAAGTGCAAACTCAGAAAAATAGTCGGCTAACTCTGATGTTTTGCTACCATATCTACCATCAATTGGCGATATTGCTGTTATAGGCTTAAGTTCCATCTTATGTCGAAATTTGTTTGCAAAATTACTAATTAACTATGATAAAAGTAATTTTATGGATACACAAAGTGTTTTCAGGGTTATCTTTTATGTAATTGGCATTGTCACGTTATAAACAGCTAATGTGTATATATATCATGCAATAATCATTTGAATATGAAAAAATCTACTTAGGATTAATCTTTGCAACAGTTGATGCAAAAACTGATGAATAGCATGAAAAATAACCCACAGCACCATTATCCAAGTTAGATATTACATTTGCTGGTGGACCACTAAATAATGGATCTTGAGGTCTTATTTCCAATTGTAGTTGAATCATATAATCTGCATACTCTTTGGTGATATTTGATAGTTCCATTGTGAAAATATCGCCCTCCTTAAGTAATGCCTCTCTTATTACCATTACCACGGCTCCTGAAGTATAATTCCCATTGAAAAGCTTGTCGTCGCTTATGTTTTTACTCTCAACAGAATCAGTTACTATTTTACCATTTACATATCCATTAAACATGTAGTAATCTTCTGTGGGAGGTTCCTGTGCATAAAGTTTTACTAGCCATATTTCGAAAAAATCATCATATTCAAGTGCTATGGAATCAACTTCTTGACCAGGATATGGCATTTTTTCCATTGCAGTGTAGCTTTTACTTTCATTTATTGATTCGGTTAATTCAATGTCTAATCTATATTCGGTATTAGGAACTCCAAAATATCCATCTGGAGCAATATACATTCCTGGATTACTAGCGTCCTCAATAAATGTAGTTAGCGATGAGCCATTATCCACGACCACCTGAGCTCCGCTTACTCCTTCGGGGGGAATATTGGAGAAGTAGTCTGAAGTTTTTGTGAGTCTAACCCATTGTTTATCATATTGAGGTGTTACATATCCTTCCACTGCAAGTCTTGTATAAGTAGATCCAGTATCAATATCTATTCGCTCAGTACAGGATGTACTAAATAACAAAATCAATATTCCCAATGAAGTTGCCAGGAGTTTATTTATATGTCTGCTCATTTTATTTTGCATTTAGTTAGAATTTGAAATTGTAAGTTATTGATGGTAAGATTCCGAACAGGTAAGTCATCTCAGCATACGTAATACTTGTATTATCTATTTCACTCTTGAAACTAATCAGATAGGGGTTTTTACGGTTATAAACATTGTAAATTGAGAAGTTTAAATCACTTTTCCACCTTTTATCTTCGTTTACATTAAATCGATATGTAAACGACAGGTCGAGTCTATGATAATCTAGCATTCTAAAACTATTTCTATCTGTATAAACGGGTATTATGGTATTATTATATTCAAATCGTCCAACTGGAAATGTTACCGGTTGACCAGTGGCATAAACCCATGTAAACCCAAAGCTAATTTTCTCATTTAAATTATAATTTGCTACTATTGATATATCGTTGGGTCTATCGTATGGGGCTCTATATGGATTACCTGAATTTATACCTGGAATTTTTCTCATGGCTTTTGACCATGTGTAGCTGGCCCATCCACTTAATTTTCCTGTTGTCTTTTTTATCATTAATTCTGCTCCATAACTCCATCCAGTACCGCTAAGCACTTCTCCCTCAAGATATTTGTTTAAAATCAGCTCAGCATGATCTCTGAAATCAATAGCATTACTTATACTCTTATAATAACCTTCCAGGGAGGTCTCAAACATTCCATCATTAAAGTTTTTGAAATATCCCAAAGCAACTTGATGACTACTTTGAGGTTTTACATTTGGGCTTGTAGGAAACCAAATGTTGAAGGGTGACCCTGCAGTGCTATTCTGAGCCTGCTGTATATACTGTACATTCTTGGAATAACTGGCTTTAATTGATGAAGTTTCGTTAAGAAGAAAAACTATACCAAGGCGAGGCTCCAACGCAACATAGGTGTTGAAGAAATCACCACTCTCGTAGAAAGTTGAATCAATAGGGTTTCCTTCTGTATCAAAGTTAAATATTGTTCCTGGACCAACATTGTTGAAGATACTAAGTCGAATCCCATATTTTAATATGAATTGAGTTCCTAATTTTTGCTCATTTCCCATGTAAATACCACTTTCTAATGCATAATTATTAGGTAGTTCATATCTCGTTATAAACGACTCATCTCCGTACCCTTCAATTAAACCAGGATAAAAGTTATGATATATGGTCGATAAACCAAAAGTTAGCCTGTTATTTGAATTTAGAAACCAAGTGAAGTCTGCTTTAGCATTATAATCTGTTAATGTTGAACCCCAATTAAAAGCATTTTCATTACCTTCTGGAATACCAAGGTCATAATTGAATTTGCTGTAGATAAAAGTGAAGTTTGAGAAGAGCTTCTCTTGAAAAATATGATTCCAGCGAATGGTACCTGTGGAGTTCCCCCATTTGGTTCCAAAATTTCCATTTTTAAATACATCATTTCCTAAATACCCTGATATAAAAAGATGATTTTTATCATTTATATTGTAATTCATCTTGGCATTTAAATCGTAAAAATATAAGATGTTTTCGCGGATATTCTCATCAGGAGAAAGCCTTAAAAAAACATCTGCATAAGACCTTCTTCCTGCAATCATAAATGATGACTTATCCTTAACAATTGGGCCTTCTAACATTAACCTACTTGAAATAAGCCCAATTCCACCATTACCATGAAATTTCTTAATATTTCCATCTTTCATTCTTATATCTATAAGAGATGCTAATCTACCACCATAGCTTGGAGGTATATCGCCCTTATATAATTCAACACTTTTAACGGCATCATTATTGAAAACAGAAAAGAAGCCCATTAGATGACCAGCATTGTATACAGTAGCTTCATCCAACAGGATTAGGTTTTGGTCAGGGCTTCCACCCCTTACACTTAACCCCGATGAACCCTCTGCAACAAACTTAACTCCTGGCAGCAGTTGTAGAGCTTTTATGAGATCTACTTCTCCCATAAGAGCAGGAATACCTTGTATGGTTTTACTTGATATCTTATTAACACTCATTTGCGCATTTTTAATATTGGCATTTGCAGATTGATCCGATACTATAACTTCGTTGAGTTGTTGAGATGATGTTAACATCTCAACATTCTTTGAAATATCTGAGGTTAGATCCAATTCGTAGGATTGATCTGCATAACCAATAAATGAGTAAATGACAGTATAAATTCCAGGATCTAAGCTTATGGAATAAAATCCATAGTTATTTGATGTTGTTCCAATATTTAAATCCTTAATTATAATGGTTGCGCCAGGCAGTGATTCGCCATTTTCTGAATCAGTTATATACCCAGCAAGGGTTACCTTCTTAGAATCTTCTGAGAAGGATTTGAGGCATACTGATATTAAGAGTAGCAAAAAGGTATATTTTACTAGTTGTTTCAAGATAAAGGTTTCTGTTTGTTTAATAAATTAATAATGAGAAAATAATACGACATAGGCAATGATATGTTTTAATTAGTTATCATTTGAAGATCCAAGAAATATGATGTTCCATCATCGTTGTCACATACTCCCAATAGAGACACATAATTTGAATTATTTAAACCTTCTGGACTATCCTTAACACACAATCCTTCCAACTTATATCTAGATATTTTATCATTTTCTCTCAGCAATGTAGCTGTATATTTACCTTTTGACAATGTTGTAAGTGGAATAATTCCAACATAGCTTCCAACTATTTCACCATCATTAACCTCATCATTGGTTTTTTCCATTGAGGCACAAAAAATAATTTCTGAATCATTTGGATGCATACACGCCCCTGAAAAACCAGAAATTAAATCATTACTAGTGGGCAGGTCAAACCAAAAGACTTCAAAGCTTGGAATTGTGTCTGAGGAGTATAAATACGAATTAAAATCCAATTTATTAATCCGGACAATAAAATTCTCGCTTACATTACCTCTATGAAGCATGTAGACATTATTACCTGATATTGCTAATCCTTCTAGGTTTATTTCATGTTCAATAGACATATTGACATGCTTCTTAATACTTTCGTATAGTGGCCTAATATTTTTTTTGTTGATTAAATTATCAGAATAAATATTGAATATATATGCCGTGTCTCTTGTATGATTTAATGACCCTGAGGATAGGACTAATAGATTTGTGTCATTTAAGAAGCCTAAAGCCTCAAAATCTGCTTTTAAATCCTTTGGCGTTCTTCCATTCACGAGGGTGTCTGTGCCTGCTAGACGAAATTTAGTTTTAACATTAAAATCAAAATCAATCTCAAGTAACCACGGGATATCATCACCAATAATATATAAACTATGATTCCTATTCTCAATGCCTGAAGCTGATGATAGCTGGTCATCAAAATAAACATCTGAAATAGATACTTTTAACTCACTTGAAGAAGTCATATTGTCATTTACACAGGCAGTGAAGAGAAATAAAAATAATCCACTAACTAAAATCCTTGACATCATAAGATCAAAATTTTATAAATAACAACAATATGACAAAATTAGTATTTTGCAAAATAAATTTGGCAAATCATTAACATTGGGCACAAATTTTGAGGCCACCTTTCATTATTATAACAAAATGACAACTTTTAGTTTATGAGTAACGATAAAAAAAGATTCATTTTATCACTTATAGTACCTACAATTTTATTGTTTGTGATGTATGCCGCGAAAATAGTTGAGGTTGGATTCAATATTAGTTTGACACACTTGGGTAATTATCCCATGTCTTTAAAGGGATTGCAAGGTATTTTACTAATGCCATTTATTCATGGTAGTTGGGATCATTTGTTGGCAAATACAGTACCATTTTTTATCCTTTGCACAGCATTATTTTACTTTTATCAGAAAATTTCTTTTCGCGTTCTAATAGGTATATGGATATTATCAGGAATTTGGGTATGGTTTGGCGGTAGACCTTCATGGCACATTGGTGCCAGTGGGATTATTTATGGATTATCAAGTTTTATTTTTGTTAGTGGTCTTGTAAGACGCGATAACCGTTTGGCTGCACTTGCTCTTATAGTAACATTTCTTTATGGAAGCCTTGTGTGGGGTGTATTCCCAGATTTTTATCCACGGGAGAAAAATGTTAGTTGGGAAGGCCATTTGGGTGGAGCTGTTGCAGGTATTATAATGGCCATATACTACAGAAAATCTGGTCCAAAACGCAAAATTTATTCTTGGGAATTGGAAGATGATGATGCAATATTAGAAGAGGAGTATTGGAATACAACAGATACTTCTAATTGAGTATAATGAGAAAGCAATAATATGGTTTAGTGGATTGTTCTAGTTGGCTACACGAGATTGTAGCTCATCAATCACATTGCTATATTTCCTAAGAACCCTATCCCATTCTCTGTATAATTCATCACTCTTAACTCCTCACTAACGAGTTTAATTCTGTATGTAAGAGGATTAGGAGAATTAACTATAACTAAATAGTAGCTAGTTTAGGTTAAAAAACTCCGGATGTTTAGCATTTCTTCCTCTATAAAAATCTTCAATTTTCTTAAAATCTTCTTCCATATTACCCGTAGGCCAAAATGGTTCGCCAATTCCAGCCCTTTTTAACTTATAATCAATATAGCATAGCAGAATGGGTACATTTGCCTTTACTGCAATATGATAGAATCCCATTTTCCAATTATCATTTCTTTTTCGAGTGCCTTCTGGAGTGATGGCTAGAAAAAGAATTTCTCTTTCACTAAACATATTCACAATCTGTGCAACTTTGCTATTGGATTTACTTCTGTCTATGGGTATACCTCCCAATTTTTTTATTATGCCAACCAATGGCCATTTGAAGGCTTCTTTTTTTACTAGAACATTTCCAGGTATCCCCCTAATCCAGGTATACAGTGTGCCAATATAGAAATCTAAATTGCTAGTATGAGGAGCAATAATAAGTACAGCTTTGGATATTCCATCAGGGACATCACCCACAGCTTTCCATCCAAAAATGAAATAAATAAATTTCGAAATTAGTTTCATATGCGATGTGTTATGATTGGTGTCAAATTAGTTTTATGGTCTACAATAGATAAATTCATAACTAAATTAATGTTTATTTTAATAAACATGGATTATCTGCTCTCAATGATTTGACCTTCATTATAATGAATCACTTCATTAGGTGTTCCATTCTCATTATAAATTTTCTCAGGGCCATGTTTAAGGTTCTCCTTATAACTTACTTCCCTCTGGATGTTGCCGTTTAGATACCATGATTTTTGAACGCCTGTGCCATTTGAGAATGTTGCAGTGCCAATAATTTTGCCCCCAAAATTGTAATAAAGCCACAAACCTTCATAAAATCCTTTACTATAATTCCCGCTGATTTTTATTTGACCATTTGAATGCCACATTTTGTAAACCCCAAACAAGGTGTCGTTTTTATAGGTTTCTTCTGAAACTAGATTACCATCTTCATCATATGTGGATGCTTTACCATTTAAAAGCCCATTTTTATAGTATGATTGAGATTCATAACTGCCATTTTGAAACCATCTTGTGAGTGGTCCTTCAAGTTTATTGTTTTTATATATAACCTCTTGTTCCTTATTTCCATTTTTGTAATACCATGTGGATTTGCCATTCAGAATACCATCATCATATGTTAGGCTAGATTGAATATTGCCATTATCCCAATATTTAATTTGGGTATCATTGGAACAAGATATAATCAATGCTGCATTAATTATTACTGCCACAATTGTCTTTATAGTTCTATTCATTTGAATTACTAATAGCTTGTGTTTCTATAATGGCATCAGGTAATTTAATTATCCTCATTTTTTTTAATTGTAGTATATGCCAGTAATCATTTACAAAATTGTTAGAGTTACCAACTCTGGCAAATGAATACTTCCCCTGAGTAAGTGTCATGGGATAAAATTCTAAACACCTTTCTAAGTTGTTGTCAAGATGGAAAAGAGCACTAAGAAAATAATATGTTACATCAAAACCAGAAAACCCATAATTATTGGGTTCAGTACCATATGATTTTCTAAAGGTACTAATGAAATATTTATTTTCAGGTAATGTATAATTGATGTATGATGATGCGAAGTAGGTGAGATTAAGGTTATTCATTTTCGAATTACTTAAATTACTAATCCTTTCCCAAGTTGGAATTCCAATCAATTTTACGTTAAATGTGTCTCTACTTTCATTAATTCTATTTAAGACATCCAGTATGAATGACTTTTTTGTTCCGTACAATATCACAAGATTATTTCTTAAGGCGCTTGCATTATTGAGAAATGGATATAAGCTATCTACGGAGTAATTAATTCTTATTAAATTATTATTGAATGTTGTACTATCAGATAAGCTTGATTCCAGAAGCCCTGGTAATATCTCAGTGTTCTCGAAAGTAAATGGAGGTGGGAGTGAGTCAATAACATATAAAGTATCCCTTTGGGCAACTTGATAGCTTAAATCCATAAGCTCATTATTACTTATTGATACCTGACTTGGAATCACTGATGCAATAGTATTTTTGATATTGGTTACCTTATCTGCGTCTAAATATGAAGTTTGAGAAATCAGAAAAACCTTATTACTCAATGCAAATTTTTCCAAATAGGTTTCTAATATTGGTTCTTGTGCTACTGTTGTAGGCTTAACTTTAATAACTGTTTTGTAATTTGTCACAACTGCATCTCTGTATGTCAGTGGATTTACAATTGGTATATTAAAATTACCTGCGTAAAGAGCTACTTGGTTAAAGCTATTATTGAAAAATGGACCTATGATTAGATCCATATTTCGTAATTCTTTTCTATTGAGGACTTTTGTTGTTTTTGTTAGATTCTTGTCAACATCATATACGTGCATTTCTACATTCATACCCTGTTTAACCATAGAGTCCATTGCAATCAAGGCGCCTTCATAAAACTGAATAAATCTGAAGGATTTAAAATATGGCTGAGGTGTTAAGAAGAATTGATCATAATCAAGACTATCAATCTCTTCTAGTGATAAGGGAATCATAAGAGCAATCTTGAATAATTTATTTGTGTTAGGAATGAAATTGCAGTTGTGAGAGTCGAGAAGTTCAACTACATCTTTTCCTTCTGAGTAAATTTCCTGAGACGAGTCAACTGCTGGAGATTTAACGGGTTCAATAATTGCCTTGCTTCCAACGGGAACTTTTACTTCTTCACCTGATGAAATTCTCGAACTTAAATTTGGATTGAATTCGCGAATCTGGTATGAAGAAACTCGAAACAGTTTTGCAATCTTATTAATCTTGGTCGAGCTTTCACTTATATAAATTATATATGGTAGGCTAAGCTTTTTTCTGGGGATGAGAATTATCTGACCTACTTTTATCTGTTTTGTAAGCCCTGGGTTAAAATTTAATATTTCTTCAACTGTCAATCCATACTCACGACCTATACTATATAGTGTTTGTTTCTTTTTTACCCTATGTTTTGTGTATTCTTCTTCACGCTCATTATTAATTCCAGTGGTTACATATGGCTTAATGGCATTATTGGCGGCACCTACTTGAACATTATCATATGTATTTATAACTTCAGTATTTGATTTGGTTAACTTTGACTTGTCAGGAATACGAAGTCTGTCACCAATCATTACAGAGTTTCCAAGTCCAGGGTTTACAGCCTTTAGCAACGATGCTGAGACATCGTATTTATTTGAGATGGTTTGAGTAGTTTCGCCTTCAATTACCACATGTCTATAATCTTGAATAATCGATAAGTCAGGGTTAAAACTAACAAGTTCATCAGCTACTGTATTTTCATTTTTACCCTCGGTTATATGAGGTTGGGTTTTAGGAGAAGCTGGTGTCCCATTCTTTTTGGAATAACTAGATTTGATTATTGGCGCATTGTTATTAAACTCGCTATTCTCTGGTTTACCATCAAGCTTTGAGAATGACTCTTCAACTGGGATCTTAATGTATTCACCCTCCCTAAATGGGAGTATAACTTTTGGATTAGCTTTTTTTATGTAGTTCTCAGGAATTGAATAAATGGAACTCAGAGAAGCAAATGTTTCATTTCCATCAGAAACATGATAAAAGAAATTAAATTTTGAAGATCCAATCTCTTTTTTGATTTCTGTTTCTTTATTAATAGTTGGTATATACAATATTTGATCAATACTTATTGCATCTCTAGATTCGGGATTTTCAAAATACAATTCTTCAGGAGTAACATCGTAAACTTTTGAGATTGAATATATGGTCTGTCCCTTTTTTACCATATGTACATAAAATGATTTACCATTTCTAGATTCAACTACTTCTGATTTTAAAATGGGAATAGATTGTCCCATACTAAAAGTGTAAAATGCCAGTATGATTAAAGACAAAGAAAACTTTTTTATGTTAAGAGATAAACACATTTATTAAAATCAAAATTAAGAAACTATGTTGAATCCATTGTATTGTTGAAAATATTGGGGAGGTAAAATTTTACTCCCATTCGATTGTTGCAGGCGGCTTGGAACTTATATCATACACAACTCTGTTTACACCTGATACCTTGTTAATTATTTCGCTGGATACTTTGGATAAATAATCGTAAGGTAGCTGAGACCAATCGGCAGTCATGCCATCCGTTGACTCTACAGCTCTCAGAGCAACAACGTTTTCATAAGTTCTTTCATCTCCCATCACACCTACTGATTGAACTGGCAACAATATTGCTGCTGCCTGCCAAACTTTATCATAGAGTCCAAAAGATTTCATATTTGATATGTATATGTGATCTACATCCTGAAGAATTTTTACTCTTTCTTCAGTAACCTCGCCTAAAATTCTAATGCCAAGTCCTGGGCCGGGAAATGGATGTCTGTCTATTATAAAGGATGGCATTTCAAGGGCCCTACCTATCCGTCTAACCTCATCTTTAAACAGTGTATTTAATGGCTCTACAACTTTTAACTTCATAAAATCTGGTAATCCACCAACATTGTGGTGTGACTTAATAGTCGCTGATGGTCCTTTTACAGATACTGATTCAATTACATCCGGATATATTGTTCCCTGAGCTAACCAATCTACATCTTTTATGAGATGTGCTTCATCATCAAATACCTCAATGAAGGTATTTCCTATTGCCTTTCTTTTCTTTTCAGGGTCAGTGATTGATTTGAGTGAATTTAAAAACCTAGTCGAAGCATTAACTCCCTTTACATTTAAGCCCAAGTCCTTGTAGGAGTTCAGAACGTCCTCAAATTCATTCTTCCGCAATAGACCATTATCCACAAAAATACAGTATAGATTTTCTCCGATAGCTTTGTGCAAAAGCACTGCAGCAACTGATGAATCGACTCCACCTGATAAACCAAGTAGCACTTTATCATTACCCAGTTTTTCCTTCAGTGATAGTATTGTGGTCTCAATGAAAGAATCAGGAGTCCAATTTTGGGAGCACCCACATATGTTCACAAGAAAATTCTTAAGTAATATTTTACCCTCGATTGTATGATATACTTCAGGATGAAATTGTATCCCATATGTTTGTTCATCAGATATTTTATATCCTGCAACTTTTACGTTTTCAGTGCTTGCAGTTATTTGGAAATTGTTGGGAGCCTTTAGGATAGTATCTCCGTGTGACATCCAAACTTGAGTATTATCGGTAATCCCTTCCATTAAAGCACATCTCCTATCAACATAATTTAGGTTCGCTCTACCATACTCTCTGATTTTTGATGGTAGAACTTCGCCACCATTACTCTGGGCAAGAAATTGCGCTCCATAACAAACTCCCAATAAGGGTAATTTCCCTTTTATTTCAGCCAAATTAGGTACAGGAGCATTCGCATCTCTAACTGAGAATGGACTTCCTGATAAAATAACACCTACGACATCTATCAACGATTCAGGAACTTTGTTGTAGGGATGAATTTCGCAATAAACATTTAATTCTCTTACTCTTCGCGCAATAAGCTGAGTATATTGAGAACCAAAATCTAGAATTAGAATCATTTCTTTCATGGCACAAAGGTAGATAAGATTTATAATTTGTACATTTGATTTATAATTTATATTCTAATCTTTATCAACATATTTAAATGGCCAAACGCACAAAATCCACAGGTAAGCTGAAAAGAAATAAAAAGAATAATTCCTTTACTTATTTCTTGATTGCGGTCATTATCATTGCAATTCTTTCATTTGCTATTACATATATTGTTACCCAAGCAGAGCATGAAGACGAGGTTGTTGTAACTACTACCAATAAACACTCAAAGCAAGATGTAGTTAATAATAGTAAAACAAAAATGTTATCTGAGATTGAGGGAACATGGGCAAGTCTAAATGATGGAGCTATGCTTACAATATCTGGGCGTGATTATACACTTGAACTACCAAATGTAGAGGGTACTCTTGTTGGAAAGGGTACATGTCTTGTGGTTGGAAACAAGATTACATTTGTTGACACACATGGTGATACGGATTGTAATATAAGTCCGGGCGTCTATACCTTTAAAATCACATCTGATGAAATAACATTTGAAATGGTAGATGATCAATGTAAATCCAGATATAGCATGTTATCCGCAACATGGTTCAAGGTTTGATAATTTCAACGCAATGCAGCTACCTATATGCTATCTTCAATTTATGAATGAACATTCATAATCAATAAAGTTATCCGAATTATCAATTACTTCCAAACGGAAAGTGTTTTCACCTTTTCCAATGTTTTTGTCAAAATTATAAATTAATAGTTCGTTTTTTGGGTCATATTCCATTAATATCCAATTGTCATTTAAATATCCTCGATAACTTTTTATTCCTGAATCTGAGTCTGATATTTTTATGCTTAGTTTTCCGAAGGCTTTTACATTACTGGCTTCCTTAAAATTACCTTCTCCTATTTTAGGAGGTATTGTGTCGACCATAATTTTATAATATCCTAACTTACGATATTTTGCTTTTAAAGCCTTACCATCTATTATACCACCCGCATAATAATAATCCAATCCATCTTCAGAATAAGCTATGAAAGCCTTAGTTAAAAGTGAGTCGCTAATTGAGTCAAAATTAATGCTAAGAGTATAATATTTATGAACTGGAATAAAGCTATTATGAAGTTTATGTATGGAGGAGTAGGTGGTCGAATCTTTTTTGATTTTTTGATAATCAAAATAAAAAGATTGATAAAATGTATTTACTGGGAATTCGGCTTTTATCCCTTCTTCAAATAAATTATTCTCATTATTATATTTGAATAATATACCAACCCTATTTACATCTGAATTTTTTATTTCTTTTCTTGATTTATTACCAATCACATCAAATTCAAGGGAAGCAAGATTATCATATGCATCACGAATCTCAAACCTAATGTTGTGTGAAAGGGTATCATCAATGGTAATAATTCCGTTATTAATTACATTAACATAATTCTTAAACATGTTATTAGTATCTACCTGGGTTCTAATTAGCCTTGTTTTGGACTTCTTGTAGTATGAATAATCAATCAGACTATTAATATATCTACCCGTTTTGAATGATAATCGATCCATTTTGATATCAAAAACCTTATTATTATCAACATAAACCTTATTTGAATAAACTCCATTTTTATTAGGTATATCATTCATTAGATCATAGGTTGCTATGCCGAATGAAATCGAACCAGATATGTTTATGGTAGGATTGTTTCTGAGTCTATGATTCTCTCCCCACCCTGAGATATCAAAATAGACTGTGTCATTTTTCCCATTTATCGTAGAAAATTTATCCACTGGGTAAATTGCCAAAAGTTTGATTTTAGGTCTGTAATAGTCATTTATTTTTATGGTATTAAAAAGAAGTGGATTTAGCGGATTCTGACTCCTTAGGTCCCGAATTTCAAAATGTAAGTGTGGCCCAATGGAACTTCCTGTATTTCCCGACATGGCAACAACTTGGCCTTTCCTGACCGGAAGCTCATCCTTTTCGAAGAATAATTGTACTTCAAAACTCTCTTTTTCATATTGTTTCTCTACAACAACCTTTTGAATGGTGTCATTAAACATTTGTAAATGGCCATAAACTGATAGATAACCATCAGGATGGGTTATATAAAGAGCTTTTCCATAACCCGAGGTTGATACTTTAATTCGAGAAACCCACCCATCCTCAATGGCCAATATGGGTTTACCCACACTACCTTGAGTTTTAATGTCAATACCCGTATGAAAATGATTACCTCTTAGCTCTCCAAAAGTTCCCGATAAATATATTGGAATATCAACAGGTGGTATAAAATCATTTTTTTCAAATGGATTATCTTGAGAATAGGAATGAGCACAAAATATAAATGCTAATAGGACGAGAAAATATTTTAGGTGAGTCATTAGCGTGAAATATTTATCAAAACAAAAATAGGTTGTTATACTATTCTAATCATAATGATAGTATGTTTTAACTAACGTTAGTTTGTTGAAATGTATTACAACTATGTATTCCTTAATAATAAAATATAGCTTTGTAATATACTTAACATTCTTTTCAAAACGAATTTACCTAATTTTGCCTCCATGAAAACATTATTATCAAAAATAAATCACTTGAGTATAATTTTTATTTTGTCTATTACATTGATGATGGCTTTTTTATCATGTAAAAAGGATAATTCAGGTGATGGTAATTCACCTGAATTATTTTTATTGGGAGCCAATCCATTAAATTGGGCAAAAGATATTCCCTATGAAGATCCCGGTGCAATAGCTTATGATGTCACTGAATATGGCGATACTTTGGACTTAACGGCGTCAATTGTTATTGGTGGTAATGTGGATGTGAGTAGTGCAGGTGATTACTCGGTAACTTATAACGTAACGGATGCAAGTGGATTATCGGCTGATGAAAAAGTTCGTAAAGTAATAGTTGTAATTGGAAAATAGTAAATGCAGAAGATTATTTTCATAGCAAACAAAAATTCTTTGGATAGGCATAAATTGTCAATTGAAGAACCAATACAAAGACTATTAAATTCCAAGATATTTTCAATAGATATAAGATATACTGAGTATCATGGGCATGCAGCTTTACTTAGTAAATTGGCTATTGATGATGGTGCTAATATAATTGTAGCAGTTGGTGGTGATGGCACTGTTAATGAGGTAGCTGGACCGATAATTGGAACAGGTGTTACCTTTGGAGTAATACCAATGGGATCCGGAAACGGCCTAGCCAGACACATGAATATATCAAGAAATATTGAAAAATCTCTTTCATTAATCTCAGCTCAAAATACTAAACTAATAGATACTTGTTCAATAAATGGTAAAAGCTTTGTAAGTATTGCTGGCGTTGGTTTTGATGCTCATGTGGCAGAATTATTTGACAAGGGTTCTCGCCGTGGTTTTTTTGGATATTCTAGGATAGTGGCAAGTGAATTTTTAAAATATAAATCAAAGAAGTATCATCTCATATTTGATAATGGCGAAGAAATGTCTCAGCGTGCACTTTTTATTGTATTTGCAAATTCAAACCAATTTGGATACAATATTACCATTGCTCCAGAGGCATCGCTTGTGGATGGGTTGATGGATATTTGTATCGTCAATAAACCTAAGATATACAATTTGCCATATATAGCTAATCTATTATTATTTAGGAAGATAGAGTCATCATCTCTTGTGAAAATTATCAAGGCAAAAAAGGTGATTGTAACGAGAAAGAAAAAAAGAGTTGTAAATATTGATGGGGAGCCAATCAAGTTTAATAAAAAACTTGAAGTAACAATAAACCCGCTATCTTTGAACATCATAATAAATCCAAATGGCAGCAAAGTTTAAGAATTCTAAAATGGTATATTCTACAAATCCTGATTACAACGATTGGGAGGAGGAAAAAGATAATGTTGAAACTCCAAATCCCTCAAAACAAAAGTTGTATGTTTTTCTGGATAAGAAACAAAGAAAAGGGAAGCAGGTAACAATCGTTGAAGGTTTTGTTGGTATGGATGATGACTTAAAAGACCTGGGTAAGAAATTAAAGTCCAAATGTGGTGTTGGTGGAACCGTTAAAAATGGAGAAATTATGCTTCAGGGCGACTTTAAAACCAAAGTCTTTAATATTCTTGTAGATTTAGGATATAATTGTAAGGTAAAAGGATAAATAAATACAATCATGATAAGAACAGTGTTAACAATAGTGATGGGATTATTTTTATCGCAAGCGGTAATTTCCCAAGGTACCTTGGAAGGTAACATAAATGCTGATATGCTTAAAAAGATTCAAGAATCATTTAAAGGGTCTGCTACTGATATTGCTTTGATGAATGCAATTACACACAACGACATAAAAAAGCTTGCTCAGACACGTAGCAGTGACTCTGACGTTAATCATTTATTTTCAAATAAGATAGAAATAGTAGGAATAACTAATCAAAAATCATCAGGGCGCTGCTGGTTATACACCGGTCTTAATACCATTAGGCCAATGGTAAGAGAAAAATATAATTTGAATGATTTTGAATTTTCACAAACTTATAATTTCTTTTGGGATCAGTTTGAGAAGGCAAACCTCTTTCTTGAAATAGCAAAGGCTACAGCAGATAAACCCATGGAAGATAGAGAAGTTGGGTGGCTATTTAAGAGCCCAATTGGAGACGGAGGGCAATGGACTACATTCGCTGATAATGTTATGAAATATGGACTTGTTCCAACTGATGCCATGCCAGATACATATCAAAGTGAAAATACCAAAATAATGTCCAAGTTATTGCGTAGAAAATTACGAGAAGATGGCATGAAAATGAGGGCATTAGCTAATTCAAAAATGACTGAAGAGTTAAAAGAGGAAGCTAAATTAGAGATGCTTTCTGAGATATACAGAATTCTAGTTTTGAGCCTGGGAGAGCCGCCTACTGAATTTGAATGGCAGTTTAAGGATAAAGATGGTAATATTAGTGAGGAAAAGACATATACACCAAAACAATTTTATGATGACTTGGTAGGGATTGATTTAAGTGAATACATTATGTTCATGAATGATCCAGTTAGAGAGTATAACAAGGTATATGAAGTGCAATATGATCGTAATTTGGTTGAAGGAGGAAATTGGAAATATATTAATCTTCCCAATGCTAAGATTAAGGAATTTGCTAAAAATTCCATTCTAGGAAATGATCCAATGTATTTTTCCTGTGATGTTGGTAAGCAACTGAACTCTAAAAGTGGAGTTTTAGATCTTAGCAACTATAATTATGATGATCTTTTTGGGGTAAATTTCGAAATGAACAAAAAGGAGAGGATACAAACATTTGAAAGTGGTTCAACTCATGGAATGGCTCTCGTAGGTGTTAATATTCAACCTGATGGAAGTATAGATAAGTGGTTGTTAGAAAATAGCTGGGGTGCATCCAAGGGTAATAAGGGTTTCCTAACAATGACAGATAAATGGTTCGATGAATATATGTTCAGACTTGTTATACATAAGAGTTTCATTGATGATGATGTACTAGATATTTTAAATCAAAAATCCATAAAACTACCTCCTTGGGATCCAATGTTTGCACCAGAGATGTAGTGCTTTTTTTAGACTACATTTAATATCAATTGGAATGTATATCAACTTTGTCATGATATTCTATTCCTAACACTCATTAGAATCATCAATACCATATCACTATGAAATTAACCAATCAATATTGGGATTATAGGTATAAGCAACACCAAACGGGTTGGGATATTGGATATATATCAGCTCCTCTAAAAGAATATTTTGATCAACTAACTGATAATAAGCTAAAAATCTTAATTCCTGGTGCTGGTAAAGGATGGGAGGCAGAATATTTATTTAAGAAAGGATTCATTAACACCTTTATGTTAGACTACTCCGAGGAAGCAATAATGTCACTTAAGTGCAGGTTTCCAGGTTTTCCAGAATCCAACTTAATTTATGATGACTTTTTTAATCATAAAAACAATTATGATATGATTGTTGAGCAAACTTTCTTTTGTTCATTGCATCCATCCCAAAGAGTTGATTATGTAAAAGGTGTAGCTGCAATGTTAGTGCCTGGAGGTAAACTCGTTGGTGTTTTATTTAATCAAATATTTGACAAAGGTGGCCCTCCATTTGGCGGAACTAAAAATGAATATGTTGACCTATTTGAGTCGAATTTCGACATCAAAATAATGGATACTGCATACAACTCAATAACTCCCAGACAGGACCAAGAATTATTCATCAATCTCATCAAAAAGGTGTGATACAAGATAATTTCTTATTATCTTAGCACATCACAATTAATTAAAGGGTTTATTATGAGCAATGATATTATACGTACAGTTGGAACAATTTTAAAGAGAGAGAAACTTGCATCAGTAGTGCATGAAACAAAAAGTAAAGCGTTGATTTTAGAGTCATTGCAGCCTTTCCCTGGATATCATGGAACTACCATACCAGATAAACTAGAGCCGGAAGCATTATTTGTTGTGACAAGAGTTAAGTATCATGATGAACAAATTATAAGATCAACACAAAAAATCAAAAGGATTTGTAAAATTAATTTTGATGCTGTTCCTGGTACACTATTTATTGAGAATAAGCCAGTGAATATTATTAGATTTAAAGATTTGTCATACGATATGGCAGGTGAAATAATTAATTACTTCATTGATGAAGGAATAGAATTTAAGAAGTCACGTAGAATATCACCTTACGAGAGTAAAATTTACATTCGTAAATTTTTCAATCTTAAAAAAGTAGACGATGGAATATACGAAGATCTCAATATGAATGAATTCTTTTATTTAATGGTAGATGGATATCCCAAATGGGAAGTTTTCGAAGAGATAACAAAGAATATTAAGTATAATGTCCATGATATGGTTTTTGATGCTGCTCAGCTTAGTGTTTATGACACATCTGGATTAATAGACTTTGTGCGTATTTATGATCAAGATAGACACGTAGAAAGACTTGCTAAAATCAGAAAATATTACGAGAAAGCCTACTCCAAACTAAAATAGTCTAAAATATTTCCTCCTATGTTGTTAGAAACAAAGAATTACATTATCAACTTTCTCAAAGGGATGGGTATATCAGATCATGTATCAGCAGTGCTTTTTACAATTTTTGGATATCTATTATTAATAGTAGCTTCATACCTCCTTTACAAAATAACAGTAATAGTGCTCAGAAAGGTAATAAGACCTATTGCGCACAGAACTAACAATCACTTTGATGATTTACTAATAAAAAACAAGTTTTTCATTCGTATATCATACTTATCGCCCATTGTACTTATGTATTTTGCTTTGGAAAGTAAATTATTTATTGCTGAACCTGCAGATGTATTCATAGAAGGGTTGGTTATTATTTTTCTTTACATCATCCTAGCATTGATTTTTCAAAGTGTTTTGTCAACGGCAAATGATTATTATAATAGGTTCAACATCGCTAAGAATCATCCAATTTCTGGGATAATACAGGTTCTTAAAATTATTGTTTACATAATTACTCTTTTAGGCATTATTGGTTATTTGTTTAACAAGGATATAAGTTCAATATTAGTAGGCCTTGGTACCTTATCGGCTGTTTTAATGTTGATATTCCGTGACCCTATACTTGGGTTTGTTGGTGGGCTTCAGCTGATTTTTAATAAAATGATTGCCATAGGAGATTGGATTACCATGCCCAAATACGGTGCTGATGGCACAGTTATGGAGATAAACTTGACCACAGTTAAGGTTCAAAATTTTGATAAAACTATAATCACCATTCCTACTTATAGCCTAATATCAGAATCCTTTCAGAATTGGCGGGGAATGGAAGATTCCGGCGGTAGAAGAATAAAGCGTTCCATAAACATTGATATGAATAGTGTGAGGTTTTGCGATGAAAAAATGCTTGAAGAATATTCCAAGATAGATGTTTTGGCATGTTATGTTACAAATCGAGAGAAAGAAATTGTAAGTTTTAACAAGAAAAACAATATAGATACCACGGTAACGGTAAATGGAAGAAGGCAAACTAATATTGGAATATTCAGAGAATATTTAAAAGAATACTTGAAACAAAGAACAGATATTCATGATGATATGACTTTTCTGGTTAGGCATCTTCAACCAACAGAAAAGGGTTTACCTATGCAATTATATGTATTCACAACAACTATTGATTGGGGTGAATACGAGGACATACAAGCAGATATTTTTGATCATATTCTTGCGGTAATACCTGAGTTTAATCTCAAAGTATTCCAATATCCAACCAATAATGGAGTTGATAGCATTATAGATAATTAAGTTTAAAGAATAAGTGAAGGTTAGCTAAAACCTGTTTAGATTAAAACAATTTTTGTAGAAGAATAATACAAAGTCTAATTGGGATTTATCCCCTTAAAACTATATCCCATCTCTGTTACTTTATTCTCAATCTTTTTTAGATCAAGGTGTTCCCCTTTGATTGATACTGACTTTGCCTCAACATCAGCATCAACAATTGCTACACCATCTAATGAATTTAAACCAGCCTCAATTTTAGCCTTACATTTCTGACATGTCATACCATCAACACCTATTGAAATATCATCTAAATATTTCATATCAGCGAGTTTTTGATTATTAGTTTTTCTCTTAAACCACTGATGGAATGATTTGAGGAAGCTATAAAAAATAAATAATGAAAGTAATACTGCAGAAGAAACACTTAACCACATGGGTAATATTTCGTGCTGATGATCTCCCATCATTGATGCCATGGGCATAAACCATTCATGCGGAAGAAAGTTATCAATCAATAGTCCGAATAATAGTGACCCAATTATCAGAGAGGCCATATAGACTATAAGTGTTTTTTTGCCAAGATTTTTTCCAATAACAGTAATTGTAGCTGCATTTGTGGCTGGTCCTGCCATGAGAAATACTAGTATGGCTCCTGGAGAAAGACCTTTTAAAAGCAACACAGCTGCAATGGGAACCGATGCTGTTGCACAGATATAGAGGGGTATGGAAACAACAAGTATTAATACCATACCAGTTAGGCCTGTAATATTGAATTCATTGAAAAATTCATCGGGTACAGCAACTGTAATAAAAGCTGCAATTAGAAGTCCGATAACTAGCCATTTTGCTATATCATCAACCATTTCTATAAAAGCATACCTAAATATTTCTCTTAAACTAGAGCCCTTACTTTTTTTCTCTTGATTAACTTCAGTTTTAATTGATAGTCTTGTACTATCAAATTTATTTGTTAGTATACCCCCAGCAACACCTGTAAAGAATGCTGTTATGGGTCTTATAATTGCCAATGGTAACCCAAGCATAGACCAAGTTACTAATATCGAATCTACTCCGGTTTGAGGCGTGGATATTAGAAATGACACTGATGATCCCTTCGAAGCACCATTTTTATACAGAGAGATTCCCGTTGGAAGAACACCACAAGAACATAATGGTAATGGTATACCAAACAAGCTTGCATTTATGACTGACGATGTGTTGCTTTTCCCAAGATATTTTGTCATTATATTCGCCGGCACTAATACCTTTAATATACCAGCAATTAGAAACCCTAAAATAAGATATGGTGCCATATCAACTGACAATGATATCAGTGCACTTATGTATTGATGAATATAATCCAATTAATTCAGTTTTTAACAAATTTACAAATTATAACTATTCAAAAATGAAAATAAGTAGGACTAAGCAAATGGTAGGCAAATGATTGTTAGTAAATCATCTCTCTCTAGACCGATGATTCAGACATGAAAGAGATTACCTCTTTTAAGTCAACAGGATTACCGGAGTTTATTGCTAAGGCATCTATTTCTGAATAATGACTGCAATATTTACAATGACTATTCCATATATGTTCTACATACCAATCGGGTTCCTTACCCCATCGTAAATCATTACTTTTTCTAACCATGAATAGGTTCTTAGATAAAGAAAGAAATATTTTCATATCCATTAAAGCATTCGTTGGCTCATGATGAAATGCGAAAATTCCTTCAACGATTACAATGTCGAATATTTTGTCATGTTCTAGAACAGTCTCATGAAACCAATTATAATCAATCGAATCTGGATGTTCCCAATCCACATGATCTTTTACCGTAGGTATTTTATCCTTTGGAAATGCATAATCATCCTGGCATAGCACAGAGACCTTTTTATCCTTAAAATAACTTTTCAATCTGCCTGCAAGGTTAGATTTTCCAGAATTACTTATTCCACCGATTCCTATAATCATATTTTATTTCAACTTTGGATAATTACCTTTTTTAATAATAGAAGTTAATTTCTTGATTGGTAACAAATGATTTGCTGGCCCCATACTTTTATCATCAGCATTTTGACCAGGAATAAATTGATATGCTCCTACATCAGGCACTGGTAAACGAGAGTTACCTATTATGTCGAAAGGAACTGTTGATGCTATTGCTAAATCCGCTTTTCCTATTGCAGGAGAAAGTGTGTCGATTCGATAATCATTGTTTTCAATGCTTTCAAATAATGGATTTTCATTATTTAGAACATTAATATAAATGTCCGGATTAGTTATGTCATGTGTTGTTTTTATCAAACTATTTCTAAAAAAATATAAAGAATCAGTATCACCTGTCATATCAGTTTCAAATTCACTTTCATTTGATCCATAAATTATGCTATTGTCAAAATTGCAGTTTATGGGAATTGGAATCGGATTATCTATGGAATCAAGAAGGTAATTGTTTATGAAAACCGATGGAGTATTTCTTACAGAATATGGCCAGTATGCTGCAATTGTACTTTGAGTGAAACTATAGTAACCACCTCCTGTGAGAGCGAGGTTGTATGCGCCACAATTTGAGACGACAGTATTTGTGGCTTCAACACTAAATATTCGCGAAAGTATTCCAATGCCATCCATGTTTTCCACGGTTACATTGTTTAATTTTAGTCTATTTTCTGTCACTCTGCTGAATGATTCAACTTGTATGCCGATAAACCCATTTTTGATTTTGGCATTCTCAATTATATGATCAAATCCTTGCCTTCCCTCCATTAACCAGATACGGTCCCATTGTCCTGGTACATCATCATAAAAATCTTCCAGCCTATCACCTTGAAAGTATACAGGCTCTTCTATTGTTCCTAAAACATTAAGAACCCCGTCAATATAGGCCCAAAGACCCGAATTATTGTGAAAGTAAACTTTTGAGCCTTCTTCTATTACCAACTTTCCATATGAGTCAATAACGGCAAACCCATATATTACATATGGTTTATCCTTTCTCCAATAGACTGTCTCAAGGCTATCTGCAATTATTTTAAATGGAGGTAAACCCTGGATATATGTGTCTGCAATTATATAATTGACATCCTGCCCCCAGGCCACAAGTTTTATGGTTTGGTTATTTCCATTGGTTATAAATTCTATTTCATCCTCAATCACATAAGGATTATTTAAATTCTGAGGGTCAATGGTTACCCTAGCAAAGATATATAGACTATCACCTGCGGCTAGTTCAATATCTGAAAATATAAATCCAGATTCACCATCCACATTTATCCTATAGGCTGATTGATCACCCATACCAATACTAATACTTGATATCTGTATCTTACTCTTGCTGTTGTTGTAAACTCTGAGTTGTTTAGTAGCAGAGCCTAGAGAGGTGAAAACCGTATCAAAAATTACTGAGTCAGCAGAAAAGTTAAGTGTTATGGAAGGGTTGTTATCAATTACGTTGTCCTTCCTACATGAAGAATATAAGATAGCCATAGTGCCAACTATGATTAAAAAAATAGCTTTTATTTGAGGAAAGAAATATTTCATAAATGTATTAAGCTTCTTCGGGTGCAAATATATTATTATTAGTTGTTTCTGAGGAACTAATTATCATACGCAAAAGATTTATTTTTATTGTATTTTTATGGCACTCAAAAATTAAAGAATTATGATAGGTACATCCATAAAGCGATTTCTAATTATTTTACTAATGGTAATATCAGCATCTTCAGTTAACGCTCAGTATCAGAATATAGGAGATGCAAAGCAGTCAGTACACAAACCAAATCCATGGTTTCTGGGAGGTATGATTGGAGGTAGTTTCTCGAATTATGGAGGTAGTTTTGAGATATCACCTTTGGTAGGATATAAGGTTAGTCAAGATTTTCATGTAGGATCACGAATAACATATATCTACAGCAAATACGATCTGGGAGGGAGTATTGGAAAAAGAAGTTTCAATGACTATGGCGCTAGCTTATTTGCGAGATATAGATTTCTTAAAATGTTATTTGGTCATGCTGAGTATGAGGTCCTGAGCGTTGAGTATGCTTATGATCCAACAACAAACATGCGACGTACAATCAATAGTTTTTTTCTTGGAGGAGGTTTATATCAGCAAGTGGGTGGTCAAGGTTTTGCAACAATCGCAGTACTTTTTAATGTTTTGGAATCTCAGTATTCACCCTATTCAAATCCAGTTATACGAATTGGATTTGGGGTTGGTCTATAGGGAAAATTGTATGACCAAGAAAGAAAGATATAAACTTGTTATAGATTATTTTAAGGAGCACCAGCCTGTTGCTGAAACGGAGCTAGATTACCGCACTCCCTATGAATTACTTGTTGCTGTTATACTGTCAGCTCAGTGCACCGATAAAAGAGTTAATCTAATAACCCCTAATTTTTTCAAGAGTTTTCCAACAGAAAATGAATTGGCAGATGCTAATGTAGAACACATTTTTGAGCTGATAAAAAGTTGCTCATATCCAAATAATAAGGCCAAACATTTAAGTGGCATGGGTAAGATGCTAGCCAAGGATTTTAATGGCATCATACCTGATGATATCAATGAGCTACAAAAGCTGCCTGGTGTGGGAAGAAAAACTGCAAATGTTATTGCATCGGTTGTTTTTGATAAACCAGCTATGGCTGTTGATACACATGTTTTTAGAGTATCCGCTCGAATTGGTCTTACCACAAATTCAAAAACTCCCTTGGATACGGAGATGCAATTAATAAAATATATTCCCACAGATATTATCCCTTTGGCTCATCATTGGCTTATACTTCACGGAAGATATGTATGCAAGGCAAGAAGACCATTGTGTGAAGATTGTGGGTTGAAGGAATATTGTAAATATTACTCCTCAAAATAAAATTTGGAGTTATCTCGTGGTTAAAGCACTCTTTTTTGCCTAATTACTTCTAATGACTATCACTAAATGGTAATCTGTTTAGTATGGAACGACCGAGGGTTATCTCATCTGTGTATTCTAGGTCATCACCAATTGCAACACCACGGGCAATTGTTGTAATTGTTATATCAAATTCATTTACTAATTTATAAATGTAGTAATTAGTTGTATCTCCTTCTACAGTTGCTGGTAGTGCTAAAATTAGTTCAGATAAGTTCTCATTATTAACTCTTTTGATTAGGTGTGAAATGGAAATGTCATTGGGCCCTATTCCTTCGATGGGATTTATTATACCACCTAAAACATGGTATAGACCATTGAACTGCGATGTTTTCTCTATCGCCATTACATCTCTGATATCTTCAACCACACAAACAACTGTTTCATCTCGCTTTGAGTTTGAGCATATTCCACAGACATTTGCATCGCTAAGGTTATTGCACTTATTGCAAAATAGAACTTCTTTTCTGAGATTAATAATCGAAACACCTAAGTTTTCCGAATAAGCTTTATCTTCCTTTAAAATATGAAGAGCCAACCTTAATGCAGTTTTTTTGCCTATACCGGGCAATCTAGAGAGTTCTGACACTGCTGATTCCAACAGTTTGGATGAATAATCGTTCAAATCAAAAAAAATTAATTGAATGCAAAGGTAGCATGTTCATAAAATAAATAATTTTATATCGAAATATTTTTTTAACATGAGAAACATAATTATCATTTTAGCAGCCTTAGTTCTTACTCCTTTTTATTCCATTTCACAGGGGACAAATAAACGGGATGCTAATGGAATGAAAGAAGGTCCATATCTCAAGTCATATGAGAATGGTAAAAAGAAATATCAAGGTCAGTTTAAAAATGATAAACCCTATGGTACTTTCACATACTACTTTAATACGGGCGACACGTCTGCCATTGTAGAATACTCTGATAATGGTATTATTGCCAATACAACAACATATTACAAAAGTGGAAATATTATGGCAGAAGGGGTTTATTTCAATAAAAAGAAAGAAGGTAATTGGAAATACTTTATTGATGAGGATAAAAATCCAATTATTTCATCTGAAACATATAAGGATGGCACTTTGGAAGGGGAAAGCATAACCTATTACCCCGATAATGGGCAGCCCGCTGAGGTGATTGTTTATAGCAATGATAAAAAGAATGGAAAGCTATTTAAGTATTTTCAAGATGGTATATTGATGACAGAAAGTTATTATGTAGATGGTAAACCTCATGGCGCTTTTTTACATTACCATCCAGATGGAGAACTTCAGATAAGAGGTAACTATCACTATGGTGTGCAGTCTGACAACTGGGATTATTACGATGAAAATGGTAAGCGTGTGTCTGAGGAAGAATTTTTAAAACAGGATAAGGTTTCTGAGATAAAGTAACATGAGCATTACAATAATAACAAACTATTATCTTTAGATTAACCAAGAAACACTTCTATTTCACTAAGCTCCGAGATAATATTACTTGTTCTAGCTTCAAGTCTTTCATGGGATTGATGTCCGCTGGATATGAGTAAACAATCTATTTCTAGGTTCTGAGCCACCTCATAGTCATGAATTGTATCTCCTATCATTATTATATCATCCGTAGAACAGCCAATTTCAGAAATTAGTTTCTTGCCAACATCAACTTTACTGTGAGCATAATGATCAGAAATACCGCTTACATTTTCAAAGTAAGAATCTATTCCAAAATTTGATAGAGACTTGACTAGCATATTATGCTCCATTGCAGATAATACATGCTGCTTTATTCCTTTTTGATTAATTGTATTCAATATCGCATGGCAGCCTTTGTGCAGTTTTACGCTAGTAATTCCAGAATAATATTCATTAATAAATTCCAGTGCTGGTTTTTCAAAATCAATTTTATTGAAGTCAAAACCAATAGCCCTGTAATAATCTTTCACTGGAAAAGTAAAATGTTTTTTGTAGATATCAATTGTTATGTTTTCCAATTGATGATTACTAAGTACTTTATTCATGCAGCTAACACAATACTGAGTATCATTTAATAGGGTTCCATTCCAATCCCATATAATGTGTTTCTTTTTATGCAATACTGTAAGCCTTTACTTTGGTAAGGGTTTAAAATAAGTACTTAAAAACCTCCAAACCTAAATAGGTCTAATTTAAACTTCTACTTCTTTGCAGTAGCCTTTTTAGCTGGAGCTTTTTTAGCGGCTTTGGGTTTGGCTTCAGCTTTTGGAGCTTCAGCTTTTGATTTCTTTGCTGTAGATTTCTTAGCAGCAGTTGTCTTCTTAGCTGTAGCTTTTTTTGCAGGTGCCTTTTTTACTTTGGCTTCTGCAGCTTCTTCAATTTTTACATCAACTTCTTCAACAACGGGGCTAGCTTTCTTTGTAGCTTTTTTCTTTACAGGAGGAACATACAAGGGAGTTCTTTTTTTACGTCGTTTTACTCCATATGATCCAATGATTCTCTTTCCTTTCTTTGTTTTTTTATCTCCTTTACCCATGTTGTATTAATTTTTTTTATTGAAAATTGAGGGGTAAAATTAGGAAAAAACATTCACTGCACAAAATCAAATAATTGTATTGAAGAAGTGCTTCTCCAATACATCCCATTTACTGACTGAATTTCTAGCCCAATTGATTAAAATATCTATGCGTTCTGATGGATCTAACTGCCATTTTATTTCACTTTTTCTTAGCCTTTGGGTGAGAGTGTATAAACACAGGGCTGCTGAAACTGAGATATTGTAGCTTTCTGTAAAGCCATACATAGGTATCGTTAGTATTTCATCAGAATTTTCTATGGCTATATCGCTAAGGCCGGTTAATTCTGTGCCAAATAACAGAGCAGTTTTCTCGTCGATAGGAATATCATCAATACCATATGATTTTTTATGTGGTGTTGTTGCAACAATTTTATATCCTGATTTCTTCAAGCTGTTAATTACCTCTAAAGTATTATTATCGCTATTGTTGTACTTCATGATATTCAGCCATTTTGATGATCCCATTGCTACTTCTGGATTGACATCATAGTTGTTTTTATTTTCTATGATGTGAACATCATGCACACCAGTAAGGTCGCATGACCTCAGAACAGCACTGGCATTATGAGGTTGATATACATCCTCTATCACAACAGTGATATGTTTTGTACGATTTTTTATAATATTCTCAAACCTTTTCTTTCGTTCTTCTGATACGAAGGTCATCATGTAGTCGACTAACTTTTCTTTAACCAGAATATCGTACTCCATTGGTTTTTTTAAGAGTAAAAATAGGCAATTTAGTATACGATAATACCAATACTACTTCCTTTTGACTAATTATAATAGCTGTTTTTATTTGTTTTGATGTTCTGGTCTTAGCAAATCGTTGATGGTCTTAACCGGATTAAATGTTACCAAGGGAGTTTCGACAAAAACTGTTATCCAATCGGACATTGCACCATTCCATAATCCAGGTAATTCCTGTACCTTTAGACTACTATTTCCCTGTGATTTTATGGATATCAGTCCAGTGTTGGGATCTACGTAATCTTTTAGGTTGAAATTATTACCCTCAAAATCTCTAACCCCGCATACAAGGTCAACTGGGTTAAAATGGGATGAGTTAGCTAAAATATCTTGCTGATTTTTATCGGATAGGTTCATTTGTGATGACTCTACAATTTGCAATGACCTACCTTGTGTAAAATCATTAACCCAAAAAGGTCCTCCACCTGGCTCTCCTTCATTTTTAACCATTCCACATACTCTTATTGGTCTGTTAAGTTTGTTAAAGAGGTGATCTATTTTTTCTATTTTATCAAACCCATGATATGAATCAGGCAGGAAAATATTTAAGTCTTTTTGAATGTAATCTTCAATATCTGCAAGCTCCTGTGACGTAGGATTACCACTATCAAGTATTTCAAGATAATCAAATACAGTTTCTTGAATTTTTATGAGTAGACCTCCTATTACTTTCTTGAATTTATATGTAGTTTCTCTAAGATTATCAGGGACTACATTGTCAATGTTTTTTATGAATATAATTTCAGTATTTAGATCATTTAGGTTTTCTATTAATGCACCATGACCTCCAGGACGAAAGAGAATTGAGTCATCTTCATTTCGAAAAGGTTTATTATCACTGGTAACTGCTATTGTATCTGTTGAAGGTTTTTGTTTGGAAAAGGTTATCTCATAATTTACTCCAAAACGCTTTTGATATTTATCTACCTTTTCTGCAATTAGATCATTAAATTTAGACTTGTGCTCAGGAGATACAGTCAGGTGTATTCTTGATTTTTTGTTTTTATTAGTTGAGTAGATTGCTGCTTCCACAAGATGTTCTTCAACCGAGGTTCTTGGTCCGTCTTGGTAGTCATGAAATAACAATAATCCCTTGGGTAAATTAGCATAATCCATTCCCTTTTTTGATAGGAAGTAATCAATAATAAGTCCCAGATCAAAATTAGAAATAAGATTTTCAATTTCTAACCCATCATCAAGCATGAGTTCCTTTAGCTGCGGATAGAATGCAAACTTTTTTATGTTTTTGAAAAAAAGTTTAACAGGTATTAGCTCTTCATCATTGTTAAACAGATTAATACACTCTTTGTTGTTTTCAAAAGACTGGCGAAATTCATATAAGCCCTTGAACATTCTGCTTGCGGCTCCAGATGCCGGCACAAACTTTATGATTTTATAGTTATCATGCTTTTCCAAAAAATAATCTTCCAATTTATTGATTTCAGTTTCTGAAAATACACTGAGCCCATTACCATCAGAGACAGGTGCTAACAAATCCATATATGGAAAACCGTTCTTAAAGTTAGATATTTGCTCATGTACGATATCTTCAGTAAGACCTCTTTTCTTTATTTGATTTATATCTTTAGTAGTAAACATATAATAAATTAATTTTTGATAAAATTACTCATTTCAATTAATCAATTTGCCACTTAACGACTATTTTATAGTTGGAATTTAATTTTTTCAATGCGAGTTAAATTCAGACATAAAAATAACTATTTTTGCAGCCAATTAAGCCCAGATGGCGGAAATGGTAGACGCGCATGGTTGAGGGCCATGTTCTCGCAAGGGAGTGCAAGTTCGATTCTTGTTCTGGGCACAATTACTCGGTTTTAGACTTATATTAGGGATTTGATACCAAATATTACCTATTACTAATGTAATTTCATTTTTTATTCCTCTAACCATTCCGTGATTATTCTTAACATCTACCCACATTTCATAAATTGCTATTTTAGCAAGTATATGTGTCAATAAAACAGATAATTATGGATTTGATAGATTGGAATGATTTTGAAAAAGTGGAATTGAGGTCAGGTACAATAATTAATGCCATTGAATTCACACAGGCCATAAAACCAGCATTTATAATTACTGTTGATTTTGGATCAGAATTAGGCATAAAGAAAACCAGCGCACAGGTTACAGACTTGTATACTACTACGGAGCTAGTTGGCAAACAAATTATGGGTATTGTAAATTTTCCTCCAAAGCAAATTGGCCCAATAATATCAGAGTTTTTACTTACTGGATTAATTCAGGATGATGGCTCTGTTGTGCTTGCAATACCTGACAAGAAAGTAAAGAATGGTCTTAAACTCGCTTAGAATTACTTTTTTAATTTATCCGAGAACACCTTCTCAAATTTCTCAACTTTAGGAGTGATAACAACATTGCAATATTGACTATACGGATTTCTTTCGTAGTAATCTTTGTGATATGATTCTGCAGGATAAAATGTATCCAGCATTTGGATTTCAGTTACAATAGGGTCATCCCAAATGCCTGCGTTACTGAGTTTATCAAGATATTTAGTTGCAATTTGTTTTTGTGTATCATCACTACAAAAAATAGCAGACCTGTACTGTGTTCCATAATCTGCACCTTGTCGGTTTAATGTTGTTGGGTCATGAGTTTGCCAGAAAATCTCAAGTAAATCTTCGTAGCTAATTTTTTCTGGGTTGAAGGTTATCTGAGTAACTTCAGCATGGCCAGTCTCGCCAGATACAACTTCTTTATAGGTTGGGTTTTTGGTTGTGCCTCCTGCAAATCCTGGCTCAACAGTTTTTACACCATCGACTCTTTCAAAAATTGCCTCTGTGCACCAAAAACAACCTGATCCAAATGTGGCTATTTCTGTATTCATAATACTTTTACTATTTGCTTTATTTTGTGAGTAGGTAATGTTAGACAAAGAAACAAAAAAAAATATTTGTAATAATAATAGGGTTTTGGAATTTAATTTCATGTGGCAAAGATAGCAGTATAAAATGTGTAATCACTGAATTAACAACGATTTAACCTATTCAATATAATCTACAGTAGTATGAGTTTTTTACCGTAAATGAGCTCTTCAATTTCTGGCGATGGTCCAAGGTACTTTTCTCTAAAACCATTCATTTCATCTGTTGTTTTTTCAGATAGTAAGCCAGCCATTTTTTTCATCGCATTTTCACCTATGATAATAGGAGGGGTGTTCAAGATCATTTTATTTCCTTTGAACTGCGCAACCAGTTGATATTCATTCATGTTTTTTATTTCTTCTCCATAGAAGAAACATGTGGATAACCAATTATCTAGATTGAAGCTGTTCATGTCTATCATAATTGGCTGTGAGCCTTTACTTGACATTACTTCATTGTGGTAATTATGCAGGCTTTGAAGAGATTCCGGAGACATGGTTTGTTGCATCTTTGTATGGCATTTTTGACAAATTGCAAACTCATATATTGTTGATGAAAAAGTGTGACCTTCATAGTTTCTCATAGCTTTTTCCACCACGTAAGGTTCTTCATTGTCCAATAAATTTATATTACAAATATTACAATTCTCAAATGGTTGATCGGTGATATCTGAATAAAAACGTTTTGGAATATCCTGCGAAAACTCTCGTTGATTCATTGTTGAGAAATTATATACAAAAGTATTAGATTTAAATAAGATGGCAATATAATAAGACTTTATCTATAATCATTTATTTACTATTTTAATTACTTTTGTTAATCTAAAAATTGTTAATAATGAGTCTACAAGTAAAAGGCAAGCTAATCCAAAAATTGCAAGCCGAAACCGGTGAAGGTAAAAATGGAAAGTGGGAGAAGCAACAGTTTGTAATCGAAACGGACGAGCAGTTTCCAAAGAAAATATGCATCATGCTATGGGGTGATAAAATAACCATGCTCGAGAAGGTGACAGAAGGTGACATATTAAATGTTTCCATTAATATTGAGTCTAGGGAGTTTAACGCAAGGTGGTATACCGATATTAAGGCATGGCGAATTGAAAAGGAAGCTGATGAAGGTGTTTCTACCCCAATGCCTGAAGCACCACCTGAGGATCTTGGTCTTCCGGATGATGATCTCCCTTTCTAAGTAATGTCAAGAAAATTAATTTTTGCCCATCTTGCTATTCTTGGTGCTAACATTATATATGGCCTTAACTATGTTATAGCCAAGGATATAATGCCCGACTACCTTGAGCCAAGAGCTATTATTTTTTTAAGAGTAGCTGGTGCATCTGCGGTTTTTTGGCTTGTAAGTGTTTTTGGTTTTGGAGAAAAGGTTGCCAGAAAAGATTTAATCAGATTAGGTTTAATTTCTTTTTTAGGTGTTGGTCTTAACCAGATTATGTTTTTTGAGGGATTAAATTTAACAACACCAATTAATGCCTCGGTTATAATGGTGGGCATTCCCATTTTAGTTCTTGTATTTTCTCATTTTTTCATCGGAGATAGACTTACTTCAAATAAACTTATAGGTATTTTACTGGGGTTCTTAGGAGCAGCCTACTTAATATTTCAGTCTGGTCCCATATCATTCAAATCAGATACTTTTGTAGGAAACTTATTCATATTCATTAATGCAACAGCATACTCACTATACCTGGTTTTAGTTAAACCTTTAATGGTAAAATATCATCCCTTGACAATAATGAAGTGGGTATTTTTGTTTGGACTTTTTTATGTTACTCCTTTCACCATAAATTTAGCCCTCACATCTGATTATAGCGTTATTCCTCTTAGTATATGGCTATCCATAGGTTTTGTGATAATATTTACAACTATTTTTGCGTACTTCTTAAACAACTATTCATTGAAAACAATCAGCCCTACCATAAACAGTGCATATATTTTTCTCCAACCAGTGGTAGCATCTCTTGTGGCATTGATTTTTGCAAAAGATCACCTTTCCATTCATACCATTATTTCAGCAGTTATGATATTTATTGGTGTTTATTTTGTTAGTTTTAAAAAAACAAACATAAATTAGCAGACTGATTCAATGATTTTCACTTCTGTGATATAAGTATATTTAAAGAATATTGATATTTAATGTTATTAGATATGTTACCTGAATTAAAAAAGTTAAAACATACCGATTCTGGCAACTTTTTTTTGCTTGCCGGTCCATGTGTAATTGAAGATGCCTCAATGGCATTCCCCATTGCTGAAAGACTTTGCACAATATCTGATAAACTTAAGATACCATTGGTATTTAAAGCTTCTTTCAAAAAAGCAAACCGAACCAAAGTTGACTCATTTGTGGGTATTGGAGATGAGAATGCTCTTAAAGTATTGAGAAACGTAAGCGATCAATTTGATATCCCTGTTGTTACTGATATTCATACATCTGATGATGCAGAAAGAGCATCACAATATGTAGATATACTGCAAATACCTGCTTTTTTATGTCGACAGACCGATTTGCTTATTTCTGCTGCAAGCACTGGCAGAATCGTTAATATAAAAAAGGGACAGTTTCTTTCGGGTGATTCTATGAAGTATGCAGTTGAAAAGGTAAAAGGTGCAGGAAATAATGGGGTTATGCTAACGGAAAGAGGCTCTATGTTTGGGTATGCTGACTTGGTTGTGGATTATCGAAATATTATTGCCATGAAATCTTTTAATGTACCTGTGGTTATGGATGTAACTCATTCCTTGCAGCAACCTAATCAAAAATCAGGTGTAACTGGTGGTCAACCTGAATTGATAGAAACAATTGCCAGGGCTGGCATAGCAGTGGGTGCAGATGGTATTTTTATGGAAACACATTCTAATCCTGGTAAAGCTAAATCAGATGCTGCAAATATGCTTCATCTAGACCTTGTGGAAGATTTGATGTCTAGATTGGTAAGCCTAAGAAAAGTTATAAATGAATTTGGTGAATAGCTTATTCACGAACAATCCTAAGAAGATTTCCTGTTTCAGAATCAAATTGTAGCTGCATATTAGTCAGCGGAGCAGTAATTATAGTACCTAGTTGATTTACATTAAACCTACCTGAAAAATGAGTAGTATTATTCGAATTAATTTCAATTGTTGCAGCAACTGGGATCCTATAAAATATACCATTACCACTAAAAACAGGGCTATCTGGTAGATTTTTATTTACATTTGTTGTAATTATGATATCTACGGATTTATCATCTTCAAAATCAAATATTTCTGATGATGATGTTTTCTTCTCTGGAACATAATATATGGTTTTGCTATCAAGTGTTTTTATGGTTTTTCCTGTAAATAACTCTAGATATTCAGCTTCCATTTCTCTTAACTGGTTATCCATGTATATTATACTTGTTCCGTAGTTAACCTCCTGATAACCGGATATTAGGTTGTATCTGCTTTCTCTTAATTTTTCAATTTGAAGAGATGCCTCTTTAGCCTTATCAGCAGTAGTCATATCAACCCATGAGGTTTTAAACAAGAATCTGTCAATCACTACAGTATCTATGTTTATTGTTCGAATTATGGTATCTGTTTTCTTCTTTTTATTGTATTGTGAGTAGTATGGAAAAGATTTATCTTCATCAGAATAAATGTAACTCACATTGGTTTCATCAATTATTACCGATTCTAATTGTGCATCATCGGAATTATACGATGATATTCCTCCTAAGTCTGTGAGGGTGAATTTATTAGATTTGGCATCTTTTTCTCTTTCATCTGCAAATTGAACGAAAAATATCTGATTTGGATCTGCTTCATAAAAGCTACTTACATCCGCACTCAAAAGTTTATATTCTGATTTATCTGAAGATATGATGTCAATTAAACCCAAATATTCCTTGGCGTAGTCCGAAAGAGGTCCCTTTATTGATTCAACTTTCTCAAATACTAAATCTATTTTAAGTACTGTTTGCGGTAATGAATAATAGAACCCATTCGCTGTATTAGGTATATTAGTGTCATCAGCTCTACTTGATATAACTTGGGCATAAACTGTAGTTGCAGATAAAATAAAACTAGCAACCAAGAGGCAGGAAAGAATAATTTGTTTTTTCATACTTCCAATTTGATAATTAGGTATATACTTTACAAAGTTGCATCCAAATTAGTTATTTGCTAAAAACCAATATTGATGATCAAATTTACTCCGAAGATACATTAATTATTCCTAAATTATTATTTGATAAATAATAATTCACGATACTTTGGCAATGGCCACATCTCATCATCTACCAATATTTCAAGCTTATCGGCATGGTATCTTATAATCTCAAAGAAATCTTTTATAATGTCTTTGTATGCCATTGCTTTTTCCAAATCGCCATCCAATTTGTTAGCTTTCTTTCTGGCTTCTGTCATTTGTTCCACATATTCTTTTATTTCAGAAATGTGATTTGATATATCCTTGATAGTATTAAGCTGATTCTTGGATAATTTTACAAACGATTTTGAATCAAGTACCTCCTTTAGACCTTTTGTATTCTCTATTAATCTATTTTGATAGTTTATAGCAGTTGGAAGAATATGGTTTGTGGCTAGGTCACTCATCGTTCGAGATTCTATTTGTATCTTTTTTGTATACTTTTCAAGTTTTATTGAATAACGAGCTTCCAATTCTGTTTTTGTCATAACATTGTGTCTCTCAAAAAGGTCTATGCTTTTCTCAGAAACAAATGCTCCAAGGGCCTCTGGTGTTGTTCTATTGTTAGAAAGACCTCTACGAGCTGCCTCTTTTTCCCATTCCTTTGAGTATGAATTACCTTCAAACCGAATGCTTTTGGATTCAATAATATATCTTTTTGCAACATCAAACATTGCATCTTTTTTCTTAAGACCTTTTTCTATTAGAGTGTCAACATCAACTTTAAATTTACTAAGCTGATCTGCCATTATAGTATTTAGCACAAACATTGGTTTTGCAGTATTTGCAGCTGAACCAACCGCTCTAAACTCAAACTTATTTCCTGTAAATGCAAATGGTGATGTTCGATTTCTATCAGTATTATCAAATAATATCTCTGGTATCTTGGGAATGTCAATTGTGATATCCTTTTCCGTTGTTGTATCCAGATTGCCTGCTGATGGCATATTTTCTATTTTTTCCAGAGTAGCAGTTATTTGATCACCAACAAAAACAGATATTATTGCAGGTGGGGCCTCGTTGGCTCCCAGACGTAAGTCGTTACCGGCTGATGCAATACTTGCTCTCATAAGTTCTTCGTTATCATGAACCGCTTTAAGTATGTTCGCTAAAATTGTAATAAATCGGAAGTTCTCTTGAGGGTTTTTACCAGGTGATAATAAGTTAACACCTGTATCTGTTGACATGGACCAATTGTTATGCTTCCCAGATCCATTAACTGCATCATATGGTTTTTCATGCAAAAGAACATTAAAGTGATGTCTTCTGGCAACTACATCCATTAAATGCATTAATAATTGATTGTGATCAACGGCTATATTAGTTTCCTCAAATACTGGAGCGCACTCGAACTGACTGGGGGCTACTTCATTATGACGCGTTTTTAAGGGTATACCCAACATATGTGATTCTATCTCCAAATCTTGCATGAACGCTAGCACACGATTGTGGATTGTGCCAAAATAATGATCGCTCAGTTGCTGATCTTTAGCACTTGAATGTCCAAATACAGTTTTTCCAGTTAGCACAAGATCAGGACGCGCTAAATATAATGCTGTATCAACAAGGAAATATTCCTGTTCCCAACCAAGGTTTGGATATACTTTTTCTATATCCTTATCAAACATTTTACATACATCTACCGTAGCTATATCAAGCGCCTGCATCGATTTTAGCAGAGGGGTCTTATAATCCAATGACTCTCCAGTATAGCTCACAAAGATTGTTGGTATACATAATGTATTCTGAATTATAAATGCTGGAGAGGTAGGATCCCATGCAGTATACCCTCTTGCTTCAAAAGTACTTCTAATACCTCCATTTGGAAAACTAGAGGCGTCTGGTTCTTGCTGAATTAGAGCATTACCCTGAAATTCTTCAATTGCTTTCCCTTTTTCAATAGGACTTATAAAGGCATCATGCTTTTCGGCAGTACTACCCGTAAGCGGATGAAACCAATGAGTATAATGGGTAACTCCCTTATTCATAGCCCATGCTTTCATTGCTGAAGCAATTTGGTCAGTTATATTCCTGTCAATTCTAACTCCCTTATCCATGGCTTGAACTACACCTTTGAATGATTCTCCAGTTAAGTATTCCTTCATTACCGAACGGTTAAATGTCATGGAACCATAATAATCTGATGCCTTATCCGATGGGTAGTTAATGGGTAATGGTTGTCTGTCAAGTGTCTTTCTTAAAGCTGCGAATCTGAAATTTGCCATGATATAAATTAATTAGTGAACTGTTTGCGTGTTAGATATAAACCTATAAAAGTTATTAAACCGTTTATTAATAATAATTCAAACCCTATTTGATAGCCATTTAATAATACTTCGCTATACCTGCTTAAGGCATAAGAAATAAGCGGCGAAATTAATGCAATTACTGGTATTAATTTGCCATTTGCTTTGTAACTTGTTAATAACCCAAAAGAATAAAGTCCAAGAAGTGGCCCATATGTATATCCTGCAAATGTAAAAAGCTGAGCAATAATTGCCTGATTATTAATTAATTTGAAAGAAATAATGACAAAAATAATTAATATGGACATGCCAATGTGTATCAGATATCTATTTTTTTTCAAAAGTTTTCCATTGTCTGAATATTTCTTATCCAGTTCAAGTATATCTATTGTAAATGAGGTTGTAAGTGACGTTAATGCACTATCTGCACTTGAATACGCAGCTGATATTAATCCAATAATGAATATAATACCAGCAACAGGTCCAAGATAGTTGAAGGCTATGAACGGAAATGCATGATCCGTGGCTTCTGGCAATTGAATACCATTTTTTGTAGCAAACAGAAACAATATAGCACCAAGAAAGAGAAAAATAAGATTAACCGGCACAAGTATCAGACTCAAAGTGGTCATATTTTTCTTGGCATCATTAAGATTCCTACAACTTAGATTCTTCTGCATCATATCCTGATCAAGACCAGTCATAACGATTGTGATAAATATCCCACTCAAAAATAGTTTTATGAAGTTTTGTTTGGAGTTAATATCAGTTATAAACATCTCAGATAAACTGCTATTTCCAACTAAATTAGTTAGTTCAACAATGGAGGTGTCCATGTTTTGAGCAATCATAAAAACAGTTATAACCACAGCTGCTAGCATAAATGTGGTTTGAAGTGAATCTGTCCATATTATTGTTTTTATACCACCCCTTATGGTGTATATCTGAATTATAACCATAAACAGAATCGCTGTTGACCAGAAAGGAATACCAAAATGATCAAAAACGAATACCTGTAATACAGATATAACGAGAAACATCCTAAATGAGGCTCCGATAATTCGAGATAATAAAAAATAAGCAGATCCTGTTTTATATGCTGATTTACCAAATCGTATGTCAAGATATGTGTAAATAGATGTAAGGTTAAGCTTATAGTAAATGGGGAGTAGTACTGTTGTTATTACTGCATAACCAACTACATATCCTAAAACTATTACAAAGTACGAAAATCCAGTTGTGCTTACCCAGCCAGGTATGGAAATAAATGTTACGCCCGATAGACTAGCACCTATCATGCCATAAGCAACAATAAACCATGGTGATTTATGGTTGCCAATGAAGAAGCTTTGATTATCGGCTTTTCTAGATGTTATCCATGAAATGAGTAATATAACAAATGTATATACAATGAAAGTTCCAAATATCAGTTCAGGAGTCATTTTATGCATAACTCTATTTTGCTTTTTAGATCTTCAAGACAAGATGCTGACAAATCAGCCATTGCAATGGCTCTCTTATCCAAAGTATTATTTGTTATAAAAACAGTCTTCATCCCCGAATTTATTCCAAACTCCAAATCAGATATTGAATCTCCAACCATTAGGCTTTTTTTGAAATCAATCTCATCAAAATAAGATTTAGCCAAGTTTGCCATCTTCACTGAAGGCTTTCTGCAATTGTTTTCAGACTCTGCCAGATGAGTGCAGTAATAGATTGCATCAATGTGCCCTCCATTTTTTAAGACTTGGCTCTCCATGTAGTCATGGACTGAACTTAGTTGATCCTCTGTCATAAGACCTTTTCCAACTCCTTGTTGATTGGTAACCACTATAATACGACCAAAGATGCGGGTGAAATAATTTATGCTTTCCAAGGCACCTGACACAAAATCAAATTCCGATTCTGAAGTTACATAACCTCCAATTATTCTTTTATTAATAACGCCATCACGATCTAGAAAAAGCGTCCATGTTTTGTCTATATTTTCAAGGAAGCCATTATTCATCTGAAACAATATATTTATTACTTAGTCTTTTGGGAATAATGTATTTTCAATTTCTTCACAAATCACATGCCCGATTAATATGTGAGTTTCTTGTATTCTGGCAGTATTACTTGAAGGCACTTTTATGCAATAATCAACAATACCATCAACGATACCTTTTTTAGAACCTGTTAACGCCACCGTAACCATACCTTGTTTTCTGCCCTCTTCCAGAGCTTTTACAATATTTTTGGAATTACCAGAAGTGCTAATGCCTATAAGCACATCACCTCTTTTACCAGCTGCTTTTACCATCCTGCTAAAAGAAACATCATACGAATAATCATTAGCCACAGCAGTTAGGTAGGAACTGTTCACATGGAGAGCCTCTGCAAAAAGTGGATCCCTGTCGTAGTTGAATCTGCCAGAAAGTTCTGCAGCAATATGCTGAGCATCACTGGCACTTCCTCCATTACCGCATAGTAAAACCTTTCCATCGTTATTAAATGTAGCAATACATTTACTGACAACATCCTTAATAAGTTTCAGATTATGATTGTCTTGAAGAAACTGTTTTTTAGTTTCTATGGACTCTTCAATTGATTTTTTAATACTCATTTTACAAATGGAATTGTATTATCATTTACAAATTTATTGTTTTTTATTTCAATGTATTGTTTTTTTCAAAATGTGTGTTGATTAAAAGTATACTTTCGACAAAAAACTGAATGTAATTATGGTGCTATGCAAAGGTATGCATAGTAATAAAATATTTAATGTTCATCAATATCCGAGATCATATTTTCTCTATATTCCCTTAGTAAGTTAGCCCTGGATACAATACCTATGTACCTTTTGTCTTCCAAGATTATCATATTATAATTATTTGTCTTCTTAAACTTGTTCAATATGTCCCGAGCATCTGTTTTAACATCAGCTTTTTCATCAGACTGGGGCCTATATAGGTAATTTGATATTGGGTCATTATATTTTGACTGATCAAACATATCTTTTCTTACAGTATCGAGCAGTATTACACCTACAAAGTTGTCATTAGAATCATTTACAATAAATAAATTCCTTGGTGATTGTTTAATCAATTCAATCAAATTACCCAAACTACTTGTTGATTCAAGTTTAAGTAGATCGTATTCTAGCAACTTCGTTATATCTATTTGTTTTACAACAGTCATATCCTTATACTGATACATATCTCCCTGCTCTGCAAGTTTATGGGTGAAAATGGAATGCTTGTTGAATTTTTTGGCAATTAGGTATGCAATTGATGTTGAAAGCATCAAGGGAACAATTAGTTCGTATCCATTGCTCATTTCTGCTATTAGAAATATTGCAGTTAGAGGAGCCATAAGAACAGCACCCAAAACAGATGCCATGCCAATTAGGGTAAAGCTACTTTCATGTAAATTAAATCGTGCATTCAATTCATTTAAACCTCTCGATAATGCAAAACCAGTAAAACCTCCCATTACAGCTGCTGGTGCGAATATACCACCTATACCTCCTGCTTCTGTTGTTAGTGTTGTGGCTATAACCTTGAAAAATATCAGAAGTATAACAAAACCTAAGAGAACAAATGCAACATTAGAACCATCCACAAAAGTATAGTTCAATAAATCAATGGATTTTCCATTAATAATTTGCCTTATTGAGTCATACCCCTCCGAGTATAGCGGAGGAAAAAAGTATACTAATATTCCCAATGCACCACCACCTATTAATGCCTTACTCCACAACGTTTTCAAATTACTGAAAAGGTGAATGATTTTAAAATGCATGAAATGAAAGTAAACAGCAACAAATCCTGCTAAAACTCCTAAAATCAAAAAGTATGGTATATCTTGAATGATAAAATCTTGAGTTATTGTAAAGTGAACTAAGTATTGCTCTGCTGTTAAAAGTTTTGTAGTAACTGCGCCAGTTACAGACGCCATTAATATTGGTATAATTGAAGCTGCAGAGAGATCTAACATTAACACTTCAAAAGCAAATATAACAGCAGCAATTGGTGTTGTAAAAATAGAAGCCATAGCTCCTGCAGCTCCACATCCAATTAGAAGGGTTTTATGCTTATAGCCCAATTTTAGTGATTGCCCTATTGAAGACCCAATGGATGCCCCTGTTGAGATAATTGGTGACTCCAAACCAACTGAACCCCCAAATCCTCCTGTTAATGAACCACCAATTAAAGATGAAAAGGTTTTATGGTAACGCATACTTCCATCCAATTTTGATATTGCATATAGTATTCTGGGTACACCGTGATCCACATTATCTCTGATTATGTACTTTAGAAATACAATGGTTAGTATGATACCTATGATTGGAAAGATAATCAGTGGAAGTATGGTGTCAGAGTCGGAGTAAAAGCTAAATAGAGTTTCGCCAATGGTTATTACAGTAACTTTCAGAAGGGCAGCAGCCACACCTGAAAGAAACCCAATGATGATACTAAGTATCAAAACAAATGATCGATCGTTGAGATGATGAACACGCCAACTCAAAAAATCTTTGAATAATTTTTGTCTATTCATCTAATTTTTTTCAATATTACAAATCTAAAAAGAAAACAATTTAAACTATAATTGTCTTTTCTTATGAGTATGACTTATAGATTTTAATTTTTGGTACTGCATATAGAGTAGTAACTATCTTAATATCTCATTGGCATAATTATTCCAACTCATATCTTTTGAAGTGGCGGCAACATTTTTACGATCTATTGGATTTTCAATTGACTTATTCATTGCTTTCACCATTGAATCAATATCGTTAGCTTCCGCCATATAACCGTTATAACCATCAATTACTGTTTCAGGAAAATGTCCAACATTGGTGGCCAACATAGGCATATTAAAATTATATCCAATGGACTCAACTCCCGAAGGCGTGGCGGTTAGGTAATACAACATTATGGTATCGCTCACTTGAAAATATTTTGGAACCTCTTCATTTGGAACAAATTCATTATTCAGAAATACTAAATCATCTATCTGGTAATCTTCTATGAGAGCCAGAGGGTTATAATCTTGTTCGTTATCCTGATTTCTAAGGAATAATTTTTTTGCTAAACCAAATGTGGCATTCTTAATTCTGGTAGATAATTTCTTTTTATCAAGAGTATTCCAAAATGACTCTCCACATATGATTAAAGATACATCATCTCTTTCATTAGAGAGTATATTAAATGCTTCAATTACATTGTGAAGGCCCTTATATTTTCGTATAAACCCAAAAAATAGAAATACATTTTCTTTAAGACCCATTTCTTTCTTTGTTTTAGATTTATCAAAGTTAGAATCAGGTTTGAACATATCATATACCGGATGGTATAGCTTTAGTACTTTAATACCATCACCTTCTATGGAATCTCCTTTTTTAATTATTTCAAATTTTCTTTTTGGAAATAATTGTTTTAGCTCCTCGGCGGTTTTAAATGCATGGACTATATATGAGTCAGCATTTATAATACCAAGTCTTGTTAATCTATTGTCCAATGCACTACCTTCCTTCTGAATAACAAAATGTAAATCAAAAAACACTTCGATATTTGATTCTTTTTTTAGGTTTTTAGCAATGAAACCAAGAGGGATGCCCTGTATTGCAATTGCCCATTGAAATATTACTTTATCTGGATTTAAACTTTTGATAAGCTTAACTGTTGCTTTCCAACTAAGAGGGTTATTATAATTGGTGATATAGTGCACATTTATATTTGTTCCTTCCAATTGGTCTACTTTACTTTTTCTATCTATAAAATCCCTTGGAATTATTGCTGGATATTGCTGTGTCCATGAAACTATATGAACTTCAGTATTTTCAATTTTATCAAATGCTTTTGCCAAGGAAGTGTTATAATTAGCAATTCCACCCTTGAACATTGGGCCTGGTCCGAAACAAACAATCCTTTTTTTACTTTTCATTGTTTTGCATCATGATTAAAATAATCCCAAATATGGTATTGTATTTACTAGAGGATTATCAATTTACTTAGAAGCAGTTTTGTTTAAATCCTTTTTCGTGCTGCGTCATATACCCTTTTCATTCCTTCTTCTAATGAAATTTTAGCCTTCCATCCAAATTTTTCTTCCACCAATGACATGTTACAATATCTAGAGTGCACACCCACTGGTTTATCAAGTAAGGGTTTGATTGTTGGCTTATATCCAGCAAAAGAAGTAAAAACATCTATTAGATCTAGGAATGAGGTTAACTTGCCTGAACCTATATTATATGCTGATCCATCACTAACATTATCCATAAGAATTTGAATGAAGTCGATTATGTCATCGATATGCACAAAGTCACGCCCTTGTTTTCCCGAACCCCATACCTCAAATGGATTTTCTTTTAGAGCTGCTCTTCTTGCGATTGCAGGCACTGGATAATCAGTTTCCTGATCCTCACCATATCCTGAGAATGGGCGAATACATACAATGGAAATCCCATAATGCTTTGCGGCTATTTGAGCTAAAAATTCTCCTGTTAATTTAGTCCAGCCATAGGTCATATCAGGAGTTCCTAAATTCTTCTTAAAGTCAATATCACCCTCACTTAATGCTATGGCTCCTTCTGTGGTTTGAAGACTCGTTGGATATGCAGCACTTGAGCTTGGATATAATACACGACTTGGTTTATGCCTAGTTATCCAATAGAAAAATTCTGAGTCAATACTTAAGTCTAGAGCAACCATTAATGGATCACCATCTATTTTCAATCTTCCACCAACAATGGCAGCAAAGTGAAATACATCACTAAACTTATCAAACTCAATACCATATTTCTCTTGTATGTACTGCGGTTTTTGACGCATATAAAATAGCAGGTCTCTAAAATCACCCTTCCAGAAATAGAGCCTTTTATCTTCACCTATGATTTCAAGATCATTTTTCATCTCGGAGGTGAAATCTCCCTCTAACCATTGCTTTGGGTGTCTTCCTATACTGAGGTCGTCAACCATAAAGACTCTGTCTGAAGTTGTATTAAGAAGTCTTTTTACAACATTTCTGCCAACAAATCCGCAACCTCCGGAAACCAAGTGTATTTTCATTTATTTAATGTTTTTAGATTACTATGACAACACAATAAAGTTTTAGTTGCCTTGAATAACTGTGATAATTTTTTTAGGAAATAATGATTTAACTCTCTTCTTTTATATTAATGCGTTCTTTGATTTGATATTTACTTTTGTTTCCTGAAGTTCTGGATATCATCTCGGCAAGAAAACCAGTTAGGAAAAGCATTACACCCAATATCATTGTCAGTAGTCCGAAATAAAACAAAGGGCGCTCTGTCATTCTATACCCATCCATGAAAAATTTAGCGTAAGCAAGATATGAGGCAGTTAAAAACCCAAAAAGGAAAAGTACACTCCCCATGGAGCCAAAAAAGTGCATTGGCCTTTGAGAGAATCTTGAAACAAAGTTGATTGAGATTAGGTCGAGGTAGCCCTTAACAAATCTATCCAACCCAAACTTTGTTACTCCATATTTACGCTTTTGATGTACCACAACCTTTTCGTCTATCTTAGAAAAACCAGCTGCTTTGGCGATTATGGGTATGTAGCGATGCATTTCACCATAAACTTCAATGTTCTTAACGACTTCATTCTTATAGGCCTTTAGACCACAATTCATGTCATGAAGATTTGATTTGAAAAGCTTTCTTGATGTCCAATTAAATATTTTTGACGGAATATTTTTTGCAAGTGTGGAGTCATACCTCTTTCTTTTCCAACCTGAAACAATATCTAGGTCATTTTCTATTAACATGTTATATAAACCGGGAATTTCGTCAGGACTGTCCTGAAGATCAGAATCCATTGTTATTACAACCTTTCCATTCGCTATTGCAAATCCTTCATTCAAGGCAGCAGATTTCCCGTAATTTCTTCTGAATCTCAGTGCTTTTACGGATGCATAATTTACAGATAAGCCTTTCACTATATTCCAAGAACCATCATTTGAACCATCATCTATATAAATGATTTCAAATGAAAAATGATTGGACTCCATAACTTTGTAAATCCAATCATTTAGCTCAGTGAGTGACTCTTCCTCATTATAGAAAGGAACTACTACCGATATGTCCATATTATGCTATTTTGACTACGCAACATTCTTATTTTCACGCTTTGCAAAGATAGCAATAATTAATGAAAAAATTGTTGACACCACAAGGTTTCCAACAAATCCCCAAATCCCCATCATTGCTGGTGAAGTGAATTTTTCTGTCATGGTTAAAGCCTGGTCAATTTGTTCATCAGACATATTAGGATTATTTTCCAGCATTTCTGTTTCTGCACGCGTAAGAATTTCTTCTGTTAAACCTACATCAATGTATTGGGCATACACATAAGCAAAAATACCAGCTATTACTGATGCTATTAAACCTGTGTAAAAACCTGTGATGAACGCTCCCTTGTAATCCAAGAAACCGCTCATGTGCTTATCACGGTAAGAAACCATAGACCAAAATAAACCACCAGCAATAATTAGATATGAAAAATATCTGAAAGGAGAATCTAAGTCAATGTCAAGTAGGAACATCAATAAAGAGAAAATAATAAGGGCTATTCCAAGGTAAAAGCCAGATAATGATGCGGGACCAAAAGCGGATTTTTTTTCCATAGTAGTAATTTTTTATTGTTTAATAAATTCAATCATTATCATGATTTATATGTGCAAATATACATAATGAGGTTAAAAAGTATTTGAGATTGCCTGTTTTCGTATAAAAAAGGAAGATATAACTGCAAAAACTATTACATATACCATGTAGTAGGCTAAGTAGAATAATGATGATACGAATGGATCATAAGAGAATTCAAGGAACTCAAGCCTGTTATTGATAAGTTCCTGATTGTTATCACCGTAATACTTTAATATATTGCTTTTAGTGTTGCCAACTATTTGGTTAATATCAGCCACATTGATGAATTTTAGGTAGATATACCTAACCGATGCTATTGTTAACGATGCGGCTAAACCAATCAACAGATAATTTTTTAGAGAGTTCCAATAATTAAAAATTCCATTGTAAAAATCTTCTCTAATTTTAATTGTTGCCAAGGAAACGCCACTTAAAAAAAATATAAATATGAAAATATTAAGCAGTTTATAATACTCTAGATCAAGTAGGTGAAATAAGGTATCCAATAAACCGGTACCCACACCAACAATAAATCCAAATAAACTTATTGTAAGTATTGACCTGGTTACCATCATTTGGAAATGATTAATTTAAGTGTAAAACTAAATATTTTTTTCAATTTTATATTTTGTGTTATAACAATACTTATTTTTGCCGCGGGTAAGTCTCATACGACCAGCTCCCGCTGAATTCCCCCAGGACCGGAAGGTAGCAAGGGTAGGCGGTTGTAGCGGTGCGATATGAGTAGCTTACCCTTTTTTTATTTCGTTTTTTTTGAAATCTCTAACCTACACAATATAAATTCGATTTTTAACTAAAATCTAATGCAATATTAGGGTTTAATAAGACCTAAGTTTTTTCTAATTTAGCAGACTTTCAAAATTGAAATAGAATATGCTTCTCAAGATATATCCAGATTCCCCATCAATTCAAAATATTGAGACAGTGGTTGATATATTCAACAAGGGGGGAGTGGTAATATTTCCAACCGACACTATATATGGTTTAGGATGCGGTATTAGGCACCTAAAAGCTGTAAATAGGATTTCAATGATAAAGGGACTTAAAAAAGGTCATACTAATTTTTCAATGATAATTAATAACATGAGTATGCTCTCAGATTTTACCAAACCAATTCCGAATCATATTTTTAGATTAATGAGAAAAAATTTACCTGGTCCATTTACCTTTATTTTAAATGCAAGTAGCAGTGTTCCAAAGATATTCCAAAGTAAGAAGAAAACAATTGGTGTAAGGATGCCTGACAATAATATTATTCGTACCATAGTTGAGGAATTAAATATGCCAATATTAACTACTTCCATAAGAGATGAAGATGAGATAGTGGAATACACCACCGACCCTGAATTAATATATGAGAAATACATGAAAATGGTTGATATTGTTATAGATGGAGGTTATGGTGATAATGAAGCTTCAACCATTGTAGATTGCACATCTGAAGTGCCTGAGATACTAAGGCAGGGAAAGGGAATATTGGAGGAGTAAAAAAAGTAAAAAAAAGTTTGGTAGATAAAAAAAAATACTACTTTTGCACACCCAAAATGATGAAAACGTTGATTCGTTAGCTCAGCTGGTAGAGCATCTGCCTTTTAAGCAGAGGGTCCCGAGTTCGAACCTCGGACGAATCACAAAAAAAGCCCGTTTGTTTTAAACGGGCTTTTTTTATTTATTCTAAAAAATCTACCCTCCTAATTTCCATAACTTTATCTGCTAGTTTATCGTAAGGTCATCATATTTATTAAATTTGAACCTTCAAATTAAACATGAATAAAATGAATAAATTTTCTCTTTTAGTTATCTTACTAATCTTTGCAGTGCAATTGGAAACCAATGCACAACAAGATCTTCAAATTATTGATAAGCCCAATATTACCATGGATGGTAATTTGATGACACCAGAGGCACTATGGTCTTTTGGTAGAGTTAGTGATCCGCAGGTTAGTCCTGATGGAAAAACTGTTATTTATGGCGTATCATATTATTCCATTGATCAGAACAAAGGGAATCGGGATTTATACTCAATTGGATTAAATGCTGAAAGTTCAAGAAGACTCACAAAAACAGTAAAAAGTGAATTCAATGCTATTTGGCGTCCCGATGGTAAAAAAATAGGTTTCCTAACATCAGAAAGTGGATCAGTGCAGTTATGGGAGATGAACCCAGATGGATCCGGCAGAGAAAGAGTATCTGATATAGAGGGTGGAATAACAGGTTTCAAATATTCACCAGATCAAACAATGGTTCTGTATACAAAGGAAGTTGAACTTGAAGATAAATTTAAAAACCTTTACGAAGGATTACCGCTTGCAAGTGGAAGACTTATGGATGATCTGATGTACAGACATTGGGATCATTGGGTTGATACCTATAGTCATGTATTTTATTCTGACTATGAAGATGGTAAACTTCTTAATCATAAGGATATAATGGAGGGGGAGCCATGGAGCGCACCTCTCAGCCCATTTGGCGGTGTTGAACAAATTGAATGGTCTTCGGATGGAAAAACAATTGCCTATACATGTAAGAAACTTGTTGGAAAGGACGCAACAATATCAACGAATTCGGAAATTTATTTCTACGACATAAACAACGGCATCACAAAGAATATGACAGAAGGAATTATGGGTTTTGATGTTGCACCTTCTTTTTCACCTGATGGCAAATGGATGGCTTGGGAGAGTATGGAAAGAGATGGCTATGAGTCAGATCAGTCTAGGCTATATCTACTCAATTTACAAAGTGGAGAGAAAATATATGCAACAAAGGACTTTGATCAGAATGTTAGAAGTTTATCATGGACAGAAAATAGTGAGTCAATATATTTTACGAGTGATTGGCATGGTGCTTTTCAGATTTATAGATATGATCTCAATAATGGAAAGGTAAAGCAAATAACTGAAGGCTTGCATGATTTCCGTTCAGTTTCAGTTGCTGGAGATAATCTGGTTGCCACAAAGCAGACAATGTCAAAACCAACCGAATTATATTTAGTTAATCCAAAGGATGGTTACACCCAACAGATGACATTTACCAACAAGGACCTTTTGGATCAGATATCAATGGGCGAAACCGAAGAAAGATGGATCAAAACACATGATGGTGAGGATATGCAGGTTTTTGTAATCTATCCCCCCAATTTTGATAAAAACAAGAAATACCCAACTCTATTGTATTGTAAAGGAGGACCGCAAGGACCGCTAAGTCAGAGCTTTCATTATAGATGGAATTATCAGATTATGGCTGCCAATGGTTATATCATAGTAGCGCCTGCACGCAGAGGAGTCAGTGGTTTTGGTCAGGCATGGCAGGAGCAAATAAGTGGTGATTACCATGGAAAAAGTATGCAGGACTATCTTACTGCGATTGATGAATTATCCAAGGAGCCGTTTATTGATGAAGACAGATTAGGAGCGGTTGGTGCGAGTGCAGGTGGATATGCTGTTTTTTATCTAGCGGGAAATCATGATAAGAGGTTTAAAGCATTTATTGCTCATGATGGTATCTTCAACGAGGAAGCTCAATATTTAGAAACCGAAGAAATGTGGTTTGAAAATTGGGATAAGGGTGGGCCATTTTGGGAAGAAGATAATGAAATTGCCCAAGAAGCTTATGCCCATTCTCCTCACAAGTATGTTCAGAATTGGGATACTCCAATATTAGTGATCCATGGTGAGCTTGATTATCGCGTTGTTGTAACTCAGGGTATGACAGCTTTTAATGCTGCAATACTCCGCGATGTTCCGGCTGAATATTTGTATTTCCCGGATGAAAATCATTGGGTGTTAAAACCCCAAAATGGGATTCTATGGCAACGTACTTTTTTCAATTGGTTAGATAAATGGTTAAAATAATCAAAAGCAAAAAATATATAAGTTATAGTGCTAAAAGCTGTACTTTTGCGCCATAGAAACTTAATAAAAATTCAAAAAATATATTAATGAAAATAACTGTTGTTGGTACTGGGTACGTTGGTTTAGTGACTGGTGCATGTTTTGCAGAAGTTGGAATAAATGTAACCTGCGTTGATATAGATCAAAATAAGATAGATAATCTAAATAAGGGCATACTTCCCATATGGGAGCCGGGTCTTGAAGAAGTAGTGGAACGAAATGTTGCCAAAGAAAGGCTTAAGTTTACAACAAAGCTATCCGAAAGCCTTGACGATGTTAGTGTAGTTTTTGGTGCTGTGGGAACACCTCCCGATGAGGATGGTAGTGCTGATCTTAAGTATGTGATTCAGGTTGCTAAAGAAGTTGGCACTCACATGAAGGATTACCTTTTAATGGTTACAAAAAGTACTGTACCAGTTGGTACTGCTGAATTGGTTAGAAATGCAATGAAAGAAGCATTGGATTCCAGAGGTGCAAATATTCCATTTGATGTTGCATCAAATCCTGAATTTTTGAAGGAAGGTGCTGCTGTTGATGACTTTTTAAAACCAGATAGAATTGTTGTAGGCGTTGACTCAAAGAGGGCAGAGGATATGATGTCAAAGTTATATAAGCCATTTACCATGAATGGACATCCGGTAATATTTATGGATATTGTATCATCTGAGATGACTAAGTACACAGCAAACTCAATGCTTGCCACAAAAATTAGCTTTATGAATGATATTGCTAACCTTTGCGAAATTGTTGGTGCAGATGTAAATATGGTTAGAAAAGGCATCGGATCTGATAGACGTATTGGAAAATACTTTATATATCCAGGAACAGGCTATGGTGGTTCATGTTTTCCAAAGGATGTGAAAGCATTGATTAAAACATCCGACGATCTTGGATATAGTATGGAGGTACTCAAATCAGTTGAGAACGTTAATGAACGCCAGAAATCAATATTGTTTGAAAAAGCAATGAAATATTACAATGGGAATTTGAAAGGAAAAACATTTGCTCTTTGGGGATTGTCTTTTAAACCTCAGACTGACGATATGAGAGAAGCTCCATCTTTAGTTATTATTGAGAAGCTACTAGATGCTGGAGCCAATGTAAAGGCGTATGATCCTGTTGCCATGGAGGAGGCTAAACATAAACTTGGTGATAAAATTGAATATCATGATGATATGTATGAAGCTCTAATTGATTGTGATGGATTAATGTTAGTAACAGAATGGCCGGAGTTTAAATTTCCTAACTTGAGTATTATGAAAAACCTTCTTGCAAAACCTGTAATCTTTGATGGTAGAAATATATATGATGTAGCTGAGTTAAAAGAAAACGGATTTGAATATACTGGTATTGGAGTTGAAATGAAGTAATTTAAAAACTAAAGGGGATCTTCCTTTTTAATCCTAATAATTATGAAAAGAATATTAGTTACCGGAGGAGCTGGGTTTGTTGGTTCACATCTATGTGAGCGTCTTTTACATGATGGACATGAGGTAATCTCGTTGGATAATTACTTCACAGGAACTAAGGCTAACATAGAGCATTTAATGGATAACCCATACTTTGAGATTATTCGGCACGATGTTACCATGCCATTTTTTATTGAAGTTGATGAAATATATAATTTGGCATGTCCAGCATCACCAATTCATTACCAGTATAACCCCATAAAAACTGTAAAAACCTCAGTAATGGGCGCCATCAATATGCTTGGACTAGCAAAGCGGATTAAATCTAAAATACTACAAGCATCTACCAGTGAGGTATATGGTGACCCAGAGGTTCATCCACAAACGGAAGATTATTGGGGACATGTAAACCCCATAGGAATAAGGTCGTGTTATGACGAGGGTAAGCGAGTTGCAGAGACCCTCTTCATGAATTATCATCATCAAAATGATGTTAGAATTAAAATCAACAGAATATTTAATACCTATGGTCCTAGGATGGATCAGAATGATGGGAGAGTAGTTTCTAATTTCATAGTTCAGGCACTCAAGGGTAATGACATCACAGTATATGGAAAAGGAGATCAAACGCGTAGTTTCCAATATGTGGACGATCTTGTAAAGGGCATGATAAAAACAATGGAGACAGGTGATGATTTCATAGGCCCTGTAAACATTGGTAACCCCAGTGAGTTCACAATCCTTGAGCTCGCGGAAAAGATAATAGATATTACCGGTAGTAAGTCAAAAATTGTTTATGAACCATTACCACTGGACGATCCCATGCAAAGACAACCTGATATCTCTCTGGCTAAGAAAAATCTAGATTGGGAGCCATCGGTAAAATTAGAAGATGGTTTGGTAAAAACAATTCATTATTTCGATGAGCTACTAAAAAGTGAAAGTAAATAGTTGTATGATGAAGAATATTTTGATCACCGGTAGTAATGGTCAATTGGGATCTGAGATTAGAGAAATATCAGACCAATATGAAAATTACAATTTTATATTTACCGATGTTGAAGAATTAGACCTAACCATATCCGAAGACATTGTCTCGTTTTTTACCGATAATAAGATTGATGCTTGCATTAACTGTGCAGCTTATACAGCTGTTGATAAGGCTGAAGATGAGGTTGAATTAGCAATGCTAGTAAATAGTACAGCTGTTGAAAACCTATCGAAGGTATGTAAGAATAATGGCACATTATTATTTCACATCTCTACCGATTATGTATTTAATGGCAAACATTTTATGCCATATGTAGAAACTGATACTGTTTCACCAGATTCCCAATACGGATTATCAAAACTCAAAGGAGAGGAAGCTGTGATGCTAAACTGTGACAAGGCAATCATTGTTCGTACTTCTTGGTTATATTCTTCCCATGGCAATAATTTTGTTAAAACATTAATCAAACTTGGTAATGAGAGAGATCAGTTAAGTGTTGTTAGTGATCAAGTTGGAACTCCTACTTATGCTGCTGATCTTGCAGAAGCTATTATGGTTATGATTGCAAGTTTTGATGAAACAAAGCCAAAGGAAATATATCACTTTAGTAATGAAGGAGCCATCAGCTGGTATGACTTTGGAAAAGCAATAATGAAATTGTCAGATATAGAGTGTGCAATAAACCCCATTGATTCAAAGGATTATCCATCAAAGGCAAACCGCCCTTTTTACAGTGTTTTAAGTAAATCAAAAATAAAGAAACACTATGGTGTTAATGTCCCATATTGGGAAGACAGTCTCCGCAGGATGATTATTAAATCCAAATAAATTTTTTTAAGTAAATGAATTTCCAGATTGAAAAGAATATAGAACTAAAAGCCAAGAAATGGCTTGATGGTAATTATGATGAAAGTACCAAAGAGACCATAAGGAACATGATGGAAGATAATCCATCTGAATTAACAGAATCTTTTTATCGTAATCTAGAATTTGGTACAGGAGGTTTAAGAGGCATAATGGGTGTTGGTACAAACCGAATGAATATATATACTGTTGGTGCCGCTACCCAAGGTATGGCAAACTATTTAAAGAGTACATTTAATAAACGGGATATAATTAAGGTTGCAATAGCTTACGACTCCAGAAATAATAGTAAACTTTTTGCCCAAACAGCCGCAGATGTATTTTCTGCCAATGGTATTAAAGTTTATTTATTCGATGATTTAAGACCGACACCAGAACTTTCATTTGCAATACGACACTTTAATTGTCAGGGAGGAATTGTAATCACAGCATCGCATAATCCAAAGGAATACAATGGATATAAGGCATACTGGGACGATGGAGGACAAATAATTAGTCCTCACGATAAGAATATTATTGATGAGGTAAACAAAATAAATGACATATCTGAGATTAAGTTTCAAGGAAATCCAGATTTGATCGAAATGATTGGATCTAGTGTTGATGAAATATATTTAAAGCATATCCATGAATTATCTTTATCGCCAGAAGCCATAGTACGTCAAAAAGATTTTAAAATAGTTTTTACTCCAATTCATGGTACTGGAGCAACTCTTGTACCCAAGGTTTTAAAACGTTTTGGTTTTGATAACGTATATATGGTTGATGAACAATCGAGTCCCGATGGAAATTTCCCCACTGTTAAATCACCCAACCCAGAAGAATCTGCAGCATTGGAGCTGGCTATGAATATGGCTACAAATATTAATGCAGATTTGGTAATGGCAACGGATCCTGATTCTGATAGAGTGGGAATAGCTATTAGGAAAGATGATGAAATGATTCTTTTAAATGGTAATCAGGCTGCATCTCTTCTTATATACTACTTGATTACAAAATGGAAGGAAAACAATAAACTTTCAGGTAATGAATACATCGTTAAAACAATTGTAACTTCTGAATTACTAGCAAAAATTGCTGAAAAGGAAGATGTGGAGCACTTTGATGTACTAACAGGATTTAAATATATCGCTGATATCATTAAAAAGCTTGAAGGCAAGAAAATATTTATTGGTGGAGGAGAAGAGAGCTATGGATATCTTGTTGGTGATTTTGTTAGGGATAAAGATGCAATCATATCGTGTGCAATGATAGCAGAAACTGCCGCATGGGCAGCGGATAAGGGTATCGGTTTATATGATCTATTAATAGATATTTATAAGGAATTTGGTCTATACAAGGAGAAATTAGTTTCCGTTGTTAGAAAGGGTAAAACAGGTGCCGAGGAAATTCAAGCTATGATGAAAAATTTTCGTAAGAACCCTCCCAAGAGGCTTGGAAACTCAGATGTAATTGAAATAAAAGATTATCAGTCAGGAGTTTCTGTGGATACAACAACGGGAAAAAGTGAAGATATAAACCTACCCAAATCAAATGTTTTGCAGTTTTTTACCGAGGATGGTGGTAAGGTAAGTGTGCGACCTTCTGGAACAGAACCAAAAATTAAATTTTATTTTGGAGTAGTATCTCCACTGGAATCCAAGGAAGAATTTGAGCAAGTTGATAGACGACTAGAGGAGAAAATTAATACATACGTCAAAGAACTTGGACTCTAGAAGTGAAAATTAATTAGGAGTATCTTGGACTAATATAAAAATGCAATTATGGCTTCTAAATCTAACGATGATATAACACTATCCAAACAAGTTATAGAAATGGCTACAGTTGCCAATGAGTTTTGTTATTTTGTTGAAAACATTGAAAAAAAGGAAAAGGAGATAGTTTTGGAGTTTATGCAACGCATTTTGCCACTACTTCATTTGAAAGGTTCCTTGTTACCAGAAATCGAACCTGAGCATCCAGAAGCAAATGAGAGATTTGTTACTGAAGAACAATGGGAAAGAGTGTTCAATGAATTACGTCAAACTTTGGGTGAAGATGATGAGTACTGGATAATAGATCCTCAATACATTAACGATACCGAACCTTTGAAAGCAAGTTTAAGTGAGAATATTACTGACATTTATCAAGATATGAAGGATTTTCTGCTACTTATGCAAAAGAATACGCATGCAGCAAGAGAGAATGCCATAAGCGAATGTAAAATACTTCATGCAAATCATTGGGGTTATAGAGTTGGTAATATATTCACTAGGATACATCACCTAATTTACTTCGAGGAAGATTCATCTTCTGATTTTTAAAATACCAAATATGAGGTATTTCATCTAGTTATTATTCTTGTTTTATTTGTACCTGGGTAATATTATACCCGAGGTAATAGATAATTTTTCATGAAACTATCGGAGTTAAAAAGTAGGGAAAAAGCAATAATCCTTAAGGTAAGAGGTAGAGGTGCTTTTCGTAAGCGCATAATGGAGATGGGTTTTGTTGTTGGTAAACAGGTATTAGTTATCAAGAATGCACCTCTTAAAGACCCCATTGAGTATAATGTGATGGGCTATGAAGTAAGCCTTAGAAGAAGTGAGGCATCACTCATTGAGGTAGCTATTGAAACTAATGAGCTACCTAAGGATAATGACTTTCAAGGCGTACATCAACCAGAAAAGTCGTTGAAAATCACATCAGCTAATCCTCAAAAGAAAGTAATTAATGTTGGCTTAGTTGGTAATCCAAATTGTGGTAAAACAACTCTTTTCAACTTTGCATCTCGTTCCAGAGAAAAGGTAGGGAATTACAGTGGCATCACGGTTGATGCGAAAGGCTCTAGTTTCAGGCATAATGGTTATACTTTTAATATTGTAGATCTCCCAGGAACATATTCAATAACTAGTTATACCCCTGAGGAGTTATATGTTAGAGATTATATAGTAAATGAAGTCCCAGATGTAGTTATTAATGTTATTGATAGCTCTAATCTGGAGAGAAACCTATATCTGACCACACAACTAATCGACATGGATATTAAGGTTGTAATTGCCTTAAATATGTGGGATGAATTCACATCAACGGGAGACAAATTTGATTACACAGCACTCGGTAATATGATTGGTATACCAATGGTTCCAACGATTGGATCAACCGGTAGTGGAGTTGATAAGTTATTTGATCAGGTTATTTCAGTATTTACTGATAATAACCCTGTAATAAGGCACATTCATATTAATTATGGAAAGCTCATTGAAAATTCAATTAAAAATTTACAAGAAATTATTACCATTGAGGATAACAGGGTTCTCACCAATAAAGTTGCTCCGCGTTACCTAGCCTTAAAACTACTGGAGCATGATGAAAAAGAATTGCATAGGATTAGAATATGTAATAATGCAGATGATATCCTGACTCTTAGTAAAAAAGAAGCGACATATATTGAAAAAAGAAGGAATGAAAACCTTGAAACTATAATTACAGATTCAAAATATGGTTTTATAGAAGGTGCTCTCAAGGAAACATTAAAAGTAGTATCAAAGAAGGATAGATTGTCTAGGAGTAGGGTTATAGATAACATCGTAACAAGTAAGTTATTTAGTTATCCAATATTTTTATTGGCAATATGGATAACCTTCCAAAGTACATTTATATTGGGTGACTATCCCATGCAATGGATTGAGTATTCTGTTGCATTCATAAGCGAATATCTAAATGGTATTCTTGCGGATGGAATCTTTAAGGACCTGCTTATAGATGGTGTAATAGGTGGAGTAGGAGGGGTTATAGTATTTCTTCCAAATATAGTCATATTGTTCTTCTTCCTTACCTTAATGGAAGCATCTGGATACATGGCACGAGTTGCATTTATCGTTGATAAATTGATGCATAAAGTAGGATTACACGGTAAGTCATTCGTGCCTATGCTTATGGGCTTTGGTTGTAACGTGCCGGCAATTATGGCAACACGCACAATTGAAAATAAAAATGATCGTCTTGTCACCATGCTCATAATCCCATTTATGTCATGTAGTGCCAGATACCCTGTTTATATATTGATTATCAGCGCTTTTTTTAGCAACCATCGTGGGAGCTTATTATTTATGGTTTATTTATTCGGAATTGTTCTATCAGGGATAATAGCATGGGTATTAAAAAAGACACTATTTAAGGCAGAAACTATTCCATTTGTAATGGAGATGCCTCCTTATAGGATGCCTGTATTTTCAAGTGTTATTAAGCAGACATGGTATAAGGCTGAGCAATATTTACGTAAGATGGGTACCATAATACTTATAGCAAGTATAATAGTCTGGGCTTTGGGTTATTTTCCATTGAATAAAAATATTGATATGGAATTTGATAAAAAGATTTTAACACTAACCGAAGTGAATTCAGATAATCATAAATTGGGTAGTGAGGCAATGGTAGATTCCATTAGCAGTATAAATTCAAATAGGCTAAGCGCAAAACAGGAAGGTTCATATATAGGACAGATAGGTAAATTTATTGAACCTGTTATTCAACCTCTTGGTTTTGATTGGAAGATGGGCATTGGTTTAATTGCAGGATCAGCGGCAAAGGAAATCGTTATCAGTACAATGGCTGTGTTATATCAGTCTGACCCAGACATTGAAAATGTTCAGCTTTTGGCTGAGCGATTGCGACAACAAACGTATACTTCTGGACCACAGAAGGGAGAATATGTTTTTACACCGTTAGTGGCACTGTCATTTATGTTATTTATTCTTATTTATTTCCCTTGCATTGCTGTTGTGGCAGCAATTAAAAATGAATCTGGAAATTGGAAATGGTCAGCATTTTTGGCATTCTATACAACAGGTTTGGCATATATGATTTCTCTTCTGGTATATCAACTTGGTAGCCTCCTTGGATTTTAACTTAAACCAATTTACACCATTAATTAGTTTTCCTGATTATTACGGATTTGAATATCATCAAGTCTGTTTAGGCTTTGAACGGCAAGGGGATAGTTTGGTAATAAATCAAGAGCTTTCCAGTAATATTCACGTGCCCCATTGTAATCACCCATTACTTCCAATGTTCTACCCAGGTTATATACAGCTTCAACATAGCTTGGGCTCAATTCAACAGCCTTTTCAAACATTAGTTTGGCATTCTCATAATCATTATATTCAACTAAATAGATGTAGCCCATATTATAATATGCCCTATTATTTTGAGGATATAAGTCAACAACTCTTGAATATTTTTCAAGAGCTGCATCAAATTGTGAATTTTCATGATAATACATCCCAAGATAATATAATGCTCTTTCATCCGATGGATAAATATTTAGAGCTTTGGTAAAATATGTCTTTGAGCTGGAATCATTTCTAGCTGTATAAATAGCGCCAAGTTGCATAAAAGTCATGTAGTTTGTGGAGTCGTAGTTGGCACTTATCCTTAGGTTAGTTATGGCCTGATTGGTATCACCATTTTCCATGAGACCCATGGCTTTGATATAATAACTTTCCGCATTGTATCTATCCAAGGAAATTGCTTTGTTTGCATATCTTATTGCTGTTTCAGGATCTTCCAATAGTAAATATACCTCTGATAGCTTCAGCAATGGAATATAATCATCTGGATTTAGCTTAATGGCTTTCTTTAAGGATAGAATACTGTTGTCTGTTTGTCCCAAAACAAGATATACATCAGACAGTAGTATAAATAACTCTGCCTTTTCTGAATTTATATCAAGAGCTGTCTGTATATCTCTCAAGGCTTGATTGATGTTACCTCTTTGTAGAAATATTTTTGCTCTTTTTGCAAATAAATCCTCATTTAGAGAATCATTGTTTATAAAGGTTGTGATAATTTCAATGGAGTCAACAACCGTATTATTTGTAGCTGATTTTGTGGATATATTATCATCACATCCAAAGAACAAGATTAAGACCAGATAAAACACTGGGACAATTCTATTCATAAAACTTGATTATTCAGCTGCAATAGCTTCATTGATTTTATTTTCTAGGTCCTCAACTAGGTCTGGGTTATCCATTAGCAATGATTTTACAGCATCTCTTCCCTGCCCCAGTTTTGTGTCTCCATAGCTAAACCAGGAGCCACTTTTCTTAACGATGTTGTAATCAACACCAAGGTCTACTATTTCCCCTATTTTGGATATGCCCTCACCATATATAATATCAAATTCGGCTTTTCTGAAAGGTGGAGCCACCTTATTTTTAACAACCTTAACTCTTACTCTGTTTCCCTTTATGGTATCACCATCCTTAATTTGACCTGTTCTTCTTATGTCAATTCTTACGGATGCATAAAACTTTAATGCGTTACCTCCGGTGGTTGTTTCTGGATTACCAAACATAACACCTATCTTTTCTCTTAACTGATTGATAAAGATACACACAGTTCCAGTTTTGCTAATATTGGCAGTGAGCTTTCTGAGAGCTTGAGACATTAATCGGGCATGAAGCCCCATTTTTGAATCTCCCATTTCACCATCTATTTCACTTTTTGGTGTTAGGGCAGCAACAGAATCTATTACCACAACATCAATTGCAGCAGATCTGATTAGGCTATCAGCAATCTCTAGAGCCTGTTCCCCATGGTCGGGCTGTGATATTAGCAGGTTTTGTGTGTCAATTCCCAATTTTTCAGCATACATTCTATCAAAGGCATGCTCTGCATCAATAAAAGCTGCAATACCCCCCTTTTTCTGTGCTTCTGCTATAATATGCAGAGCTAAAGTCGTTTTTCCTGATGCCTCAGGGCCAAATATTTCAACAACTCTACCTTTTGGTACACCACCTATTCCCAAAGCATGATCAAGACTAATGGATCCGCTGGATATTGAGCTCACTGTATCAATAGCTTCATCACCAAGTTTCATTATTGAGCCTTTGCCATAGGCTTTTTCAATGTTTCCAAGTGTTGCCTCAAGAGCTTTAAGTTTTTCTTTTTTTAATTTGTCATTATTTGGCTTATCAGTCATATCTTATTTATTTAAGCGATTCAAGTATCTGATTTGTATGATCTTTTGTTTTTACTTTGGTAAATATATTGGTTATTATGCCCGTAGCATCTATAACAAAGGTAGTCCTGAGAAGGCCCTCATATTCGCGTCCGTAGAGTTTTTTCAAACCCCAGGCACCAAAGTCTTTTATAATTGTTTTATCTGTATCAGCTATAAGAGGAAATGGCAAATCATATTTATCAATAAATTTTTTATGTGATTGCTCACTATCAGGACTAACTCCAACAACGGCATAACCTCTTTCAATCCACATCTCATAATTATCACGTAAATCACAAGCTTCAGCTGTACATCCGGGTGTATTATCTTTGGGATAAAAATACATTATGAGGTTTTTACCTTTGAAATCAGAAAGGGATATTGATTTGCCATTTTGGTCTACTCCTTTAAAATCAGGGGCCTTGTCCCCAATATTTAGTTGCATAGTTGTTACTTATTAGATTTGTTATAATTTGAGGTTAAAATGAAAGAACTTGCAACAAAACTATGAAAAAAACTAGCTTTAATTAAGATTGTGAATAACAAATCAACCTGATTTAATCAAAAAGTGTAAGTGTATTTTTATCTTTTCTAAACATATCAAGTTGATTATGCTGGATATGGTATTTGTCCGGCACTTTTGCGAAGAAATTCTCAGTGTAAAAACGAATACTTTTTTTAATTAATTTATTGGGTGTAGTTTGTCTTGCCTCACAGTAATTTTTGAGTGACTTCATCTGCCTTTCCGAAAGCATGAAAGCAAACTTTTTAAACTTCTTTTTTCTATGTCGTTTCTTCATTTACGACTGTATATGGACTTTAAACATGCAAGTTATAACTTTTTTCCTAATTGAGATGTGTCCATAGAATCATTTAGAAAATAAAAAAGCCTACAAATTTGTAGGCTTTTTTTATATATAGTTTCAAACTTATACTTAATATTAGTTCTGCTAAAGAAATTTATATAATAAAAATTCAAAAAGTATTTAGCATTAAATATAGATTAATTAATTACTTGTAAAAGCGATTATTCCATTTTCTCCATTAATTCCTCCTGTCAAAACAAAACTACTTTTAACAATTCCAATACTGGTGTTAGTAATAATAATGTTTGTAGAAACTTGCGGTATGATATCTGTTGGAGTTCCTAAATTTATAGGGTTTGAGTTTGACATTGATCCTGTTAAACCATTGCCAAAATCACAAAAACCTGAAGCTGTAATTCCAAAGCGTTGTATCCAATGCCCACCTTCATCTAAAGTGCTTTTTGCATCATAATAAGCAGTAGTATACCACTCTGATTTAACGATAACTACTTTAAAAACATCACTCCATGTAAGAGTCCAAGTATCTCCCTCTATAGGACCTGTAGCACCATAATAGTCAGTCCAATCTGTATCTTGTGGAGAATAAACATGTAATTCATCGTCTGCTAATTGTAATACAGGTTTATTATCTTTATAAATATTCCATGCTAAGTTTGCAGCCTCTACAGCAGATCCACTATTAAGTTTATTTAAATTTGAAATATAATCAATTAAATCTACAATATTTCCGTTATTTAGAGTGAAATAGTAGTAAAATGTTTTCATATCAATATTCTTTTCCTGACACATTTTAAAAAAGGTATCAAACGTAAATCCACGATTAACTAACTCATTCATGAAAGTTTGAATATTAATATCATTTAAGTCTGTCCAGTTATAAAAAAGAGCTATCTCTGTGTTTTCAGTTTTATAGTTTTCTAAATGCTTATTAAATGAGATTAATAAACTTTTAAAGTTTGTGATAGATAAATTAGAAACTTCATACCATTTTATACAATGCCCTACATCTAAACCAATTAAATGAGTAAAGTCATAAAAATCAAAATAGAGTTCATTCAAACTTTGTGATGATCTTCCATCAAGAGTCCATGTATTTTCAACAAAATTCTCTAAAGTATTTTGGTCAATATCAAATCCAAGTTTTTCAAAACCGGGGGAAGTGAGCTCATAATGATGCAAAACACTGAAGAGAACCTCCCTATTCTCATCCCCTTTGGCTATAATAGTATCAACCCTGTGGACAACAATAGTATTATTCTTTTCTAGAATATTATTTAATTTATCTCCTTTTGTTGGAACATAAGCTTCTGGATTCGGATTAGCATTATCATCATCATCGGATGAACATGCTGTAATTGATAATAGTATTGTTGCAGCAATACTAATGCATAGTGTAAAGTTTTTCATGATTTCTTGCTTTGTTGTTGTTAAATTTTTTGCTTGTTAGGACAAATATAAATAAATAATATCAGTAATTATACTCCAATTGGTTCTTTTATAGAAACATGTGATACAATTGTGAGCTTTAATCAAAAACTCTAGCTATTTATTAAATTAATTACCTTATCAGCGTAATCTTGAGCTTTTTTATCGGATGTGCTTTCAGCATAAATCCGCATTATTGGCTCAGTATTTGAAGTTCTTAAATGGACCCATCCATCAGGGAATTCAACTTTCACACCATCGATGGTTAATATTGTAAATTCATGAAAATATGATTTCACTTTAGAATAAATGGATTCAACATCCATACTTTTAAGTAGTTCTATTTTATTTTTTGAAACCCTATAATCTGTGTATTCTTTTCTTAAGTCAATTAATGAGATATTCCTTTTTGCGAGGTATGTAAGGATTAATGCAATACCAACCAATGAGTCTCTGCCATAATGTAGCTCTGGATATATAACTCCTCCATTTCCTTCACCTCCTATAACTGCATTTGTTTCCTTCATTTTTGTCACAACATTAACCTCTCCAACCGCAGAGGCATTGTAAACGCAACCTGCTTCTTCGGTAACATCTCTTAGGGCCTTTGTTGATGAAAGATTTGAAACCGTGTTTCCAGGTGTTTCCCTTAGGACATAATCAGCTACGGCCACAAGTGTATATTCTTCTCCAAATAATTCACCATTTTCCATCACAAGAGCAAGTCTATCAACATCTGGATCAACCACAATTCCAATTGCATTTTTTTCATTTTTAACAACATTACATATTTCAGTAAGGTTTTCTGCTAGAGGTTCTGGATTATGGGGGAAATTGCCTGTGGGTTCACAATAAAGTTCAGTTATATTATTTACACCTAGCTCTTTCAATAGGGGGGGGATAGCTAATCCTCCAGTTGAGTTTACAGCATCAATAACAATATTAAAGCCATGTGTTTTTGTTATAGACTTATCTACCAATTTTAAGCCAATGATATCAGATATATGTTGATTAATGGTATCACTATTTTCAGTTATTGTGCCAAGGTCGTCAACTTCGCTAAAGCATATCTCAGGATTTTCGGATAGTTTTAAAACTTCTTCACCATCCATAGCCGAAATAAATTCACCCTTTTGGTTAAGTAATTTAAGCGCATTCCATTGTTTTGGATTATGACTTGCTGTAATTATAATACCTCCATCAGCATTCATATTCATAACTGCCATTTCAACGGTAGGTGTTGTTGAAAGCCCAGTATTGATAACGTTTATACCCATCCCACTCAATGTGGAGACAACTATATTCTCAACCATTTTTCCAGAAATTCTTGCATCTCTTCCCACCACAAATGTTAGTACCTTTCCAGGTTGTTTTATTTTCATAAACTCTCCAAAGGCAGCGGTAAACTTTACTATATCAATTGGAGTTAGGTTATCACCCTGTTTATTTCCAATTGTTCCTCGGATTCCCGATATTGATTTTATTAGAGTCATTTAATCTATTGTCTATTTAAAAACTAACCAGATTAACCTTATTGCTAACCCTATAATCATACCAATTAAAACGTATCTTATTAATGTTTTGGATTTAGATTCCTTTTGAGCGATGAAGCCATCCATTACTTCAATATTCATATTGAACTGCAAAGCTGCTTCAAGATCTCTTATTCTTCCAAATATCTCGTTCTGATTTTTATTTAACTGTTCTAAGTTTATAACGGCATCAGCATCAAGGTTATCGCGATCACTAATTAGGATTTCTTTTAATGAGTCCATGTAAACCAGCTGGTTTTGTAAATGATTAATCTCATTTCTATAGTTCCTTTCATTTAATTTTAGCCTCTCACCAATGAAGTCGGATTGACTGAGGTAATTCACAATTGCATCTTCCAATTCAGGAAGTATATCTGGATCGTAAACATCCACAACGATATAAAAGGGTACCTTCTCCACAGAGATATCAGAAACAAGGGGGCTATTATGTATGTTTACTCCATCTATACTTTTTATTTCCCTTGATTGCTCTGGTGTTATGTCAAGTAAGAAAGCTAAACTTTCATATTGCTCACTTTCCAATAGCAGATTAAGTTTGAAAAGCATGTCGCCATAAATCTTTTTTTCCAACTGTGCATAGGATACTGTTAAGTGGGCATTGTAAACATCTTTTTTTATCCATGCATAGGCTCCGCCTAGTGCACCGAATATTATTGCAAATAGAAGAAACCCAATAAAATGTTTCTTCAAACTCAAAATAAAACTCTTCAGCATTGCTCCAAAAAAGCCCATAGCTTCAGCCCATTGATGCTCCATGGCCATCCAAGTATTTTTTCCTTCTTCTTTTGATTCCTTAAAGGATTTATTATTCATAATCTAAGCATTAATTCTACAAACTTATTGAATTAATTTTTCTATCACGTAGTAAATAAGTATTATTATTGAAGAAAATTATAAGAATTAATGATTAAAACACCAGGCAACATTAAAAATTCCACTTGGAATCTAGCAAATATAATTGTATACCCTGTTGTTTTTCTGGCTCTTACGCCATTTTTTATTGATCAGTTAGGAGAGGATGATTTTGGCATATGGATGTTATTAAATTCATATGTTTATATCGCTGTTCACATAGTAAGCTTTGGTATGGGCAACTCCATTACTGCCCACATAGCAGAGGCTATGGGTAAGCAAAATAAATCAAAACTTTATACCTATATAAACATTTCCACAAAAGTAGTTTCAGTAATAAGCATTGCAACTATTACCGTAGCTGCTATTGCATTTTTTATTTTTTGGTTTGGATTAAATATTTTTAGTGAGCGCATTGATGACATTTTGGTTATTGCGACAATACTTATTTCCATTAAATTTTGGGAACTATTATTTCAGAGTGTTCTAAAAGGTTTTGAGAGGTATGATTTGGCTTCCTTTTATAATATAATAAGTAAGCTATTGGTTTTATCTGCTCAATTTGTAATAGTGTTCTTGGGATGGAGCCTGCTTGAGATATTCATTAGTAATGTTATTCTTAATCTGATAATGGTTTTCATTCAAGCAATTGTTACCTATAGATTAATTCCTGAATACAGATTCAAACTTGAAATTAAGAGGGAGGAAAAGGATGAGTTATTTCATTTTGGTTTTTGGACCTGGTTACAAACCATAATATCGGTACTGGCATATCAGATTGATAGGTTTGTTGTTGCAATCTTTGTTGGACCCGCTGTTGCGGGATATTATATATTAGCCTCTACAATTATTAACCATTTGCATATGGCTTTTGGTGCTGTTGTTGGTTGGATATTTCCAAAGGTATCACGTAAGAAGGAAACGGATTCTAATATTACTGGATATTTTACAACACTGCGCAGTTTTTCAGTCGGGTTTGGATTGCTTGTAATATTAATAACTAGTATTTTATATCCACCAATATTCAATTTATGGCTTGGTACGGATAAATTCATGAAAATGAATGAATACTTCAAGTTATTCCTTGTTTTTGAGTCATTTCTACTACTAACTATAGTTCCTTTGTTTTATTTCAATGGTGTAAAGATGTTGAAGTTTATTACCTCTCTTGAACTGATGTACAAGTCAGGGATAATTTTAGGTTTGCTGATAGGTTTTGCAATTTATCCATCGGCAGAAAGCCTTATTAAAGGACAGATAGTAGCTTTGTTAATTCTTATACCCGTAGAGTATTATCTAATCAACAAAAAGGTACTCTTTACTTCATGGTTTAATGAGAGTATTGTGACTATTATACCTAGTATTTTAATATCTGCAATAATATTCCTGTCCAGCTGGCAAAGTACATTAATACTTACATTGGTTACTGCGATTATTTTCAAAGTATATTACCTCAATAAAAAGAGGTTTAAACTAAGATTATTACTGGAATGAAAGATATAACAGCATATAATCATTTAATTACCTATTCAATAATATTTTTCTTTTTGAATAGCTTTTTGCTTCCACATGGGTTGCTTTATACAACTTTTCTAACCCCTGTAATGATATACTATTTGTACAAAAAAGACAAACTTAAGTATCCTATATTTGGATTGCTTATTATACTGATTCCCATGCCATTTCAGATTTATGGTGGAGTAGATTTAACAAGTTATCTTTTATCAAACATAATAATATTCACCGTAGTTATATTCATGATTACAACTTTCTTTTTAGGGAAGGCAAATATTGGTGTATTTGATAGAATATTTAGAAAAGCTTTATTGATAAATAGCATATTAGTAATTGTAGCACTTATAATTGTTCCTTTTTCTTCCATAAGGGGTATTTTGTGGTATGATGAAATTCTTACAGCTGGAGTAGAGGTTATTCCAAGGTTAAAATTATTTACCTACGAAGCCTCCTATTATTCAATGATAATGATGCCCATATTTCTATATTTTTTGCTGCGAGTACTTTATGGGATTGAGCAACATTCTATGTTAATATTAATCGCTGTTGTAGTTCCCATATTTTTATCTTTATCATTCGGAGTCATGGGCGCGCTATTGATATCTTTTTTATTTGTTACAATTGTGCTTTGGTCCAAAGTACCTAACTCCATGAAACAATTTGTTATCCTTGGTGGTAGTGCTTTAACATTATTGCTATTTGCACTGCTATTCATTTGGCCTGATAATCCAGTTTATTTTAGAATTGAAAATATTATTGATGGCAAAGATACAAGTGCAATGGGTAGGTTATTCTACTCTTTTATGTTTGCAAAGGATCTTATCTTAAATAGTAGTATACTTTTTGGTATTGGTGCTGGTCAGGTAAAAATTGTTGCACATGATATGATAGTTAATCATTACCAGTACCATGGTCAAATAACAGAGATAGTTAGAATCCCCAATTCTATGGCAGAAATTTTAGCTGTTTATGGAATATATGGTTTTGCTTTAAAGCTAGTACTTGAAATATATTTATTTATGAAATTTAAGGTATATAATAATACGTATTCTTTGGTATTATTTACCTTTATCTTCATATATCAATTTACCGGCAGCTATATTACTAATTCTGCTGAAGTTGCCATATGGGCATTTGTATTTACATTGAAGTTTGATGAGTTTAAACTTACTTCACCTGATCTACTCTCAAATTGAAAAAAGCACTCAAAATAGCATTCATAGTAAGGTCAACTTTGTTTAAGGTTGTTGGCGGTGATAACCTGCAAGTTGTAAATACAGCTCATGAACTTAAAAAGTTAGGGGTTGATGTTGATATTATATTGGCAAAGGACAGGGTCAACTATTTTAAATACGATATTATACACCTTTTTAACATAATTAGACCCGCTGACCACCTTTATCACATTGCAAAATGTAATAAGCCAATAGTATTAAGTACTATTTATCTAGATTATTCCGAATTTGACATATATGGCAGAGTGGGTATCCAGAAAATGTTTTTTAGAGTAGCTGGCAAAAATGGCTCAGAATACCTAAAAAACAATTATAGATTTTTGAAAAGCCAAGATTATCTTGTTAGTCCTGAGTATATACTAGGGCATAAAAGAGCAGTTAGGAAAATTGTCTCAAAAGTTGACCTATTGCTGCCAAACTCTAATTCTGAGTATGATAGGTTAGCCAAAGATTATGATATTGAGAAAGATTTTAGTGTGATCACAAATGGGATAAATGCTGATATATTCTCTAGGATTCCAAAAGTAGATAGGATTGATAACCAGATTATATGTGTGGGCCAGATATACGGGCTCAAGAATCAATTTAGACTTATAAAGGCTGCGAATACTCTAAAAGTTAAAGTAAAGATTATTGGAAAATCCCCACCAAACCATAGGAAATATTATGACCTATGTCGTTCCATATCTGATTCAAAAGTTGAGTTTATTAGTTTTAGGCCACAGGAAGAACTTTTGCAGTATTATGCTCAATCCAAGGTACATGCTTTGCCAAGTTGGTTTGAAACCACAGGGCTAAGTTCACTTGAGGCAGGAGCAATGGGCTGTAACCTAGTCGTTGGAAATGGTGGTGATACACAAGAGTATTTCAAAGAAAAAGCATCTTTCTGTGATGCCAATGATATTAATAGCATATATATGGCATTGGAAAAAGAATTGAATAAACCCATTGATTATTCATTTAGAGAATATATTTTTGAAAATTATACATGGAAACACACTGCTAACCAAACTTTGTTAGCTTACAAAAAAGTACTTGGAATTGACTAGAAAACTATCCATAGGGTTTATAGGAACACGAGGTATACCTAATGAATACGGCGGTTATGAGGCGGCTGTTCAGGAGTTGGCTCCTAGATTAGCTAGTATGGGACACAGGGTAGTAGTATATTGCTCCAAGGCCCAACTATCAAGGTTTAAAACCTGGAATGGAGTTGAACTAATATACAGCTATGATCCTGAATCAAAAATTGGTTCTGCTGGCCAATTTGTTTATGATTTTTTAAGCAACATAAAATCCAGAAACCAGAATCATGATGTGATTTTTCACATGGGATACACAAGCGATTCCATATGGCATGGTTTATGGGATAAATCGGCTCTTCATATAACAAATATGGATGGTATTGAATGGAGGCGTTCCAAGTATTCAAAATTAGCACGAAAGTTTCTAAAATATGCCGAAAGACTAGCCGCAAATAATAGTAGTGTGTTAATAGCTGATAATAAGGGCATAGAGGAGTATATCCATGATAATTACAATGCTGAAGTTGTAAATATCTCATATGGTGTTGAGATACCTGAGAGTTTTAACAATGAAATACTTAAAACCTACACCCTCGAGGAACGTAATTATGATATCGTTGTTGCTCGTATCGTACCTGAGAATAATATTGAAGAGATCATAAAAGCCAAATTAATATGCCATGATAATAGACCTTTGGTTATTTTTGGGAATAGAACCAATTTTAGGGATGAGCTGGTTGCCAGGTATTTAAATAATAGAAATATTATTTTCATTGATGGCAATTTCAACAAGCAAGAAATGGACAGCCTAAGACACTTTAGTAGATATTATATCCATGGACATTCTGTAGGAGGAACGAATCCATCCCTTTTGGAATCGATGGCTGCAAAATGTAAAATCATAGCTCATGATAACCCATTTAACAGGAATGTACTTCAAGAGGAAGGAAGGTATTTTGAAACTTCCAATGATTTAGCCGCGATACTACAATCGGATTTACAAATATTAAGCAATGAAAAAACTCTCAAGTTATTGAGTGAAAATCATAACTGGCAAATTATTTGCAAACAATATGAAACTGTTGCATACAAAAATAAATCTTGAGTATTGGCTATGGGCCTTGGTTTGGTTTACATTACCAATAAGTATTAGGTTAAATAGTATTGCCATTGTTTTGGTGGCAGTTGTTGTGTTATTGAAATTTATTAAAAGACCAGTTGTTATATCAAAAAGTTATCTAACCCCCTTTTTTTTCGCACTATTATTTTTTTTAATCCAGTTAATTGGTGTTCGAGGTTCCATGAGCAGTTTAATAGTTTGGAAGGAGATTGAACAACTTCTACCATTAATTATTTTTCCAGTTTTGTTCATGATGTCCAGAATAAATAATAATGAATTTTCCAAGGTAAGTTTGAAGGCATTAGTTTCTGCAATTATAATATGTGGTATAATAATGATAGGGGAGTCTGCTTTGATGTTTTCGCAAACCCAAGACATAAATGTGTTCACATACCATCAGCTATCTGAACCATTTAGTTCAGGAGCAATATTTTTTAGTTTTTTTATTGTGATCTCACTCTTGAGAATGGATATTATAATTGATTCTTTTTCGACAAGTTTTCAGAAATATACAATCGTTATATTCCTATTACTACTTCTGTTTTTACTTGCATCCAAAATGATTCTTTTACCAGGATTAGTTTTACTTGCATTTAAATATCGACGTAACCTCTTTACATTCTTGCCCAAGAGTAAATTAGTAGTTCCCATAGTGGTTATTACATTCTCGTTACTTCTAGTTCCTGTTTTACAAAGGTTTCAAGATTTTTTGAATCCTAGAATGGATATTGTAATGAATGATAAATTTAATTATGATAGTCCTTTAAATGGATTAAACCTTCGTATTATTCAGGCTAGGTTTGGCATTGAGATCCTAAATGATAATGAAGCCTGGCTTTTTGGAGTTGGTATTGATAAGACTACGGAATTATTAAATAAAAAATATGTGGATTTTGGCCTATATACAGGGTCAAACAATGATACAGATAAGGGGTATTTAGATTATAATTTCCATAACCAGTACATTGAAACTGCTGTTAGAAGTGGATTATTAGGGCTATTTGCATTACTTACAATGATTACTTTATTAGTAATACTATTGCTAAAAAAACAAACTTTCGTTTCGGCAGGGGAACTAATCTTGCTGCTCTTGTTCTTTTTAACAGAGTCAGTTTTAGAGAGGCAAATAGGCATAGTTTATTTTTGTCTCATATATTCATCATACTTCCCTTTTAACAATGATTAATATGACTTCATGCCTAGCCGTGAAGATTATTTAAAAGATTTTTAAAATATTTGCTTCTTTTGTGTTATTGCAGAATCAGTTATAACGAGGCAACTGGGATTAGTTTATTTTTGTCTCATAATTATTCATCATATTTTCCTTTTAACGAACACAAGTATAAGAATGATTTTTGGTTATAATACTAGTCATATTGGTCATCATGTATTTGAATTACAGAATAAAGTAGTTATTCAAAGTAAATTAAATAAGCCTTTTAATAGATTTATAAAGCGCACACTTGACATTGCACTTTCCTCAATATTTATTATATTAATAGCACCATTGCTATTCCCAATAGTTAGCTTAATAATAGTTATTGAATCCAAAGGTTCGGCATTTTTTATTCAAAAACGAACAGGTCTGAAAAGAAAATCTTTCTACTGTATTAAGTTTCGCACAATGGTAAAGAATAAAGATGCAAATAGGTTACAGGTTCAAATTAATGATAAACGTATTACAAAATTTGGTAAAATTTTGAGAGAGAGTCATATTGATGAGTTACCCCAAGTAATCAATGTGTTGATTGGTGACATGAGCATTGTTGGACCAAGGCCTCATATGTTGCGTCATAATGTTGAATATGCTAATTATTCGCCCAATTATCATTTACGTCATATGGTTAAGCCAGGTATGACAGGGCTTGCACAGGTCAGAGGGTTCCATGGTATGATTTTAGGAAAAGAGAATTTTCAGAATAGATTAAATTCAGATATTGAATATATCAAAAGATGGTCGTTTCTTGGAGATATAGAAATATTTATTTTAACAACTTTTAAAGTAATATTTAAGTCTAATGAGAAATAATGAAATATCCAGCTTAAAGGATGCTGTTTTGTTTGTTTTGAAATATTTCGGTCTATTCTCATACCCACTTACTTCTGCGGAAGTTCATCGGTTTCTGAGTTTTAAGTGTGAATCTGCGGATGTTGACATTGTTTTGAATAAGATGAAAAAAGATGGTCATGTGTACAAATCAGTAGAGGGGTATTATACCATCGATAAAAACCCCAGTTGGTCTAAGCAAAGGATTATGGGTAATAACAGGGCTGAAGATTTATTGCGAAAATCTGTAAAATTCGTTGGTATTATAAAAATGTTTCCCTTTGTTAAATCAATAGCCATATCAGGGTCATTATCCAAGTATTATGCTGATGAAAATTGCGATATTGATTACTTTATTGTTACTAGTAAAAATAGGCTTTGGATTTCTAGAACTTTACTGCACATATACAAAAAAGCTACCTTTCTCAAAGGTCATGAACATTATTACTGTATGAATTATTTTGTGGATGAAACCGCAATGGAGATTGACCAAAAGAATATCTACTCTGCAATAGAAACAGTAACACTCATACCCGTTTATAATCAATCACTAATAAGAGGTATTAAATTGCAAAATAATTGGCTAGTGGATTACCTGCCAAATGAAAGCTATAAAGACGATACCCGTTTCATTGTGGAATCAAAAGGTGAAAAAATTAAAGGACTTCTAGAGAGTATTATCAATATATTTAATGGTGATGCTATCAACAAATTTTTCATGCGTGTCACTGATAAAAAGTGGAGGCGTAAATGGAAAAGAAAATCCTTTCCGATGGAAATATATGATGAAGCATTTCATACGGAGTTAAATATCTCAAAAAACCATCCTGCAAACTACCAGTCTCAAATATTATCATCCTTGAATGGAGAAGGTTCAAAATTAATTAAAGAACATCCAGCATGCAGTCTGTAATACTCATAGGTGGTTCAGGGTTTCTTGGAAAACATTTGCTAAATGAGTTAGTGAAATCTAACTATAAAATATATGCAACTGTTAACAAAACGTATATAAAAGGTCCAGGTAAATTAAATATTATTAGAGGTGGAATAAATGCACTAAACTCGGATATACTAAAAGAGATAGCTCCCACAAAGATTTTTCATTGTGCTCGCCCAACATTGCCTAGGCTTAGAAAAACCGGCAGAGTGATTTCAGGATATATAGCTTATTTCAATAATTCAAGATTATTAAAAAATATTGAGGATTCTGGTATTCAAACTGATTTGTTATTTGCATCAGGCAGCTTGGCTTATGGCAATAGTACTAAGCCTCATTATGAAACATCACCCATTAACCCTATTTCTTATTCCAAGCAATATATACGAGGAGAAAAACCATTGTTAAAAGCTATCTCATCTTCTAGTGTAAATGTTAAAGTACTACGTTTTCCATGGTTAATTGGTAACGGATCTTGGTTTAAGTGGTTTTATTTGAAAAATATTATTGAAAATAATTCAATCCCATTGTTTGGTAATGGAAATAATAACATGTCTATCTTAAGTGTAATTGATGCAGCTAGGTTAATGGCATTGTATTCAGATAATTCTGTTGGAAGTGGTATTTATAATATTTTCAACCCCAATTCAACATATCAAAAGATATTTATTGAGAAAGTAAAGGGAGAGTTTAAGTGTGATATTACTGACTATAAAAACATCTATCCACGTTTAGATACTGCTACAAAAGAAGCATTTTTTTCAAATATCGTTGTTGATACAGGTATGAAAAAGATCTTGAGTAGATATAATTTTATAACCCTTGATCAGTCCCTTGGTGATATAGGTAAACAGGTAATTGCATAGAGAAGCTAAATCTCATAGGCAATTATTTTTGAAATACAAATAGGGTATATTCACCCATGGCCCATAATGGTGAGTTCTGAATCTTCTTATCCCTATTCCATAAAATTTCAGCCTTTTTTGGATTGTTTTTAACCTTATGATCGTTATACCAGGGTGGATAAAAAATACTATAGCCTTTATTTTCAAGTAAATCAAATTTATTGAATACCTTTTTAATGAATGAAGGGCTATAACAGTGTGAGCTAAGATGCCTGTCAACGCTATATCCTCCCCAGGTTTTACCCAACCTTGCAAATGCAGTATTGAATTTAAGTTTGATCATCTGGACAATTAATTCTCTCATGTACCATTTATTAACAAATGAAAGAACAGCAATCCCCTTTTCAGTAAGTAATTGATTTATAATATCTGCAGTTTCTGACAAGTCCTCAACAGTATTTAGTGCCCCGAAGTAAACATATATCATATCAAAAGATGCAGTCCCAAATTTATCAATTAGCTCTTTTTCATTGGATTGTAATACTTTTGCGTTTGTGTATTTACCCTCCTCAATACGCTTTTTTGTAAGGCTTACCATTTCCAATGAGATATCAACAGCTGTGAATTTTTTGTTGGGATAATTATGAGCAAACCAAGCAATGTCAAACCCAGGACCACAGCCTATTTCAAGAACATTGTTGAAAGGATACTTTGATGTTATTTTTCTAAAATCATTCCTAATTTTCTCTAAGCTACTATTTACAGATGCTCTTTTTTCAAATCCCAGCTTTGCATCGATATCATAATATTCGGCAACATCGCGATAATATTTATCATTGGTTGTTTTAGTCATAAATGAGGTATTTAGCTCTTATATCAAGAAATTCATCAATGTCACCTTGCCAACTTTTCTTTATTTCATCTTCAGATTTACCTTCAATTATTTGCTCTTTAAGTTCTTCAGTACCTGCCAATTTATTAAAATAACCATTGAAATATTCGTTATTACTTCCCATTGCCACGTAGGAATTTATCAGCCAGCTTAAATTTAAGCTTCTTGGATTTGAATTATAATTATGAGCATACTCTGTAAGGTTGAAACCATTGCATAAAACTCCGTTATACTTAGGATTAGAAGCACCAATATTACTTTGAGGGATGAAGGTGTAGTCACCAATTTTAAACTCGGGGTGCCCATAGATCTGAAAGGGAGTATTTGTACCTCTTCCAACGCTCATAATTGTACCCTCAAAGAAGCACATGGAAGGGTAAAGATATATTGACTCCCAATTTGGAAGGTTTGGTGAAGGCTTAGTGTTCAGTTTTACAATCATATTATGGCTATAATTGAGGAGCTCGATAATTTCAAGCTGCAGTGCATCTTCAGATTCAATCCAATTCTCATTTTTTACCATTGTAGAATATTCACCTATTGTCATGCCATAAACCACAGGAACAGGATGTAGTCCAACAAATGATTCAAACTCTTTTTGCAATACTGGGCCATCAACATAGTATCCATTTGGATTTGGTCTGTCAAGTACAATTAATGGTATTCTATTTTCAGCACATGATTCCATAATATATGTCAAGGTAGATATATAAGTATAAAATCGTGTTCCAACGTCTTGCAAGTCAAATAATATTATGTCAATACCTTTAAGATCATCGATTGTTGGTTTTTTATGTGATCCATAAAGTGAAATTATTGGGATTCCTGTTTCTAGATCAACATCATTTGATATTAATTTACCTGCATCTTCAGTACCCCTGAATCCATGTTCCGGACAAAATATCTTTTTGATATTTATATTTAAAGAAGTAAGAGTGTCTACTAAGTGTGTTTTGCCAATTAGTGATGAATGGTTAGCAACTACTGCCACCTTCTTATTTTTTAATTGGGGGGTGTATTTAAATATTTGATCTGCTCCTGTTATTATTTCATTATAATCCACAAGATAAAGGCTATCCTGTCCATAAGTATGATTAATTAAGTTGATACTTAAAAGAATTACAAGATGAATTTTAATTAGTCTGCTAATCATTATATTTTTATATATCAATTTTCAAAAATATAAAAAGCATTTACAATTAATACCATAGTATTTAAGGATTCACACTTTGTTTACAATAGATATTAAATGTCTAGATTTGCATCAATAAACTTATAATTTGAATTTCGAGTATTTCATAGCACGTAAATTAAAGGCGGGAGATAAAAAGAATCTCTCCAAACCTGTAATTGGAATATCTACTATAAGCATTGCGCTTGGCCTAAGCCTAATGATTATATCTGTTGCCGTTGTTGTGGGGTTTAAAAACTCCATTAGTGAAAAGGTCATGAACTTTGCCTCTCACATTCAATTAGTTGTTTTTGATAACAACTATGGTGAGCAGGGGAGTGCCATTAACGTTAACGAAGAACTACTTGATATTCTAAACTCCCAGAATGAAATTACTCACATACAAAAAGTTGCTCACAAAGCAGGTGTAGTGAAAACAAAGGATCAAATTCTTGGAGTGGTTCTTAAGGGAGTGGATAGTAATTTTAACAAAGCATTTCTTGAGAGTAACATTAGTAGTGGTTTATTTCCATCATTAAATGATTCCATAAAATCCAATGAAGTACTAATATCATCTTCTATTTCCAGAAAATTAGAGCTAAACACTGGGGATGATATGCGAATGTGGTTTGTGGATGGGGATCAAGCTAGAGCAAGAGGACGTAAATTTACCATTTCGGGGATCTATGACACTGGAATGGAAGAAATAGATGATGTTTATGTAATAGGAGATATTAAACATATCCAAAAATTAAATAACTGGGATCCAACTGATGCAGGAAGTATTGAGCTTATGGTAAATGACGTTGATAAAATAAGAGATGTCTCTTTTAATTTGTATACTACTATTCCATATAACATAAGGTCTGTAAGTGTTTTTGAGGAGTACCCTCAGATATTTAACTGGCTCGAGTTATTGGATTTAAATGTTATTGTCATTTTAAGCCTACTCATAATAGTTTCCACAATTACTATGATTTCAACATTATTAATCCTTATCATTGAGCGCACTTCAATGGTGGGTTTGCTAAAAGCACTGGGAACAACAAATTCATCCATTCGAAAAATATTTCTAATTAAGGCATCCGGTGTTATTATACGAGGTATGATTTGGGGAAATATTATAGGTATTGGGTTTTATTATGTGCAAAGCTATTTTCGAATTATAAAGCTATCTGCAGAGTCATATTATGTTGATTATGTGCCAATGGAACTCCATATAAGTGATGTCTTAATGTTAAACATAGGTACCTTTATAATATCACTTCTTGTTCTTATTATCCCCACATTTTATATAACAAGAGTTATGCCGGCCAGAGCACTTAGATATGAGTGATATATGGCTTATTACTCCATTACCTTTTTTTTGTTATCCGCTGGATTTTTTTGTTTATCAACTTTAATTAAATTGTTTGTTGATTAATAATTAGTAAGATTATAATCAAGACAATTTATTCAATCAGAACCAATAGACTTAAATAAAAAGTTATTTAGAATTTATATAAATTAAGTGTTAGCGATTATTTAATGTATAAAAGATTTATTTTTGTGTTATTAGAGGCTCATTGCCAGGTTTAATGAAAAAGCGCATAAATGTGGTAACAAGGATTGAGTCTCCATTACTAACCAATTTTTTTTAAGGATATATTATTGTGTCATATATCAATAATATGCCAAATTATTTTATTTACGGAAAGAATAAAATAATCATGTTGTCTTTAACTTAAGTCATAAGTTGAGATGAAAAAAGAATACTATGCTATTAAATATGCATGGGATGTATGAATCAGGATATATTATCTAAATTCATATGTTGCAATAGTTGATGTGAAAAATCAAGCATGTTTTAACCTCGTCTATACGTACTATGTGAACATATTTAAAAATCATTAGTCGCTTCTCCATTACTTTCAGTGTGATGTATTTCGGTTTCTTCCAAAATACTAATGAGATCATCCGTAAAAAATATTTATTTGGAGGTTATTGCACCTTACTTAAGTTTAAATATTTGGTAACCTTATTTTTTAGACGATTTCTTAATATTGTGCTTACAGGATAATAAACAATCCCCAGCGTAAAGAAGGCTATTCCAAAAATTAAGAATAACTTATCAGCGTGGGTATTTAATAACCCTATTAATGTAATAATAACCCCAGTTATAGCAGCCACAATAGCAAAAATTGGCAAAAAGGAATTTGGTGATACTTTTAACTTTATCAATGTTCCTTTTTCTCCTTGGGTGATTTTACCTTTTAAATAAGCAGCCTTTCTTCTAAGATAAGGCATATCCCAACCAATAACAATCAATTTTTCATAAGCTGTAAACTCATCCTCGCTTATGATTTTGCCTGCTAGACCTAACGATTTTTGCTCAAAGAGATTTTCAACTCTTCTCATTAAATTTTCTTCGTTCAAATTTGAAGAGTAAATTACTTCCTCTACATTTAGTATTCTTTGTAACATATTTAATTGATATGAGGCTGATTTTTTCTGTATATGATGCATCACACAATGACATCATGTAACTTGTTAGCAAATAATTTTATTTGTTTTTTTGGATTTTCGGTTTTAGAATACGAAATCCATAAACCATAAGTGAAGCTTGAATCAATAATCCAATCGCTAAACTTACTAAGTTTACATCTACAGAAGCTAGGTTATGAGAAGTAAAATAATAGATAGTATATACTCCTATAGGAATATTTAAAAATAAACTTACGATAAGTCCTGGATTGTATTTAAACCAGAAAAACATGCCAACGTGAGATATTGCATTGATAATTGAAAAATAGGCAGTCCACAATCCTATTGAAATATTAACGTATCCCGCTAGAATTGCTGAAAGAGGAAATCCAATAAATATGATAGGAATATTAATCCAAAATGAGGATCTTATATTAAGGGGAAAATCATCTCTTTTTGATCCCAAAGGTTTTGTGTTAAAAAACTTCACAAAACCTCCTGGTAAAACATACTCTTCAAATTGATGTAATAAGTAGACAATTGTTTGTAGCCATATCAGAAATAATGCATAATCTTCCTTAAACAAATAAATGAGTGCAAATATTAACAGATAAACAGCTAAGAATATTGTTGATTTATACCAATTGTTATAGAGCCATTTCATTGTATTGTTTTTAAGATGAAATTCTAGTAAAAATAACTATTTTGCACTTAATCTCAAGATCGTTATTTATTATATGCCTGGCAATCTTAAAATCATTCCTTTTCCTAAAGTCAAGTCATCGACATGCCCTGCTATTTTGTTGTCGAGTGTTTTTACATGTATGTGCATATTCGTTGTGTGGTGTGTAAAAATAGCGTGATGTGAATCAGAGTAAAAACCTATCAATTCAACATCTCTATTTTCAACAGTACCATGTGGCCCTGAGTTGACATGTTTTTCATGTGAATGTTCTGTGTCTCCATCTTTCCAATTAATTACGTGCCAATTGAACGAGTCAATATTACCATCAATCATAAAGGGGAATGGTTTATTAATATTTATGTCATTTTCTTTGGCAACAGAAGTAATATGATTTTCAAGTTGTTCATATGTTTTTATTTCATCTGGAATTTTGAAATAATTCCATTTTTCAATTGTAGCATACACCAGTAATGTGGCTTTTTTATCAAACGACCTATCAAAACTAATTGCACTATCCACTACCAATGTATTGTGCGATTTGCCGTCTATTATTTGAATCTCACCCTTGAGGTTCTCAAGAGCACCAATAGCGTATAGGTGTTTGATATTTTCAAAGTTGGACAGGTCGGTTTGAGCTGAGATATCACCTTTGTGCATTATGTTTTTTAATGCACCAAAATATTTCACCTCGAATTGAATTGAATCACTTTTGTGTTCACCACGTTCATTCGCAGGTGTTTCACATGCAAATAGTAAAAATGTAATTACCGTATAAATTATTATATATCTCATATTCAGTTTTAAAAGGGTTAACGTTACTATTTTCACATTGTAAACCGTCAGTAAAAAATTTACTAGTAAATATATAATTTTAATGAATCTCTTTTCTGATTGCTGAACCGAAGGAGAAACTTTCAGAATACAATCCACTTTGTCAATGGTGGGGGAAACGCAGCTATTGCATATGGCTGATGTTACCCATAGTTTTTTTATCTAATAACTCCTTTAGTCTTTTAGCTTTATCAGCCATATTAGAATCAGTTAACCATATAAATATCTTCGTTTTCACAAAATGAATAACTATGTTAGCTTTTTTATAAGATTCTGCATCTGGAAAATATGGAACTCCGTTTAATATCCATGTAAATATTCTTAACCAACTGGCTAGTCTAGGATACCAAACCTTATTTAATTCAATGGATTGGAGATCATAATAATAGTAAAACCCGGAATTTTGTTCTGTTTTCTTATCAATTAATTTAAATCCATTATGAAGAAGTTGGAATTCAATTTTTGGATTTTTTTTTAAAATAATGGTTTCACTCATTTTATTATCAACTTATATACTTAATTTACCAAGTTTCCATTTATATACGTCTTTAAGCATCTAATAGTACTTATTTCATTCGTTTGTATATTTAATGGGTTCTTGTCTAAAATAATAAAGTCAGCATATTTACCTTTCTCCAATGAACCAATTTTATCCTCCATATTAATCTGCCAAGCTGCATCTATAGTCATTGCTTTAATAGCATCGATAACTGTGATGTTTTCATTTGCGCCTAAAGTATCGTCTAGAATAGTTTTACGTTCAACAGCAGTTTGTATTAGCTTAAAGGGGTGGCTATCAAACATAGGTTGATCGGCATGTAATGAAAATCTCATTCCACTTTTTTTTACAGAACCTAGTGGCAGTATTTTATTCGCTCGTTCTTGACCTATTAAACTAGATTTTAAAACATCTCCATAATAATATAAATGGTTTATATGAAAGCTAGGTGTAAGATTTAGTCTATTCATTTGATTTATATTCTCTTTAGGTAAAAGAAGACAATGTTCTAACCGATGTCTAGATTTGCTAAAATCTAATTCAGCTGCAAGTTCTTCAAAAGAATTAATCACATCTTTAATGGCAGCATCACCTTGGGTGTGAAAAGCCATTTGCCAACCTTCTCTATGATATTTTTTTATGAAAATTTTTAAATCATGTTCTTCAATTAATGCAGCTCCTTTGTGGTTCTTTGGAATATGTAATTTATGATTTGAAAGTTCTGAATTTAGATATTTTTCATTTAAATACATTGACCCAATATATGGTGAGCCATCGTACCAATGTTTAATACCAATAATATTATAAAAATCATTTTTATAATTTTTATTCTTAGGTAATAGGTGTGCCATGTCATGACGCATATAGATAAAATGTCTAGGATTTTGTTTCCTTTTTGGTAGATAGCCTATTTTTTCTAAAAAACTACCTAGAAGCGAGGGCTCATTGTTAGATAGGTGTTTAAATAGTATTAAAGGTTTTTTGTCCTGAATTGTAATTCCGGCTGATACAATTGTTGTATTTCCGTATTTCGCATAGTTAGACATTACTTTAGAGGCTGTATTACTTAATATTTTTGGTGTTAACACTTCCGATTTTAGTATATCAAAAAATGGTTCTATTGCAAGCTGTTCTACGATTAAACCATTAAGTTCCCCATTCTTGTCTTTCCCATAATAACTATGGATAGATGGGTTAGGGGTTTCTTTATTTATTCCGATAATCTCAAAAGCCTTTGAATTTGCCCAGTAATTATGAAGACTTTGACTGAAAAAAAGAGTTGGGTTTTCTGGGGAAACTTTATCTAAGTATTCAATAGATGGAGGAACCAAATCTTTTATTAATATTGGGTCAATGCCTTTACAGATTATCCAGTCACCCTTATTTGTATTTTTAACTATGTTTTCAAAAGCATTCCAAACTTCTTTATTTGAATTGTATTTAAAACCAGATAAGTCATGCATTTCTGCTAGAAACATACTAATGGAAAAATGAGTGTGAGCATCGATAAATCCAGGTAAGACTGTAGCTCCTTTCAAGTCTACTGTTGTTATTTCGTTTGGTAAGTCTTTCTCTAGTTGTTCATTAGTCCCTATTTCTATTATTTTTCCATCTACGACATACATAGCTTCTGCAAATGGTTGATATTCATTCAATGTTATTATAAAGCCATTCTTATATATTGTTTTCGGAGTTTTTTCAAAATCTTGTTTAAGGTATAAATATGAAATAAGCACAAGACTTATAAAGAAGAGACCTATTTTTAATAATTTAATCATATTATAATACAATGGTATTCAGTCGTATAAATAGGCATCTGTTGTGTGTTATAATGTGCAATTCTTTCACTTTGAGAAAAGCAAAATACATTTGAATTTTGCAGTTTTAGAAACAAGGCTGTCATATTATACATTGTAAACAATTGAATTTACATATTGTTGTGCAGTATTCCTTTTACAATCTATTTTGGGTAATCTCTTTCTTTTCATATTTAACAGTTTAAAGTTAATATAATTTGTCAACTTTTAAATTGTCTTATTTTTCGTATTCACTACAGGAATTCTATACCCCATAAATAAACAAACATGAAAAAACCCTTTACATTATTTGAATTGCCTTTATTGTTGGAATTGGTGGCACACAATTATATTTTACAGAGTATTTTAATTTATTGGCATTTGATATTTTTTGTGGTACTAAAAATCTAATAACTTCTACACCATCACTTTCAGTTTTATTAAATTTAAAAATTTCAATATCTGTATCTCCTTTTTCTAAAAGAAATTTTAAATTTTCATAACAACTTTCATATTTTTTATCAATAGATATAAGTAATTTTAATAAATCTGAAGGTTAATCTTTTATATTAGTATATACTTAAAGTTGTAGATTAAAAGAGTGTGTTTGATAGGAATTTACATCTAAACAAAATAAATCCCCTAATCCCATTATATGGATATCAATGATATGTGGGGTATTATACATATTGTCATACATTATATATATTTACCACATATTCCAATTTAATATTTTGATTATCCGATTAAAAATTATTTATTGGAGTTCAAAATTTTTCAGCATTTCAAGAAATTTCTTTTTTTCAATCTTTCCCACAGTGTAATCTAGTACTTTTCCCTGGGAATCGAGAATAATTGTTGTTGGAGTTGCACTAACCTTATAATACTTTACTAGCTCTTTGGTGTTGGGGTTATCAATATCAATCATTACTGGTGTAACTTGTGAATTGATGATCCTTTCAACTTCTTTGTCTGCAAAAACTTCACGTTTCATAATTTGGCAAGGTGAACACCATTTTCCTGTGAAAAAAATAAGCGTGTTCTTGCTGGAACTTTTGGTGAGTTCCTGAGTAGAAGTAATTTCGTTGACCCATTCAATATCATTAGAAGGAGCATAAAATGAATACCACGCATAAGCAAGAGATACTACAAGAAAAGTGAGCCAGAACCATCGCCAAAATGGATGAGACTTTTTTTTAGTAATTTTTTGGGATGAATTATCTACTTTATTCATTTAAGTTATAAGCTTTTGTTTTACGATTCAAAGTTTAATATTTATTAAGTGGAGTTTTACTTATTTTTCCCTTTTAAGTGCTTTAGTCCAAACAATCCCACATAAAATACTGTCGATACGTTTCATTATTTTGCTAATTTACAGTTTAAATCCTTTTCTATAAGATTTCATTGTTCAGTTTCATTTTGTGAATGCTGCACAACGGTTTGTGTATTAGCAGTTGCATCTCGGAGAGTGCTATTGCTTATAGACTTTGTTGGCGGTAGTTTTTGTTTTTATATAGTAAATACCTGTATCTAATTTTGATAAATCAATCATAATTTGATTTACATTAATCAAAATTTGCTTAGTAAGTGCTGTCACATTTTGTCCTAAAGTATTGTAAATAATAATTTCTTTCAATTCAGCTTTATTTCCTTCCATAGTTATTTGATTATAAAATGGATTTGGATAAACAGAAATTTCAGAATTAACTATATTTTCATTTATTCCAGTTGGATATAATGTGCAACTATATGTTGACCCAGTTTCTATATATCCTTGTGGAGTTATTGTTTGACCGTTAAACCCGTTATAATTTATGGGGTATCTATAGCTTCTAAATACAATGTTTTGAATGACAGGATCACCTTGTGCTATTATACCTGATTGACTGACTGGATTAACATATTCCCAAACAGTACTACCAGAATAATCTACTTCAAAAAATGTACCTGCAGTGCCATCGCAAATTAATGTGTTTCCATTTGGTAATCTTTGAGCTCCAGAAATATGAGAAGCATAAAAGTTGGTTGGGGTAGGAGCTTGGTAAATCCAATGGAAGCTAGACGGTAAATATGTTGTTCCAGAATAAGTGTAGTTTCCATTAACATCAACTGGCGGGTCTATTACGTTTACTTCTGAATAGTTTGATGGTGTACCAGCCTGATTGTTAAATATCATTACCATACCCCCATCTGTGTAAGAATCTTCTATCCAACAAGCATCGTGTTGTTTATAAAGAAGCTGATCTGCTCCAGTTCCTTGGTCATAAGTTTGAGGGTTACCCCAACGGTATAATAAGTCACCACCCTTATTAAAGGTTCCGCCAGTATGACTAGATGCTTGTGCTGTACTAGTCGAATGATCTATTATCCATACTTCGCTAAAACTATGACTGCTTAATATAATTTGATCAAATGTAGTGTTATAATCAATAGAATTAATATGAAGCCAATCCTCATTTGTTGGGTTTCCTGAAGTGAAATTAACATCTAACAATTCAGGAGAAGTAGAAACAGTTCCGAAATTGTCTTTTGTATTATCAAAATCTTGTACTAAATGATCCCAAGCTTTCCACTCCCATACTATTGTTCCTCCACCATTAACTAAATCAGGTTGAATCTCAATTATTTTTTCTGACCAAAGAGTACTACCTGATGTTGTTCTGCCTGCTTGAATAGCTTCGGCTTGAGTTTTAGAATCCCAAACAATGGCTAATATATTACCGTTTGGTAAATATTCAATATCATGATGCTGACATTCTGTTGCAGAGGAAATGGTGTAATCCCAAATAACATTCCCATTCCAATCTAACATTTCAATTCCTCCTCCAGAGCCACCAGCGGTAAAAGTTGAATTTTTTGTATTTCTTGTTCGCAATAGAGTTCCGTCTTCTAAGAAATATACTGAAATGCCAGGCTTATATGCAGAATTCCAACTATGTACTTTTTCACCACAATTATCAATTAGATAAGTGGTTGTACTAAACATTGGAGCGAATAATGTATATCCATTATATGAGTCAATTGTATTAGAGAATAATCCGACCGTTTGCTGAGAAAATAATGCTTTATTACCAAAGCAAATAAACAGTAAAAACACTACTACAAAGTTCTTTATTGTCATGTTTGTTTGTGAATTTATTGTTGTTAGACTATCAAAGATAAAAAAAGGTCTAATATCTAATGTTATGTAATTTGGCAAATATTATTCTTTCATCACAAAGTCACTCATCAGATTTATAATACTATCATCATTTTTAAGAATTGCAGTGAGTAGTGACAGGTGATTTCTATTTGGTACCTCTTCTGTAAATACACGAAGATTACCCGCAGCTATCATAGCTGCAGCGAATCGTTCGTTTTGTTCTTTTCTCCAGGCCTCGTCTCCATCAGCGTAGATAAGTAAAATATTATCTCGATTAGGTAAAATATGGGGTGTTACAGATGCTTCTATCCAATTTTGCGGTTCATTTCCCCAGATTGTTTTGTAGATAGAGTCTTTTTCGATTCGAACTTTTGCTGTTTCTTCCACATAAAGAAAAGGACTAATTAATATAGTTCCTTTTATCTTAGATTGCTCGATGTCATGGGCTTGTAAAACGGAAAAATCAATTGCAAGGAGTGCAGCCAGGTATGCCCCTGCAGAATATCCTGCAATATAGATCTTTTGAGGATTTCCACCATATCTCTCTATGTTATTGATTACCCATGCTGTTGCATCTGCTGCATCATCTAAATGTGCTGGATGTTGAAAATCAGGAGACAACCGATAGTTGACACTAACTAGGCCAATTCCAGATTCAGCTACTTTAAGGCCAATGTCCTTTCCCCAACTCTTATCTCCCATTAATAGAGCACCGCCATGGAAATAAACAATAACAGGAACATCACTTTTATCTTCGGGCATGTAGATATCTAAAAAATCCTTGTTATCACTATAAAAAGAATCAGCAATATAATCTATGTCTTCGGTGACTTTGACTTGGGCATTCACAAGGAATGTACTAAGGATAATTAATAGTGAAGTAGTGTAAATCTTCAGATTCATTTTTTTATTATGATACATAACGGTTTGAATATGATGCGTGCCGCACTTAATTCAATAGTTTTCTTTGGTTTCACTAACTCCAAATTTACCATAATTTCTCTGTGTGCAATAACTGCGGCATGAATTATATTTTTTGTTATGCACTGTGCTTTTATTTTATTATCAATTTTTGTCTAGATTTAATTTTATCAGTATCTAGTTCTATTATGTACATTCCTTGTTCAAGAAAAGATATATCCTAAAAAGAAAAATGGCTGCATATTGTTGATATGCAGCCATTTGCGTGGGTAAAAAGTGAACCCGGCAGGATTCGAACCTGCAACCTCCTGATCCGTAGTCAGGTGCACTATCCGTTATGCTACGAGTCCAATATTTTCTTTAATTGCTCCCTACCAAAACCAGATTTGAAAAATAATTCTCTTTTTCTAGCTTCTTCAAATGTAGAAAACTCTTCTTTATATACTAGCTTCCACGGTCTATAGGGTTTGGTAGACTTATTCTTACCATGATTATGTTCATAAACTCTACGATCTATGTCATTGGTCATACCCTTGTATAGCCGGTTTTCAATTTCACTTTTAAGAACGTAAACAAAATACATAAGTACTTTCCTTAATTTCAACACTCTGTGCACCCTGCCTGCCGGCAGGCAGGTATCCGTTATGCTACGAGTCCCTTAATTTTGGATTGCAAAACTACAATAAATTTTAATAGAATTATATCTAGCTATTCAATATTACCTTCTATTTTATCTAGCTTTAAAACCTGTATTATTTAAGCGCATATAATTTATATCTTTGACGCAAACTTAATATTCGGATAAATATGAAATTATTAGAAGGTAAAACCGCATTAATAACTGGTGCCGCAAGAGGTATTGGTAAGTCAATAGCCATGAAGTTTGCTCAAGAGGGTGCTAATGTTGCTTTTTCAGATTTAAATTATGATGAAAATATGGAAGCCACAGAGGCAGAATTAAAGGCTCTAGGTGTTGATGCTAAGGGTTATGCATCAAATGCTGCATCTTTCGATGATGGTGAGACGTTGATAAACTCAGTGGTTGAAGATTTTGGCCGAATTGATATACTTATTAATAACGCTGGAATTACGCGTGATAATTTACTCATGAGAATGCAAGAGAAGGACTGGGATGCTGTACTCACAGTTAATTTAAAATCTGCATTTAACCTCACCAAAGCTGTGCAGAGAATTATGATGAAACAGAGAACGGGTTCAATAATAAACATGAGCTCTGTTGTTGGTGTAAGTGGTAATGCTGGTCAGTCTAATTACAGTGCCTCAAAAGCTGGTATGATAGGTTTTACAAAATCAATTGCTCAGGAACTAGGATCCCGAAATATTCGTTGTAATGCAATCGCTCCTGGATTTATTGAAACCGAAATGACTCATAAGCTAGGAGAAGATGTTAAGGAAGCATGGATTAAAACAATTCCCCTTAGAAGATCTGGAAAACCAGATGATGTAGCTGATGTGGCCGTGTTCCTTGCTTCTGACTTAAGTTCCTATGTATCTGGCCAGGTAATTAATGTTTGCGGTGGAATGAATACTTAATCTTAGATTAATTAATAATAATTTGTACCACACCTAACGCATGGTTTCTGAGGTTTTTATTTCATATTCATGGTGGGCAGTTTTGTTGGTATTAGCAACCGGACTGTTTTATGCAGGGATTCTGTATTTTAAGAATCCTCTGAATAAATTATCAAAATTACTTACTGTGTTGCTTTTTGTAACAAGGTTTGTTGTTGTTTCCCTATTGGCATTTTTACTGTTATCACCGTACTTGAAAACCAAAAGTAAAATTGTTGAAAGACCAATAATGATAATTGGTGTAGACAACTCTTCTTCCTTATTGTTATCATCGGATTCTGCTTATTTCAGAACCAGATTAGATGACGAGTTGCTGAAATTACGCAGTACATTATCAGATAAATGTGATGTTGACATTATTACATTTGGCGAAGAGATCAATGAATATGATTCTTTGTCATTTGATGAATCTTTATCAGATTATTCTGCTTTCTTTTCATACATCAAAGAAACTTATTCCGGCCAAAATGTTGGAGCTGTTTTGATAGCTGGCGATGGTATAACCAATTCAGGAGTTGATCCTGTTTCGGCAGCATCTGATCTCAATTGGCCCATTTACTCAATTGCACTGGGAGATACCATTGGTTCTGCTGATGTGAAAATTAGTGATGTTAGGTTTAATTCATTTGTTTACAAAAATGATGTTTTTCCCATTGAAGTCAGCCTAGCTGCAAAAAATCTAATTGATAAGAACATTACAATTAGACTATATGAGAATGGAAAAGAGATCTTAAGCCAGAAAGCGAAAATTAAGTCTAACAATTGGAATGAAGACCTTATATTTACTTTAAAGGCATCAGAGAAGGGCAAAAGAAGGTTTAGGGTTGTAATTGATAACCTTGATTCAGAATCAGTTTTACTAAATAATTCTCGTGATATTTTTATTGATGTTTTGGAAACAAGACTTAAAATTTTATTACTGAGTGCAGCTCCACATCCTGATGTAGGAGCCATAAAGGAGTGTCTTGAGCGTAATCCAAATTTTGATCTTGAACTTGAGTATGTAAAAAATAATAAACGGGATTACTTAAAATATGATGTCATAGTTTTATACCAATTACCTTCTGTAATCGGACAAACAAATAGGATTATTTCGGATATTGCAAAATCAAATGTGCCAATACTTTATTTCCTTGGTAACCAAAGTAGTTACATTGAATTTAACAGACTGAGTGATGGATTAAAAATTAAGTCATCAGGAATAACAGAAAATTCATTTGCAATCCTCAATAAAGGCTTTACTAAGTTTACATTCTCTGAGGAATACACATCGCAACTCCAAAGTTTACCACCATTAGTTGTTCCAATTTCTAATTATTCAATGAGTGATGGTTTGGATGTGTTTGCATGGCAAAATATTTCTGAAATAACAACAGATTTTCCATTGATTTCATATTATTCAGGAATTGAAAATAGAATGGCTTATTTTATTGGAGAAGGAATCTGGCTGTGGAGAATACAAAGTATGGTTATGTTTAACAATACCAATGCAATTGATGCGCTCCTAAGTAAAACAGTAATGTATTTGCAGGCTGATAATGATAAGAGGAGGTTTAAGGTAATTACTGATGATATTTATGATTCTAGAAAGGATGTTATACTAAGGGCTGAATACTATAACGAGGCAATGGAGCCTGATAATATGAGTGATATAAGTATGGAACTCATAAATGAGGAAGGAAAAAAATATAATTACGATTTCTCTCCCTATGAAAACAACTATATGGCTGACTTAAATAAACTTCCAACTGGAGTTTACAAGTATAGGGCATCAGTAAGTAATACTAGTTTATTTGATGTTGGCGAATTTATAGTTCGCAGCATCGACTATGAAAGTAGGAATACCATAGCTAATTATGGGTTGATGCAGCGATTGGTAACAAGTAACAATGGTAAAATATTTCACAAGGATCAGTTTGATGAACTCGGGGAGGAATTAACTAATCTTCCTACGGTAAAATCAAAAATACATTTTCACGATACATTTACTGGTCTAAATACAATTCTATTTGTAATGATAATTTTAATGTTATTGCTTACTATTGAGTGGTTTACAAGAAAGTACTTTGGAAGTTATTAAATTCATATTATGAATGTTGAAGTTATATTTTGGATCATTATTATTATTATAATTTTCGATTATTTGCTAGATCAGATTCTGGATTATCTTAATTATAAGAGTATCCAAGAAAAGGTGCCTCCCCAGTTACAAGGTATTTATGATGATGATAAATATGAGGAATCGCAGAGGTATAGCAAGGAAAATATGGTATTTTCATTTTTTACAAGTACATTCTCCTTTATTATAATTCTATTACTTCTATTCGGCTTTGGCTTTGCTTTTTTGGATGATTATGTAAGGTCCATAACCCCCAATGATTATTTAAGAACAATTTTATTCTTTGGTATATTTGGTTTAGCCATGGACATCATCAGTATACCCTTTCAGTTATACGGAACTTTTGTTTTAGAAAATAGATTTGGTTTCAATAAAACAACACCTTTAATCTTTGCAACAGATAAAGTAAAATCATGGTTCCTAAGCGCTATTATTGCTGGTGGGCTACTCTTGTTCGTTATGTGGGCATGGAAAGAGACAGGTCCATGGTTCTGGATAATTGTAATGGGCGGTATGTCTATCTTTATGATATTTATGACAATGTTTTATTCAAGGATAATTGTGCCAATTTTCAATAAGCAAACTCCCCTTGAGGATGGTAGTTTGAAAGTATCAATAAATGAATTCGCTAACAAAGCACAATTTAAAATCGATAATATATTTGTGATTGATGGGTCTAAAAGAAGCACAAAAGCCAATGCCTATTTCACAGGACTAGGTTCAAAAAAAAGAATCGTTCTCTATGACACATTAATAAATGACCTTTCAAACGAAGAAATTGTAGCTGTTCTTGCCCATGAGGTTGGTCATAATAAACTAAAACATGTTATAACTGGATTGATTATTTCCATGCTTCAGAGTGGCCTTATGCTTGTCTTACTATATTTTGCGCTTGGATCACCAGATTTGTCACTGGCCATGGGAGCAACTGATGCAAGCTTCTATATGGGAGTATTGGCCTTCGGGCTTCTATTTTCCCCGATTTCAAGAATTTTAGGGATATTCTCAAATATAATTAGCAGAAGAAATGAGTACCAGGCTGATAGATTTGCTTCAAAATACGGTCTTGCCAAACACTTAGTATCAGGCTTAATAAAACTGTCGGTTGCAAACCTAAGTAACCTAACTCCCCATTGGTTATATGTTGCCATTAACTATTCTCACCCTACTTTGCTTCAGAGAAAGAAAGCTTTGGAAGATCTGAAATAGTACCCTTGTGTAATAAAATTTATGTTGTGTGTTTGCACATCGGATTTATCCTATAATTACATGTTAAACTCTATCAAAAAAACTCCCTTTGTAATCATTAATATCATTATTTAACTTTTTGATAAGTAATTCATTAATATTAATATGTTATTGAAGCTAAACAATTCATTTTTTGTATTTTTGCGGCTTTATTAAAAAGCTGTATTTAACAAATTAACAAACGGCTTAATCTTTATAATTAATAATATGAAAGTAGGAAAAAACAAAGTTGTTACACTAACCTATACACTTAGGTTTGATAACAGTGATGGTGATGTAATTCAGGAAGTAAACGAGGAAAGACCATTTGTGCATTTATTTGGAAATGGTTCATTGCTGCCAAAATTTGAACAAAACTTAGATGGTTTGGAGCCAGAGGCAGAATTTGCATTTGATCTAACTCCAGAAGATGGTTATGGCGAATTTACCGATGAAGCAATCATAGAGCTGGAATTAAGCATCTTCGAAAAAGATGGAAAAGTTGATGATGAGCTTGTAAAAGTTGGTAATATGATAACAATGCAGGATCAAGAAGGCAGACCAATTGATGGTAGAGTTCTAGAAATCAAGGATGATAAGGTTATTATGGATTTTAATCATCCGTTGGCAGGAAAAGATCTTCATTTCTCTGGTAAGGTAATTGATGTAAGAGATGCATCAGAAGAGGAAAAAACTCATGGTCATGTTCACGGTCCTGGTGGACACCAACACTAAAATTTAACTTTTTTGTTAATAATAACCCTAGTTGCTTATCTATGGGGTTCACAAAATAAATTTAGTAATGAGAAAAAATATTGTTGCTGGAAATTGGAAAATGAATAAAAGCTTCGAGCAGGCTGAGGATCTTGTTGCTGATCTTACAGAATACTTTGAAGAAAATAAACCAAAGGGCGAAGTAATCGTATGTCCTCCGAATCTATATCTAGAGATGGCATCTGATTATGCTTCTGAATCATCAGTTTTAAATGTTTCTGCTCAAAACGTTAGTGAATATGATAACGGAGCATATACTGGTGAGATCTCTGCTGAAATGCTCAAAGGACTTGATATTAACCATTGTATTGTTGGCCATAGCGAACGACGCCAATATTTCAATGAAACTGATCAACAGCTTGCAAATAAAGTTGATAAACTTCTGGATTTCTCAATAATACCGATATTCTGCATTGGCGAATCGCTTGAAGAAAGAGAGAAGAATAATCATTTCAACGTAGTTAAGGCACAACTTGAAAATGGACTATTTCACTTAAATAGTGATGAGTTCTCAAATGTAATTATTGCCTATGAGCCTGTATGGGCAATTGGAACTGGAGTAGTTGCAACACCTGAACAAGCGCAAGAAATGCACGCTTATATAAGAGGGTTAATTGCTGAAAAGTATGGCAATAATATTGCAAATGACACAACCATCCTCTACGGAGGTAGCTGCAACCCAAAAAATGCAAAAATACTTTTTGCAAATAAGGATGTTGATGGTGGCTTGATTGGTGGTGCTTCTCTTAAAGCAGAAGATTTTATTAAAATAGCCGAAAGCTTCTAGGAGAATATATTTTATGAAGAAGTTGTCATATTACATTGGTAATTTGGCAACTTCTTTGTTTTAGGACGTTAGTAATTTGGTTAAACTAAAGAAATAAAAGATGAATTACTTCAGAGTAATTATACCAATACCAGGTCTTGCTGAAGATATCGAAATGCTTACAGCTATGATGTCCATGAAAGGTTACGATAGTTTTGAAGAAACTTCATCTGAATTTATTGCATACATACCAGAAAATGAATACGATGAGGATATATTAGACGACATTGAATACCTGAAAAAACACCGGTTGGATAATAGTATAAAAACCGAGTTTGTTCCGGATAAAAACTGGAATGAAGTATGGGAATCTAATTATCCGTCAGTTTATATCAATGAAAACTGTTTGGTAAGAGCTCCATTTCACGATGCGGATGAGAATGTTACCTACGATATTATCATAAAACCAAAAATGGCATTTGGAACAGCTCACCATGAAACAACATCAATGATGTTAGAGCTTATTTTAAATAATGATTTTGTTGGAAAGGAAGTTCTGGATATGGGCTGTGGATCTGGAGTTCTTTCAATTCTTGCTAGTATGAAAAAAGCAAGCAGAGTACTAGCTGTTGATATTGATATTTGGTCATATAAAAATACCCTTGAAAATATAGCAATAAATAAAATCACCAATATCGATGTGATACAAGGTGGAGCTGAGGTAATAAAAGAGAATAATCATTTTGATGTAATAGTTGCAAACATTAACAAAAATATATTGCTAAGAGATATTAAATGTTATTCAGATGCGTTAGTTGATGGAGGCTTTGTTTATTTTAGCGGTTTTTATACCAAGGATATCAAAGACATAACTGCAATGGCAATGTCAAATGGCTTAGAATATTTGCATAACCTGGAGAATAATGATTGGGTAGCATGTGTTTTTAGGAAACATAAGTTAGGATAAGCAACATAGCGGGGTAATACTCATAGAACCAATGCGCAAAACATTAACACTATCTATAGTTCTTGTAACACTAAACTTTGGTTTGATGTTTGGTCAAACCACCGACTCCTTGTCTGTAAATAGTGAAGTTTTCTTTCAGCAATTATCTGAGATTCTATTAAATACTCCATCAAAGACATACCAAAAGACCTCACAGTCGTTATTGGATAGATTTTATCTTCGTTGGAGTATTGGGAGGTTCAACAAAGATGAAAAGGACGAAATACGTTCCCTAATTGAGAAGATGCGAGCCAGGAAGGTGCGTACATATCCCTACCTATATGATTATATTTATGCTCTAACATTAATTTCCGAATCGCAACAGATACCCAAAAGTATCATCGCATGGCATGCATATGCCAATAGACTACTAGACCAAAAGAAAACTTCATCCTTTGATAAATTTTTAGAATTTACTATAGACTTATTTGAAAATCAGAGATTTCATAAGAAAAATTCACTCTCATGGTTTAATCGAAAGGGAAGGTTTAACTTTTTGCTTGACACAAATTTATTGGTCGTTTTTCAAAAAGGTGATTTGGTTTGTGCAACAAGAAAAGATAGCTCAATCATTAAAAAAACCTCCGGAACTTATAACTACGATGCAAAAAAGTGGTTCGGAGATTTGGGTGAAATTGATTGGGGCAGGTTTGGTGAAGAAGCAGCAAAAGACATATCAGTAATAATTGATCATAAATATATAATCGAAGTTGATCAACCTTCCTATTCCATAGACTCTGTTACACTTCATTATAATAGGTTTTTTTCTGCCCCAGTGCTAGGAAAAATATCGGAAAGAATCACCTCAAGCCCACCCAATAAAAGATCTTCATTTCCCAGGTTTGATGCCTATTTTGATAATTTTGAGTTATACAATATATATCCTGAAATAAGCTATTTTGGAGGTGCAATGCTAGAAGGCTTAGAGCTTTTTGGTATTGGAACAAAAAAAAGTAAGGCCATTGTAAAACTTACCAAAAGTGATAGCCTCTATGCCATGATAAGAGCAGAAAAGTTTAGAATAGAAGCTGACAAGTTTATTTCATCGGATGCTGAATTCGTTTTTTACTTTGATAAGGATTCTCTTTATCACCCATCTCTTAGAGTTAAATATTCAAATCCAGATAGAAAATTTGTAATGTATACCGAATCAAACGGAAAATCCATTACTCCTTTCTTTGATTCATATCATGAACTTGATATATATGTTCAAGCTGTTTTTTGGAAGATGAACGATCCAGAACTAGCTTTCAAACGAATAAGAACTATAAACAATAGAAACATTGCTCAGTTTGTATCAAGTAACTATTTTTCCGATAAGGATTTCTATAGAGTTCAGGGAATTGATGACATAAATCCTTTTTATGTAATTGATAATTACCTCAAGAAGTACGGCGAATCGGATTTAAAGTTAAATGCTCTTGCTGCATATATGAAAAAGTCTCCGGATCAGGTTAGTGCTTTATTAATAGACTTGTCAAAAAAAGGGTTTCTTGTTTATAATAGTAGAACGGGTAAGGCTGTTATCAAGGATAGGTTTTATTATTTCTTGGACTCCAAAGCTGGTAAAATCGATTATGATGTTATTACTCTTAGATCGAGCGTAAATAATCAACCAAATGCAACAATCAATCTTAATACACTGGATCTTGTTGTAAATGGTGTGCCAGAAGTGAGCATCAGCGACTCTCAAGAAGTATATATATATCCGTATGATAAGACCATTTCATTCAAAAAAAATCGTGACTTCTCATTTGAAGGCCATATTCACATGGGTTTACTTGATTTTTATACAAAAAATTCATTATTCGTATATGATAGCTTTATGCTTAAGATGAATTATGTGGATTCACTAGCATTTCAGGTATACTATCAGGATTCAGTGCTTAAAGTTGATTCCCTCATTAGAGTTAAAAATGTAATTGAGGATATGGTGGGAACCCTATACATCGATAAACCACAAAATAAATCGGGCTTAATAGCAAACCCCCAATATCCAATATTTGTTAGTAACGATGTTAGCTACGTTTATTTCAATGAAAAATCAATACAAGATAGTACATTGCTACCTGAAAACTTTTACTATGCGCTGGATCCATTTGTTTTTGATAGCATTGAGTCTTTCATTACGGATGGCCTTGAGTTTGAAGGTAACTTAACATCTGCTGGTATATTTCCTATGATAAAGGAACCTCTCACAATAATGCCAGATTATTCTTTGGGTTTTGATCATACAACCCCATCAAAGGGATATGAAATGTATGGAGGTATGGGTACTTATACTCACGATATTTCCTTAAGCAACGATGGTTTTTGGGGTAATGGAAGTCTTGAATACCTTTCATCATTCTCTTCTTCGGATTATTTTAAGTTCTATCCAGATTCTTTATCTGGCCTTAGCAATAACTTCACAGTGGAAAAAAATCCAGATAAATATAACTTCTCATCTGCCCATGGAGATACGGTTGCAATTAAATGGACAATTGATACAAATGTTATGACCATAGCTTCCAAATCGGGGCCAATTAATATATATGATAACTCATGGCTGGATGGCATATTGAGTTTAAATCCCCAATATATGAAAGGGGAGGGGAAATTTCTTTTTGATCAATCGGAAATTGTCTCAGATAATATAAATTTCAGATATGGTAACCTTACTGCAGATTCTGCAGATTTCTTGCTGAAAAATAAGAACGCTGATTCTATACTACTAGATGTAAGAGACTATTTTGCTAAAATAGATTTTGATAATCAGCAAGGTTGGTTTACAAGTCTAAATGATTATTCATTAATAAAATTTCCCATAAATAAATTCGTCTCCACCCTTGATGAGGTTGAGTGGGTTATGGATGAGGATAAACTATTGTTGAGTAGTAATTTAAAGGATGATTATATGGGATTAGATACTCTGGGTATGCTTGACCTTATGGATTATAATCTAAAGGGGCCGGAGTTTATTTCTCATGCAGACAGTTCAGATACATTGAGGTTTTTTGCAGGTAATGCCACATATAATTTATCAGATTTTACAATCGACGTTGAGAAGGTTAAACTTATAAAGGTTGCTGATATTGCAATCTTTCCCAACAATGAAACAGTTAAGATACTAAAGGGAGCAAAGATTAATACACTGAATGATGCTCTAATTGTTGCCGACACATTTAATGCTTTCCATAGCATTTATGATGCGGAGATAAATATTGCTGGTCGTAATCAATATAATGCAAAGGGATGGATTGATTATTCTGATAGGAATGATATGAAACAACCAATTTACCTTACAACCGTTGCTCCAAATGCAAATGGAATTACCACAGGTTTTGGCCAAATACCAGAGGAGGAAATTTTCTTCCTTAGTCCTGAATACTTTTTCCGTGGAGAAGTTAGTATGGTAGCTTCCAGAAAAAATCTAAGGTTTAATGGAGGCTATAAATTGAACGAGGAATGCGTAGCAAATCTTGATAATTGGGTTTCCTTCAATCAGATACTCGATGAAGATAATATAAGCTTCGATGTAACTCAGAATTCTACAAACTCCGAAGGAAAGCGGGTCTTCTTTGGACTTGGTTATTCCGATCAGTATCGAAGGTTTTATCCCATGATATTAGAACCACTTAAAAGCCCCAACGATAAACTATTTATCAATTCCACAGGTAAAATGATATTTGATACACTCAATAATCAATATTCGGTTGGGAATCCAAGTAGGTTCATTGATAATAACAAAAAGGAAAATTTTGTTTCCTTAGATAATAATAGATGCGTTCTAAGAGGTGATGGTAACCTAAACCTTGGCCTTGATTTAAATATGTTTAATATATTGGCAAGTGGTGAGTTTGAGCATGTAATATATGTTGACTCAACTTACATAAATAGTTCCATGCTGTTGGATTTCTATTTTGATGAAAAAGCAATCTCAATGATAACTGATAGCCTGAGGCTCACGAACAGCGAAGGTGCAAATATGTTCGATGGACTTTTTCCATTGTTCTTGAGAAAAAATCTACCACAGACAATGGCTGAGAAGTTGATAACGGAGATATCACTTTACGGTCAGATGAAAAAGATTCCAGAAAGCTTAAGTCATACTATAATATTTAATGATTTGAAGCTATATTGGGATTCCTATACCCGTTCCTACATAAGTATGGGTAAGTTAGGTGTTGGTTATATGGGAGGCAACGTAGTAAATAAGTACATTGATGGTTGGGTTCAAATAGAAAAAGGTAGAACCGGGAGTGAAATAACAATATACCTTAAACCAACTTCCTCAACATGGTACTATTTTAACTACAAAAATGGTATTATGCAGGTTATTTCATCTGATAACTTCCTAAACGAACATCTTGAATCCATCAATGATGATAAAAGAATATTGAATTCTGACAGTGATGATGAATACTATGAATATGTTATTTCAACACGTAGAAAGAGTATTGATTTTGTCAGAAAAATGGAAAACATAGAGCGCAACTAATCCCTTAAAACCTTTTAAGCCCCGTTAATCTGTATATTTTGTTACTTACTTTGTGAAAAAATGAACCATTTATTCATTTTGTAACTACTTTTTTTTTGTTACTTTTACTCACGAATGCTAAATTAAATAATGCAAAGATAATTTTCAAGACAGGTCATTATTTATCTGTAAGTTTAAAATAAAAAATAATTTATCTACCGATGAAGTTTATAATATCAAGTACGACCTTACTGCGAGGATTACAAAAAGTTAGTGGAGTTTTAGGTACGAATAATACTCTACCAATACTCGAAGATTTTCTGTTTGAACTCAACGAAGACAAATTAAAGATAACCGCCTCTGATCTTGAGACTACAATATCTGTAACACTTACCACCACAAAGGCAGACGGTCCTGTTGTAATAGCTATTCCAGCTAAGATGTTAATGGAAATTATGAAATCATTACCAGATACACCAGTAACTTTTACAGTTGATGGTACAAACATTGAGATTTTTGCAGGAGAAGGTAAATATAAACTCATTGGCCATCAGAGTGATGAATTTCCTCAGATACCAGTAATGGATAATACTACTTCTCTTGAATTGAACTCTGCACTTCTGGTAAATGCATTTAATAAAACCCTTTTTGCCACAGGAAATGATGAATTAAGACCAGTAATGTCAGGTGTTTTATTTGAAATCAAAAAGGATAACATAACATTCGTTGCTACCGATGCTCATAAATTGGTGAGATATAGACGAAATGATTTTAAATCCGAAACGGAGACATCATTAATAATACCCAAGAAACCATTGGCACATCTTAAAAATGTGATGCCAGAGGATGAGGATGTAGCTGTTAATGTTGAAATAAATGATACAAATATAAAATTAGAATTCGACGACATTGTGTTGATATGCAGACTTATAGAGGGCAAATACCCAAATTATGAAGCTGTTATCCCAATGCAAAATCCCTACAAACTTACAATTGAAAGGAAGAGCCTGTTGAATTCAATTAAGCGTGTTTCAATTTTCGGAAGTAAATCTACTCACCAAGTAAGGTTTAAAATAACAGGACAAGAGTTATTATTAACCGCAGAAGATCTTGATTATTCTAGCGAAGCTAAAGAAAGACTTACTTGTAGCTATCATGGTGATGATATTGAAATTGGGTTTAACTCAAGGTTTATGCAAGAAATGTTGAGCACACTAGAGCCTGAGAGAATAATTCTGGAACTTTCAGCTCCTAATAGGGCAGGAATAATCTTGTCAGAAAAATCTGATGATGATCCGGAAGATGTTTTAATGCTTATCATGCCTGTGATGTTAACGCAGTAACCAACACTCTTAATTTTCCTTAAATAGTTTCAATTATGTATGATTTTGATAAAATCGTAGAAAGAGAAAATACGTCCAGTATTAAATATGATATGCGAATGCAAATGTTTGATAATAAGGACGTAACACCATTATGGGTGGCTGATATGGATTTTGAAACACCACATTTTGTGCGTGAAGCCATAATAAAACGCGCTGAACATCCCATATATGGATATTCCTTGCGAGGGGAAACATATACCAACTCAATCATCGACTGGGTTGAAAGAAAGCATGACTGGAAAATAAATAAGGATTGGATAGTTTTTTCACCAGGTATTGTTCCTGCACTAAACTTTGCAACATTGACATTCACCAAACCTGGAGATGCAATTCTTGTGCAACCTCCAGTATATTTCCCTTTCTTTACAGCTGCAACTGATCATAATAGGATAATTAGTGAAAGCACCTTGATATATGAAGATGGTGGCTATACCATAGATTTTGATGATTTTAGAGTCAAGTCAAAGAATGCCAAATTATTTTTTTTATCAAGCCCTCATAATCCAACAGGACGTGTATGGACAAAAGATGAATTGATTCAATTGGCAGATATATGTATGGAAAATGATGTTATAATTGTTTCAGATGAAATCCATAATGATTTAATCTTACCCGATAATAAGCATACCCCAATTGCATCAATATCGGATGAAATAGCTGATATTACGATTACATGCATTGCGCCAAGTAAAACATTCAATCTTGCTGGAATGGCAACATCCTCACTAATAATAAGCAATCAAAAACTTCGTGATAAGATGCAGTCCATTATTAATTCACTGCATGTTTCATTGGGGAATATTTTTGGCGCTATTGCCTCTGAGGCTGCTTATACACATGGATATGAATGGGTTGCCGAGCTTATGGAATATGTTTCTGGTAATCTTACTGTTCTCAGAGATACTTTGAGCTCATCTAATTCATGTATAAAATTAGTGGAACCTGAAGCTACTTATATGGCATGGTTAGATTTTAATGAGACTGGTTATGATGATGATAAAATTAAAAATATCATTATTAATGAAGCCAAATTGGGATTATCTCATGGCCCAATATTTGGAGATGGAGGTTCAGGTTTTCAACGAATTAATCTTGCATCTCCAAGAACAATTGTCACTAATGCATCCGATAGATTATGCAAAGCATTTAAACGATAACACTTGTTTAACCAGTGTTTACAAACTAATCAATAGTATTATTAATAAGCAGTAACTAAGGCCTTAAAGAAAAATAATCGTAACTTGCTGACTAAATCCCTAGGCGTGAAAAAAATAGGTTTTCTATTTATTCTTTCTTTTATAATACTTACTTCCTCCTATGCGCAAGGTTATATGTATAACCGTGGTCTGGTATCCTTATCTGTTGGATTATCAATCCCATCCTATGGTTTTGGAAACAACGAAGGTATAAACCTATCAAGTTATGCAAAAGTAGGCGCATCGATATCTGGGGAGGTATCCTATTTTAGTAGTAAACATCTTGGCTTTGGCTTTATGTTAAACTACAATGTAAACCCCATAGATGATGATAAATTAGCAAATGCATATCGCATACAAAGTCCTGCTTTTAATGATATAGAAGTTACATCTAAACCATTTAGGGATATAGCCGGAGTTGCTGGATTTATTTTTGATATGCCCTTAAATGACTATGTTTCGTTCATGGTCAGAATGATGGGAGGTCTGCGAAGTGTATACAAACCAAATGTTATTGTTGAAACAAATACAATATATACATCCATTGATTATTATGAAACCAAAACAAATGATGTTGTATTTGCCTTTTTATTTGGCTTTGGGGTGAAGTATGCAATTAATGATATTATGAATGTTCACTTTAATTCTTCATACATGGGCTCTATGTTGGAACTAGACTATACGAGAAACAAAAGAGAAGTTAACCAAGAGGCACATTTAGGAGCACTCTCATTATTATTGGGTGCTTCTTATTCATTTTAAAACATATCCATTTATTGGGAATTTGCTCAATAATATTGTAATCTAGTTATTGCTAATTAACTCTATGAAATCGCTCTCGCTTAAAATTGGTATCCCAAATTTTTCTGCCTTCGCTTTTTTGGCAGGTCCCATATTTTCACCTGCAATCACATAACCAGTTTTGGAAGAAATTGAACTCGTATTTTTCCCACCATTATTCTCAACAAGTGCTTTTAACTCATCTCTTGAATGATTTTCAAATACACCACTTACAACAAATGTTTTTCCATCCAAGATATTTGAAATATTTTCAGAACTAACATCTATTTCATGGTTTAATCCAACGTTTTTTAGCTCAGATATAATTTGTTTATGCTCATCTTTACTAAACCATGCGATAACTGAGTTTGCAATTCTCTCACCTATTTCATCTACTTCTACCAATTCCTCATATGATGCAGACGAAATATTATCAATAGTTTTAAAACTTGTGGCTAGTTTTTTTGCAACCGTTTCACCCACATACCTTATGCCCAATGCAAAAATAACTCTAGCAAAAGGTATTTTCTTTGATTCATTAATTCCATTAATTATATTTGATGCTGTTTTTTCCTTAAAGCTAATTTTGCTCTCTTTTTTACCATCCTTTCCTGGAATTATTTTTTCGAGACCAATGATGTCTTCATATCTGATTTTATAGAAATCAGAAATATTATTTAAAAGACCGCTCTCATAAAGCATTTCAATCTTACCTTCTCCAAGGCTATCTATGTTCATGGCTTTTCTTGAAATAAAGTGTTCTAGTTTACCCTTTATTTGAGGAGGGCAATGATCTTCGTTTGGGCAGTAATGAGCCGCTTCATTTTCATTCTTGGTAAGTTCTGTACCGCATTCGGGACAATTCTTTATAAAATCCACTGGATGGATATTTTTGGTTCTTTTGGACTTATTAATTCCAACTATCTTGGGTATTATTTCACCACCTTTTTCAACATACACATAATCACCAATTCTTATGTCCAGTGATTTCATTATATCAGAGTTATGTAAACTAGCTCTTTTTACAACTGTTCCTGCCAGTTGAACTGGTTTCAGATTTGCAACGGGAGTAACTGCTCCTGTTCTGCCCACTTGGTAAGAAATTGAGTTTAATATAGTTTCAGCTTTCTCAGCTTTGAATTTATATGCAATAGCCCATCTAGGGTTTTTTGCAGTAAAGCCAAGTTGCTTCTGCTGGGCATAGCTATTAACCTTGATTACTATACCATCTATTTCAAAATTTAGCTGTTTTCTCCCCTTATCCCAATCGTTTATGAATTCAAAAATCTCTTTTGTGTTCTTGCAAACAGCGACATTCCTGGAGACTTTAAATCCCATTTTAACTGCTTCCTGCAGACTCTCGTAATGTGTATTTAATTTTAGTTGGTTACCTGGGATATAATATAAATAACAGTCCAAAGGCCTTTTAGCAACCTCAGTTGGATCTTGCATCTTAACAGTGCCTGATGCCGCATTTCTTGGGTTTGCGAAGGGCTGTTCTCCTATATCCTCTCTGGTCTTATTCATCTCAGCAAAACCATCCAAAGGAATAAAAATCTCGCCCCTTATTTCGAAATCCTCAGTTGAATGTTTCTTTAATTTTAAGGGTATACTTTTTATGGTTCGTATGTTGTTGGTAACGTCATCACCACTGACACCATCGCCACGTGTAACGGCTTGTTTTAAAATACCATTTTGGTAAGTAAGCCCTATGGACAGGCCATCATACTTTAGCTCACAAACATATTCAACATCATCACCTACTATTTTTCGTGTTCTTACATCAAAATCGTTAATTTCTTCCTCTGAATATGTGTTTGCCAGAGATAGCATAGGGTACTTATGAACTACTGTTTGGAAGTCTTTGGTAGGAGCACCACCAACTCTAAGTGTTGGAGAATCTTTCCTGATTAAATCCGGAAAATTCTTTTCCAGTAATTCGAGATCTTTAAGCATATTATCAAATTCGAAATCACTGATGGTTGAATTTGATAGAACATAATAGTTATAATTATGTTGTTGTAGTTCTTCTACCAGCTTATCAATATTTTTCTTTGCCGTCTCTTTATTCATTTATTCAATATTTACTGAAATAAAAGCAATCTCTGTACTGCAAATATAATCAGTCTTATTCATCAGTAAAAATAATGATAATTCGTTATTTTACCTAGGATTAAAGAGGTAATATATCGGTATTACGGTAGATGTAAATATTCTGATTGGCATTGATGGGGTTAAGCCAATAAAGCACTTTATCCATGTAACCAGGTTCAATTTTTACCTCAAAAGTTAGATTTGGATAAATTGTTTTAATATTTTCTACTCTTTGCTCAAGATTATCAGGTTGATAGAATAGAATAAATCCTGGGGTAAATTCAGGGGAATCATTTTTTCTTTCCATAGCAAATTCTTCAAAATTGCTATCTCCCAGAAGTGTATGATAGTTGTACCAGCTCTTTAAATAAAATTGTGGAGGAAACCCTAGTACATTTCGGTTTACATCTTCGATCATGAAGTTATTTATGTCATCGAATTGAGCCATATATATCATAGTTTCAACGCGGGCTTTTTTTGAATACATAATGGTTATTGGAATCAAAAGTAAAAAGTTAATAAGCCAAAAGAAAATCCAGGAACCTCTTATAATACTTTTCACTCTATCAGATCTAATATTACAAACAATTCGTTGCCATCCAATTATGCCAATGATCATGATAAAAGGCATTATTGTAACCACAAACCTCTCTTGCTTATTGGGGTAGTATGAGTGAAATATTAGAAATAATATAACCGGTAGAAATATGATTAATATCCTTTTCCATTCCTTAAACATGCCCGTTAAAATGAATATACTAATCGGTGGAATCATAATACCTGAAATGAAAAGAATATAAACATACCAATCACCTTGCGGATACCCAGAAATATTTGTGCCATCAGAATTATATGTCACATATTGCAACAGCTGAACCAATGGCTTTTTCCATACTAGGTAATCAATGCCACCTTGAACTAGTATAATTGATAAAATAACCCCTATTCCAAGCACTATTGTACTTAACCATTTTTTTTGAAATAATAATACTAATCCCATTGAGCCAATAATCAAACCACTTTGAAACCTAATATTGAAAGCAATACCCATTACAATGCCTGCCCAAAACCACCTATAATAATTAGTTTTGCTATCCGAGGAAACTATTACCCAAAGACCATACATCAAGGGGGGAATGCTTACATATTCAGTAAGGTTTCTAACACTTATCATGGGAAATATCCAGAATAATGCCAATAACCATCCCACAATCTTTGCATTTCTGGAGTTACTAATTTTATCAGTAATCTTAATTCCGTAATAAACTGTGATTGTAGACCAAAGCGCGTGCAATAACCTTATTATGAGCATCTTGGATTCGGAGTTTGTTATCCCTATGGATTCAAGTATACTAAAAATAATATAGTGTAAACCCACATAAAAGAAACTAAAGCCCTCTGGCTGTCCCAACCCATCCTGAGTTGGCAACCATCCATAATAATCAATACCATCTACCCATGATTGTGCAACTTCAATGATTAAAAACTGGTCATCATGCCAGCCATAGCCCTTGGAGAATATTGCTGCAATAATTCTTACCAATAATGCTATAAAAAATATTACCTTAAATGGATATTCAGAATAATATGTTCTAATTTCTTTCAGTGTCAAAAAATTTCATGATGATTTATTTCTTACCAGTTAACATCTTGTCTTGATACTGGCATGGTCATACAACGGGCACCACCTCCTCCTCTTGAAAGTTCATTGCCATCGATTGTAACTACCAACTTTTTATGTTCTTCAAATGCTTCCTTACCCGATATAATGTCTTTGGCATGCACTATATCAAAACCACTTTTACTGAGAGCTTCAATGGTATTCACATTACGACCATATCCGATCACTTTTCCTGGTTCTAGGGTGAAAAAGTTTGCTCCACTTTGCCATTGTTCTCGCTCCATTATAATCTGATTGTGCTTGCCACCACATACAACTGGTTCTAATTCCATGCCTATTTTTCGCAAGGCGGTAAGAATATTCTTCTCTTCTTTGATTGAAACTACCTTTCCATTATCAATGACAACATGAATGGTAAAATATTTTGTAGCATTTATTATTAATGGTTCATATATCATGCATTTATCCGTGTCTAGTAATGTAAAAACCATATCCAGATGAATAAATGACTCAGGCTTTAAAGGTAACTCCTGAATAATTATGTGATGATTACCTTTTTTTGTTTTTAAATGTTCTATTACCGAATCAATTCCTTGTGTTGATGTTCTATCTCCACTGCCCACAAGCAAAATATCTTCTCTAACAACTATTACATCACCGCCTTCTATTGTTCCCTTACCAGTTTTGTCGTAAGTATTAACAGGGTTAATGGTTTTCGCATTGAAAAGAGGATGATTTTTTAATATAGTTTCCATTATGAGTGTTTCCCTAACGCGAACATTATTGGCCATCTTACTTATCATAACCTCATCTCCAATTGAGAAACTTGCATCTCTGGTGAAAAAGAAATTTGGTAATGGATGCAAACAATATCTTTCATCATCGATAAAACGTGTGAGATTATCTTTTCTCATCTCAATACCCTGAATTAGATTTTTTGCAAGGATACTATCACCTATTGATTCAATGTAATTGCATAGGTCATCATCACCACTATGCTCATTTTTACATATTAATTGCAGAAGTTCATTTCTATATTCATGATTTTTTATAACCTCATGTAGGAGGTCATTTACTTCAAAAACGGTGGTGAATTTTTTGAGAACACCTATGAAATCATGGTATTCTGGAAGTGCAATTGAAAGGTTCAGAATGTCGCTGTAAAGGGCTCTTTCAGCATTTTCTGGAGTCATGTTTTCAACTTCCGCTCCAGGAAGGTGAACAATAACACCATTAAGCTTTCCAATATCGGAGTTGATATTAATATTCATTTTCTGCATTTCACAAAATTAATCGTTTTTAGGTGAAGGATCAATATATTCATAAGTATTTCCAGATGAGTTGAGGTATTTGATAAAGTCTGAATACTCCAAAACAACGCTAGCAGTATTGTCATTCGGGTGAAAACTTATTTTCTTGGCCTCTTGGAGTTGATGATCTATAAATACATGAACGTGATTGGTGTCATCATTTATCAAACCAAATGGTGAGACTGATCCAGGCCTAAGTCCAAGATACTTTAAGAGTCTTTTTTCCGAAGCAAAACTGAGTTTTCCTTGTTTTAATTTTTGCTCCAAACTACGAATATTAAAAGTAGTAGTATCTTTTATAATTACCAGATAATGCTTTTTACCCTTATGATTTCTAAAAAAAAGATTTTTGCAATGATGTGCATCAATGTCCTTCCAATACTTTAATGCTACTTCAATTGTATCCAATGGGGGATGTTCATACACCTCGAAGCTAATGTTAAGCCTTCTTAGGTTGTCAAATACTAATTTACGCGGAGTATTTGTCATAATAATTCTTTTTACTAACAATCCTACTTAAAGTCAGTTATAACCAAGAAACACTCGACCATTATAAGAAGCGAATGCTTTATTCCACCCAGTCAGCAATAAATAAATTCGTGTTCTTTGTTCCCCCGTTGTTTCTATTAGACGAAAAAATTAATTTTTTACCATCATAGGAAAACATCGGAAAGGCATCAAATATACCATCATATGTTATTTGCTCTAGTCCTGTTCCATCAAGATTAATCATAAACAGATTAAATTCGAATCCTCTTTTTGATGCGTGATTAGAGCTGAATATTATTTTTTCACCTGATGGATGAAAAAATGGTGCCCAATTTGCTTTCCCAAGATTAGTTACTTTTCGTAATTCACTTCCATCTACATTACAAACATACAATTCCATGTTTGTAGGCTTCACAAGTCCCTCTGATAACAGCTGCTTGTATTCATCTATATTTTCCTTTGATTTAGGTCTGGATGATCTAAAAACTAACTTGGTGCCATCTGGCGAGAAGAATGCTCCACCATCATATCCAAGGTCATATGTTATTTGCTTAACGTTGCCTCCATCAATATCGCACGTATATAGTTCAAGGTCTCCTGAACGATCAGAAGTAAATACTATTTTGTCTCCATTAGGGGATACGGTTGCTTCTGCATCGTAACCGGGTCCTGAGATAAGTGTGTCGACTAAATTACCTTCCAAATCTGCTATATAGATATCAAAGTCTGGATAAATTGGCCATACGTATTTACCATCTGCTCTTCTCTCTGGCTCAGGGGGACAGTTTTCACTACCAGATCTAGTTGAGCCATAAAGAACAGTTGTATCCCCAGGCATAAAGTAAGAACATGTTGTTCTTCCAAGGCCTTCACTGAGAAGTTTTGGCTTACTTTCCATCATATCACCATCGCTGAACGGGAAAAAATAAATCTGGTCACATTCACTACCCCATTTGGGTACTTTGGCTTGAAAAACAATCATTGAGTTATCAAAGCTAAAATATGCCTCAGCATTATCACCACCATTGGTAAGCTGTTTTACATTAGCCAGGTGTATTTCTTTTGCATAATGAATTGTTGTGTCAATTAGATTACTTGATTCAGTGTTGCTACCATGATATGAGTGATTATCATTGTGCGAATGTCCACCATTCATACATGATGATAATTGAATGCAAATTGTGCAGATTAGGGAAAATATAAGATACTTCATTAAATTAAATTTTACGATGTAATTAAAGCCGCAAAAGTATCAAATTTTGAGATTAAAAAGTTATGAAACTCTTATAATAAACTCTAATTATTTAGCTTTGATTTTAAATATTTCCCCGTGTGAGATATTTTACTTTTTATCAATTCCTCAGGAATACCTTCAAATACTATATTACCTCCACCATCTCCTCCTTCAGGGCCTAAGTCTATTATCCAGTCTGCTGATTTAATTACTTCTGTATTGTGCTCTATTACTATAACTGAATGTCCAATTTCAATTAGAGAATTAAGGGAATGAAGAAGCTTACTTATATCATGAATATGAAGTCCTGTTGTTGGTTCATCGAAAACAAATAGGGTGGGGGTATTATTACCACCTTTTGCCAGAAAATATGCCAGCTTTATCCTTTGTGCTTCTCCACCACTTAGTGTATTCGAGGGTTGTCCCATTCTCAAGTAGCCAAGTCCCACATTCGCAAGTGGTTGAATCTTATCAATTATTTTTCTTATTGAGGAGTTTTTTGTTTCAACTCCCTTAAAAAATTCCAATGCCTGATCCACAGTAAGGTTTAAAATATCACTTATACTATGATTATTATATTTTATTTCTAGAACTTCACTTTTGAATCTATTTCCACCACATGTATCGCATTTTAGATAGATATCTGCCATAAATTGCATTTCTACTTTTATTACTCCTTCGCCTTCGCATTGATCACATCTTCCCCCTGGCACATTGAAAGAAAAGTAGCCAGGTTTGAAGCCTCTTAGTTTGGCAAGTTTTTGAGATGCAAAGACAGACCTTATATCATCAAAAGCCTTAAGATAGGTAGCAGGGTTTGATCTTGATGATCTGCCAATTGGATTTTGATCCACATATTCTATGGCCTTAACCTTCTTGAGTTCTCCTGATATTTGACCATGCTTCCCAGCTTTTTCAATGTAGCCATCAAGATTTCTTTTTAGAGCAGGAAATAAAATATCCTTAACCAGAGTTGATTTGCCGGAACCACTCACTCCGGTTATAACAAGCAAAATGTTAAGAGGTATCTTTACGTTCACATTTTTGAGATTGTTTTGAGTGGCATTTTTGATTTCTATGTAATCTCTCCACTTACGTCGGTGTTCAGGTGTGGATATTTTACTTCTATTGGTTAGGTATAATGCTGTGTAACTTTTGTTATTATTTTTTAGATCATCAAAATTACCCTCAAACACAAGTTCTCCGCCATGTTCACCAGCATCAGGTCCTATGTCAATTATATGGTCAGATGCCATTATAATTTCTTCATCATGCTCAACTACAATTACAGAATTTCCAATATCTCTCAATGAAAACAACACGCTCAATAACCTTTTGGTATCTCTAGGATGGAGGCCTATACTGGGTTCGTCAAGTATATACATTGATCCAACCAAACTACTTCCAAGTGATGTTGCTAAATTTATTCTTTGAGACTCACCACCTGATAAGGATGATGAAAGTCGATTCATTGTTAGGTAAGAAAGCCCCACATCAATCAAAAATTTTAGTCTAGAAGATATCTCAAATAACAAACGTTTAGCAACCTTACTATCATAATCATCTAGTTTTAATTTAATGAAAAAATTATATGCTTCATCCAACTGCATTCTTACTATTTCACTAACATTTTTGCCTCCTACTTTTATGTAGTTGGTATCTTTTCTTAATCTTGTACCCTTACAATCAGGACATAGTGTTTTACCTCTGTAACGTGATAGCATCACGCGATATTGAATTTTGTATGTTTGCTCTTCAACACTATTAAAAAAGGCATTAATGCCATTAAAATAATGATTACCTGTCCATAATAATTCTTTTTGATCTGCTGTTAGTTCAAAATATGATCTGTGTATTGGAAAGTCAAATTTATGAGCATTCTTGATCAGCTGATTTTTCCATTCACTCATTTTTTCCCCTTTCCAACAAGCTATTGCCTCATCGTAAACCGATAATGATGGATTTGGTATTACTAAATCGGGATCAATGCCAATAATAGAGCCAAATCCTTCACATTTTTTACAAGCACCAAGAGGATTATTAAAGGCAAACATATTTATACTTGGATCTTCGAACTTAATTCCATCAAGTTCAAATTTATTTGAAAAGGTATGTTTGTTAGTCTTTTCATTTTTTTCATAGGATATTAAACAGTTGCCATTACCTTCATAAAATGCTACTTGCGCAGAATCAGCGATTCTTGCTTCCATATCTTCATCATTGGGATCATAAATAATCCTGTCAATAACCAAGAAGCAGTCATTGTTTTTATTGGCTTTTTTATTACCCTGTTCGATTACTTCCTCAATTCTTTTAATGCTTCCATTTTCTAAAACTCGATTAAACCCTTGCTGAAGAAGAATCTGGAGATGTTGCGACATATCTCTGCCATCACTAATATTAAGGGGAGTATATATTATAGCCACTGTACCTTCTTCCAGCTTTGATATATAATTTACTACATCTTTTACAGTATTTCTTTTAACCTGTTTGTTTGAAATGGGAGAGTATGTTTTTCCAATTCTTGCAAACAGTAGCTTTAGGTATTCATATACTTCAGTTGATGTTCCAACAGTAGATCTGGGATTTCTGCTCTTAACTTTCTGCTCTATTGCTATTGCAGGGGCTATTCCTGTTATCGAATCAACCTCAGGTTTATCCATTCTTCCTAGGAATTGCCTCGCATATGAACTGAGGCTCTCAACATACCTTCTTTGACCTTCTGCAAATAATGTATCGAATGCAAGTGAGGATTTACCTGAGCCCGATAACCCGGTAATTACAACCAGTTTTTTTTTAGGAATTGTTACACTAAGGCTCTTTAGGTTGTTAACCCTTGATTTAGAGATAGATATAATATTTGAATTTGTTTGTTTCATTGTTAAAATGCAGGACTTGGTCTAAAAAATTCCTGCAAAATTAGAACTTTATTTGCTTTTGCAGGTATAATACTTATATTTGCATTAATGTTTAACTAACCAATAGGAGATAGATTATCGATTAAAACTCTACCATTTTTTTGTTCACTTAACATAAAATAGGTAATATGAGTAAGGTAACACTTAGTGAAAAAGAACTTGTAAAAAGTTTCATTAACGGTGATCATTCCAGCCTCCAAATTCTTATTGAACGTCATCAGAATAGGCTATATTCTTATATATTTCTCTTGGTGAAGGACAAGCAATTGGCAGATGATATATTCCAGGATACATATGTAAAGGTAATAAATACGCTTAGAAGGGGTGCCTACAATGATGAAGGTAAATTCATACAATGGGTTATGCGTATAGCTCATAACCTTGTGATTGATCATTTCAGAAAATCCAAAAAGGTTCCTACAGTGGATAATTCCTATAACGATTTTGACGTCTTTGATACTGTCAAATTTACAGACCCTTCCATAGAGGAGCAACTTGTCCTTGATCAAATTCACACGGATGTTAGAAAACTATTAGAATTTTTGCCAGAAGAGCAAAGGGAAGTATTGTATTTGAGATGTTATTCAGGGCTTAGCTTTAAGGATATTGCTGAGCAAACAGATGTTAGTATCAATACTGCTTTGGGAAGAATGCGATATGCAATTATTAATATGAGAAAGATTATAGAAGAAAATAAAGTAATACTTACTTCTTAATTTTTTGATCTTGCTATAGCTAAATAATCATACGTTTAACCCATCTGATTATTATAACAAACAAAACTCCAATTCATATCTAAACAGCCACAATAATTTGTATGCAAACTGCGTTAGCTTATAAAGTAATATAAACTTACGTATAGCGTATGATCAAATTTACTCCGAAACAACATCAGAAATCTTCCAAACCATTGTCATTGCAAATCCATACACCATCTGAGCTTAGCATGAAGATTATATATGGCTATGCTGCTGCATTAACGGTTAAAAATACAGATTGTCTTGGTTCAATTGATATTCTTTTAAACTAGGTTTCAAAAGTTAATATTATCAATTAATGAAGCCTTTAGATATGGTACTACACAAGTATTTCGTCTAAAATAGTAGCAATTTCAGATTGCTTAGAGATTACTCCTTGTAATAGTTTAAATTGAGTTTTTGTCCTGTCCAAGTTATGATTTTCGTAACTAGTTTTGTAATAAATATTGCCCAATAAAAAATCGGTTAAAAACCTTATCCCTTGAACATAAATCACCGATAGTATACCAGAATAAATATTATTTTTTTCATCATCATGTAGATTGCTTTTTATGGGGGTAAAGTAACCCCTGGCTAAAGCTTGAAAGTGATCAATGTTAAACTCAACTTTTGATAAGTTCTTTTCGTCCTCTTTTGCAATCGAGGTAATAGATCTAACCATATCTCCAAAGTCAAATAATATATTACCTGGCATAACAGTATCCAAATCAATCACTAGAGGATAATTATTATCTCTAAAAAGAATGTTTTCAAGCTTTGTGTCATTGTGTGTTAGTCTGTGCATAAAATGATTTGCATTTACAATGCTTGACATTTCTTCTGCTATTATAGTATTGCTATTGGCAAAACTTATCTCCCCTGCAGCTTTTTCTTTCTTTTGAGATTTAGCTTTTTCAACTGCATACAGATAATCATTCAATCTTCGTTGTGGGTTGTGAAAGTCAGGTATGGTTGGTGAAAAAAACTCAGGATCAATACCATTGAGTAATTTCTGAAATTTACCCATTGCTATTCCAGCATCATGAGTAATATTAATTGATGGTGATATTTGGTATGTTGTTGAATCATCTAAAAATTCAGATAACCTCCAGCAACTTCCTTGGGAATCAATATGATGAATTTGTTTATTACTGGTTTTAACATAAGGAGGATAGTACTTTCCTGATAAACCCTGTGAGAGAATGTAATTATCTAGTACCTCATAATTATTTAATAGAGATTTTAGGTCGAATACATTTTCATTTACTTTCTGAAGTATATACTTATTATATTTAGTTTCAGCAAGATATGTTTTGTTTATATGACCTGACCCATATGGTTTTATGCTATTAGGATTATACTTGGAGAAGTTTGAAAAAATATCTTCAATATTTGATTCATCCAACATTTTAAAAGAATTTAGCTCCAGAGGTTATTTGGATATACACCACTTTCCACAAGAGCTTTTACCCTCTTAATTGTTGTCTCCTTATCGTCTTTATATGTAACACCAAACCATTGGTCATTGCTAGTTAGCATGGTAATACTGGCTTCATTTTTTTTGATCAAGTCATTTACAACACTTGGAATATAAAACTCAGCTTTAATATTATGTGCATTATTGGCAATAAATATTCTAAAGTCTTTCTCTAATTGATCAAAAAATAAAGGGCTAAAGCCCCAGAAATTCATAGATACTACTGCATTAGCATTTATGTCATGTTTAGTGCCATTCTCTTCATATACAATCTTATCCCCTTCATTTACTATACTTGTGCGTTCAACTACATCCGTAAGATAACCCTTGTTTGTTTGGCATACACCCCTTGAAACGCTACCATTTTCACTTAAAGTATTGGAAAGCCTGTAGCCAACCATTCCATATTCCGATGATTTATTATCTTGTTCTTGCATAAAACTACTAATTAACTCAAATGCATTCTTACCATAGAAATCATCTGCGTTAATTACTGCAAAGGGTTCATTTATTACATTATTAGCAACTAAAACTGCATGGCCTGTTCCCCATGGTTTTATTCTTTCAGAATTTATCTTAACTCCATCTGGTACTGCTGATACCTCTTGTAAAACATAATCTGTTTTGATTTTACCATTTAATCTTGGTTCATAGATATCTTTAAAGTCCTTTTCAATTTTTGGATTTAGAACAAATACTACTTTGCCAAAACCTGCTCTTATTGCATCAAATATTGAGTAATCTATTATACTTTCACCAGAAGGACCAATTTCATCCATTTGTTTAACTCCTCCATACCTGCTTCCAATTCCTGCTGCTAGTATTAATAATGTTGGTTTCATATATTGGTTTATTTGAACACCTCAATAATACAAAAATACATGGATAACAACCTGTATTGAACTGAAAGTTATTTTGCTTTTATAAACGTTAGGGAAACTATGGAAAGGTGCTGGTATGATATTCTTGTTACATTTTTAAATTAGGCTAATGCAGCTATTGCAAGTAGGTTTTCTTCCAATTTAAAAATTGATTCAATTTTGTTACGCAATACCTGTTTGGCTCTAGATAATTGTGACTTGGAGGTATTTACACTTATTTGCATTATTTCGCTAATCTCTTTGTGAGAATATCCTTCAATTGTACTTAAGTTAAAAACAGTTTGGTAACCATAAGGTAGTTCTCGGATAAGTTCAAGAATTTCCTCGTGCGACATATCTGATAGCCCCTCATAATCCTTGTTTATTAGGATGTTTGTGTTTTCAGGATCCACATCTTTGTTTAGCATGTTTTTCTTTTTGTAATAATTTAAAGAGGTTGTTACCATTATCCTTCTTATCCAAGATTCCATTGACCCTTTGCCACTATAATCTTGGAGGTATTTAAAAGCTTTCACGAAACCTTCCTGGAGGATGTCCTCGGCATCAGCAAAATTTTTTGCATACCTCAAACAAACACCAAAAACCCTAGTAGAATAATATTCGTAAAAACGATATTGAGAGGTCCTATCGTTTTCTAGGCATTTTTCTATTAATTCTTTTAAGTCTTCGCTTACATAAGAATTTCTCATAGCTAACCAAATAACTAGACGTAAATTTAATATTCAAACCACGAAAATACTAAATAATTCCACTATATCACTTTTACATTCCTTAGTTTATAATACATATATATAACTCATATACTGTATTATTATATGTTTTAGGTGGTATAAAGTCATAGGGATACTATAATGCGGGATAGATAACCTTTGTTAGCTATTAATGTATGGATTGTAGTCAATAAATAATTGAATGATTAGTCAAATGAGATCTTGTCAAGTTGGGAGAGGAGTTTAGATTCTTTTTTGTCATTATTGCAACTGCTGTCCTTGGGTTGTCCTTTGCAGCTACAATCTAATTTATCTCCACTTTCTGTATCAACAGATGTGCATTGTTTTTTAAACTCACCATCTTTTTTAAAGAACATTTTTATTGCAAATCCTGCGAATGCAATGGCTAATAATGCAATTGTAAGAAGAAGTATCTTGAGGAACATTGGTGCAAAAATTTGAGATTACAAAAATAATCAAATAACACAAATAATATTGATAATATTAATTTGTTGAGTTAATTGTTAGTGCGTAACAGATAACTGCGCAGGCTACAGAGGCATTTAAAGAATCAGGCGAGTTTATTTTATTTTTTGATAGCATTGGGATGGTTACTTTTGAGGTTATATATTCTTGCAATTCCATCGATATCCCATGGGCCTCACTTCCGATTAATATAATCCCTGGCTTAGTTGTTTTTTTATTACTTAAGGGTTCTCCGTTCATAACTGCTCCATATATTGGTACGCTATCGGATAAGTTACTTATAAATGGTTGTAAATCCACATATATTATCTTTACCCTGGATAGTGATCCCATTGAAGCTTGCACAACCTTTGGGTTAAAAGAGTCAACCGTATTTTTGGAGCAATAAATTCTATCTATCCCAAACCAATCAGCCGTTCTTATTATGGTGCCAAGATTTCCTGGATCTTTAATTTCATCAAGCATGAGGCTAAAATTATTAGCATCAGCACTTATATCCTTTGGTCTTTCGGGTATTTCAAAAACCCCTAAAACATCAGATGGACTTTTTAAGGCACTTATTTTCTTCATTTCCTTTAAATCCACACAATGAAATTCAATGTCAACTAACTCTTTACTGAATTTATCCACCCACTCTTTAGTCGCATATAATTTGCTTGTGATTATATTACTTTTAAGGAAGTCTAAAGTGTTAATGGTTCCTTCTGATACAAAAAGGCCATGCTCCTCTCTATATTTTTTCAGCTTTAGCTGATTAATTAATTTAATATTTGATTTACTAAGCATCTGTATGGCAAAAATAAAGCCCTTTCGCAGAGCGAAAGGGCTTCAAAATTAAAGTTTTTTTCGGAATGCTTTATTCTCCAATAACATCAAGGCTGATGTCAACAGAAACATCCTTATATAATTTCACTTTTGCTGTGTATTTACCAACTTCTTTGATATGATCTTCATCAATGTTAATTTTCTTGCGATCAATATCAAGGTCTTTGGCTTCTTTTATGGCATTTGCAACCATAATTGAATTTACAGATCCAAATATTTTACCTGAAGTACCAGCTTTAACCCCAATGGTAAGCTCGGTGTCTTTCAGTAGTTCAGCCAATGATTCTGCTTCCTTTACAATTTTTTCTTCTTTATACGCCTGTTGCTTTTTCATTTCAGCTAGGGCCTTTTTCTTTGAATCAGTTGCAACGGTTGCGTAGCCTTTAGGTATTAGAAAATTTCTTCCGTACCCATCTTTTACAGTGATTAGGTCATTTTTATAACCAACACCTTGTACATCTTGTGTTAAAATTAATTCCATTTTCTAGTCCTCCTTTATTTTAGTAAATCAGCAACGTAAGGCATAAGTGATAGATGTCTAGCTCTTTTTACAGCCTGTGCAACTTTCTTTTGATATTTTGTTGATGTTCCTGTTATACGACGTGGTAGTAACTTACCTTGTTCGTTTACAAATTTCAAGAGGAAATCAGGGTCTTTATAGTCGATATATTTTATGCGACTTTTTTTGAAACGGCAGTATTTTTTCTTTTTGGTATCTACTGCTATAGGTGTCAAATATTTTATGTCTGAATTAGCTTGTGCCATAGTACAATTTTTTTTAATGGTTAAACATTATTTAGCTTCCGCCTCCTGTTTTGATTTCTCTTTTTTGTTTTTACGTTTTTTCTCGTTGTATGCAATAGCATGCTTATCGAGTTTAACGGTCAGGAATCTTAAAACGCGTTCATCACGTTTCATTTGAAGCTCCAATTGTGCTATTAATTGCCCATCGTTCTTGAATTCGATCAGATTGTAAAAACCTGTGGTTTTTTTCTGAATTGGATATATGAGTTTACGAAGTCCCCAATCCTCACGGTGCACAATTTCTGCACCATTACTTTTAAGGAATTCCTCATACTTTTTTACCGCTTCCTTCATCTGTTCATCAGACAAAACGGGAGTTAAAATGAAAACGGTTTCGTATTGGTTCATAATAATTTATATTAGTTAAAAGATTTTAATATCTATTCCCAAAATAGGGAGCGCAAAAATACAAATATATTTTAATGAACCAAGCCCCAAAGGAAAAAATATTTTGCAGATTTTCAGTTAGTTAATATGCTAGCCTTGGTGTTTATTGATTTTAAAATTACTGATTCTCCGAAACAGCTATAAGCCTTAATTGACAATATGAACAAAATAATTAGCTAAGCTGGTTGTCAAGCATGGTCTGGCATATGAACTCAGATGCTTTGCCATCACCAAATATTTCAGGATATTTGATGTTTTTATCCTCTGAAAGCCTATGGTATGATTCTATAATTAATTCTTTATCCGCATTTGCTATTCTAGCAGCTTTTTGATTAACTATTTCAACCCATTCAGTTTCACTTCTAAGGATAACGCATGGCTTTTTGAAATAATATGCTTCCTTCTGCACGCCTCCCGAATCTGTGATTACCATTGAGCAATTTTTCTCAAGAGCTATCATATCTAGAAATGAAACGGGTTTAACGATCTTTAAATGGGGATTTGCAATTAACTTTGAGTAAAGTGCCTTATCCAGGTTCTGTTCGATTATTTTGCTAGTACGAGGGTGTAGTGGTAATATTATATCAGTTTCCTCTACTGATGATATGTGATTTAGGGCTTCAAATATTGAGGATAGCCTCTCAGGATCATCGGTATTATTATTGCGATGTATTGTGCTAAGTATGAACTTGTTTTTTATGAGATTGTTATCTTCAATTACTCTACTTTGCTGTTCAGCTACGCCTGCAAAGTAAAGGCTGTTGTCGTACATTACATCTCCACAATGAAATACTCCAGGTTTATCAGCCGTATATGGTCTGGTATTATGGGTTTCAAACCCTTCGTTAATAAGATTATTATAACCCGTTAGAGTGGGAGAGAACAATAATGTTGAAGTATGGTCACACATTATTCTATTTATCTCTTCGGGCATTAATTTATTGAATGATCTTAACCCAGCTTCTATATGAACAATTGGGATATGTATCTTCGATGCTGCCAAAGCACCAGCAATGGTTGAATTAGTGTCCCCATAAAGGACAAGATAATCTGGTTTAATATCTTGGAGAATACCCTCTATTCCAATTATCATATCAGATGTTTGGCTGGCATGGCCACCACTGCCAACATTTAAGTTATAGTCAGGTTGAGGAATGCCTAATTCATCAATGAATACTTGCGACATATTTGTATCATAATGTTGACCAGTATGAACAATTATTTCTTTGATATTATTTGCAAAATGATTCTTTATGGCTCTACTTAACGCAGCTGCTTTGATGATTTGTGGCCTCGCCCCAATGATGGTTACTATCTTTAACATACTAATAATTGGTGTTGAATTAATTAAGCCATTTAAGGAAATTAAAATTTTGCATAAATCACATCAATGATTCATCTGCGAAACTAAAATAATTATCACTACCAACGATAATATGATCAAGAACATTTATTTCCAATGTCTCGCCAGCTTTGTATATGGTTTTTGTGAGTTTTAAATCACTTTCGCTTGGTTTTAAATTATTTGATGGATGGTTATGCGCCAATATTATTGCTGATGAGTTATTCTCCAGTGCCAATCTAAATATTTTTTTTGGATCAGCAATTGTGCCAGAGATTCCTCCTTCACTAATATTCATAATTTTTATTAAATGATTTGCTCTATTTAAAAGTATAACCCAAAACTCCTCATAATTTTTATCACTCAGGGATGCGTAGACTATATCATAGGCATCGCTGCTAGATTTTATGGTAACTTTTGGTTTGGTTATATCATCAGCACGTCTTCTCCTTCCTATCTCAAGAGAAGCTATAATAGTTATTGCCTTCGCATGGCCTATTCCTTTGAACTTACACAGATCATTAATGGAAAGCATAGATAACTCTGCTAGGTTATTATCAACGGAACTTAGAATTCGTTTGGATAACTCTACTGCAGATTCGTTGGTATTACCCGTACCTATTAGTATTGCTATTAGTTCCGCTTTGCTGAGATATCTCTTTCCTTTGGTAGATAGTTTTTCTCTGGGTCGATCTTCATCTGCCCATTTGCTAATTGGTAGTTTATTGTACATTTTTTGGGTGTATATAAACTACAACATACAAAAAAAGCCTCACTAGGAACTAGCAAGGCTTTTAAATATCTTTTTAAACTGTTGTTTAAGCTAAACCATTGACAAATTTGGTAATCTTAGATTTTATATTACCAGCTTTGTTCTTATGGATTATTCCTTTTTTAGCAAGCCTATCAATTGTTTCGTAGAGCTTTGGTAAGGAATCAACAGCTTCTTTCTTAGAAGTTAATTCTCTGAACTTTCTTACTGCATTACGCATACTCTTTGCATAGTAGCGATTACGTAGTCTTCTAGTTTCAGTTTGTCTTATTCTTTTAATTGCTGATTGATGATTAGCCATATTTCTATTGCGTTTACTATGTTAAATTCGGGCTGCAAAAATAGATAAATATTTTATAAAAAAAATACTATTTCTGTTTTTTTCTTAATTTCTTATTTTTCCAATGAGAGTTGGCTCATCATTTTCATTGATAGCAACTATATCAACATCGTAAAATTTATTTGTGTCCAGATTTTGTTTCTCAATTATTACAGGGATATAATGCTCTCCAAATCCCCGTGCATAACCATTTTCAAGAATGATTTGAACAAGCACTCTTTGTGTTCTTCCAATAAATGATTTTCTGTGGTTTAATCTGGTTTCATCCGACAACACTCTTATTATTTCACCTCTTCTTGTTTTTTCTCTTTCATCCAGATGGTCAGGTAATCTTTCTGCTCTTGTTCCTTTTCTTACTGAATACTTAAAAGTGTGTATATGCCCAAAACCGATTGACATAGCCATTTCAACTGTTTCCTGAAAGTGCTCCTCTGTTTCACCTGGGAAACCAACAATAACATCCGTTGTTAGACTAAAGCCTGGGTACATCTCATCTAACTTTAGTGCCATTTCCTTGAACAGTTTTGCTGTATACATCCTTCTCATTTTAAGAAGAATTTCCTCACTACCACTTTGAAGACATATGTGCATGTGTGGAGCTAATTTTGCATGCTTGAATAACCTAAAGAAGCTTTCGGAATACCCATCCGGCTCAATTGATGATATACGGATTCTAAAATCACCAGGTATTTCAATCATCTTTTCGATTAAACCCTCAAAATTGGTTCCCTCATGGTTATACCTACCTATGTTAACTCCTGTTATAATAACTTCCTTATAACCATATTCAACAACTTTTCGGATATTATTTAATACATCTTCTACTGGGCGACTTGATGCCCTGCCTCTTACCTTAGGGATTATACAGAATGTACAAAAATTATCACACCCATCTTGGATTTTAATAAAGCTTCGAGTATGAAATGTATCCTTTGCGGGCTCATATTTAAATAAATCTCGCTGGAATTGTTCATCATTAACAATTTCACCATTAAAATGGGCTTCGGCTATGGAAACTACTGATGTTTTATGGTCATTATCAACAACATAATCAATGTTTTCATTGTCCTGAAGTTTCTCCTTGTAGTTTGTAGCCATACAGCCAGTAACAATTGTGATACCATCCTTTTTACGTCTAGCTGCCTGGTTTATTACACGTCTCGATTTCTGATCACTCATGCTAGTAACCGTGCATGTATTTATTACATATATATCTGCTTTATCAGAAAAATCAACTATCTGGTAGTTGTTTTTTGAAAATTCAGAAGCAATTGAATCCGTTTCAAATAGGTTTAATCTACAACCTAAAGTTTTAAATGCTATTTTTTTACTCATGTAATAAAATTAATTTTTAAGTAGCACTCCTTCAACCGATAAGGATGCTGCAGAGGTAATTTTAATGTCCACAAAGTCACCAATCAAAGTAATATCTTTTGAGGCAAAACGTGTAACAATCCTTCCTTCTGTTAATGCTGATAAATAACCCTCTTTTCTATCCTTTCCCCTTACCAGAACGCGAAGAGTTTTGCCAATTACATCATTATTATGCATCTGGGAGTATTTTGTAAGCTCCTTGGTCAGTCTATGGAAACGTTCTTTTTTAATATCTTTTGGAACATCATCATCCCATCGTGAACTTGTTGCTCCGGGTCTTGGGCTGTATTGAGCTATATAAGCCATATTATATTTAAACTCCTCCATGATTTTCATGGTATTTTCAAACTCCTTTTCTGTTTCTCCCGTGAAACCAACAATTATATCAGTAAAGAGTGTAGCCTCCGGTATTAGCCTTCTTATTGTACTAACAATCTCACGATACTTTAACATTGAGTGATTTCTATTCATTTTAATTAGCAACTTATCATCTCCAGATTGGACAGGAAGATGTATTTGTTTCGCCAAACATTTATATTTAGCAACCGTCTCAATAACATCATCGCTCATATCTCTTGGATGTGGTGATGTGAAATAAACCCAAAATTCTTTATTTGATTGGTTTCCGTATTCACCTATTTTCTCCAATAGCTGTGTAAAGGTTATTTCGCTACCTTTTTTATCATATCCATAGGAATTTACATTTTGACCAAGAATAGTGATTGATTTTGTTCCTTTTTCAACAAGTGTTCTAACCTCATTCATTATCTCCTCAGATGGTCTTGAAACCTCTCTTCCACGTGTATACGGTACAGCACAAAAGGTACAAAACTTATCACAACCGTTTTGGATTGGAATATATGCCTCAATGTTGGAGCCATATTTGGGTTCAATGTTCCAAAACTCTTTGATGTCTTCGGGTTTCTTTTCTGCCAATGGTAAACTAGATGAAATTTGAGTTTCATTTAATCTAAACCCTCCCAGTTGCATAGGATTATCAGTAAACTCCTGCTCAATTTGCATATTTTCATTACCCATCAGTCCAGCAGGAGTTACAATTCCATAATGGTTTATCATCTCTGGTAATTCTGGAAGTTGACTCATCGTGAAAACCATGTCAAACAATTTTAGGAATTTTTCCTTGTCTGATGGAAGTACACATCCCGAAACAAATGTTATTAAGTTGCGTTTGTTTTTCCATTTATTCCAGATGTTTACCATGTTATAAACCTTGTCAATTCCCTTCTGTCTTACGGAGCATGCAATAACGCCAATTAAATTAGCTGATTCAGGATTGTCCGTATGAAGGTATCCCATGTCTTCAAGAACTTTTTGAACACGTTCACCATCACTGATGTTCATCTGGCATCCTAATTGTACAATATGATATTTCATTGTAGAGATTGAAACAATTTTAAAAATATACTTCTGCGTGAAGCTGACTACCTGGAATGCCTTTGTTTTCCAATAGGTCCATGGCTTCTTTTATCATCTTAAAATTACCACAGAAATAACATATGGTATCATTATCGAAGTCATTCTGCCGAATATAATCAGTTACCCTACCTTCAAAATCACATCCATTTTCACGTGATGTACATCTTATATATCTGTCACTATTATAATCTTCTTTACCATAATCTTCATTGCAAGTACGAATACCGTGTAGAATTTTATAATTTAGATTAGGATTACTCTTTACCATTGAATGGAATGGTGCTATACCAGTTCCGCTTGCAATGAATAAGAATTTTCCACTTTCAATTTTATCCTTGCTAAGACCAAAAAATCCCAATGGCCCTTCTACTTTTAATAAATCTCCAGGATTTAAGTTTTTCAAATGTATTGAAACTGATCCATCAACCACTTCTTTTATGAGAACCTCAAGATATTCATCATTTGTTCCGCTATAAATACTATACTCCCTTTGGTCATTATCATCTGCTTTACCCAAAAGAATATGTTGACCTGCTTCAAACTGCATGTCTTTTTTCTCAATTCTAAGAATATATGTTGATTCTGTGAGATTTATTAATTCTATTAGCTTGTGTAGTCCTGTTGTTTGCATCGTATTAATTATTGTTATTAGATAAATAATTATATGAATACCATAAATCCAATTATTACATTTTCGATTAATTGGGTTTGGGCGGCAAAAATAGATAAAATTTATCAATAAATATTCCCTGCAAACAATTTATATGTAGGGAATTACAGAATTTTATTCATAAGTAGATTAAAATTCTAATTCCAACTGAGGCGGGTCATTATTATCTTTGTCAGAGGGATTATCATTATCATAATTAGTGTCTTGGTTATAATCTTTATTTGGGATACTTGAATCATTTGTATCCGTTGATATGGGATCATTTATTGAGGCACTTTCTGATATATTATCCTCACTGTCTGATGTGTATTCTAATGAATCATACTGGGTAACTTCGGTTTCTTCTGGTGTGTAGGGTAGGGGATCAATAAACTTAATCTTCTTTAAATTAAAGTTAGATAAACGTTTTCCTTTTGCTTTGTAACTCTTTATTCCAATAAAATCTGATATTGGTATAACCTCCAATTCAGTATCTGAATTGCCTTTCTTTTTGATCTCAAATTGTAACATTGGCAGGTAGTCATCTGACCAAGTAATTAATTTTGATCGCTTTTCATCACCAATGAAATTAATTATTTTGTTAATTGGTGTATTTTCAGATAATTGGAACCTTTTGACATAATATTTCTTTTGATCAGCATCATAGTAAACCGCCGTAAGAATCTTGTTATGATCAAATTTGGTAACTTTAATCATATTATCATCAAAGTGGGTTGAAAGATCATATCCCGATAGCTTTATTTCACCTGAATTAAGTATGCTCAGTATTTTTTCATCTCCTTTAAATGCACCTACAAAGTCTCCTCTTTCATCAGTATTAAGACGTCTTACTGTATCATCATACCATATACTTCTGGCGCCAAGTGTGGAAATTCCTTCCTCACGCTGAACAATATTTTTTATGGTGTTTTTACTTAGGATATTTCCCCTGGAGTTTCTACCTTTTATGGCAAGATTACTGAAATCAAAATCAAACGATAGTTTTTTAAGCTTAGGTTTTGCCCTAAGGTTAACCTTTACCACCTCTGCTTCTCCATTTGGATTAGCTGTAAAGTAGATAACTTTTGTGCCACCTGTTCCAATGGTTAGATCATACTCCTTATCTCTTGTAACTCCAACAACAGCAAATCGTTTAACATAATAGTTGCCCTTTTTGCCATTTTGATAAATCATATTGTAGATGGTTCTGTCATCGTTACGCTTAAATACATCTACATGTATTACTCCCTTTCCTACAAATACCTTGGGAGCAACCTTATTCACAATCATTGTACCATCGTTCTTGAAAACAATAATATCATCAATATCAGAGCACTCTGTAACATATTCATTTCTTTTCAATGATGTGCCAACGAAGCCTTCATCCTTATCGATGTATAGTTTTGAGTTTGCAACAGCAACATGAGAAGCATTAATTGTATCAAAGTTTCTAATCTCTGTTCTGCGTTCCTTTCCTTTACTGAACTTTTTCTTAATCTGACGGAAGTAGTTTATGGAATAATCAATCAGGTGGTTAAGATGATTTTTTACTTCAGATATCTCCTCTTCGATGGCTTTAATCTGATCATCAGCTTTAAAGGCGTTGAACTTTGAGATTCTCTTAATTTTTATTTCTGTTAAACGAGTAATATCATCTTCGGTAACTTCTCTTTTAAGAGTTTTCTTAAAAGGTTCCAAGCCTTTGTCTATAGTTTCAATAACACATTCCCAGGTTTCACACTCTTCGATTTTCAAGTATATTCTATTCTCAATAAATATTTTTTCAAGGGAGGAGTTATGCCACTGGTCTTCAAGCTCATGAAGTCTAATCTCCAATTCACGTTTAAGTAAGTGAACAGTATGATCTGTATTCTGTTTTAATATTTCGTTAACCTGAATGAAATGTGGTTTTTGGTCAATAATTATGCATGAATTTGGAGATATACTCATCTCGCAATTCGTGAATGCATATAAAGCATCAATTGTTTGATCAGGACTCACATTAGCTGCGAGATGAATGGCAATTTCAACATTTTCAGCAGTATTGTCGTCAATCTTTTTAATTTTGATTTTGCCCTTTTCACTTGCGGATACAATGGAATCAATAAGTGAGGAAGTGGTTGTTGAAAATGGTATTTCTGTTATGAGCAGCGTTTTCTTGTCAGGTTGTGATATTCGTGCTCGGATACGAACCTTACCACCTCTGATACCTCCGTTATATTTTGAAAAATCTGCCATTCCTCCGGTCAGAAAATCAGGTAGGATATTGAAAGATTTATTTTGAAGGTATGATATTGATGCATCTATCAATTCAACAAAGTTATGAGGTAGTATTTTTGATGCAAGACCAACTGCAATACCTTCAACACCTTGAACCAATAGTAATGGAAACTTTACTGGAAGGGTTATCGGTTCTTTGTTTCTACCATCATATGATCCTTTCCAAGTTGTGGTTTTCGGATTGAACACAACCTCTTTGGCAAACTTTGAAAGTCGTGCTTCAATGTAACGAGGTGCTGCAGCTCTGTCACCGGTTAGCGTATTACCCCAGTTACCTTGCATATCTATTAGCAATTCCTTTTGACCAAGTTGTACAAGGGCATCACCTATTGAAGCATCACCATGGGGGTGAAACTGCATAGTATGGCCAATTATATTTGCAACTTTGTTAAACCTGCCATCATCAAGGCGATTCATTGCATGGAGAATACGTCTTTGAACAGGCTTTAAACCGTCATCCACTTCAGGAACAGCTCTTTCAAGTATCACATAGGAGGCGTAATCCAGAAACCAATTCTGGTACATTCCCCTTAGATGACTTGTCTTAAAACCTTCTTCCTGGTTCAACGGGTCGTCACTTACCTGATCTTTGTTATCCTCAATGTCACTCATTAAATAATTATCTTTTTTTAATTGCAATACGATTTTGTAAGACTTGAACCTTGCATAAGAATTAACATAGTTGTAAAAATATTTTACAACGGAAATCAAGAAATAAAGTTATTACTTCCAAAATCTAAGAACGAAAACTTCCAATAGAAGTGTAAAGAGTGCGAAAATAATAAATAGCTTCCAAAAATCATTCTCTTTTTGCATAGCGTTAATAACTTCTTTGAAATCTGGATTTTGAACATTGATAATTTCAAAATTTGAAAGCCCTGATTCTAAACACAATTGCTTCAAATCATCATTTGAAAGAAAATCAAGTTCAGATTCTTTTCTGTTGAAATTAAATGCCAATAATCCCAGAGAACTTTCCAAATATCTCACATCATAGAAGCCATCTGTTAATTTTAGGTTGTTTAACTCGAGCCTAAGATTGCCATTTGAAATTTTTTGTCTGGGTATAAAGCTAAATTTGTTCTCTAGTGAAAACATTTTTGCTGGTGTTTCCCCCAATTCTTGATTTTCCAGAGGTATATTAACACTTTCACTTTCTCCGAGAGTATGGAACAAAGGCGGCCTAGCCTCCTTTTTTGATGCGATACCATGCATGACAGGAGCAAATAAAAGTTGTGATGTGAAATTTCCATATCCATTCTCCAGTCCACATGAAAGTAAATATATATTACCCTTACCTACTGGCTTTCGAGATAGGAAATCATCACCAGATAAAAGTGATATCAGCGTTTCTACGCCGGAGGCTGTGGGGAATAAATATTTGTAATGCTTATTAACGGTGGGCAGTTCTGCGTTCTTGGGGATACCAATTATTGACTCAGAAAAGATGGGATTTGATAGTTTTAATGTCTTAACCCTTGTTTTAGTGGTGTCTAGTTTAATAACACTACCCGTATTGGACATTCTTAGAAAACGGTTAATATTTTTTAAATATCTTTCGTCGGGAGGTATGTACAATAAATTAGTTCCATTTTCAGCAGCTAATAATAGTTGGTTAGCCGTTCCGGAAGGTATTAATTCCAACTCATTGAGAACAATTAGATCATAGTTCTTTAAATTGTTCAATTCTATTGAGCCCGATTTCATTTGGTCAATTTTAAATATGGCATCCGATCCATAGAAATTATTAAGCTTGGTATTTTGAAGATTTTCCGAAATTATTAGAATATTGATTCTATCGACTACATTGAATGTGAAATAAAATTTGTCATCAAAGGTTATTGGAAAATCCTCAATTTGAATAATACCTTTATGCCATCCAGAATTAGAAACGGAGAATGAGAGGTTAATTTTTATTGTATTACCTTTTTTAATATCAATGCCAGCAACTGCTTTTTGTTCTTCATCTATCATCAACTTTAGAGGAACCTTTTCATAATCTGTTTCAGAATGATTCTTTATCCAGACACTTAAGTTTAGATTTTCTCCAACCATGATTGCAGGATTTTCAATGGCGCAACTATCTATGTAAATGTTTTTTTTGGTAAGATGCTCAAGAGGAATAAAAATATGATTGCTGCTATCAATTTCAAATTGGTCAATATCTGTTGTGTATGTTTGAAAATCACTAATGATGAATGTATTTCCCAAAGAAAGGTTACTTTTTTCTGAGATTCTATCCCTAATCCTTGCCATTAAGGATAGTCTTTTAGATTCGGGAGATATCTCTAATTTTTCAATTTCAGTTACTGCACTTTCTTTATCAAGGATGCGCAATTGACCTGGGTCCGTATTGTTTGAAACAATTATGAAACTAGAGTTATCTGTATTTTGATTGGCAATGTTTATGGCTGTGGCTTTTGCGGTTTCAAATATTCTACCTAGCTGGCCTTCAGCCATCATACTATTTGAATTATCAACGTATATCGTTGTTATTGATGAGTTGGATATTTTACTTTTATTGATATCTTTAATTGGTCCTGCCAGTGAAATAACAATAAATAAAATGGTTAGTAACCTAAGTAGAAGAACGACCAAATGTTTTAATTTTTTCTTCTTTTTAGTTTGGTTTGTGATTGTTTTTAATCTGCTTATGTCACTGAAATAAAACTTCTTATGCCTCCTGAAATTAAACAGGTGAATAATAATGGGTATTAGTAATGCAAATAACCCATATAAATATTCAGGACGCAGAAAGGTCATACTATGATATTACTTATGAATATATAATGTCATTTTACCCGATTATTAAATTCGATATTAAAATCAACTTTTGCACACTAAGATTTATAAAATACATAACCTAGCAATCAGATAAAATGACGGTAATAATTTATTCTTCGATTACAACAATTTTCTCTATGGTGTCACCCTGACTTATCTCATCAATAACTTCAAGTCCTTCATAAACTTTACCGAAGCAAGTATGGTGTCTATCTAGATGAGCTGTATTATTTCTAGAGTGGCAGATAAAGAATTGAGATCCGCCAGTATTTCTTCCAGCGTGTGCCATTGATAGCACCCCTTTGTCATGATGCTGATTATCTCCATCAAGTTCGCAATCTATCGCATACCCAGGACCACCAGCACCTGTGCCATCAGGGCAACCTCCTTGAACTACAAAATCAGGAATTACTCTATGAAAAGTAAGCCCGTCATAATAACCTTTTTTTGAAAGGGTTATAAAATTTTCAACGGTCTTTGGAGCATCATTATCGAAAAATTCAACTTTCATTACACCTTTATCAGTGTGTATTTCTGCACGTGTCATAATTTATATTCTTTGATTATTTGAGGTGGCAAAAATACAACCTTTATTACTAATTTCTTTAACCAAAATAAAATACATATACCCAATATGTATAATGAGATTAATGATAAACATTTTATGCAATTGCAAAAACAATTTAGTTTATCAATAGATGATATTTCTAGTGGTTTGATAATTTCTTATAAAATAACTAATATATCAGATAGAATTGGATTATTATATGCTGCAAATTCATATTTTATAATTGATAAGTTCCAAATATAAAATAATTAAATACTTAGTTATCAAGTGTCTATAAAGTAAAATACTTTTTTTTAACCCAGTAGTTATATGAAAAACAAAAAATATTACTTTTGCCCACGGAGATGTGGCAGAGTGGTCGAATGCGGCGGTCTTGAAAACCGTTGATCTTCACGGATCCGGGGGTTCGAATCCCTCCATCTCCGCCAAATAAACCTCACAGTCTTTTAGGCTGTGGGGTTTATTTTTTTACTGTGTATCATCCTCATATCCAATTTTGCAAATACACCTCAGTATAATTACCTAATTTGCATAAAATTACTATATTAGCAAAAGTTTTTTAACCAAAAACCCCCCATTAGATGAAAAAGTTAATGATCCTGCTAGGGTTAATGATAAGTCTATACGCCATTGGAGACGAATCTTTCAAAATCATTTTGGATAGATCAAATTTTTCCGAGTCAACGAACATATCATTTCTCCCCAATGAATTTACCCACGAGATGTTATTGAAGTTGCCAGTTATTGATAAGCATCGCTCAACACGGATTGGATATTATTTCATAACCAATATTCAAGAAAAGATTTATGCACTGCATAGCGGTTCTTTTAATGTAATGTTATGGAATGGATCTGACTGGATAAATTTATACAAGGCTTCTTATCATGGATATAATTTTGAAGCATTCTTCTTTGTTTATGAGGACAACTTATACTCCTTGGGAACCTATGGTTATT
>Ga0209662_1000037_pt1 | contig 102306 bp, 105 predicted proteins | sample SaaInlV_150m_DNA_4_FD_184662 | JGI IMG/M metagenome (GOLD analysis project Ga0209662, IMG submission 184662) | Marine microbial communities from expanding oxygen minimum zones in the Saanich Inlet - SI072_LV_150m_DNA (SPAdes) (version 2) | ecosystem: Environmental > Aquatic > Marine >...
CAGCCTTCTCAGCGGCAGCCTTCTCAGCGGCAGCCTTCTCAGCGGCAGCCTTCTCAGCGGCAGCCTTCTCAGCGGCAGCCTTCTCAGCGGCAGCCTTCTCAGCGGCAGCCTTCTCAGCAGCAGCCTTCTCAGCGGCAGCCTTCTCAGCGGCAGCCTTCTCAGCGGCAGCCTTCTCAGCAGCAGCCTTCTCAGCAGCAGCCTTCTCCGCGGCAGCCTTCTCAGCGGCAGCCTTCTCAGCGGCAGCCTTCTCAGCAGCAGCCTTCTCCGCGGCAGCCTTCTCAGCAGCAGCCTTCTCCGCGGCAATACGTTTAGCTTGTTCGTTAGTATTACGAGGTCTTCCACGACCTGACATTAAAAAATTTACCATTATGTATTAAATATACATAATGGATAGAAATTTCTAAATATGAATAAACATTTTGTAGTTTTGTAATTGTTATTACTTTTTATTAGTCTCAGTATCTAATGTACCAATAGCACAAATATATGGGTCGTTTAATTCAAAACGAATACCTACTATTTTTGTTGTAATTACACTGTTTTCTTCAATAGTTCCAAACTGTTTGTTTGTAAAATGATGGTCTCGTGCAATGAATATGGTAACCGGCATATTCCCTTCATTATCAATAACCTCTCCGTGTATTCCGGCTTTTGTAAGAGTTTTAACCTTACAGTCCATAACCATATCTTCTACAGGATGACATACCATACATTCAAATACAGTTTGAAACTCAACCTTTTCGTTATTGACAATACCAGCTGAGTATGTATTTACACGAACCGAATTAGGTTTAATATATCCATCTTGAGTGCATTTACCTTCAATACTGTATGATATACTTCGTTCTAAATTCTGTTTTATATTTTGACCTACTTGGTCCATTGTTAAAAACACTTTTCTGGTGAGCAATTCATTAGAGTATACTCCTTGCGTATTTGATTGTTTATCCATAGCTACTAATATATAAATAGATTATCTTTTATGTAGGTTTGGTTCAATATGGAAATTTCAATTTTCTATATTGAAAGATTACGAACGAGAAACACCTATAAATGTATCTACATTCTTGTTACGTAAAACCGTGTCAAAAAACCATCGTTTTCCACTACTTTCTTCATCAAGTTTTCTGAATACAAGTTCAAAAATAACACATGTTCCTTGTTTTAAAACATTATCATAATCCATCTTTAATACGATAGGTAATTCGTTCATTTTTTTGATAACGTCATTTTTTCCTGCAGTATTACAATTAAACCCAGTTATATTTCGTTGTTTATCTGTTAATGTACGTGTTTTGAAAATGATATTTCGTTTGCTATCCTTTGCGATAAACCCAAATATATGTTTATTTACATTTGATGGTGCGACTATAAATTTTTTGAGTACATGTTTATAATTGTTGATTTCTTCACTTTCTACCTTGTTCCATATGGGAGTATTATTGGTATTCAATGTATATATCTGAAAAGGTTGTTTATTATTTAATGAATCAATAAGAACAATAATGTTATCGTCAGTAATAAAGTTGTTATAATATTTTTTGATAATTTTGTCGTCATTAGATAAGTCAACTCCTTTTTTAAATATATGATTAATAACGGTAACTTTATCTTGTATTGGTAATAAATCTAAAAAGTGATGTATAATATATTTATCAAGTTGCTCTTTACTGAACTTATTCTCAATAAGTAGTGAATGAACCTTACTATAATGCTTATACCAGTCATTATCTCCCGATTTAATATTTTCGGTAGTTTTGGTTTTAGTAATATTTTGAGTAAGTGTTTGAATAATAGTAGCGTAGTCAGTTCGTGTAGTTTCAATAAGTTGTGTTTGTGTTGGAGAAGCCATTTTGACAGGTAATTCTAACTCAAGATTAGTAGGTTTAAATGCGATAGGTATAGACCGTTCAATCAAAGAAGCATATTCGTCTGTAATTTCCATAGGTTGAAATACATAATATTTATCTTTGTTAATTAAATATCCATTTCTGCCATATTTATCTACAATAATTTCATTCTTGTTATTAACGAAACGTGTAAGTGCGAAATCAATTTGTTCTTTCGGGTATTTTTTAATTATATTAATGGAGTCAGTCAAATCCTTTCTCGTATAAAAGAATTGTTCTTTAAATAAGTTTCTAATTCGCTTAACAATAGCTGAAAATCCGATACGTGCGAACTCTTCGCTATATGTATGATTAACTATATCTTGATTATTAACCTCAGTATTAGCATAGCATTGATAATTACAATTATCCATATAGTCACATACGGGAGTAAATGGTTTATCGCCAATTGTAAACTGAATTTTGTTCTTAGAATTACTGGATAATTGAATCTGTATATCTTTATTTTGAACCATTTGTGTTAATTTATCAATGGTAAAATTAGTTTGTTCGATATTTAATTGACAATCAACGGAAATCTCTTTCATAACCCGTGTTACATTGCCTATTAATTCTGCTTTTTTTTCAGCAAAACGATACACATATAAGTCGGCGGGTTCTTCTTGTTGTTCTGATATAGGGTTTGTAATATGTAGATAAATTTCAACATTACGTTCTTCAAACGGTAAATTACAATGACTAAGGTTACGTACTCCACGTCCAATAATTTGTTCGGTACGATTGTTATTGTACCATGGCTCCATAATATGTACTTGGCGAACATTTTTAAAATCAAGACCTTCTGCTGCTGCTTTTGTAATAAGAATAACTTTTACATTTTCACCATTTTTATTATCAGTATTTGTAATATGTTTAATATCACTTAGATTGTCTGGCGAGAATAGTTTATCTCCAGTAATCATAACATATTTCGCTTGTTTAAATTTCCCTTTAACTTGCGATTTAGGTTTCATGGATATAGAATCAATCGGTTCGGTTGGTGATTCTGAAAATAAAGGTTTGGTGTACGTAGCACTGCCATATCTGGTAAATCCTAACTCTTCCAACGCAAGAGCAACTGGCACAACTCCACCATCGATATATTGAGAATATACAATGATAACACCTTTTGATTTCAGAATAGTATTACATATTGACGAAATTTTACCACTGTACTTAGGAAGAACATCGGGGCTAAAAATACGCCCATAATTGTCAATGGTTTCGGGTTTATATTGGAAATTGTAACGTATTTGGTCGGTAGTTTTATAAGTCATTATATTCATAAGACCATTTTTACCTACTATTCGTTTCACAACATCTTCTGAATTCATAGTAGTGGGTTCTCCATTGATTATTTTATCAAACTCTTTATTGGGGTAAACAATATCCAATGACTGAAGAGGTCTTTCTAAGTAAGTATATCCAAACGATTCCATGTTATCAAATGTCGGTATTTGTTGTACCGATTCATCTCCATCTTGTGCCTTTATTGTAGACATATTCCTCATGTTCTCAATAATATAATTATATCCTTTTAATTGGTACTCACCTATAGGGTTTGTATATACGGGGGTATGTTTTAATGGGGCAGTAATCTCTCGATTATTCATTTGTTTGGTCGGGTAATTTTCTACATCCAGACTATGAGTATTATCAAATGTCTCAGGATAAATGCGATATGGAAATGAATACGGGTTTTCACCACGGACAAATGAAACATAACCAGTTAATTTACGCATTAATAATTCCTTACCACTCTCAGATACGTTACCATTATCATCTGTAGTTGATTCAATAAAACTACCGTTTTTATCAAAAATATCACTTTCAGAAATAGTACTACGATTATCATTTACATTCATAATATTAGTAAGCCATATGACTTCTTTGTAGCTGTTATACATAGGAGTAGCAGATAACAGAAGAAGACGAAGATTATTAGCATACTTACATATATTCAATAATAATGAGGATGTTTTTTTCTTATCTTTATTGTCATCTCCTTGACGAATATTATGGACTTCATCAATGATAATAAGACGATTATCAAAGTATTTTTGTATTCTTTTTAATTTATAGTCCTTTCTTTGTGCGGTTGTATAATTAACATTATCAGGAGGCACTGTTTTATTTTGTATGTAATGTGATAATTCAGTATATCCTACAAAAGAATAGTATTTGTTAATTAAAGAATTAATGAGTGATGTAATTTTCTCTTTAGAAATGCCCTTTAAATTAGTAGGATTAATTTCAGACAATAATGAATTTCCTACACATGTGTTTAAATTCCATTGTTCTCCATCTAATTTTAATTTTCGTTCATCAAACAATTGAAGACGGAAGTTATTTTGAACGTTAGGTGAGGCAACGATTAGTATTTTTTGTTTTACACCCACTTGTTTCATAAAATGTCTCATCTCTTCAGAAATACCTATCGCACTGCATGTTTTGCCTGTTCCTAAGCCATGATACAACAAAAGAGAATTGTATGGTGTTTGTAGTGAAAGGAAATTCTTAACAAACATTTGATGTGGTAACAATTCAAAATCTGCTTTACATAGTATTTCTGCTTGTTTTTTGATGTCTTTAATTTCACCATCGAACCGAGTATCATTAAATTCTTTACGCAATGCGATTTTTGTACTAAAATTAGGGTCATTTAATTGCGGATAAAGGAAATCGTATGTGTCATCATCATTATTATTATCATATTCAAGTTTTTCTTTCTTAGATAAATATTGATTATATTCTTTAGAATCCATATCACTTGGTTCTATTCCAAATTGATTTTGTATATCCTGTATATCTGGTGTCAGTTCTATATCTTCAACTTCGGGTTCAAGTGATGGTTCAACATCTGGTTCGGGTGATGGTTCAACATCTGGTTCGGGTGATGGTTCAACATCTGGTTCGGGTGATGGTTCAACTTTGGGTTCGGGTGATGGTTCAACCTCTGGTTCGGGTGATGGTTCAACTTCCGGGTCTTGATTCGGTCTATTCTCTAAGCATATAATCAATCGTATTAATTCGTCGGTCATTCGAGCACCTAATATTTGGTTTTTATGAATACCTCGTTCTTCTCCAATAAGGTCAGATACCATATTTCTCAAATCTTTTGTGCTAAGTTTACGTGATTTAACTTGTTCTGTCAAAAAAATCATTCTCTGTTGCTGTTGTGTAGTTTGTGGTTCATATTTTTTAGAACAACCAGTGTTATTATTTGTGTCTTCTGTATTATTTATAATACGTGGCAAACATTTATTTTGAGATATATTCCAACGTTCTCCCTTAGGACATCTTTTACGTGTGTTATTTTTTGGTACAGATTTATTTTTAACAGTGTTATTCATAATTTGATGATACTCTCTATATATTAAAATATATAGAGATAAAAAGGTGTGTATTTTAACAATAGCATGATATACTATAATTTGACAGCGTATTGTTTATTTTAGTAAGCATATACTGTTTTTCTAAATTATAGATACGAATAGATGACATGCAGTTTTCGTATGTTTTCCATTCCATTTTACTAACTTCTGTTTTTTCGTAATTATCCATATTAATATTCGTTTTACTATCAATGTACGTGATAAAATATCTATGTTTGTAAGATTTATAATTTGAACCAGTAAAAATCTCTTCATATGGGAAAAGATTATCAATTAGCTTTATGGACCTTGTATTAATCCCGGTTTCTTCATTAAATTCTCTTAAAGCACAATCTAAATCGGATTCATTATAATTACGTCGCCCTTTAGGGAATCCCCATTCAGGTTCATTCCAGACTGTATATTGATTACTTTCCTCAATCATTTCAGTTAACGAAAGTTTATTCGTTTTGTATTGAACTCCTTGTTTTAAATGATTAAATTTATTTCTGGATGAAATTTCTTCTGCTTTGTATTGATTGATTACATTCACATTACCCCATATATCATGCCATAATTGGTCGAACGTCAATGTATTTAATTTAATTTTTTCAGCATTCGTCATTTGTTTCAACATATTCATAATATAGTCCTTATTTGTTAATGTATATTTCCCGCGCATAAAATCAATGAATCCTAATGTGTCTTTACGGCATATCATTAAATATTCTATTTTATTGTCATAAATACGAAACGCAATAGACCCTAAACTGGTTATCGGTAATTTACATTGGTTATAGCTATGTCCGTGTTTTCCACAATTATTACAATAGTTATCCGCCATATATCTATTGTTTTACATAAAGTAATCTTTACACCCTTTTTACAAAATAGTTGTATTTGTAAAAAATAAATATTACTAACGTGTATACAAAATGATATTTCATTCCGAAGTATGGGGACCTCATTATTGGTTTTTTTTACATACAATAGCCGAGTCTTATCCCAAAACCCCGAATGATGTAACAAAGAAGAAATACTACGATTTTATTCAGAACATGCCTCTATTTATACCCATTGAGGAAATGGGAAACAAGTTTAGTGAAATGTTAGATAAGTATCCTGTATCCCCATATTTAGATAATCGTGATTCGTTTGTGAGATGGGTCCATTTTATTCACAATAAATTCAATGTATTATTAGGAAAAGAGGAAATATCATTACCGAGGGCTCTTGAAAAGTATCGTAATGAATACTTACCTAAACCAGTGTATATAAGCAGTAAATTAAATTTGAATAAACATTATATACATTTAGCACTAATATTGATATGTGCGTTTTTGATTTATGTATACTATGAATAAATCGATTGAAAATGTGTATAGATAATATAAGAAGAAGTAAGGAGAACATGAGATTTGAATTAGTAATATTATTAGTAGCCGGGTTTTGTATGGCAAACATTTACACCGATGGTAAGTATATGGCTCTAATGTTATCATGGAAAAAATATTATCAGATGGCGGGAATCGCGTTTGGTGCGTTAATGTTTTACATCTTAATAAAGAAAAATCCATTACGTGCTCGTGAGATAGTATCTACTTCTGGCGATTATATTAAATATTTACCCATTGATAAGAACGCATCGAATATCATTTCCCCTATATTGGATTTCACTTCAAAACAAGGGTTTGTTTCGGGAAATGACAATCATCCAATGATGGCTCTATCGAATCCGTCCCAAATATCGGAAGATAGGATTATGAATTCGGGTAAAAAATCAACAAAGCGTTCTGTTAGTGAAACGAAAAAGAAGTTCGTAGCATCACGACAAAACTGGAAATGTGGAGACTGTCAAAATCAATTAACCGCTTGGTTTGAAGTAGATCATGTGGTTAGATTAGAATATGGTGGAAGTAATCATGTAGATAATTTAGTTGCTTTATGTCGTGAATGTCACGGGAAAAAAACAACAATGGAAAACTTGTAATATGAATCTTACTGATATTTATTGTATGTATAATGTATAATAAATATGGACTTATCGGACGGAACCAACATAATGCCAATATTGAAATATATACTCACTTTTGGATTTCTGATTTATTTTGTAGTAACATTAATGCAATCATCTGAAGACCATCTATCATTAACAACTGGATATAGTAATTATTTATTTCCATTAGTAGTAGGTTTAATATTTTTAATACCAACTGTGTTTTTAGGAAAAGAATCATTAAATAATAGCTATTATATGGGTGTGATTATAGGAACTATTGTATCCTTATTTGGAACAGTATTTTATTTTTATTCAAATATTAATGATTCAGCTTTCTCAGTTGCGAACTATATAATATCCGGTATACTATCATTTGGTATCTTAATTGGATTAGCAATCGTGTTTTATTTTTATAGTAATCAATTAAAAACACAAGAGGGATGGGGTGGATTTTTCGTCCATCTATTTTTCTATGTTCCTTGTCTTATTTTGGATTTTTATAATTACATACGTCGAGAACTGCAACTAACAACCAATGTGGTATATTATTTATTCATAACTGAAATAGTTTTGATATTCCTCTATAATTATATTCCCACAATTATATCAAAAATTAGTTTGAAACAAGGCGTCCCTTTATTAGAAGGTTCTGCGTTTCTGGATATAGAAAAGCCACTTATTTCCAGTTATGATTTAAAATTAACAGCAGAAAAAGATGATGTAAACTCCCCCGTGGTATACCGAAGAAATTATAGCTTATCAATGTGGGTAATGATAAACGCACATTCTGAAAATAAATTTTCTTATGCGAATGAAACCCCTATCTTTAATTATGGTAATGGAGTACCTAAGATAACCTATGTGAAAAAGGAACCTCATAATAATAAAGATACATTAAAGGTGTATTTTTCAAACAATGAAAACAGTGATGAAAACAGTTACATTGTCGAAGTAGATACTCAAAAATGGAATCAGTTTATATTCAATTATACGGCAAATTCAGTAGACTTCTTTTTAAATGGTTCGTTAGAAAAGACATTTAGATTCGCACATGATAATTCACCAGTATATACTGCGAATGATATTGTAGTAATTGGTGCGAATGATGGTATAGATGGAGCAATTAGTAATATTCGTTATTATGTAGGCAACTTAACACGTTCACAAGTCGCAAATTCATATAATTTATTAATGAAAAAAAACCCTCCTGTAAATAATTTATAAATGTACTGTATATAATGGATACAATTACCATAATTTTGATAGTAACTATTTTAGTATTATTATACGTGTTATATGCTTATTATACAGACAGTTCTTCTGAATTAGTACCAACTGCCAGTTTATTAACCCCAGTACCAGCTATTTCAAATATAAGTGGTCCCAAAAATACTCGTTACGCACATTCAGTATGGATATATGTAAATACGTGGGATAACAATACAGAAAAAACCTTTTTCTCTCGTGCCAATAATTTGAGGTTATATTTAGATAAAACTTCTCCTGTATTAAAACTTGACGTTAAAATGAATGATACCAATGGTACTGACGAAACAATGATTATCACTAACAATTTTCCTCTTCAGAAATGGGTAAATATTACAATTAGTATGGATAACCAATTTGCGGATGCTTATATTGATGGTAAATTAGTCCGTTCTCAGCGTTTTTTTAAGAAAACTGACAATAATGGTGGTGCTATGCCTATTGTACCACCTGGTAAAGAAATTCCTGTATATTTAGGCAATCAAGGTGGAAACTTTGATGCGTATGCTACTCAGTTTAGAAGATGGACGACCCCAGTCGACCCAGAAACTGCGTGGGATGTATACATGAAAGGTAACGGTTCAAGTAAAATGGCATCGGCATTGAACGATATAGGTATTGATTTATCTATCTTACAGAACAACGAAGAAATTAGAAAGTTCTCTTTGATGTAAGTAAAATGTTTTATATATCTATTATATAATATATAAACCGTAATGAATTTTCAACAAAACGCTAATCCAAATACAGGACCATTAAATACATTTAATCAAAGTATCCAAAGTGGTATTCAGGCTGTAGGAGAAGGATACGACCAGGCTAAGGGAACCTTAACAAGTAAATTCGACGAATTCTCAACAGAAGCCGCGGTTGGGGTTGGTGCTACTACCGGATTCTTATATTCAAATACGATCATCGCAAAATTCGCATTTATTATTTTGGTATTGATTGTGTTTTTATTTTTAATGAATCTGGGTATAAGTCTGATAAGTTATTTTACAAGACCGAGTCATTCACCTTATATAATTGATGGTATGATTGATGGTACAAATGATATGATTGTGTCTCAAGATCCTAAGAATACTGAAAGTAAGCCAATCTACAAGTCTAATAATGAATCGGAAGGCTTAGAGTTTACCTGGTCTTCTTGGATATATATTGATGATTTAAATAAAAATGACAGTAAATATCAACATATATTCAGTAAGGGAGATGGTGGATTTGACCCTGTTACAAATATTGCGAGTGTAAATAACGCACCCGGTATGTATATTTCACCAATGACAAATAAGCTTCATATTATTATGGATTCTGTAAAAGCTCATGATAGTTCTACCAGTAACCCTAATATTATTGACATAGACAATGTGCCATTAAAAAAATGGGTTCATATTGCTATCCGTGCGATGAATACAAAAATAGATGTATATGTGAATGGAATAATCGCAAGTCGCCTTGAAATGCTGGATACACCAAAACAAAATTATGGTGATATTTATATCTCACAAAATGGTGGGTTTATGGGGAAATTATCAGCATTAAGATATTATAATCGTGCATTAAACATTTTTGAGATTAATCATATTGTATCAAGTGGTCCAAATTTATCAGTGGTGAATAACATGGGAGCACAAAAAGGATTTAAATATTTGTCTAATTACTGGTATTCATCAAAATATTAAGAATATTCAACTAACAATCTCGTAGTATAGTATAAGTGATACTATACTATGGCAGAAACAACCGACTCTTTATGTAGTACTATTCAACAAAGAAGAAAACAGTTTTTATTTGCGGTCCCTCCACCAAGAAGTACAATTTTAGGTGAAGATAATAATCCTTATTTGAGCGGACAACATACATCATTTGATTTAAATATGAGAAGAAAAGCAGAAATATTGAAATATGCTGGTAATAAACAATCTACAAAACAAAACTCTTTTACAAAAAAGGAGTTGTATAAAAATGCGATGATGGGTTCTACACGCGCAAGTAGCCGCGTATTAGATTGCCCTGACGCTGGTATAATATATACTCGTAGTAGTGCGGCTGGTGTTCCGGGTCCATCGATTAATTTATATATGGATAAAGACGTTCCGTTATATAATTATGAAACTGGTACAGAACCAAAAGGTATATCACAGCAAGATATAACAGATAAATGGACGTTTACTACACCAGATGAGAACACATATTTTAATGATGATGAAGAGAACCAAGTAACATCATTGAATATAACTGAAATTATTGATTTGCCTGCATATACTTATCGGATGAGTATTCCGATGGGTTTAAATATAACAGGTAGAAAGCTAATTGATGGAGATATATCCTATAATAATCTAACTATATCATTGGATGAGCTAAGCCCATTTGAGTTTGTGGTAAAATATAATAATGAATACGTACAGAATGTCAATAGTAGTATTGATTATACATATGATGATAGTAATATAAGTTCAATGACGTTTGATATTTCTAATAATGTAAATGATTTCAATGCGACCTTATATGCGGGCGTATTAAATATAACAAATATAAATTTATACACTGAATCAGGATATACATATGATTTTCATATAACACCGAAATTAAAATTTGTTATTGGAAATGCTGATATAACCAGTAATTTTAACGTACAATACGATATAAGTTATGGTGTATTTATGAATATATCTGAAACTAATACGAGTGATGCGTCTGGATGTACGATAACAACCGAACCCAGTACACAATCATATGTTCCATTTACATTATTGAATATGTAATGTCTAATACAAAAATATTGTTAGACATTAGATAAATTACCAAGTGCTACGGTCAGGGTTACTCTTAATACTTTTTAATGGATGTGGCTGAGCTCTTTGTTTTGGTTGCGTATTAGGGGTTAATGTAGGATTCAAGCACATTTTTGCGTTAGGAAATACTTGTCCGGACATACATTTTGAAGCGTCATTTATTTCAACACACCCACGTTTTCCATTATGTTCGCCAACTAAACACCAGCTTGATTTTAACGATGAGCCGTTAGTCTGAATAGGGCTTTCTGCTTTATCAGATTCCGGTTCTGATATAACCATATCAAGATCTTTTTTAGTTTGTAGGTTTACAGCACCTTTACTTGCGTCTTTTAGTAGATTTCCTACCGATTGAACGGTGCCCTCGGCAATATCAACACCTGCACGAGCAACATCAGATGTAACATCAGCAGTTGTATTTATTAAAGTACCAGCAGTATATCCAAAAATAGCTAATATTTGATAAATAAGGGGTTTGAAGATGTTAATGACTACTTGAACGGTATTACCAACTATTATAAATAGATTTATCCCTAAAAGAGATAATATTAATAAGGTAGCTAAAATAAATATCATGTAGTTTTTACTATTACCCTCAGATGAAATAAATTTAGTAGAATCAGATAGTGAATCCATTTTATAATATAATATACAAAAATATTTTATTTAGTAGGTTCGTTTGCTTTCTTCTTATATAATGTTTTTTTAATGTAAATGGGATTATTTAATATGCTTGAAACGTTTTTCTTTGTGAGTTTGGCTATAACCTTTGTGCTAATATTGTATTTGGTATATCACTTCCGACAAAAGTTCACTGCTTTAGAAACTAAATGCGATACGATGTTTGAAATTATTAATAATATAGTGACAGAAATGAATAACCGTAATACTTTAGTACACCATGGTGGTATGCCTGAAAATATAATATATACCCCAGCAATAGAAGAACCGACACAACATTATTATGATGCTTCTGAATTACCCAAATTAGTGGTGTCTGAAAGTGAGGATGAAAGTGAGGATGAAAGCGAGGATGAAAGCGAGGATGAAAGCGAAGATGAAAGTGAAGATGAAAGTGAAGATGAAAGTGAGGGTGTTATTTTACCAGAAGAATTAAATCATACTACACCAATAAAGGTAATAAATGTTGGTATAGGAGAGATTGACGAAAATATTAATCCCGAAGAAGAACTAAGTGTAGCAACCGACGAACATGACCCTGATATTCATAACGGGTTAGACCCTGATACTACAGATAATTTGATTGTAGATAAATTAGACGACACTTTAGAGAATAGAGATGAAATTCAAGATGTGCCTATGGATGTTTATAAAAAGATGAATATAACAGCACTAAAAGCAGTCGTAAATGAAAAAGGTTATACAAATGATGTTGGTAAAATGAAGAAAAATGAGTTATTGAAACTTCTTGAAACATTAGCATAAATAGAAAAATGATATTATAATTTCTAACGGTTTAGTATATTATAATGTTTTCACGTTCAACAAGTATGTACCAAAGCGTAGATTGTGCATATCCTATTATTAAAGAAACTATACCTGAATCATCAAGAGGATATCATACAAATAACAAATATTCTGAATTTCCGCCATTAATGAGCGATGGACGGTCAGTTACTGCTACATGGCAATCAGAGTCATCTATAAATGCTGATTTAGTAGAAAATTCCGGCATTAAATCAAATTGGGAATATCGCAAGTATTTAACCGAGAATGCAAAAAAAATCATGGAGTACAATTTCCGCGAATCATCCAATGATACTGGATATTACAAACGACCTGTTGATATTCCAAGTATTCAATCAAACGAAGTTAAGGGATTCCATAACCAACCTTATTTATATTCATCTGGTACAGACCAGACAAAACCATTTGGATACGCATCCAGTGATTTAAAAGAGTTATATTTAACAAGAGAACAATTAGCTGCACGAAAGATGTCTCCTGTTGTAGTTCAACCACCAACTAAACAAAACTAATTTCTACATGGTCTTACACGTTCAGATGGAGTGAATACAGCCCGTACCATTAAGAATATTATTATACCAAAGAATGTTACGAAGAATGCTACCATTTTTACGCAATTAATATATTGTGGTATACATAGTAATACAAAAATCAATTTTTAGAATATGTTTATGGATTCAAATAATATAAATCTCACGATGTATATTATTGTAAGAGGACTATGAAATTAATAAGTTTTGACGTAGGAATAAAGAATATGGCTTATTGTATTTTAGAACACACTGGAAATGAAGTATTGATAGACAAATGGGGTGTTTTGAATTTTACAGATAATGATAACGTTACATATAATTGCGATTGTAAGAACAAACCAAAAAATAAAAAGACACCTCCAACAGATTGTAGTAAAAAGGCGAAATATCATAAGAATAATAAATATTATTGTGAAAAACATGCAAAAGAATGTTCTCAATATATGATTCCTACAAAGGAAATGAAGACGCCATTCTTAAAAAAATTAAAATTAAACGACCTTATTCAACAAGGTAATAAAAACCTTGTATTTTTAAACATTGAGAACATTGATAAACTAAAGAAAGCTGAAATATTGGATATAATAGTGGAATATTATCAAAAGAATTGTTTTGAGCCGGTTACAAGTAAGAAGGTTAAAACTGCGTCAGAAACAGATTTAATTAGCATTGGTAAACGAATGAAAAACCAATTAAATGAAATTGATGACATCAAAAACATACAATATGCGGTAATTGAAAACCAAATATCCCCTATAGCAACCAGAATGAAGACAGTCCAAGGGATGTTAGCACAATATTTTATAATGTTGAATGACAAAATGGATATAGAATTTGTATCATCATCACATAAACTAAAACAATTTTCCGAAATAAAAATAGATGATAGAGAACATTGTAAAAATTTGGTCGAAAATACGCAAAATACGGGTCAAATCAATGCCAATTATAAAAAACATAAAAAAGACGGGGTGTATTATTGTTCTCTTATGATAGATGCAAATGATAATTTACATAAATGGAAAGATTCTTTAAATACAAAGAAAAAAGACGACTTGGCTGATTCATTCCTACAAGGTATTTGGTATTTAAAACACAAAAAATTAATATTGTATGCGGATGATTTAAAAATAAAAATTGTATAAATATCATAATAGTATGGAAGTTGTAGATTTAGGTGCTCTCAGTGAAATTGACGATTTACCAAGTATGGAACCTTCAAGAACCGGGTCAAATTTCGGTTCTGGGATTGAACTATTAATGAATGAAAAAAAAGTATCATCAAACAATGATTTAAATTTAGGAGAACTTGATAATTTAGAAAACGAATTAAATGAGATTTCTGGACGCAATACGCCTCAAGCAGAAATGAATAGTGATACAAAATCATTATCTGGAATGGCATCTAATTTATTTGGATTTGGTAGTAATCCGGAGCCTTCACCTCCATCATATGGAGAACAATCTGACTCTAATTTAGGTCAAGCTACTCGTGATAGTATTGGTACAGCTAAAACTTGGGATGGATTTTCAAAGATGTCAGAAATGCCACTAAATGACGACATTAAAGTACATACTACTATGAGTGAACGCGAACAGCGTAGAAAAAAACGTGCTATGCTTAAAAAGTTAGATGACTGGTATGAAAAGGGGTCAATTAAACATAATTCTCATTTTACATTAGATTCTGACTTTGATGAGATTGAAGATGAATATGAAACCGCGCTCGAAGACAAACGTAAAAAGGACAGTGTAAAACTACAAGGATGGTGGTTCATGACATTTATTAATTCAATAGAATATGCCAACACCGCATTTAATCCTTTCGATTTAAACCTTGATGGATGGGGAGAACAAATAAATGAAGATATTGATAGTTATGAAGAATTATTCAGTGAATTGCATGATAAATATAAGGGTGGTAAACTTGCACCTGAAATTTCTCTTCTTCTTCGTATTGGATTTAGTGGTGCGGTATTGAACTTTTCAAATAAGGCTTTATCGAGTGCTACCCCAGCGTTTAATGATGTCATTAAACAGAGTCCTGAATTGATGAAGATGTTTACCAACGCAACAGTAAGTAGTATGAGTCAACAATCACCCGGGTTTGCGATGGCAAGTAACTTAATGCAAGAATCAAATAACAAGCCACGGGGACCTCCCCCACCAGCTCCAGTCGAAACACAAAATATGCCCCCTCAGCCAAGACCTGGTATGAACTATTCTAATGAAGCCCCTTCTAATCGTCCCGACATCAATGCAAGCCGTGGAACAATGTTTAGAGAACAGGGTGTAGATATGAATTCTCAACAAAATATAAATGAACCCCCTAAAAGTATGAGACCACCAGTTCAGCGTCAAGAAATGAAAGGTCCAAGCGATATAGACAACATATTATCTGGATTAAAAACACGTACTGTAAATATTCATGAAAAGCCTCAATCAACTCCCCAAGGTGTATCCAATGACGAAGATTCTGTAATTTCCATTTCATCATTGAATGGAATGAAAAATACAAATATGCCTAAGCGTTCACGTAAGAATAATACTTCAAATAAAAACACCGTTTCATTAGATATTTAAACCCTTGAAGATTTAAAACGCCGTTTTTTGAAACAATTATAATAAAAATTATATAAATATTTTTTATTATCTATAGTATCGTAATGGATAAGGATGAAAAAATAAAGGAAATGGAAGAACATATATTTATGTAAATCTTTATTATTTATTACTGAAGTATATAAAAATATATCTCTAATATTATTAAAAATGCATTTTATTACAAACGCATACACTATATTGAGTGTTATATTATTTACAAGTGTTGAATATTTGGTCCAATCTACAAATATGATGATAATTGAAATACAAAATGTTGACTACACGACAATTTTAACCAAACTGTTTCTTATATATGTAGATACGAAGATACGAGTGTCTAAATGTGGAAATTATTTATATAACAATTTTGACTGTATAAAAAATACTGTGGATACGACATCATATAATTTGGATAAAATCACAGCAGTTTATAATAATTATCGTATTGAACCGTTTAATAACAACTGGGTATGTATATCAATATTATTAAAGAATGATGAAACACTGTTTACCGGGAATCAACAGATATATTTAGAATATTATCAAGATATTAAACCTCATACTACTCCTGATGTAAGCAACACTGATTATCATAATAATTGTCTTTCCCATTTTGGAAAAATGGCAACTTCAATTGCCAAATCTGATAATAATGTAATTGAAACAATGGTTACTATGAAATTAGATGATGGAACAACTAATCATTCCTTTAATAAATCTACAGATGAACGAACATATTCAAATACACGTTCTAAATCTTCATTTTTAACCGTCGAGTATACTCATCCGAAAATGCAAAACCGAATAAGTATGGAATTAGAACAAGATTTGTTTTTTACTAATAATGTAATATTATCTCCTCTGTTTATCAAGCGATATTTGGAATATCAACCCGAAGAATTCATATTTGATGAAAATTACACAATTAATTTGATGGACGATACTATAAATATGATTACACTTACCTATTCTCAATCTATTTTGTTGTCAGAAGATTCATATACAATAATAACTAATGATTAGTTATAACAAAAAAAATATAAAGATTTTTCTCTTAGTATATTACGGGCGTAAGAGATGGATACAGTGAGTATTCAATCCCACCAACATATGTTAAATGGTAAATGGAACTTATATTACCATTTACCACAAGACAAAAATTGGGATGTATCAAGCTATTCAGTAATTATGAATAAGATTGATAATGCCGAAAAAGTTATATCATTAAATGAGATTATTCATGATAATGTATTGAAAAATTGTATGTTGTTTGTAATGCGGGAAGGTATTACGCCCATGTGGGAAGACCCACGTAACAGAAATGGTGGATGTTTTTCATATAAAATATCAAACCGTTATGTTCCTGAAGTATGGAAAAAACTATTCTATATGATAACTGGTGAGACAATATGTAAAGACATTTCACACAGTAAACATGTAAATGGTATCACCGTTTCGCCAAAAAAAAACTTTTGTATTATAAAAATTTGGTTGGATGTTTCTACATTACAAGACCCAAGTATAATTTCTGCTATACCCAATCTCCAACAACAAGGGTGTCTATTTAAGAAACATGAACCTGAATTTTAGATGTAAAATTGATAATATTATTATTGTTTATGAATGAATAAATAAACAATAACCATGAAGACAATCAGTAGATACATTTCAGCTTTAGGAGACGATGTAGAATATATTATAGGACAACACGCAAGTGAAAACTTCAAAATAATAGATGATTCCAAAGAAGATGATATATGGTTTCACATTAATAATGAACCATCGGGACATGTTATCGCAATTATACCAGATACTATAAAATTTTCAAAAAAACAAATTCGACAAATAATCACGCAAGGAGCTCTTGTATGTAAAGAAAATTCGAAATATAAATCACAACGAGATTTGGAGGTAGTATATGCACATGTTAAAAACGTAGAAAAAACAAATATAGTTGGCAAAGTTATGATTACAAATTCTAAAATAATCTCTGTATAAATTGTTTTGTGAATCCAGTATATAGAATGTCCGACCAAGAAAACGACAATCTTGTTGAAAGTAATGATAAAGTTACTACTATATCTCACCATACAATGTTAGATTTATTACGAGCAACATTATTAGTTTACAATTATGGTAAGAACTTTAAAGTACAAAATAAAGATGAAACGGTAGAAGAGTTTGTATCTGAATTAAAAGAGGAACATGAATTAGAAAAACTCGAAATGGATTCAGTAAAAAAAAAAGTGTTAGTGGAGATTTCTGAAAATGTACCAACGGGAAAATTACATAAATTTATAAATGACCCAGACACAGATATTCAAGTAGGGATTGCTATAAGTGAAGGAAAAAAAAGAATAACAGTGGTATTTCGCGGAAGCGAATCAATGTCAGACTGGTATTATGATTTAATGGTATTCAAACATAAATTAAAAGACGATGTTTACGTACATAGTGGGTTCTATAAACAACTCACATCTAACTCTGTATACAACGAATTAGTAGAAAATATTGAATTGATTTTAAAAGACCATCCGGATTTTGATATTTATGTCACCGGACATAGTTTAGGCGGAGCATTATCCACATTGTTTGGATATATGTTATCCAATTGTGTAGAAAATAATGTAAATGTTGTTTCTTTCGCGAGTCCACGTGTAGGTAATTATGCGTGGAAAAAGTCATTTGAAGAAAAACAAAACCTAACACATTATCGTATAACAAATAAACGTGATATTGTAACCGCTTTTCCTATATATAAATATTATCATGTTGGTACAAACATACAATTATCTGATGAAAAATATAAAATTTACAAGGATAGTAGTGAAAAGAGGTGGTATGCTGAGACATTTTTTACTTGTTGGAGTGCTTCCGAACATAACTGTGAATTATATTACACCCGAATGAATGATAATACATGGTAAGCAAATCGGTATAAATAATAGTCATTATATTATTTATACAATGGTGAAATACTTAGTTGGTATTTTATGTTCGAGCAATGTTCGTTTATTACGTGAAACTGTAAATAGTGTAATTAACCAAATAAATTTTGACGACTATCATATTTTTATTGTAGTGAATACATTAGACGAGGTATTTTATCAAGATGTTATACGGGAATTTGGTTACAATAAACATGAAAAACTAAAAAAAATAATTAGAACAGAATCGAATGGTTCTCCTGGAAAAGGACATAATTCAGTATTGGAAATATTTTATAATAATCACAAATATGAAAATCTAATTAAAGTAGATGGTGACGATTTTTTATTTCCGTGTGCTATCGAAAGAATCAACAATATACAAACTGAAGAAGGAAGCGATGTTGTCACATTAGTAGGGAATTGTTGTTTAAGTAATACGATATTTGAATATAATAAACAACGCAAAATTGACCCAGATACCGATATGTATTGTCGTGATTACAATATACAATTAGGGTTTCACATTCAAGAAGTCAGCAATATACGACAAATTGATGATGGATATAATACACTCACACTTACACCATTGCGTTTACTATGTGTTAATCGTAACATATTATCCAAATACATGAAATTATATAATGATGAGATGTATAAAGGAGTAGATATAGAATATTGTGTTATTTTTTACAAAGAATTACAAAACCCCCAATATAAGATTACTCATTTAAGTGACCCATACATTTATTTATATAACGGTATTAACGATGATAGTGTAACCAAACATCACGATGATAATGTAGGTGTTTATACACACGATAAAAACATAAGAGATGGTCTTTTGACAAAATACGGGTTAACTGACTATAAAATTAGCGATATCAACATAACGGTATACCAAAATAAGATAAAGGAGAATGTGAACCCTGATATAATTGATAAATTTTACGATAAAACGTTATTCGCACTTATACGAATCAATAATGAATATATCCGTCCCGAATAATATAAATATAGTTTTGTATGATATTTATATTATGGTAAAATATTTGGTTGGTATTTTATGTTCGAGTAATGTTCGCTTATTAAAGGAATCGTTTTTAAGTGTTCTCAATCAAACTGAATATGATGACTATGAAATTATGATTATAGTAAATACATTGAATGAAGAATTCTATCAAGATGTTATGTACGAATTTGGTAAGAATAATTATACAAAATTAAGAAAAATCATACGAACGGAATCTAATGGTTCTCCCGGAAAAGGTCATAATTCAGTATTACAAACATTCTATAAAGACTATCGGCATGAAAATTTAATTATGTTAGATGGTGACGATTTCCTATTTCCAAATGCTATACAGAGAATAAATAATGTTCGTACAGCTGAAAATAGTGATGTTATTTCATTATATGGAAACACGAAGATTTTAATGAATAATGCTAATTATCATAAATTAAAGGGTGACTCCCATAGTCCAAACGGTACATATAATTTACAATTCTATTATAATGTAGATGAATGTAAGAATATAAATAGTTTGAATGAAGAATTTAACACGACACTTGCAACTCCTGGTAGATTAATATGCGTTAATCGTAAAATATTATCAAAATATATTCAGTTATATGACGAACGAATGTATATTTATGACGATTTTATGACAACGGTTCTACTTTATAAAGAGGATAAAAATCCACAATTTAATATAACACATCTTTCAGATTCATATATATATCTTTATAATGCTGTAAATGAAGAAAGTGTATCATATAAATATACAACAACTATTGAAAGTGATTATTACAAAAATGATAACAAATATAAACGTGACTTAATACAAACACATGTTGATAAGTATAATATTACCGACACGATTATTAAACCTTACTCTACTATTGTGAACGAAACTGTAAATATTCAAAATATGCATACTTTTCATAAACAAATGATTTTAAAATTACATACGACACTCCCAATCATTTTACCAAAAAAAAAGATTCTATTTATTGATTATTCTGAATGGGATTATAATACCATAAATAAACGCGCATTAGGAGGAACTGAAGCGGCTATTTATAATCTATCAAATGTATTATCTAAAAAATACAATGTTAGTGTTATGACGCGAACGGAAACACGCACTATTATTCATACAGATTTACAATATTATCCGTTACATGTTGATTATATAAAAACTATACATCCTGATATTATTATTTTTCAAGGGCAATGTCCGCTAAGTAAGGAAATTTTAACAGATATAAACCCAAATATTCAATTATGGAACGCAATGCATCATAACACAGATGTAGCCTTTATAACAAATGAGATTATTCAATATCCATTTGATAAATACATTTTTGTAAGTAATTGGCAAAAGAACCGATTTATACAACAATATAGACTCGACCATAACAAATGTATTACAATGCAAAATGGCATATCTCCCTTGATTAAATTAGACGAATTAAAGTTCATAGAAAAGGAAAAAACAATGATTTATTATAGTACTCCTTTTCGTGGGTTAATTGTAGCATATCACCTATTCCAACAAGTAAAAAAACATATTCCCGACATTAGATTAAAGATTTTTTCATGCTTTTCAAGAGAAATTGAGAAAAACAAAACAGAATACATGCCAATTACAGATATTAATGAAGTGAATCACACCGAAATGGATAGATATTATCATCAAATATACCAATTGTTAATAGATGACCCCAGTATTGATTTTTACGGTTCTGTACCACAGTCAGTGTTGTTTAATCATATTAAATCATCGATGGTATTATTTTATCCAAATACATATGCTGAAACATGTTGTACTTCTATATTGGAAGCAATGGCTTTTCGGTGTAATGTAATTTCATCTGAATTAGGGGCTATACCCGAAACATCAAATGGGTTTGCTAACTTGTATAATCCACATATTGATGTTCTACACGAAGAAGTAGTTGCTGATGATTTTATAAAAAATCCAGTTCAAATGGAAAAAATACCAAAAAGTTATATACGACAATTTGTAACAAAAACAATAAATGTAATTCACAATTATTATAGTGAATACAATCAAAAACTACTGACAAATCAACAAAGTTACATAGATAACTGTACGTGGGAAAAACGTGCTGAAATCATTGAAAAGTATATACCCTCTGTGTAAATAACTATGTATGTCATGAATGATACATAGTTATTAGCATTTTTTGAAATATTCAATCGTTTTTGTTATACCATCTATCAGATTACATTCTGGATTCCAATTTAACATGGATTGAGCTTTTTGAATATCTGGTTTACGATTTGTTGGGTCATCTGATGGTAACGGACAAAATATCAGTTGTGACTCGGATTTTGTTAATTTAATAATAACATCTGCTAATTCTTTAACAGTTAATTCATATGGGTTTCCAATATTAACAGGATATACATAATCTGAATTCATTAGTTTGATTAATCCGTTCAGTTGGTCTTCAATATAACAAAAACTACGCGTTTGACTACCATCACCATATAAGGTGATATTTTCATTATTTAATGCTTGATTTATAAAATTGGATACAACTCTACCGTCATCTTTATCCATCTTTGGACCATATGTATTAAAAATACGGACAATGCGAATATCTACATTATATTGTTTGTGATAATCCATCATGAGTGTTTCTGCTACTCGCTTTCCTTCGTCATAACAGCTTCGAATACCAATTGTATTCACATTACCACGATATGCTTCATGTTGTGGAGTTATTTCTGGTTCGCCATATACTTCTGATGTAGATGATTGTAATAAAGTTGCGTTATGTTCTTTTGCTAAATCTAATAAATTTAATATACCTTGAAAGTTTACTTTTAATGTATAAATAGGGTCTATTTGGTATTTTGGTGGAGAAGCCGGGCATGCAAAATTGTATATTTGGTCTATTTTGTGTTCGGGTATAAATAATGGTTTAATTATGTCATGGTTTATAAACTGAAAGTTTGGATTTTCAGATAAATGCGAGATGTTATTTAAATTCCCAGTATACAGATTATCTATACATATCACATAATTGCCATCATTTAATAGTCGTTCACACATATTTGAACCAATAAATCCAGCACCGCCAGTTACTACAATAGTTTTCATATACACAGTACAACTGTTATTTATTGATGGTTTTTCCGTAAATTTGAATAATATAATTTTATATTATTCAATTCATACAACTTATAGTGGTGGCAAATTTGCCAAACACAATTTAATACTTCCAAGTGATGCAACATCATATTTAATAATCAATGGTAGGTCATTTCCAAGATACATTTCAAGATGACTACATAAAGGAGTACATTTAATAAAATGAGACAAACTCTTTAATGAAAATTCACCTTGATAAATAACTGAATCGTCCGACTTCTGAATGAAATTCATATTGTCTTTCGACTCAGACCGGAAGATACGGGAACTGGCAAAGCTCCCTTCACATGAAAATACTAAATCACTACCTACAGATTTGATTTCAATACGGTCGGAAATACTATTTAGGTCACGAATAATTTTTTGGAAATCTGAAGTGGGTAGATTGATAATGGTAGAATATTCAACATTAGGAATAAACAATTCATCCGTATCTGGTTCAATTAAACGCAGCTTCTGACTGTAACATTGTTTAATATCTCCATTATCATATTGCAGTCCCAAATGTGATACTATACCATCATGATAATCCGCTTTATCAATATACATTGATAATGTATCATCATTAGACATAGTTGAAATAACTTTGAATAAGTGTAGGGTGTTAGCACATACAATAATCTTATCCGGTTGACAATCGTATGTCTCGAATTTACACGCATCTAATAATACATTCACCAAAATCGTATGTGTTTTATCAAAATTAATAATTTTCATACCATCTTTAGTAAATGTGATAGTAGCATCCGTTAAAATATCTTTGATTGCAGTAATCATATTTCGTATAGGCTGAATTTGAACTGTTTTTATAGTTAATACATTGTTTTCTTCATTCATAATACTAATAATATAATTAGTAGAATGCGTTTGTTTTTATATTTTATTTGGATTATATCTATTTTTTAGAATGTTTCTTTACAGTATACTTTTTACATTTTCCTTTTTTACGACATGTTTTCGTTGCGAGTTTAAGAGCTTTACTGTTTGGTTTACATCCAGAATGTAATAAATGATAATCGACTACACTTGCGTTACCTCCGGTAATAGTACTTGCTAATCTGGCGATTCCCCATGAATCAGGAGTTTGGTTTGGACGAGACCCACCCGAATAATAGGCTGCACGTCCTTTATTTACAATAGATGTCAGAGTTTTTGTAGAACATCCAGTTTTTATAGCAAGTTTTCTTGATGGTTTGATAGTTGAAACACCGTACAGTTTTTTAGCGGTTTTTACATGATTTGAAGGTTTAGACTTGAATGAACTAACTTTTGGACGGGTATAATATTTACCCTTTTTGTAAAGTTTTCTCGATTTTAATATATTTTGTCGTTGTGTTTTCTTATCTTTATTTGATAAAATAGTAGGTATATAACGTTTTGGAATATTCATTCTTTTACAATAGATTTAGAAAAAATATACTATAGGTATATATATAAGTATGGCTACTCCAATTGCTCTAAATAGTGCTAATTACTCACTGTTGAACGAATCTGTTATTAATATTCTTAAAGGTGGTAAACGTCCATTGATCTCAATCTTTACAAATGCTGAAGGTACAGTCTACGCAGTAGATACACATGGTGAAATTAAAGATCGTGAAGTATTAAGCGCAAGTTTCACTGCTTCTTATCAAGACAAAGATGGAAACATGACAAATCCTTTTGTTGTCATTAAATTCAAGGATGGTGAAGGTATGGTAAATGCTAAGTTCATTGATTACTTTACATCTGTTGATTATGTAGAGGATCACTGGTATGTGTTATCCGAAGGTGTAATCGCACGTAAAACTTTCTAAATACTATTATTAATGTTGTAATCTTATATTTACAATATTAATTTACAGCATGATATATGCAGTATATTTAGGTTAATATATATTTTTACTATATAATATGCCAAAACAATATTATTCTTTCGACGAATATTCAATTGATGATTCAGATGATGACCGTTATTCATATGGTTCAGAAAAAAGCGAAAAGGCATACTCATCTTGTAGATGCCACAAGTGTAATAAACCCAAAAAATGTAAACCTGTAAAAGAGTGTTACTCATGTAGACCACGTGACAAATGTCACAAAAAATCAAGTAAATGTAAGTCCAGTAAATGTTATAATAGTGAAGAAAAATGTATTATTATCAAAATTAGACCTTGTAAATAATAAACCTATAGAATAAAGAATGATATATAATAGTACGTATTGTAATTAAAATTAGTACTTTACAAAGCATATATGCTACCAATTAATTATTTAGAACAAACTATATTGTAATTATACGTTATATATATAAAATATTATATATGCCTGGTTGTGATGATTCGTATTGTACGTGTGACGATAATTCTCATAGAGAATGTAATTATTGCTATTCAAGAAAAAAGCATACTAATGGATGTAAAAAGGTTGTAAAAGTAGGTAAGTATGGACGTGATGGAAAAGATGGAAAAGACGGGGAAGATGGAAAGGATGGTAGACAGGGTCGCGATGGATGTGATGGTGAAGACGGACATGATGGATGTGATGGTCGCGATGGTATTGATGGACGTGATGGAAAAGATGGAAAAGATGGCGAAGATGGTCGTGATGGACGTGATGGAAAAGATGGATGTGACGGGGTCGATGGTATTGACGGAAAAGATGGACGTGACGGAAAAGACGCAAAAGACGGCGAAGATGGAAAAGATGGATGTCACGGGCGAGATGGTTGTGATGGTGATATTGGACCTACCGGACCTCGCGGAGAAGAAGGAGATGAAGGACCAGTTGGTCCAACTGGTTCAAGGGGGCGCGACGGGTGTGATGGTCGCGACGGGTGTGATGGTCGCGATGGAGATACTGGTCCTACTGGAGAGGATGGAGACACAGGTGCTACCGGACCTAAAGGTGATACTGGTCCTACAGGACATTGTGGTGAACCGGGATGTGATGGTGATGTTGGACCGACTGGTCCTACTGGAGAGGATGGAGACACAGGTCATACTGGAGATAAAGGTGATACTGGTCCTACAGGTCATTGTGGGGAACCCGGTTGTGATGGACCGACTGGAGAAAAAGGAGATACTGGGTCTACCGGTCCTACTGGAGAAATTGGTCCAACTGGACCAATAGGTGAAACTGGAGAAAAAGGCGATACTGGAGAAAAAGGCGATACTGGTCCAACTGGAGAGAATGGTGTGACTGGGTCGGTTGGTCCAACTGGAGAAACAGGTGATACTGGTCCTACCGGTCCAACTGGAGAGAATGGTGCTACTGGGACGATTGGACCTACTGGCGAGAATGGTGCTACTGGACCGACGGGAGATGTGGGTCCAACCGGAGAAAAAGGAGATCCGGGTTCTTCTGGTCCTACTGGACCAAGTTTTGCGTCTAATTTCGCTGATTTTTACGGACAAATGAGCCAAAGTGGTATAAATGATAATCCAGATGATATTGGTCCAGGTGAATCTGTAAATTTTCCAAGTCCATTGGTTAATCCATTTGGCATAATACAACGAAAAGAAGGGACCAGTCCAAATGAGTTTACATTGCCTCCAGATTGTATTTTTGAAATCACATTTCAAGTAACCACTGATAATACCGGTGAATTAATAGTTGTATTGAATGGCAATGAGCTCGTTCAAACTGTAGTTGGTGTATCTGGTGGAGGAGCATTGGTTGGTATGTCAATTATTACTACTCCAAGTGGGTCAGAATCCATATTAAGTATTAATAATCCAGTTGGGTCTCCTCCTGGAGGATTAAAAATAGATGAATCGTCTGGTTCATTAGTACAACCATTAACTTGTCATTTAATAATAAAAAAGCTAGGATTTTAGTTTGATTGTCTCATTCTCGTATTATATTTTCAAAAATCTGTAAAATATAATACTATGTGGTAGGTATTATTCCACTATTTTAAATTGTCCGTTCGCCTTTATCAGTTTACCTTTGCGTTTAGGTTCTATATTAGGATTAATCAAAGCATCATTATAACTATTATAATCGTATAATTCCATGGTATCTTTCTTCAATACATAATCTTGACCTTGAATATTCACTTTTTGTACGTCCCATTGTATTTTGGCTACATCCAGACCTTCTTTCTGCATCTTATCCATTTCAAAAGAAGGGTATGATGAATAAACATTCGATTCTATTTTACCATATCCATAACACACCATAGGATTCTCATCGGACTTCGCAGTTCTCGCATAAATGTTACAATCTATAGCTGTTTCTTTTACTGCTTGTAATATTTGATTATTAATACGTTGTTTTATACTTGCTATTTCATATAGTGTTTCATCCGTTGTAACTGGGGTAGCTTTATCTATACGACTCACATCACGAATTCGTATTTCAATGTTTTTATCATCCGTTTTCTGCTCTTTACTGAACTTAGTTACATATAAAAAGACTTGGACGGTACGTAGCTCTTCAGGTAAATCTTGATGACTACAAATACGACGGGCACGTCCAACAACTTGGTCTGGACGAACCATATGCCAGTATGGCTCTACAATATGGACGTAACGAGTATTCTTTAAATTAATACCTTCAGCACCAGATGAAGTAATCATAAAGATTTTAATCACATCACCGTACATATTATTTTCGTGTTGTTCTCTTAACTTATTAGCAATATTCACTGGAACAAGGTCCCAAGCACCATTGTATACATTACGTATTATTTCTCTTTCATCTTGAGTTTCTGTACCTGTATACAACACAAATTTTGGTTTTCCGGCAACTTTCTCATCCTCTACTATTTCCCAATCATCTGCGGATTTTTTAATTTTAAATTCGGCAAATCCATTTGCTAACAAAATTAAACGAAGAATACCTATACCTTCCATGGTTCTAAAATGACTGTAAATAAGATGCGAACCAATATTATCTGGGTTTGTCAAGTTCTCTAATATTTGTAAAAACTTTGGGCTTGATTGTTGTAACATATCACCCGTCAAATATTTATGATTACCAGTATCACTATCAATTGTATTTAATTTTGAAAGAGCATTTTCTATGCGTTTCGCGTAATTTTCAGTATCTATCTTTGAACCTTCGTCAATCTCATCATCCACATTTGCGTATGGGTCAGATTCTTGTATAGAGTCTTTGGGTAACGCATCCATGTCATTTTCATCCATTTTGTCAATATTCTTAGTAGGAATAGGTCGTTCAATTTCATCAGGAAAGACGAAATTACAAGCTGCTCGGGAGAAAATACGATAAGTAGATGAAATACTAAATAAATCTTCCTTGTCTTGTTGCTTTTTTCTATGCTTTTTTGCTGCCTTTTCTCTATCTGCTTCTTCTTTACGAATTTTGGTATAAACCCCAAATTGATGGTCGGTCATTTCATTATAAACAATATGATAATTATCACCCTTGTCGGTTGTAACAAAGGAAGGAAGTAAGTTTTCTTGGGCGCTTCTAAAATAGGAGGTTAATCCCAAAATACGCCGTTGGAATAAATTAATATTTTGTGCTTGTTCGGTATCACTATTTACAAATGTTTTTAAGAAATCGTCTTTGACATCAGGCAAACATTTATTCATAGTCAGTTCAATTGTTTTTTCTTGGACGTCCAACCCATTTTTCTTTAATATTTGTAAAATCTTATTCAAAAAATCCGCGTCCGTTATATTACCACTTTCGTCTAATTTTACTCCATCATATCGCTGGAAACTTTCTCCGGGGGAACCACCTTTAATTTTACGTGTCTTTGGTTTATCTGCTACAATGCGTTTTTGTGTACCTTTTAACGCACCTCGTTTCTTAGTATTGACAAATCCAAACGGGTTTCGGGTGATGGTTAACTTATTTCCACTATATTCTACGAAATCATGGGTTTTCAGACCAGCTTTATCAAACATATCTAAAATCGCGTTTGTGTCTACTTTTTGAGAAGTCTGAACGTTAACCGTCATATTCCATGTCTTTATGTATCCGCGTAGTATATTATATAAAATACCGATTTCATTTGTGTAATTAATAATAGGCGTTCCCGACAATAATACAATTCTTACATTTGTGGCTTTCATTAAGTAATCATACAGAATATAGGAGATAGAATTCTTTTGCTTTATTTTATTTACGATTCGGCTTACAAAATTGTGAGCTTCATCTATAATAACAACTGCGTTATCAAATGGATTACGTGTTTGATTATCTGTCAACTTATTCAATATATTCATATTCAACCCATTGTAATTTATATCCTTGTATTTTGAACGTATCATCTCATTCAACTGTAAATCGACCGACGTTTTCTCGTCCGAAGATAATTCAGAAAAATTGGGTTCTTTGTTTATGTTTACTAACCAAGCACCTTTATTTTTACGGACATAATCAATTGGTAATGACAAAGCTTTTGATAATACAGTCAAATATTCAGGATTACCTTCTATAGAAATAAACTCCCAATATTGATTCTTTTTATATAAATCGTCACCGCATTTCTTCATCTCGCTAAAAAAATTCATCTTTAATGATGCTGGAGTAAGTACGAAAACTTGTTTATTGCTTTTCATACCTTCTGCTATAGCGATGGACGTACAGGTTTTACCGGAACCAAGTCCATGATATAAAAGTAATCCACGGTAAGGAGTATATAGATTTAAATAATCTCTGACTATACGTTGATGCGTAAGTAATGAAAACTCTTCAGAAGCACCTCTATTATCACAACTAACTGAGTCGTCTGAATTAAGTAATTCTTGTTCTCTTGGTTGGAGTATTTTGTTTAGTTTTTGAATAAATAGTTTACGGTTATTCATATAATATGGTGGAGCAACAATAATGTTTTTCTCACGATCTTTAGGTAATCTATCGGCTACTTTTTGAGTACGTATAACTGCGGTCGTTAAGTCAACTTCTGGTAATTCTTCTGTTTGTTCTATTATAATTTTCTTTGGTTTTCTTCCACGTTTTTTAGGTTCATTAATAATTTCATCTACCTTTTCTTCCTGTACTTCTTCTACAAATTTAGCAGGTTCTTCTAATTCAGTTAACCTGGTAATATCCTCTAATTCTTCTTTGGGTAATTCAATAATCTCCTTTTGAGAAGGTATATCAAATATGTCGTCTTCTCGTTCTTTTTCATCCTTTTCCTCTTCAATTGGAACATCCTCTGATATTACAATATCAGTACTTAATTTACTTACAGATTGATTATCTATTAACACTGGTTCTGGAAGGTCGCGCGGAACATACAAATTTTTATTAATGTCACTTGGACGCGGTTTTACGGCAAATACGTCTTGTTTACGTAATTTATCCAGAACAATATCGCGATTTACAGTAGAACTACGTCGTTTATCTAAAATAGTAAATGGTTTGGACTTTACAGGTTCATCATTATTATTAAGTTTTTCATTATTTTCAACAGAATTAGAATCATTTATTTGCTGTCTGTTGTTAAATCTTATTTGTATTCCTGTTTGTGTATTTGGCATTACCTTGGTTTGTAATAGTTCTAAATATGTATTTGGAATACTCATTACCTTATAATATGTATATAGTAACAATACAAATTATATTTATTTTGTTTTGTCAATCAAAGTAAATATCAAAATTGACTTAATTTATGAATAGCATCTTCACAAGAAATTTGTTCTGCTTTCTTCTTTATCTTATGGATACCTTCTCCCATAAATACAAAAATACGGTTGTATTGTGACATATATTGATGTATGTCTGTATATTTATTGAATTCAGTGATTGATATTGATTGGTCGGGTTTTACACTATGAATCGGCTGTCCTAAGCATAAATATACACCCATATGATAACCCGTTTCAGGGTCGTGTTCCCTTACTTCCATATAATGCGGAGTTACTTTAAACTCTTTCTGAATTTTTACTTGTAAAATATTCTTGTAATTATCATCATTCTTAATTAAACTTATCCAGTCTACATGTTTTTCAAATACATTTTCTATAAATGCCTGTACCATTTGAAACCCAGGTCCTGTAGCAAACACGTCTCTAAACCAATTCTCATCATCATGAACTGATATTTTGTTAAAATCTAAAAACATAGCTCCAATAAATGACTCAAATAAACAACCCAGTTTCTTTAAATTTGTTCGTGTTTGCTTTGTTTCAGCGTGTTTAGATAATATTAACCATTTATGGAGTCCCATTTCATATGCGATTTTTCCGATTGCTTCATTCTTTACAAGGGCAATCTTTTTTTCAGTCATAAATCCCTCATTCTCTTTAGGGAAGCGTTTATATAAGTAATACTTAGTAATACACTCTAATACACCATCTCCTACAAATTCTAACCGTTCATTTGATTTAGTATATAATGGTAAACACTCCGCAGGTTGAGGGACAAGTGTAATGTTATTGTATTCATTTTCAATATCAGGGCGTTTGATATAAGAACGATGTACGAACGCACGTTTATATAACATCGAATTATAGATATTCGCATTTATACCATATTTAGACAATATTCCTTTTATTTCGTCTTCGGTGATTACTTTGTTGATGGTATTATATGGGTCAAATATGTATGATTCTACACCGTTTATGTTTTTTTCAATTCGGATATCTTCGTCGGTATTCATTTTATTCTTAACTGGTAATAAAATGAATGTTATAACATATTATGTATGAATCAGTTTATATGGTTTTACTATAATATATATGCGTGTAATAAAATATTTAGTAAATATATAAAATATGGTACTAAGTGGTTCTAAACGAACAACGTACAAGTCAAGTATTGTCAATCAAAACTCCGGAGGAGGACCCAAAAAGACTGGTCTTCCTTTTCAAATCGGTCGTGAAGCATCTGTTAGTATTGCTTACAGAAACACATCTCAAAATTTAGTTTTCTTACAAGGTCCAAAAGCCATGTTAAAACAAGCACTTATGATAGCAAGATATTACTTATCTAAAGCTACTGCTGTTAAAGCTACTGCTGATGCGTTGGTTACTGCTAATATTGCTACTGCCGACGCTTTAACGAATGTTACCGTAGCATCCACTGACAATGATGCTGCTATTCTTGCTATGATAACCACATTGGATGTCTCTACTAAAAAGGGTACTTCCGATGCTGATGCTAAAACAGTCTCCGACGCAGGTGAAGCAGCAACACCACAACAGATTGAGGATGCTGCCAATTCTTTAGCAGCATACACTACTGCCAAGACTGCAGCTGATGCATTACAAGCCATTATTGATGCTCGTGAACCTGCAGGCACTGCCGAAGATAATGTTAATACCGAACAAGGTAAGGTAACTACCGCTCAATCTAATCTTAATGCATATACCAAGGATGTATAAATAATCGGATGCGTTTATAGTATATTTAACAAATAATAAAAATATTTAGTAAATATATAATTATGGTATTAAGTGCTACTAAAAGAGTGTCGGCTACGGCAAGTATATCTAATCAAGATTCTAAGGGTGGAAGTGCCAAGGCTGGACTTCCACGTCAAGTTGGAAAGGACGCATACGCAGCAATCCACATCGGTGGAGCATCTGCTTTAGGCGTTCGTTTCGCAAGTTACGGATTAACGAAGGTTGCTACAACTGCTAACCCAAATGTTAAACAATCTCGTCCTATTGGTGTCAGCCCCATGGTTTGGCATTAAATAACATTTTCAAAAACAATATAATAATTCTTATACACTTATTATATTCTTGTCATGAAGATAATTGTTGATGAACGCGAACATGCATTATATGACAGATTAGACGCAAGACTTAGTAGTTTAAAAAATCCATCATTTGCTATTTTAGAGAAACGGGTACTTCCTCTTGGAGATATACTTATCGAAACCGATGAAGGTAAAAAGGTGATGTTAATAGAGCGTAAAACCTATACCGATTTGTTAGCATCCATTAAGGATGGTAGATATGAAGAACAGTCATATAGATTAATACATTCGTCTGGATATCCACTGCATTCTGTTGTCTATTTATTAGAAGGTTTATTTTCACAATTGAGAACTCCTCTTGAAAAGAAAATAGTGTATTCAGCTATGACTTCTCTACATTTTTTCAAAGGGTTTAGTTTATATAAAACGTCAACCGTTGATGAAACCGCAGAATGGTTAATTTTTACAGCCGATAAGATAGAGCGAGAATTTGGCAAAGGACGTATTCCATACTACTTAACCCAAACTTTTGCGGGTACATTACGTCTTAGAGAACAGGAAGATACTACTGATACACCTAACGAAGAACAACCGTCTGGGAGTAATTACTGTTCGGTAGTAAAAAAGGTAAAGAAAGAAAATGTTACCCCCGATAACATTGGTGAAATTGTACTATGTCAGATTCCGGGGATTAGTTCAGTAACTGCTATGGCTATTATGAGTCATTTCACATCATTCAATCATTTCATGCAAGAGTTACAATCAAATCCACAATGTATTGATACATTTACGGTAACTTCAAATGGAAAAGTTCGTAAAATTAGTAAATCTTCCTTGGAAAATATACGTCAGTATTTATTATACACCAAACCTGTAACTGAAACTACTACTGACACTACCAATGACACTACTACTTCCACCGACTAATTGTATGTTTATGTTCTCTATGAAAACATACAATTAAAGAATATCTATTGGTTTTTCTACATTAGATGGTAATTCTGGAATAAATGAGGTATTTACAGTCTTACCAAATACGGGTTTCGTAATTTCTCTATCTTCATATTTACCTGATTTTACTGCTTTTCTGGTGTATTCTATTCCTCCCCAGTTAGGATCCATTGGATTATCGCTATTACTTGGTTGTTTAGTAGAATCATGTACTGCATCTAAATTAGTATAAATGCCTACATATTGACCTTCTGGGTCAAATCCAGGGTAATTGTTCTCATTATATGGAAAATTCATGCGATTCGCATCTGATATTTCAACTACTTCGGGAGTTGTTGAAGGTAATCCTCCTTGCATATCAAATGGACTTGGACGCATACGGTAAACGTTCTCCCCTTGCGTATTTACCTCTTCTTGTAAATATAAAATAGGGCAGTTAATTCCATTCTTTTCTTGAATTCGTACAAATTCAATATAATCATCTAAACTTTGGAACAAAATAGGATTCTTTCCTTCCATAACAGGTTGTTTTGTGTTATAAAGTGCTAAAGATTGTCCTTTTTTTACTAACATATCGGGACATCCGGATTGTTGTTGTGCTTCCATGTTCTCAATATCCTTTTTTTTATTTGTAACAGATGGTTTAACATACATAGTAGCACATAGTCCAAGAACAAATACTATCAATAAGAAAAGTATGACGAATAGTTTTGTATTTTTCATAATTATTATAATATATATTAGGAAAAGAATGAGTTTTGAAACGTTTTTTTCTATTGATAATATATAATGGCACCAGCTAAGACTAAACCCTCTAAAAATAAAACAGCAAAAAACTCAAAGGGTAAACCAGTAAAAAAGGGAACCGATAAAACGAAACCCGCAAAAAATAAAACGAAGAAGGTTACGCCAAAGAAAAATAAAGACAAACGTACAATTGTGTTAGTATATGCTAATTGGTGTACTCATTGTCAACACATGAAACCACAATGGGATGAGATGAAAAATAGATTAGGTATGGATATTGAAACTATAGAAATAGAAGACTCTGATTTTGATAAAGATATGAAGATTAGAGATATTGATAATAAATTAAATGGAGAACATATTGAGGTTGTCGGATATCCAACCATGTTTAAAGTACATAATGGACATGCTGATTACTATGGCGGAAGTAGAACCGCATCTGATATGATAACCTGGGCTAAATCTCATAAGGGCGGATATGTCAAATCTAAAATTAGAGCAACTAATCGAAGTATTAGATCTAAATCGCAATAAATATTTTACATCATACATACATATGATTTGAATGATGTAAAATTGAATTTCTTAAATAAACAATATTTAAATAAAAAATCTAAAACCAACAGGTATAAGTTATTAGTGGTAAACAATGTCATCAAACACAATGAAAAAGATGGGTATTCGAAAATCATTTCGTTTATTTGATTTCAATGTATATGATGAAGACAAGGGGGTATCAGTGGATGATGCCGACAGTGATGATTCAAATGATAAATATAAACCGATTAAGGATGAGAAATCGTTTATTATTCAAATGTTCGGTGTAAATGAAAAGGGAGAAACTTGCTGTTTATATGTCGAAGATTATAATCCGTTCTTCTTTGTAAAGGTAGGTGATAATTGGACGGAATATGATAAACGTTGTTTTGTGGATGAGTTGAAGAAAAAGGTTGGAAAAATGTTTCAAGACTCTATTATATCTGCAACCCTGGTAGACCATCATAAATTATATGGATTCTCTGGTGGTGGAAAGCATAAATTTATAAAATTGGTTTTCAAAAACACAACCAGTATGAATAAAACCAAGAATTTATGGTTTGACTATGTTGTAGATAAACGAACTGGTGAAAATATTCGTAAACGTACAAACTTAGTATCTAAGAAGATAGAAATTGAACTATATGAGAGCAATATACCTCCTCTATTAAGATATTTCCATGTGAATTCAGTAAGTCCGTCTGGGTGGATATCATTTAATACATCCCGAATGATTAAACCACCTGTTTCTACTACTACGTGTAAATATGAATATAAATGCTCTCTAAAAGATTTGACACCTATGCCAGAGAAGGAAACTCGTGTTCCATTTAAAATATGTAGTTTTGATATTGAAGCAAGTAGTAGTCATGGTGATTTTCCTATACCAGTTAAGACATATAAGCGATTCGCGGCTAATTTGGTCGACGCATTTCTACAACAATTACGTTTCTTGGATAAAAATAATAGTTTAACGTTATTAACTAAATGTGTAATGGCTGCTTTTGGATTTGGTAAATTTGATGATGTTGATTTAGTTTATCCAAAATCAAAAGTAAACAAGGATTATATTCAAGATAAGATCGATGCTCTTTCAAAAATCCCAATCGAGAAGGCGAAAGACGACCTTTCTAATGGCGAAAGTTCAAAGATACTTCAAATTGACCGCATATTCGATAAAATAAATCAAGATTACCAAACACAAGGTGCTGGTGGAGACAGCGACGAGATGTTACAAACCGATAATGGGGATGGTGGCGGTTATACACATAAACAGTATGAAAAAAAAGTGAAAGCAAATAAAAAGTTTACCATTATAGACATACTCCTTAGTGATAAATATGACCGTGAAGAAAAAATCCAACTATCCAACGAAGTAATCACATTAATGTTTCCGCCGCTCGAAGGTGATAAAGTTACTTTTATTGGCTCAACATTTATGAAATATGGTGATTCTGAACCATATATGAATCACTGTGTGGTTCTTGGCACATGTGATGATGTAGATGGTACTATTATTGAAACTGCGAAAACCGAGAAAGACGTATTGTTACAATGGGCTAAGCTAATTCAAAATGAAAACCCAGACATTATGATTGGGTATAATATATTTGGGTTTGATTATGAATTCATGTTTCGTAGAGCACAAGAAAATAAATGTGAGCGTGAGTTCTTAAAACTATCGCGCAAAATCAATGAAATGTGTGCGAAGGAAGATAGAAATACCAGAGAGTTGAATATTGAAAACACAAAAATGCAGATAGCAAGTGGAGATTATGATTTGAGGTATTTTAAAATGACGGGTAGATTACAAATCGATATGTATGCGTATTTCAGACGTGATTTTAATTTGGCGTCGTACAAATTAGATGATGTTGCCGGTCAATATATAAGCGATAGTGTAAAACAAGTGGTATGTTGTTCCCATCCAGAATATGGTGACATTACAGAACTTTATAGTAAGAACTTGGCTGGACTACATAAGAACGACTTTATTCATATTGAATTTAGTGGGGTTACCACAAATTATTACAAAAACGGTCAGAAGTTCAAGGTTTTAGATATTGAATTTGGAAGAGAAGTTACCGAAAATGACAAAACCAATACATTTAACGTTATTATGATAGCAAATCACGAGAGGGATATTGAAGGTAATAAATCACTTAAATGGGGTACAGCCAAAGATGATGTAACTCCACAAGATATTTTCAGATTAGCCAATGGTTCATCGAGCGACAGGGCAATTGTTGCGAAATATTGTATTCAAGATTGTAACCTCGTTCACCATTTAATGAATAAAATCGATGTTATTACTGGATATACAGAGATGGCAAGTATTTGTAGTGTTCCCATTAACTTCTTGATATTCAGAGGTCAAGGTATCAAATTAACAAGTTATGTTGCTAAAAAATGCCGTGAAAAGAATACACTCATGCCCGACCTTGAAAAGACATATAAAGAAGAAGGATATGAAGGTGCGATTGTTCTTCCACCCAAGTGTTCTATGTATATGGATAACCCAGTAGCTTGTGTAGATTATTCTTCATTATACCCATCGTCAATGATTAGTCAGAATTATTCTCATGATAGTAAGGTATGGACGAAGACGTATGATTTGGATGACAATTTAATACATGTTACAGGCGAACGTGATAAAGATGGAAATTTCATATACGATAACTTACCAGACTATCAATATATTGATATTGACTATGATAATTATGAGTATCTAAGAAATCCAGCAAATCCTTTATCACGAAAAGTAAAAACGAAGGTCGGACGTATGACGTGTAGATGGGCGCAGTTACCAGATAATCAAAAGTCCATTATGCCTTCTATTTTGGAAGAGCTGTTAAAAGCACGAAAGGACACACGTAAAATGATAAAGACCGAGAAGGACCCATTCATGCAAAATATCCTTGATAAAAGACAACTTGGATATAAAGTAACGGCGAATTCATTATACGGACAATGTGGAGCAAGAACATCTACATTTTACGAAAAAGATGTTGCTGCTTCTACTACAGCAACTGGTCGCATGATGATTATGTATGCACGAAGAATGATTGAAGAAATCTATGGAGACTTAGTATATGATACCAAATGTCATGGACCGATGAGATGTCGTGCGGAATATATTTATGGCGATACAGATTCAGTATTTTACACGTTAAATCTGGAAGACCCAGAAACAGGCGAAAAGATTCGTGGCAAGAAAGCATTAGAGGGTACTATTGAAATATCAAAAGACATAGAAGTTGTTTGTAGTAATTATTTGAAAGCACCTATGTTTTTAGAATATGAGAAAACCCTCATGCCATTCATATTGCTTTCTAAAAAGAGATATGTTGGTATGTTATATGAAGATGACCCAAACAAAGGTTACTTGAAGTATATGGGATTATCAATCAAACGCCGTGATTCATGTGACTACTTAAAAGATGTATATGGAGATATATTGAATATCCTAATGAAAGGTAACAATGTAGAAGACGCAATTAAGTATTTAGAATCAGCTCTACAAAATTTAATTGATGGTAAGGTTAGTATGGATAAACTTATGATTACAAAAGCACTTAAGGGATATTATAAAAATCCAAATCAAATAGGTCATAATGTATTGGCAAATCGTATAGGGCAACGTGACCCAGGAAATAAACCAAAACCAGGTGATAGAATGAAATTTGTATTTGTTGTAAATGACAAACCTAAAGCGTTAATGGGAGACAAAATAGAAACTCCGGAATATATTATAGATAATAAGTTACAGATTGATTATACTCACTATATTACAAACCAGTTAATGAAACCACTCCAACAATTGTTTGGGTTAGCATTAGAACAAATATGGACGATGCAAAACAAACGGTCTGCGATTAAAACATTTAACAAGGACCTACAAAAGTTAGAGGATGAAGGACATGACTTGGAAACATTCATGAAAAAAAAAGAAAAAATGTGTAGTGCGAAGATAAAAATTCTATTATTTGATAAGGTCCTTAGTAAGATACACAATACAAAAAATCGTATTCAAACATTAGATACATTCTTTACCAAGCCTAAGTAAACAGAATTAGTTCTGTAATATGTAAAAATATGACACATAATGTATAATTGTCATATTTTTTATTTAGAGGTCATCATCGACATCCTCATCCTCATCCTCATCCTCATCCTCATCATATTCATTCACATAAGTACTTGTTATTGATATTGGTATATCAAAACTAAATAATTGATTTTGCGAATTATCACTCAGATTTGTTTGTAATTGAGTTCGCCATGCTTGTGTTAGCAAATTTGTAATTTCAGTAGTTACTTGATTCGTAATATCATCTATATTCGTGTCTATATTTGAATTTGATATATCAATATTATTATTAGACGCATCCATTGTATTATTGTCAGTAGTATCTGGTGTATCATTATTATTTGTATACTCGCGTATATCATATCTACAAACAGGACACCTAACATTTAATCTAAACCATCTATTTAAAGCTTCTTCTCGAAATAGATGTCCACAATGACGTATTCTGGAAACACGGTCGTTTATGACAAATTCTTCCATTGTAATGGGACATCTACCATTTAGTTGCATGCTATTTTCATTGTAATTAAATACTTCAACCGCATTGTCTATTTCACTTTGTGTCGGGGAAACTATAACGTTTTCGTAACTACGCGTACCAAAATTTATAGGGAAAGTAAAATTATTCGGAAACAATAAACTTGGAGACGAAAATGTGCGTGATTCTGTAGTACCAACTGGTGTTATGTCGGGGTAGGTATTTGTAGTGTTATGTCGTATATTAGATGGTTGTGCTCGTGATGGTCTGGTCGGTGTATTTGTACGTGATAATTGCGGTAAATCATTCGATATTTGCGTCTGCATTAATCTAACGTCATTTCTATATTCATTTATTGTGGATAAATATCTGGATATATTTTGATTATAAATATTTATGGTCGAATTATATCCAACCATAACATCGCGCATACCATGAGTTAAATTTCGATATATGTGTACCAAATCATTCACCGAACGTTGAGTATTTTCGTATTCATTCGTCGACATTCCAGATGATTGTGTTTGTCTTGGGTGAGTTGAATTAAATAAATTTCTATTCATATTAATTATATTTATTATAAATGGTGTAAAGGAATGTCTATATACCTTTTATAATGGATCTAACTAAATATAAAGAGAATGGAATAACCGGAATGGAAAATATGGGAAATACATGTTTTTTAAATTCATGTATGCAAATGATAAATCATACATACGAGTTAAATGATTTTTTTGATTCGAGTAAATTTAAAGAATATTTAAAAACAGATATTGTTGAAAGTCATGCAACATTAGCATGGGACGAGTTACGAAAAGTCATGTGGAGTGGTAATGGTGTAGTTACACCCAAGAAATTCATTCATATAATGCATGAACTTGCGAATAAGAAAGGTAAGGAATTGTTTTCTGGATATAATCAAAATGATATGCCTGAGTTTTTTATGTTTATTATTGAATGTATGCATACAAGCATTTCTCGTAAGATAAAAATGAAAATATCAGGTAATGTTGAAAATATGACTGATAAACTCGCTGTAGAATGTTATAAGTTACTTCAGCATTTATATAGTACTGAATATTCTGAAATAGTGGATTTATATTATGGAATATATGTAAATCAAATAACCGATATTGATGGTAAAAAGTCATTAGTTTTGAAACCAGAATCTTATTTTATATTAGATTTACCTATAATGGAAGGAAATATTGTAAAATCGTCTATATATGATTGTATGAACCTTTTTATTAAACCAGATATTCTTGAAGGAGACAACGCATGGTTTAATGAAGAAACTAATTCAAAGCAAGATGTTAAGAAAAATGTTGTTTTCTGGAATTTCCCAAAAATTTTAGTTATTGTTTTGAAGAGGTTTACCCCAGACGGACAACGTAAGATAAATACCAAAATAGATTTTCCAGTTGATAATCTTGACCTATCAAAATATGTTCTGGGTTATAATCCCAAGTCATATGTGTATGATTTATATGGTGTATGTAACCATAATGGAGGTACGAATGGAGGACATTATACTGCGTTTGTAAAACACGCAAGTAATAAATGGATTCATTTTAATGATAATGTAATAGAACAGGTTGAAGACCCTTCTAAGGTTGTTACATCGATGGCATATTGTTTATTTTACCGTAAAAAAAATAAATAAATATAGTATAAAACAATAATGGCTAATAAGTATAATCCAGATAATGTAGAAACTGATTATATTAATGATGATGTTGCTGAATCACAATATGAGGAAGATACAAAAACTCATTTAAGAGATGTAAATAACGGAATCAAATCTCAAGATACTGATGATTCTACCAATGAAGATGTGGATACTACTGAAGAAACTGATAATACTACCCCTACAAAAACCGATGTTACACCAGAAACAAATCAATTAAAGAATGTAGCAAACCAGTATCTTACTTCATCAAATATGTTCGTATTAATATGGTTTTTAGCTATTTACATTGTAGTATATTATATTTTAGGAACGTTTTTTAATAAAGGGAAGACCCCTGATGAGTTTCAAACTAATTTAGGTAGAACGTTGGATTTCATTTTCTTTGTCAGCGTCTTTATTTTTATTATTTCGTATTACACATCTAAATCCCAACAACAAATTACCGATGATATGATTGTTCTCTATGATAATGTATTATTATTTTTAGAAAATTCTAACAATCTGGTTACTCTTCCATTATTTATTGTTTCTCTTTACATTGTTGTTTATCTATTTAGACTTCCAATGTCTTCTTCTACCAAACCTTTCTTTATCTCATTAATTGAAAGCACAGCATGGATTAGTTTGTTATTGAATGCGATTGTTATTTTTATGCAAAAGACATTTGATATTAATATTCTTGATTATTTAAGAACATCTCAACCAAAAGAGGAAGAGAAGGAAGATGACGCAATCAAAAAAACAATTAAAATGCCAAAATGTGAAAACGAAGTGTTTAATGTATCTAACAATAAATATTCATACGAAGACGCACAAGCAGTATGTAGTTCGTTTGGTGCTAAATTAGCAACTTACGACCAGATTGAAGCCGCATATAATAAGGGTGCCGAATGGTGTAATTATGGCTGGTCTGACGGACAAATGGCATTCTTCCCCACCCAAAAAGGAACTTGGGATAAATTACAACAATTCCCCAAAAAGAAAAACAATTGTGGTCGTCCAGGTGTAAATGGAGGTTATATTGATAATCCATACATTAAATTCGGTGTAAATTGCTATGGTAAAAAACCCACCCCTACAGAAAATGATTTGAAACGATTAGAAGCACAACAAACGCACCCCATTCCTCTCACTGCCGAAGACAAGGAATTACAAGAGAAAATAGATTACTGGAAAAAGAACCCTGATAAATTACAATTAAATTCTTTTAATAATACGAATTGGTCTCGTCATTAAGCGGTGTTGTTCGTGATATTATCTAAATTATAATGCCTCCATAATTTAGATATGATATACCCTAATATAGTACAATCTTTATACGAAAGTCCTATAAAGTGGGCTTTACTATTTTTACATTGGGTAATGTTCTCATTACCTATAATTATTACTCTTATGACAAATGATGTATCTATTTTAATAATGATAAATATGTTATTATTTATGGTATTAACAACGAATATTATATATCAAGATTGTCCGATTACAATTATCGAAAATTTATATTTAGAAGACAATATGATAAACACAATAACATCGCCTTATACGCCATCTTATAGTAAATTAACATCAAGTGATAAAACACTTCAATGTTTATTTGTAGGTTTAATGGTCGTTACAAGTAAAATATTATTGGTATTAGCGAAACATACATTTATAGAATATATCAGTACTACATAGGAATGAAATATTATACGCAAGATACAAGGATTGACAATTACATCAAATTTTTACAGGTAAATATACCTATTATTATCTTGAGCTTTATTGTCAGTATTATTGTTGATTATTACACGTTAAACAATTATTACATATCAGCTATTACATCTATTATAGTTACATTATGGACGTATTTTATACATAGATTATTTCATACATATCCAGATACATTTGGATACTTTCATAAAACACACCATACTGAGAACTCAAGCATACTTACTTTTATGCTTGATAACGTTTTTAATTTTTTTACAATAGGAGGTGCTATATTATTATTCCCATTATTATATATTAAAAGTGTTCTCAATATACATCTATTAAATCATTACGTTATACTTATTTGGAGTTTAGTTTACACATCATATCATTCTATCAATTATCATATATTTGAGACTAATAATATCCATATTGAACATCACGAATCTCTACATTATAATTATGGTCCCGAATGGTTTGATATAATCTTTGCTACAAAACAAGATGGAAGTGACATTGAAAATATGAATAGTGGTATATTCAATGTAATTGTAGTGTCTATGATAGTATTGTTATTGAAAGATACAAAATACGATATATTATCTGAAACATATAGTACATCTAATTAGCGTTTCTTACTTTTTCTCGTCTTGTTGTTTCCGTTGTTATGTTTTACTTTACCAAATAACACATTAAATAAATTATCATCTATAGTCTCATCTTTATTTACCATTTTTATATTTGTTAATTGAGAACATCCACCCAAAATCGTTTTTGGGTCTACTGCCAATCCAATTGGTACGACTAACCCATCAAAACGAGATGTTCCTATGTCATTTGACCCGCCTAACATAGACCGTTCATTGTTCTCAATATTTATCAAATTATTAATAGGATAACCACCAACTACGTTATCTCCAGTAATATCTTTTCGGAATATATAATCTTGAAAATCAGATGTATCTATAGTAAACATTATTATATATATTATTTATATTTATAATTTTTGCATAACACGCTTAATATCTTGTGATACCGTTATTTCTCTATTGTCCTTCAAATATTTAATTATATATTCAACATGAGTTTTGTCTTTGATAATGTCATTCAAACATTTTTCTACATAGGTAAATGTAAGTGGTTTATATTCTTTCTTATCATACATGCGAAGTTCTCCATGACTAATACCTATATTTGATGTTAGGTTGTTACGTTTCATATAATCGCATATTTCAGTAGTAACAGTTGATTTTAATTCTCGGATTTGTTTCGTTTTTTCATTAATCATTTGTATTCTTTGGTCTAAAATAACCCAGTTTTTTACATGTTCGATTAAAAGTTCTCGTTCATTTTTATTTGAATTGGCTATCAAACTTTGATTGCTGTTAGTAATATTATCCATTTTATAATATTACTAAAGTTGTTTTTCTAATTGCTTATATTCATGTATTACTTTTTGTATATTTTAGCAGCATCTTTTAGTGCGTTTTTAAACATGTAAACAGGGTTCTTTTGTTTATTCTTTCTGTATAAGTCAGTAACAAAAGTAGTCCATGCTGATTTACCCTTCTTTTTCATTGTTTTGCGAGTCTTTTTATGTGACTTTCGTGCTTTTTTTGTTGATTTTCTGGCTTTGCGTCCTTTCTTACCTCCACCAATGTTATCTTCATCATCACTTTCTTCTTCATCATCATCTTCGTTGTTGTTCTCTACTTCAGGAGAGTTCTCTTCCTCAATGTTCTCTGTGTCAGGAGAATTATCTTCTTCCATATTCTCTACCTCCATGTTCTCTACTTCAATAGATTTATCTTCCTCCATGTTCGCTTCATCCTTTTTGCATGTATATCCAAATACTTGGATATCGCCGCCTTTCTGTGTTGTTTTTTTAACGGGGCGTTTTTTATATGAACGTTTATTTGTCTTATGAGATGTCATTATATTATAAAAGAACATATTAATCCAGATAAGAAACTTTATTTGAATATCTCAACAAACGAAGCAATAAAAATAAATTCGCTAAAATGATAAAAACTAAAAATATGTTGTAAACAAGTATGATCCAGACATATATATTCAATTCGTCGTATATTGTATCACGTATTGGTTTCATAATTTCTCTTAAATCTCGTTTTATATTCTCATCTTTAAAAAGTGCTATACAACTATCTCGCAAACTTTGCATTCATTACGTATTAAAAACTTCAAAGAAACTTTAATTATAATTTAAACGAAAAAACTAATATTCAAAGGTGTAAACTATAATAAAGAGAACATGACATACAAACTAATATGGAACAAATCTACGATACGAATGAAAAGTTGCGTGAATTTAATTTTGATAAGTTAGTACTGGCAAAGCCTACTCTTATTTCAGGTGGAAATTACTTTATTCGGTTTAAAAAAGACAATATCCCTCTATATATACAACCACCCGCATGTAATACTCGTAATGGGTTTGTAAAGAATGGTAGAAAATACTACACGGATATGCTTTTCACGAATGAAGATGAATATATTATTCAATGGTTTGAGAAGTTGGAAGAGTATTGTATTCAATATATTTACGAACATCGTGATACATGGTTTGATGGTAATATGGAAAAGGCAGATATTGAAAATTACTTTACATCACCATTGAAAGTGTATAAATCGGGTAAATTCTATTTGATAAGAACAAATATACCTACAGCACTCGACAAACCTTCTATTAAAATATACGACGAAGACGAGAATCAAGTTGATTTCAGTACAATTACCGAAAATACCAAGTTGATGAATATAATTGAAGTTCAAGGGATTAAGTGTTCGGCAAGAAGTTTTCAGATAGAACTCGAAATGAAACAATCATTATTACTCAGACCTGAAGAATTTAAATTATTTGACAAATGCGTTATACAGACAAAACCACAAATACACTCACAAACGACGACCGCACAAACTGAGGAATTAGTTAAACAATCCATCACTAAACCTATTATGATTTCTACAGATGATAACAACACTAACGAGATTGTATCTGACTTGATAAATGATATTTCATCTGAAATAGAACAGTCTGAAATAGAACAGTCTGAAATATTACCCGAATCAGATAACAATACAAATAATTTAGGAAAATCATCACAACCAAATAGTATTGATACGGATACAATAAATACAAACATTGATATTAATACCGTATCAGATGAACCCGACAGTTCAATTGACAATAATACAAACATAAAAAATTCGAATGATTCAATGGAAGAGGTAGTATTTACTTTAGAAGAGTTACCTACTGATGAAAAACTAACTTTAAAAAAACCGAATGAAGTATATTATCAAATGTATAGAGATGCCCGACAAAAAGCGAAAGTTGCGAAAGAATTGGCATTATCTTCGTATTTAGAAGCAAAGAATATTAAAAATACATACATGTTGAATGAGATAGATAGTGATACAAGTGATTTAGAGATTGACGATGAAAGTATAAATAGTGAAAATGATTAGAAATAAACATTATATTTTAGCATATTTTACAATATAGCGTGAATATTTTTTATCAGGCGTTTATATAAACGAAATGTTTAAGAATCTTACTAAGTTTTTTACACCCAAGATGATGTTAGTAATTATCATATCTATCATCGCTATATATGGATTAATGTCATATAACGGACAAATGAAAATGGTACGCGATATGATGGAGGATGGTACCAATGATAAGGACGCTGAAAAGGAGGAGGAACCCGCAGCTACCGATGGACCTAAGCCTTCTTCAGGAAAGACTGAATCCGGATATGCTCTTCAACCTGTGGCGAATCCTACTGATTTGTTACCTGCTGATAAAAACAGTGAGTGGAATAATTTAAACCCTACTAATGTTGATGCTGAGGGCGTAAAGATGCCCGACCTTCTTGAGGCTGGTTACCACATTGGTCTCGATACTATCGGTCAGTCTATGAGAAATGCTAACCTTCAACTTCGTTCCGACCCAGTGATCTCCAAGGCTGATATTGGTCCATGGAACCAGAGCACCATTGAAGGAGACTCTACTCGTCAAGCTTTAGAGATTGGCGCTTAAGTTTATTATTGATATTATATGACATTATTGTTATATAATATATTTCAAGGGAATTGTATTTTTATCATGAATATGTATAATGAGAAGTGAAGACATTTTAGGATATTTTATAATAGGATTCATATTAAGCACCAGTTATTATGTATACCGCGAGAACTATGAAAGTTTCCAATTAACATGTATTGTATCCACAGTTGATGGTAATAAATATTGCGTTAGAGAAAGAGAAAACATTGAAAAAGCAGCAGATTTACTCGCAAAAATTACGGTCAAATGTAAAGAGTTGGTTACATATGTAGGTGATAAATACCCAGACAAAGAAAATGTGAAAAGATTACAACAAAATTTCAACCCAAAGAAGATAATGGAAACACTACCTACAAGTAGTTATACCGCATATAGTGAGAATAAAGGTGAAAAAGTCGCATTTTGTTTAAATAAAGACAAAGAAGATAACGACCATTTAATTGACGAAAGTACATTAACATTCGTAGCCATTCATGAGTTATCACATGTAATGACAAAATCAATAGGGCATAAAAGCGAGTTTTGGAGTAACTTTAAATTCTTATTAGAATGCGCTAAGGAATCAGGTATACATAACCCGGTTGATTATAAAAAGGAACCGCAACAATATTGTGGAATGAAAATACATGATAATCCATATTACGATGCTTAATCTTTTTCCTTTTGTTTTCTATTCATATATGCTCGCTTACGATATTCCTTTAATTTATCTGGATTCTCTTCTTTCAATTTATCTATATATAGCTTTGCGTTCTGTTTAACTTTATCTTTATTGTTTTCATAGTACTTTTTATGTCTCTCATTGTTTGTATATTTTGAAAGACGAGTTTTTAATGTACTTACCTGTTGTCGTAGTGCGTTAATTTCATCATTTAATTCCTGAGTTGTAGGTGTATCCATTATGATATATATTATGATTCTTTTTATACTTCTTTTTACACCTTTGAATATTTTATTGAACTATATAGTTATTTCAATAAAAATCTAAAATTTATGCTGCCAACTTAAGACCACCGACCAAGTTAGCACCAATACCGAAGCCAGCACCACCGCGGGCAGAAGAACCCATAGCAGGGATGAACACATCAAGGATGCTAAATGTAGCAGCAGCGGTTAAGGCAATAATAATAATCTCCTCAACATTCAGTTGTTTCTTTGGGATAGCGAATGCGGCAAGAGCAACAACTAAACCTTCAATCAAGTACTTTACAGCACGTTTAACTAACTCGTTTAAATCAAACATTATGTTTATATTATACCCTAACAAAAAAATATAATAATTTAATAATAATACTTGAAATCACTTAAATAATCAACACTATATTCTGTATATTCCTAAAATGTCTGGATACGAAAAGAAAATGAATGCGGATGGTTCAATGAACGCCAAATATGTTGATTTGTGCGACGAAGACCAAGCTATTGCCGGACAAAAGTTCGCATGTATGTCATTTGTATCTCCCGAAAAAATTTTGCAAAAACGTGAAGTATATCTATTCAATCAATTTATCAAAAACTGGGAATTTTCTAAATCTATGGAAAGATACTTTGAGTTCATCCATTTTATCTCATATAAACACAACATTAATGTTGAGACACTAATCGGGGATTTTAATGATTTTGTTAAAGAAGAATCCGACAAATTAAAGAAAAGTGGAATTGAAGATGATTACAAGAACTTTTTGGATAAACAGGAGGATAAGCTAAATGAACAATTCAACCGCGAACATGCTTTCCAAACATCTGTTCGTGGTCTTAAAATACGTGGAGTATTTGCGAATCAAGAGGAAGCTGAGGGAAAATGTAAAAAACTCCGTGAAAGTGACCCTAATCATGATATTTATGTTGGACCGGTTGGTGTATGGATTCCTTGGGACCCAGACGCGTACAAAACCGGACGGGTAGAGCATATGGAAGATGAACTAAACGCACTACACTCAGAGAAAATGAAGAATGAAGAACTCGCTAAAAAGGAATTTGAGGAACGTGTTCGTGAGACAAAAAAGAAGGCTATAATGGAGAATATAGAAAATGCTAAATCAAGTGGGAATGTACTTACGCAGACAATTGACGAAGAGGGCAATCTAAATGGTGTTCCTGAAAATGTTGATTTTGAATCACGCGAGGTAAATACAGCTGAATCTGCTAAGTTGGCAGACGAACTTGCTATTACGGATGATAGTAAAAAGGAAGATTAGACCTGACAATCGATTTTCAACATAATACAGTTAGTTATATATTATGTTGAAAAGATATAAAAATTTTATTTTCTATTCTATAGATAACATGAAAACATTTACCTATATAGCTCATAAATTATTTATACATGATGTAAAGTACGAACATGATATTAGTATCGATACGTATAAAACGATTGGTACTCATTTGGACGATTCAATTCGTACTCGGTTGGACGATTCGATTCGTCGCATTTCCTATATGAAACACATTTTTGATGTTAATAATCAAACGTACTTACATGCTAATCTGATTAAATGTTTATTTGTATTGTCTAATGAACCGAAATTCAAAGAACTAAACAAAAATATTACGGATACATTTTTAATTTCACCAGAAAATCAGAACTTATTTTTAGATTTTTTTTGTAATATTCAAAAAACATATTGGGCGTTTGCTAACTTTGCGAAAGTTATTAGACAAAGATACTCAAAGAATAAGGTCGACCATGATTTATTGTTAGCACCCATATCAATAACCCAAAGAAATGTAATCCAGTTATATGATAATAATTGTACGTATTTATTTACATTACAAGACCTTTCACATATAATAATCGCAGCGGTTTGTAATTCTCCTATGTTTCATTCAGAACCACTTAATCCAAAAAACCCATACAGCGGGGTTGTCTTTTCAACAAGTAACTTATACAATATTTATTTTTATATGAAAGAACGATTCTCAATTGTTCCAGATATAGTACAAAAATTATTTCTATCTGAATTCAATCTCGATGTGTTTGGCGATAATTACAAACTTATTATAAGAGATACATATCTCAATCAATTTGTTGATAATGAAGATGAAGACGAGATTGTAGATAACATATATGATATGATTAATGAATTTTATCCGCACATTAACATAGATGAAGATTTTCCAAATGATATTCTAATCAACACGTTTAAGATAGCTGTCTCAAACTATATTCATTATAAATATAATTTTGATCTTAGTAAACAAGCACCTAATTATAAACGTATGTCAACAGAAATTAATAATATTCTTAAAAAATGTCCTGGAATTGGTAGAAAAATTGTTGTAATTAAGAATAGAAAGAGATATACATCATTTATTACTCCCGATGGTAGAACTGAACCAGAACTATATATGAAACTTGATACAACATCTACAATTATAGACGACGACACCACTGATAGCGAACCAATTACGGACATCAGTAATAATTTACTACTTGATTTCAATGAAGAATTCGCAAACCGATTAAACGAGCTTATTCGTCAAACCGATGTTTCAGTGGATAATTTTTGTGATACCGAGAATTACGATTCGGATGACGAGATTGAATTTAATGAAGACATGTATGACCCATAATCATTACGCATAATATATTTACAACTTTCATAAATATATTATTTTACCACTTACTCTTTTTTACATTTATAGCGGGTCCTTTACTTTTCTTTGCTTTACTTGGGTCGTATGCGTCATCTTCATCATCCGACCCTAATTTCTTTGACATTTCCCAAAATTCATTTGCTCCTAATCTAAATGGAGGGTGGTTTTCAGCTTTATACCAGAAGATTTGGTCGTTTAATTTATTGGATTTGGCGTTATTATTAATAACCAAACATTCATAATTTTCAGTTGTTTGGTCCATTACACTACAAAATGATTCTAATGTGGGAAACATACTCGCATAATTTTCCCAAATTCTCTTACGATTTGTTAAATATGGCTCACGTAATATAAATACATAATCGATATTTGTTCTTAAGTTCGGAGGAATACCTAATGGATACTGCATTGTAATTATCAACATTACCTTCCAATGACGACCGTTCATAAATAATAATCTCATCATTTTATCACGCGTCCATGATTGATCGTACAAACAATCATCTAAAATTGTAAAACATCTTGGATCTATCTTTGATTTTTTATGCTGTTCTATTTCTTTATTCATTTGTTTTAACACCGTCTTTTGTCGTCTTAAAATATTTTCAATAAGGACCGTGTTATATTCTTCATGGATGAATAGCTTAGGAACATGAGCCGCATAGAATCCATTTCCGGCTTCAGTTCCAGACATTACCGTTCCTACTGGAATATCTTGATGATAAAATAACAAATCTCTTACTAAAAATGATTTTCCTGTATCACGCCTTCCTATCATAACAATCACTGGACCTTTATTTTCATCGGGTTTGAATGTGATTTCACGCATATTAAATTTTTTTAATTCCAAACTCATTGTCTTTACAATACTTTAATATTATATTATTCTAAAGTAATTCAAACGAGATTGTGGTTATAGTTGTAGTTTACAAATTGAATTGGTTTGTATTTAAGCATAAAAATGTATTAAATACTTATAGTAAATCTTGTATATGAATATAAAAACTGTGATTGATAATAAATTTTCAGTTGGTTACTACAAAAGTAATCAGATTGATATAGCTTCTTTAGAGAAAAACTATACTCCTTCTACTGATGACGTACAAATTGGATATAACCCATTTTGTATTGATAAGCCACAAAAATATAATCCTATTTACGATGAATTATTTACTCTTTCTAAGAAAAATTATAATATGATTCAGTTAAATCATCATAAACATTTTGTAAATACTCATTCAGTGATTGATATGTCTGGCATAGAGTATCAAAAAGATATTTTCTTTAAATTTTCTCCATTGTTAGACCCACTACGTTATATGATAGGGAAATATGAAGACAATACTGAATTCTTGCATAATTTACCGGTTTCGGTGTCTGTTTCAGATGATATTTCTCAAAATGTAATTTCTAAAATTAGTTCACAACATAATTGTGCTTATGTTGATACATTTTTCTATTATTTGAGTAGTATGACTTTACAAAATCATAATATAGTAAATTGTTTGGATTTCTATGGTTCTTTTCTGGGAATTCAGAATAAATATAAATATGATGTGTCAGATGATATTGATTATTTAACCGAATCGACATTTTTTAATAATAATATTAATCGCCTTTTTACACTTCAACATGTAAATATAGACCAACATCAACACGAGGATTCCAGAAAACAACGACCTAAGTTATGTATATCGAAATCAAATCATAATATTTCCGCTATTTCTATTATCGATTCTTTCACTGAACTTGATGATATTACAACTGAATCTCTCGATGATTGTATTATATATGAGAACAAACTAAATGTAGATAACACTACTAATCCCGATTCCAAAGAAGAACAATCCAGTGACGATAATAGTTCTATATCAGATACCAGTGATTCTGATAACAATGATTCTGATGATGATTCGGGAAGTGATTGGGAAACCAATACTGATACATCGAATGATGATAGTCTACCCGATATGCAAGACGAACAATACGCATATATTAATAACTACCCCGTTCAAATGATATGCCTTGAAAAATGTGATGGTACATTTGACGACCTCTTTACATCTGGAAATGTTACCTTGGAAAATACAGCAAGTGCTCTATTTCAAGTTGTCATGACTCTTATTATATATCAACGCCTATTTTCATTTACACATAATGACCTTCATACTAATAATATTATGTATATTAAGACAGACATACCATTCTTGTTTTATAAATTCGAGAACATCGTATATAAAGTACCTACTTATGGCAAAATATACAAAATAATTGATTTCGGAAGAAGCATATATCGGTTTAATGGTACTACATATTGTTCTGATAGTTTCGGTCCAGGTGGCGATGCGGATACACAATATAATTGTGAGCCATTTTTCAATAACAAAAAACCCAGACTGGAACCTAATATGAGTTTTGACTTATGTCGTCTGGGGTGTTCTATTTATGATTTTATCATTCCAGAACATCTCGACTATGATGATTATGATGATTTACAAAAAACTATATATCGATGGTGTTTAGATGACAACAACAAGAATATACTATATAAGAAAAATGGAGACGAACGATATCCCGATTTTAAATTATATAAAATGATTGCTCGAACAGTCCATAAACACACACCCCAAGAACAACTACAGTTTTCTTTCTTTAATCAATTTATCATTAATAGTGACGAAGTAGGAGAACATGTAATGGATGTAAATCGTCTACCAAAATATTTCTAAGTATTCAAAACATAGATTTCGTAATATATGTTTTGTATGTATAGTGTAAATGACTATATATTGTATCAAACAAATGACTCCATCAGTCTACACATTATTTGGTCCAACCTTTCCAACTATTAAATGTAATAACCCTAATAAAAAATCGGTTAGATTTTCCAAAAATAATGAAGTGTTTCCTATACCACCAAAAACACATACGATGAAACGATAATTATAGATATTTTTCTGTGAATTCCAATGGAGTCATTATCGGAATTCCTAATTCGTTTGCTTTTTTTGTTTTGGATGATATATCATCATGGCTTTTTGTAATTAGAACAAACGTATTTTTTGTAATGTTGTTCTCTAACTTTCCACCATATTTAGATAACGCAGCTATTATGTCCGCATCTCGTACCTTTGTCATTACTATGTTTTTTCCATGTAAAATATGGTCTACTTTCACAGGAGATTTTTTATTTTCGTCTGTTTGTTTGGGTCGTTCTTGACATAATTTATATAGTAGGTTCGCATCTACTAAAAACGTCTTCATTTTTTTCATATTTTCTACTATACTTGTAGCATTTTCTTCCCCAATACCGTTAACCGATAGTAGCATTATTTTTAATTCCTCATTTGAAATTAACAGTGTAAATAGGTTTGGATATCGTTCAAATATTGGTTCCAATCTTTTCTTTCCAATACCTCGTCCAAGAAGATTTGATGCTGCTACTATTTCTACTAATGTGGATTCCTTCAATCGGTCTTGTATTCCATTATATATTTTATTTATCATTTTTGTCTGGAATCCCTCGATTCCTTCATAATCTTCTTTTCTCATATGAATTATTTTTATAATCGAATCATACCCCGCATTCATTAACCTTTTTACATTTCCACTTGATAATCCCTCTACACTTATACCTACGAAGAAACTTGTTATATTTTTTTCCTTTACAGTTACGTCATCCTCTATATTGTCTAATATTATATCTACTTTTGTTTCATTCCAATGATAAGGAACATCAGGCATTTTTGCGGTTTCAGCTTCTGTGGTTACTGATTTTATATATGGAATTACATCACCACTTCGAATGAGTTGAATTACCGCACCAATACCGATTTTATTACTTTCTATGAATTTTCCATTAAACCCAGTAGCATACTCTATTTTTACACCACCTATATGAATTGGTTCAATCCGAACGCGAGGTTTCAAATATCCACTCTTACTTGCGTTCCATATTACATCCACCACTTTTGCCTCGGCTACTTGGTCTGATATTACCATTTTAAACGCAAATGAATGTTCTGGATTTTTTTCGGTACGAGCATATTTTTTATTATTTGATACAATTACACCATCTATTTCATACTCATAATTACTTCTCCAATCAATTAATAATTGTGATAATAATTCATTGGTTAACGATGACATCTGTAAATTTCTAACAGTATTAAATCCGTATTTTTCTAATAATTTCATTTGGTCGCTGGGGCATAATACCGGTTTTATCACTTCATATGCTACAAAATCCATATCGTTTACCTTGTTATCCAACGTTTTACTATTTATTATACCTGCTACCAAATTCCGTGAATTCGCAAATTTGGATTTGTATTTTTCTTCGAATTTTGCCTTTGATATTATAAATTCACCCCGAACTACAATATCCTTTAATTTTGGTAAATTCAAAACGGAAAGTAAATGTGTTACATCTTGTCCTATAGTTCCATCTCCGCGAGTATATAATTTTTGTGTATTGTTCTCAGTTGTATACATTCCACTAACTCCATCTAATTTACATGATAATACGTAATTATCGGTGTATTTTTTCATCCATTTATTCAAAGCATCCGTATCTGGTTTTATTTTATCCATTGAAGGCATGTTATAGGGCAAGGTCACTTTGTTTTTGGTGATTGGAGCACCAATATTCTGTAAAACCGGGTTGTTTGGGAACTTCTTCTCGAAATATTCCTTTACAATATCAAATTCATTATCGGTCATTAACGGATTGTTGTTATAATATGCCTCATTTGCCTTCTGTATTATTGTAACGTACCTTTGTTCTTGTATATTTTCAAGAGCATTTATCCCCTCCTTTTTAAACGTGTTTATTGATTGAATCGCACTCATTTTATAGTATGTCTATATTTTTATAAACTATAAGTAATCAATTTTTACTTATAGTGTGTACTTAGAACCCAGGCTCACCGGTGAATACTTCTGTCGCAGATGGCTTTAACGTCTTACTTTCTGTTAAGATATCGAAAAACTCACTCATCTTACCATTAGTGAGAAAAAATACTACTACTGACAGGATACTTGATACCAATACAAAAAGGGATTCACGGATAACCGTCTTGATTGGTTTCCATTCCTTGCTGATATATTTCATATCAATTAATTTGGATACAAAAAAGACACCGGTTATAAATAACGATAGTATAAATGCTTTTTCCATTACTAATATAATTTTTTGTTATTTTTTTATTTGTAAACAGACGAATCCGCCTAAATTATACTAATTCTTCTATACCATCTAAAATAATACTGTCATCGTTATTATGCCCTGGATGAGTAGAACCAAGTTCGTCAAAGTCTCTTAAATCTACCTGCTCGGCTGAAATTTGGATACGTTCATCATCAGACTCCTCGTCTAATTGTCTTTGAAAAGCGCGTTCCGTACTGATTTCTTCCAATCGCTCGATTGACTTGGGAGCTTCTATTGTTTTTACATTATCAGACTCATCTAATATGGCATCCATGTCATTAAAAGATAACTTTGTTACAACTGCCTCGTTGTCTACATTTTGAATCGCGGGTACAACGTCTGGTACAACTTCATCAATATCATTTATTGAGTCGGGTTGAGATGTAGGAACTATAATCTCTTCTGCTTCTTTTTCTTCTTCTTCATTTATATCTTCAATAATTACCTCTTCCTCTTGTTCTACACTTTCATCCATATAAGCACGAATAATAGCTTCCGTTGGGATGCTTTCGCGAATAGAAATTAAAATACACTCTTGAATGATACTTTCCAGTTCACGATTGTTCTTTTGTAATTGTAGTGGGCTTATGTTCTTGTCAAACAAATACACATTTGAATATACCTTTCGTGCTACATTGATATATACCTTATGAATGAAGCTATCCAACTTGGGGATTGATATATCTATCTTCTTTTGCTTATTTCCAACACGAATACACGTAAGGACTTTTAGTTGAATAATATGGACGCAAGTAATCAAATCTTCTAAATAATTACAACCACTACGTTCAATTATACGTTTTCGTTCATCTTCTATTATTTCATTATTCCATTTGGGAATTCTGGATAATAAATTTTGAAATGTCATTAAATATTTGTTTGGTTCATCATTATCAATACACAATTTCCATGATTCATTAAACAATGATTTTACACCCCCTAAAATTAAGGGGGTAAAAATACTAACCAAACGACTACACCATTCATTACGAGATTCTTGTAAGTTGGATAAAACAAAATCGTCCATCTAATTATATTGTTAACACACTTTTTAAGGTGGGGTTTAAACGTAAATACAAATAATCTAATAAATATAACAGCAATAGTTTCTCGTTTCTAAATTCGGATTTTATGGTATTAAAACATATAGTTATTTCGTTTTTTTTGACATCCGATATTCTATCGGTATGTTTCGCCCAATCTATAAAGTCATAGCAAGACAACCCTTCTTGATAAAATTTCTCAGCGAAATCCATTATTTCCATATGATTATCCATATTCGTATCCTTTATTTGTGTGTCTAACCATTCTGTCTTATGTTCTACATGGGTTATATGTTCGTTTATAAAATGTTGGTGTAAATTTACAATTTTATCATCTTTTATATATTCAGGAACATACAATTCACAAAAACGGGATAAAATTGGATTCAATAGTTTGTGTTTGTTCTCTACAATGATGAAAAAACGGGTAGTATGACTAAATAATTCTATACATCGTCTTAGTGCCGATTGAGCGTCTATCGTTAAAAAATCGGCATTAATCAATACGATTGTTTTAAAAGATGCCCCTGAATCTGACCTTATGTTTGTCTTCGCAAAAAACTTTAATTCCTCACGTATAAATTTTATACCCTTACCATGAGCGCAATTTACAATCATTACGTTCTGTTTTATCTTATGTCTATCATTATTGTATATCTTTTGTATAAATTCATCTACTATATAACGCTTACCCGACCCGGATTCACCATGAAATATTAAATGGGGAATTTTATTTGTTTTATAGAAATAATCCAGTTTATTGTAGATATTCTTACGATTGTTCTCGATATTATTATTTAAATCTGTCATTGAATTCAATTGTATACATGTTTATATATCAGTTTCGTTGTTATTCTTTTTTCACAATATTCAACTGTTTTGTAAACACATATCTTTCCTGATGCATTGTTCTCCTACCTAAATTGCATCCCAGACAGGCTATCATTAGATTTCCTTTGTTATGACCTATACTATTATCTATTCGCTCAAGCGTCCATTGCTTCGGATCTCGCACATATTCATAGAGAACATTGACGGGTTCTCTACAATAATAGCATATATTGCCCGATTCTTGTAATAATTCTATAATGTTCTCAATTGTAGTGAAATTTTCTTCGGAATAACGGTCTTTTTGAGTGTCTTGACTACGATAACTACTTAGTTTTTGTCTAAAGCTCTCGGAAATACACTTATATTGTTTTGTGTCTTTCTCTTTTTCATCTTCTATTTGCATTATATATTGTAGTTGTTGAGAACATTGTAACTCTTCTTCCGTAAATTCCCATTTTTTATGGTTTGTTACTACTCGTTTTTGACGTTTCTTTGCCTTCTTCTCTTGTTCTCGTATATGTTTTTCTTCTTCGATTTCTTCTCTTGTTTTTTTGGGTGTTAAATCTACCGATATTGACTTCATACATAAATACCATATTTTGATTAGAATATATGAACGATGTGTGTGATGTTTATTTTGGTTCGAATAATCTATTGGATATACACTTATTGTGCGTTATATGATGGTTCTGGAACACTCTCACCATTCATTTTTGTATAAAATTGAAAGGATACTTTATTCAATATGATAACTAATATTATAGTGAAGATGTCTATAAATATTGACGATAATCAACCGGATGCTTTAATAACAATATATGATAATACTGACGGTAGGTATTGTTCTATTTGTTATGAACTAAAAACAAACGAGCAAAATAATATATTTGAAATTATATTGCCGTGTGGCCATTCGTTTTGCAATATTTGCATAAATAATTGGCGTAATACTATGGCTAATAATTCGCGGAGTGGCGTTCTTATTATAACCTGTCCTATGTGTCGTGCACCAGATACAACATTGTTAAATCCAAACGAAATCAGAAGACAATATGGTGGAGATGATAATTTACCGCCACGGATTAGAACACTTCTTGTATCACAAGAAGAATATTTCGAACGTGAAAGGCGTGACAAAAAGTTTATGAAATTTATACAAATTAGTTACTTTACTCTTGGAAATGTGTGTTTATATAAATGTATTACAGCAGACGATTGTGCTGATGCCGATGCCGATGCTGATGCTGATGCCGATGCCGATGCCGATGCCGATGCCGATGCTGATGCCGATGCCGATGCCGATGCCGATGCCGATGCTGATGCCGATGCCGATGCCGATGCCGATGCTGATATGGATGATGTAATTGATGTCGATTATATGACAGACGTTGTAGCCCATTCCCATGAGATTGATCTCCCCAATGAGATTGATCACCACCCCAGTTTGGATTACGTAGAACATATAACCTCATTTGTAGGTCATATGATAGATAATATTATTCATTGCTAGGTGATAATATAACTCGTAAAAAATTGATATTAAAATATATAAACTAATAGTGCAATAAAATATTTAAATATGCCGTCGAATACCGTGAGGAATCATCTAAATAATATGAACGTTCAATTAGATAATGTGAATGTTCGATTAGATAATGTGAACGTTCGAGTAGATAATTCAGACGAATTAGGAGGTTATATGTCGCGATTATTGATTCTTATTATGAATGAACCGGACATAAAAAAGAAACTGGAGGAGAATGTTGAATTTAAAGAAATCGCAGAATCTTTTAAGAAGAAATGTTCGGTAACGGTCAACGACGGTAACACCGCGCCGAATATAAACAACACAGACGCTGCCGAACCTGTACCGAATATAAACAACACGGACGCTGCCGAACCTGTATCGAATATAGATATAATTATAGATACAATTATTAAGAAAATTAAATCTCTCACCACACGCGAAGGAGTTATAAATATAACGGTAAGTATATTATTTATGATTATATTAAACAAAATTATAAACATATTATGGAAGGGTGTATGTGTAGCGGCAAGTTGTGGTGGTATTGCAATATGCGCAATAGTTTGTGTATATCCTATAACTACGGGAATTGTAATTGGAACTGCTGCGGTGGTTATGTTAACCTCATGGTTAATCTATTCTTCTTCTTCCTCCGATTCAAACAAATAAGTGGTTCGCAATAACAGTATAACCAATATTTATAGTGTTTTTTAATTATAAAATTGAATATTTATTATTCAATATGATGTATGTTAACAAGAAGTGAATATGTCTAATAGTAACATTCGTCAAGAATATAATCAATTGATTTTAGATTTCCCTGATGAAAATTGGAACTGGTGGAATTTGAGTCGCAGTCCGTGGATATCAATTGATGTTATTACTACGCATTCCAATAAGGACTGGGATTGGTATTGTGTGAGTTGTAATCCGTGTATTATGTGGGATAATATTATAGACAATCCTCATATAAAGTGGAATTGGAAGGGAATCAGCAGTAATCCCAATATTACAGTCGATATTATTCGTAATAATATCGACTGTAAATGGGAATGGGATAGAATATGTATATCAGATTTTGATGTTTACCAATCATTCGCAGACATCATTCCAAAAGACGAACAAAATGTTTGCATATACAACTGTTGGGAAAATATATATAAAAATCCAGACAGCACGTGGGAACAAATATATCACGGACTACAAGAATATTCCTATATGGCAGAAATGTATAATATTTCAATGCATCCATGTGTTACACCAGACATAGTTGCTACCAATAATGATATCGATTGGGATAATACTGGTTTATGTTTGAACCCAAATTTTGAATGGGGTTTTATCGAAAAACAACTAAAAGATGACCCTGAAATAGAATTGTGGCGTATTTTATATATTATATCAAGTCAACCGAGTATTACTTGGGAAATTATAAAAAAAAACCCTGATTTACCGTGGTGTTTGGCGGGAGTAAATAGAAACCCTAATATCAGTATCAAACATGTGTTAGCTAACCTCGATTGGCAGTGGGATTGGGATACAATTTATTGTATTTCAGACATTGCAGTAGAAGACGTAGTAAAATTACCAATAGATAACACATTGCGCGACCAAATTCGTATTGATGTAATGGAGCATAATGTAAATAATACAACATGGTCCCAAATTAAAACGCATTATTTGGAAAAAGGTCATACAAAAATGTCCGCATTTGGACAACATACTTGTATAACTTGGGATATTATACAAAGTTATACAACCCTGGATTGGGATATGGAAACAATTTCTCAAAACCCAAATATTACATGGGATATTGTAAAAAATAATCCTAACATGAAGTGGAGTCAGTATGATCTAATAAAAAATCCATCTATTAAAATGAGTCCCAGACTAATCCGAGAAAATCCTGATATTTGGAACAACTTTATACACTTTAGTATCCCTTCTCTGTTTACAGTTGAATAATGTTATCTTACCTATACATATATATATTGTTTTTTTCACGTAAGGTACATAATCGCACTGACTATATCCATATCATTATCTTTGAAAGCATTGATAGCCTCCTCCTTAGTACATCCTGCTTGTTGCGTAATCAACTCAATATCTCGAACATGTATCTCTAATTGTTCATTGGGTGGAGCATCCGATTCTGTTATAGCTCGTTCGCGTGTATCCCCATTATTCGGGAGTTCATCAATACGCTCAATAATACCGATACTTTCCATCCAATTTTGATATTCGTTATAATGCGTCCAATCATTTAATTCTGCTGCTTGTTCCCTACTGTAAATATTTCCAGTAGGTATTCTTCCTCGTCCTCCTCTTCCTCCTCTTCCTCCTCTTCCTCTCGTGTAACGAGAAGAGAAAGGATTTTCGTGTACTGTGGAATGGTAATTGGTTAGTATCCGTTGAGATTCTTCTTCAGAACTTTGAGGAAATGTGGGGTTACTATTCATATTATTAATGACGACATCATCTAAAATACGAGGTGATATATTAACCTCATCTGCTGACCCCGCATCATTCGAGAGTTCATAAATACGCTCCATAACACCGTTAGTTTCCATCCAATCTTGAAAATTGTTATATGGCGTCATATCGTCTGTTTGATACCGAATTAAAGCATGTCTATGTCCTAGACCCTCACGACAAAACGGGCACATATTATTGCTTTTTTTAATTTTATCCAAACATTCTTTACATGTTTTATGTTCGTTTTTACAACCTGTATTTACAAAATCCTTTTTATTTTTATTTTCCATACAAATAGCACAATTTTGCAAACCAAAATCATCTTTACATACAGGACATTCTGTTTTATCATCAATACACTCCGAACATAATTTATGTTTCGATTTACAATCACAAATAGTAATCATAGCAGTTTTTTTACAATGATTACATTTTTTATAATTTTTACGAATACGACGTATTTGAGCAATTATATAATCCAATTTTAAACCAAGCGTTTCGCACATGGTATGAACCAATTCACGTTCTAAAGAAACTGACTGATTATGACGTCTTACATCATTCCGCCTTTTGATAACATTTAACGTGATATTATGAAGTTTCTTTTTTTCTTGGACTAAATTTTGCTTTTTTAGTTGTTCTTCTTTTGATTCTAGTTCATCTAATTCTTTTGTTAAATCAGCAAATTGTTTGTCCCATTCTTCAATTTGTGGAGTAAGAGCGTTTTTAACATGTTCCATACAATATTGGAAATATTTAATTAATTTTGTTTTGGTTTTTATAAGTTTATTTTTATTGTAGACCGTAGGAATATCGTTGAAATCATATTCGTAATATAATTTTTGAATTCGATTAACTGGATCGTAAGGAAAATTAGTTTTTTCCATTGTGTATATATTTGTAATGTACTATATTCTCAACCAAATTCAATTTTGTATTGTAAAAAGAATCAGTATTATCTATCCATCTTCATATCCGCATCGCGACGACGCTCTTTGCTGCGATTTTTTTCCACACGCCACCTTGTTCTGTCGTTGAAATTTTCCCAATCTGAAGGAATGTTTTTGTAATAATCTTCATATAGTTGTGTGTTTAGATCTATAATTTCTTCTTCCGTCATATGACTGGTGTCCGTATTTGAATTTTGTCGACTATCCAGATAAAAATTGGTATCGTTTGTCTTGAACTTAATGCCAAACTCCTGATTGACATATTCTTTATATTTCTCTCGTCCACCCCAATTCCAATATTTATCCCGTGTGTGTTGGTCTGCCTTACCAGGCTTATTGAAATTTTGCGATTTTGTCAAATGATTGGAGCGTTTTACATCCTTAAAACCATGATTTCCGCCCATATAATATATACATTACACCCGATATTATTTTAAGTGATTTTACACGAAAAAATAAGATTATAATCGATAATTATTAATATGATTTTAAATTAAATAGTTTTACGCTAAAAAAGTAGAAAAAAGAAATGGCTACGATTTGGAAAAATGGACATTTTATAAATGTCCTTTTTTGATATGTCCGAGATAGTTTTGTTTTAATATGTTTCTAAAATTGCGTTTGTGATGATATTGCAGTATTTTTGAATTTATGGTGAAAATTTTATTTGCATAATTTTTAAGTATATTAGTGAAAGTAATGATATAAAGCATTATTGTGTGTTCACCATATATAGATTATTTAGAACAAATAAAATGCCAAAAAAAGCATGTAAATATTATTGTGAAGTATGTGACTTTGTTAGCAGCAAGAAAAGTAATTACGATACACACTTGACGACAGCAAAACATATAAATAGAATAAATAGAACTGATAAGAAGCCCGACATATTTGAGTGCTCTTGTGGTAAGGTATATAAAGCCCGAAATAGTTTATGGTATCACAAACAGAAATGTACGAGTGAAAATATAACCGAACCCGACCAAACCCAAGTAGTCCAAGTCCCAACCCCAGTAGATTCATCCTTGGTAATAGAGTTACTGAAACAAAACCAAGAATTCAAGGAGATGATGGTAGAACAACATAAGAGAATGATAGATCAACAACAGAAAATGACAGACCAACAAGATACAATTATAGAACTGTCAAAGAACACAGGAAATACGACAAACAACAATACAATCAACAATACAACAAACAACAAGTTCAACCTGAATGTATTTTTGAATGAGACATGTAAAGACGCCATCAATCTGAATGATTTCATTCAGTCAATCGTATTGTCTGTAAATGATTTTATCAATACAGGAGAAGTAGGGTATGTAAGAGGGATATCCGATATCATGTTAGAGCGTATCCGCGAGATGCATCCCCATGTAAGACCAATACACTGTACGGATTTGAAACGTGAAACGGTCTATGTAAAAGATTCAGATGTATGGGCGAAAGAAGATGAAACTAAAAAGCATTTAAGTAAAGCAGTTCGTATAGTAGCCAATAAGAACAAAGCCCAAGTGCATCCATGGATAGCCGAAAATCCAAAGTACGATATATTAGATACGCCAGAATGCGATAAATTCTTTGAATATTCGAAGGCATCATTAGGGGGGTATGGTAAGGAAGAGGATGAAAAGTTTGAAAAAAAGATAATCAGCAATATATTGAAAGAAACGGTTATTGATAAAAATCTATTAGAGTAATACGTAAAAACTGTATAGAAAGAATATGTTATATTATTACAGATTACACAAATGAGCGAGAGTGATTTAGAACTATACTTTACCAGCAGCAATAGCGAAGAAACCGATACCACATTCACCTTATCTACTAATAATTCGCTATATGAATCTGATATAGATGAAATTTCTATATCTTCATCTATATCTTGTAAAACAGAAGAAACCATGTTATTGTTTGATTCATTTGAAGAACACGAAATAGACGATATTATCGAAGATATATACGAACAATTGGAAGACTGTTATACTGATAACATACTTAAAATATCATCACCCAAATTCTACAAAGACATGGTCGACAGTATTAGCACTAATTTGTCGATTGAATGGGTAAATGTAGATATATGCGACGACAATGATTTCCAACAAATAGTTAATTTTGTAGAAGACCAACATGAATCATATTTAGCGTACAATAGTCATATTGTACCCCGTTCTATCTCAAATACATCTGATTTTATAGACAAAAACAAATATTCAAAAAAAGAACTAACAACCATAATTGAATATATCAAAAATCAACCCCAACCCGCTCAACGTACTCCGGAATGGTATGAATTCCGAAATAGTCTATTGTCAGCAAGTAATTTATGGAAAGCATTAGGCAGTCAAGCCCAAATGAATAGTTTGATATATGAAAAATGCAAGGCTTACGCTAATCCAGTAGAACATGTTTCATATGGTACATCCAACGCAATGCACTGGGGTGTTAAATATGAACCTGTTACAATAATGATTTACGAGGATTTATACAAGACAAAAGTAGGTGAATTTGGATGTATACGTCATTCAAAATATCATTATGTAGGTGCTTCTCCAGACGGTATTAATATATTACCATCCAGTGAAAAGTATGGAACTATGTTAGAAATCAAAAATATTGTAAATCGTGAAATTACTGGAATACCCAAAGAAGAATACTGGATACAAACCCAAATACAAATGGAAACATGCGACTTAGACAAATGTGATTTTGTAGAAACACGTATAAAAGAATACGATAATGAAGAGGATTTTTATAAGAATTCAACAAACACGAATTATAGAGGAATTGTATTACATTTTATAAACAATGATTTTAGTGAAAACGACAGTCCGACATATATTTATATGCCTTTGGATATACCATTAAATCCAGAATCAATTGACGAATGGATAATAAAAGAGAAAGAAAAGGTAGACAATATGATACTCTTTAATAAACTATATTGGTATTTAGATGAGATTTCTTGTGTTTTGATACAACGAAATAGAGCATGGTTTTCTAAAGCAATTCATCATATAAAAGACGTATGGGATACTATTGAAAAAGAAAAAGTAGAAGGATACGAACATCGTTCGCCAAAACGCAGAATACCAAAGATGAGTGTAACTATAGATGATATTTCGGGTAGCCATACAATAACAAATATTCCATCAACGAATAAAATTTGTTTAATAAAACTGGATTCCAAATAATAGTTAGAAACGATATAGACATTTGTATATGAATAATATATACAAATGTCGTCTATACAAGATTTCGATGATGAAATGTATGTTACAAAGCGTTCAGGTAAGACCGAAATCGTATCATTTGATAAAATTTTAAAGCGTATTAAGACAATCGGACAAGAAACTTATGATATACAAATACCCACACTTCAACATAGTTTGAAAATTAATTATACTTCCTTAGCAATGAAGGTAATCGACCAATTGTATAATAATATTTCTACAGCTAAGATTGACGAATTATCCGCCGAACAATGTGCGAGTATGGCGTCTATTCATCCTGATTATGGTACATTAGCCACAAGACTTATTATTGCTAACCATTCAAAAAATACGTCGTCAATGTTTGTTGATACAATGAGTAAATTATATATGAATAAAGATAAACATGGGAAACATTCACCATTAATTACTGATGATATGATGATTACAGCAAGAACATACGAGGATGAATTAAATACATTATGCTACTATACGCGAGATTTTCTAATTGATTATTTTGGATTCAAGACGCTTGAACGCGCTTACTTGATGAAAGTAAATGGGGTAATTGTAGAACGTCCACAACATATGTGGCTGCGTGTTGCTATGGGTATTCATGGCGATGATATAGAGAAAATTAAAGAAACATATGAATTAATGTCACAAAAGTATTTCACACATGCTACTCCTACCTTATTTAATGCCGGAACCCCACATCCTCAATTATCTTCTTGTTATCTAATTGCTATGGAAGATGATAGTATTGAAGGTATTTACAATACATTGAAAGATTGTGCTTTGATTTCAAAATGGGCTGGTGGTATTGGACTCCATATTCATAATGTGCGTGCTTCTGGTAGTGATATTCGTGGAACAAATGGTTCTTCTAATGGAATTGTTCCGATGTTACGTGTATTTAACCACACCGCAAAATACGTGGATCAATGCGTCCATCCAGAAACTATTATTTATACAACTGATGGACCTAAGGAAATTCAACATTGTGAATCCGGCGTTACACAAATCTATAATGCTCTTGGAGAAACGGAAGTCATACAAGACGTATTGGAACACGTATATAATGATGAAATGTTAGAAATTAAAACTACACACTCAATCTTTCCATTGCGTATTACTCCAGAACATCCGGTATATGCTCTACGTAATCAGGTAAAAGGATTAAACTATACTGTTATCAGAAACCGATTAGAAAAAAAACATGCTACATTTGAATGGGTAGAAGCAAAGGAGTTGGACGAAAATGACATGATTGTATATTCAATTCCCAAATACGAACAAGATGTCAGTAATATAACAGAAGATGATTGTAGAACGTATGGTATAATTTTGGGAGATGGATGCGTTAATGGGTCGAATGATACGGCTGGCTATGTATCAATGCATACTGAAAACAAATCAGATACACTTGCTTATTTAGAAGACTATTTCCAAAAACGAAGTATCCAAACATTTACTACTGTAGATGGGAACATTACACGTCTACGTTGGAATAGACAGCTTGAATTGCCTTTTAGATATAATGATTTTTATAACGAAACCAAACAAAAACGTATATTGGCAAAATGGTTGAATCTACCAGTTGATAAATTAAAGTATATTCTGAAAGGGATGTTGGAAACGGATGGATGTTTGTCTAATAACGAAGTTGTATTTGATAGTACATCATTGAACTTGATTGAAAGTGCTCGTATAATTTGTCTTAAAATGGGAATACTAACAAGCGGAAGTGTTCGTGATAGGGTAGGTGAAAAACACATGACAAGTCGCGGAGTGATTGAAAATAAGCTCATTTCATATACATTGCGTATTCCAAGAACGCAAGAATTATGCGACTTAATGGGGTTAGAATATAACGACAACCAATTTTTTAAATACATGAAATATGAGAATTATCTACTAACACGAGTAAAAGATGTCAAAACTACCCATTACGATGGCATTGTATATGATTTACAGATGAAACACGAACATAATTATACTATTCATAATGGTATCGTTCATAACGGAGGCGGAAAGCGTAATGGCAGCTTCGCAATGTATATGGAACCTTGGCATGCGGACATTGAATCATTTTTAGATTTACGTAAAAATCACGGAGATGAAGATTTAAAGGCACGTGATTTGTTTTATGCTATCTGGATGAATGACCTATTCATGGAACGTGTCAAGGACGGTGAAGATTGGACGCTAATGTGCCCCGACGAATGCCCGGGATTATCCGATGTATATGGAGATGCGTTCAACACACTATATACCTACTATGAAACATTAGGTAAAGGTAGAAAAACAATGAAGGCTCGTGATTTATGGTTCCAAATTTTAGACGCTCAAATGGAAACCGGAACTCCATATTTGTTATATAAAGATGCTGTAAATCGTAAGTGTAATCAAAAAAATCTGGGTACGATTAAATCTTCCAATTTATGTTGTGAAATTACTGAATATTCTGATGAAAATGAAACTGCCGTATGTAATCTTGCAAGTATTGCGTTACCCGCATTTATTATTACTGATGACGATGGAAATGTCAAATTTGATTATATAAAACTACATTCAGTCGCACGTACGGTTACCTATAATTTGAATAAAATCATTGATGTGAATTTTTATCCTACCAAGAAAACGGAACGTAGTAACTTCCGTCATAGACCTATTGGTATTGGCGTCCAAGGGTTGGCTGATGTGTTTATATTATTGAATTTACCATTTGCGTCAGATAAAGCGAAAGAAATAAATCTTCGAATTTTTCAAACCATTTATCACGCAGCATTGACTGAATCATGTCAGATTGCTAAAGTTGATGGAAAATACAGTACATTTGAGGGGTCTCCTGCGAGTGAAGGAATTTTACAGTTTGATATGTGGGAGGTAGACCCTAATGAAAAGGTAAAGATGTTTAATTGGGACGCACTCAAAGAACAAATTAAAATATATGGTCTACGTAATTCACTGTTAGTAGCTCCTATGCCTACCGCATCTACTTCACAGATTTTAGGATATAATGAATGTATTGAACCCATCACAAGCAATATTTATAGTCGTAGAACTATTGCGGGCGATTTCATGGTAGTAAATAAATATTTAATGAAAGATTTAATGAAGTTAGACATGTGGAATGAAAAAATTAAGAATAACATTGTTGCTAATAATGGAAGTATTCAACAAATTGATATTATTCCAGATGATATTAAGGAGAAATACAAAACTGTTTGGGAAATTCCTATGCGTAATTTGATTGATATGGCTGCTGACCGTGGTGCGTTTGTTTGTCAGAGTCAAAGTTTGAATTTATGGTTAGAAGACCCAACTTATAATAATTTAACATCAATGCATTTTTATGGTTGGAATAGAGGATTGAAAACTGGTATCTATTATTTACGAAGAAGAGCACGCCATCAAGCCCAACAATTTACTATTGAGCCTGAAAAAAACAAAGGTACGACTTTAGGTGAAAATACCGAAGATGAAATTTGTGAAATGTGTTCGGCTTAAAAGTTTAGTCAGTATTAATTAACTATATTTATTATATTGATAATATATATAATACACGATGAGTGCTATGAATATAACACATACCGAAATTCAAAACACGCCAAAATTAACCTTATTTGGAACATTAGCAAACGCATACAATAATTTGTGTGAAAACGCAAAACGTATCTCGGGCGATATAACTTGTAATGTAAAAGGAAATATTGAATCTATCAAATCTTATATTAATACTGAGATTGCGAATCCAGATGAACGTGAATATTTAAAAGCAAAAACAAACGAATATTCAAAAATGTTACAAGAAATAACAAAAGATGTTACTGATACTACTATTAAAACCGCATCTACATTAAAAAAACGAGCATATGCACCAGAAGACCCAAGAGAAGCATTACACGCACTATATGTATTAGAAGACAGAATAACGAATGTCATTAATGACACTTTAGAAGTACCTTCTATAGATACAGATACAATGGATAATTTATTAGAATTAGATACTGCGTTATATGATAATAAATTGAATAAGTTAATACAATTGATATTTAATCTTTATAATAAAAATGTGTTAGGAAACGAAGAAACTATAGATGTAACAAAAACGCAAAAGTTATTATTCATAGGATATTTGTTTTGTGAGCCTTTGCCCCAAGATATTACCGGGAAAAATGTAGAAGAATCACCTATTCCGTACAATATTTTACTTGATACACCAGACATGTCGGAAGAAGAAATTAATAAAGAATTTGAAAGCATTTGTAAATTTGAAAAAGAAGAAACGGTTGAAGATAAAGAACAAGCACCTGCGACTACAGTATTCGAAAGAGTGCCATTAGATGAAGATGTTACGATGGTTCGTCCAGCAAAGAAAATGAAAATAGAAGGGGGTAAGAAGTCACATAAAAGACAAACAAAGAACAAGAAAAACAAAGCCAGAAAAACAAAAAAGAACAAACGTTCTTCAAAAAAGAAAGTCCATAAGAAAAAGTAATTAGTTAGTATTTTACACATTTGAAGATTCTATTATTTATTTATTTAGATTTCATAAGAAGACCACAATCGGTGTTATGTCTCATTTTCATATAACACCGTAAGCATACCAAGACATCCACTATTGCGTTGTGGAGACCATCTACGGTTTCTCCATCAAACAACTTGGCATATAATTCATTCAATCTCGGCCACTTTAAACTGGGTGGTTTTCCCGGGTACTTTGATTCAACGATAATATTTGCAATGACTGTGCCTTTACGCATAGAGCAATAATGTTCTACACCATTTAATTCTTCATATGTAGAATTAAATATTGTCATACATTCAGGAGAATTACGAATAATATCTGGTCTATTCCTCTCCAGTTCTACCAGAATCATCTTTTTGTCAAAGTCGATGTTATGCGCCACTATTACATCGGAAGTAATATAGGCTTTGTAAAATTCGGTAAGAGCGTCTATTATGGAAACACCCTTATTACATGTTCGTCGTGTAATACCTGTCAATTCCGTAATCTTATCGCTGATTTCCACTTCTTTTTTTACGTTAATATATTTGTCATACGTGTCTACTAATGTATTTGAAGAAATATCATATAACGCATAACTTAGCTGTAATATATGCGGATAAGCTTCAATCGGGGTATGATTGGGGTTTGCTTTGTCTTTTTTTGGTAGAAGACCACTTGTTTCTACGTCAAATACTAAGACTGTCTTCTTACGGATAGGGGCGGATACTGTGAAATTCATTATTGTAATGTTTGATACCATAACAACTATACATATTTAGTAATCAATTTTCTATACTTTTATAGTGTACATTTATGACAATCCATGACAATATTTATATTTACATATTATATTATACATGTCATCACGTAAATCTAAAGGAACAAAAGGAAATAAAAATACAAGAAAAAATAAACCAGTCAAATTTACCAAAACTATTGATGATTATTTAAATGACCCTTTATTTCCTATTCTTCATAATGAATATATAACAATTGAATTAGAAACATGTAAAGAAAATGAAGAAAATCCAAAATATAATTACAAAGTATCCAGTATAAAAAAACATACATTTACTCAAGATGTACCTGATTATAATGAGTATCCACCATTAACTATGGAAGCATTACAAAACGGTATTAATAGTTTGAATTTAAAAGACTCTAATTCTTTTATACGATTGATGCTTATTTCTGGAGATGAAGGACTTAAAATATGGAAATTAGATAATCAAAAGTACAAACCTAATACAAATAATAAAGAAAAGTGTGGATATGGAACACCAATATATGAAGAATACATACCGATTGCTTATGCTGATTCATCTGCCGAACCAGTTGTATTAGAACCAACACAAATTGAAGAGGTATTTGAAGAACCACAAGAACAAATTATTTCACCTGGTATACTTGAACCTGAACCTGAATCTCAAGTTGAACCTGTACCTGAACCTGAACCTGTACCTGTACCTGAACCTGTACCTGAACCTGTACCTGTACCTGTACCTGAACCTGAACCTGTACCTGTACCTGTACTTGAACCTGAACCTGTACCTGTACCTGTACCTGAACCTGTACCTGAAGTTGTACCTGTATCTGAACCTGAACCGGAACCTGAACCGGAACCTGAATCTCAATCTGAACCGGAACCTGTATCTGAATCTGAAGATGATGAGGATATAGATGAAACATGGATTACTACCGCACCAAGCCAAGGACTTTTAAATATGATTGATGAAATTACAAATCAAGTCAAACAGACGGAATATAAAGATGATAAAACAATCATAAGCGATAATATGATATTATTAAAAGCACTGGTTGATGAATTAGGGAAGAATTTATACAAATTTTTGACACCTATATCACCTATACCTATAATATTGGGAAAAAATAAATGTAAGACTGCTTTAAATTATATTCAAAATAATCGTGGTGAAAATATTTACAATGACAACTTATATGATGATTATAGTACGGTAAATAGTAAATATGATACGTACATCAATTATAAAACCAGCTGGTTAAGCGACCAATTTGAAGAACATAAGCAAAATTTTATCCAAGAATTAGAACGGTTTAAACAGAATTTGGTGGAAAAAGTATTTTCAACATTTGAATATGGAGATAGTGAATATTGTCAAACTAAATCAGCGAATGCCGAAAAATCATACAAAGAGATTGTAAACAAAATAATTATGTATATAGATAACTCCAAGAAATATCCGACTAAGGGAAAAGATGTATTTATTAGTATTATAGTAACTCAGATAACCAAGTTATTAAACAATCCGAATGTCAAAGACGAAAAACAACTTCGTGATATATTAACTCATCTTTCAAATTATTTACAAAAAAATGATTCTACACCAGAGCAAATTAGACATTATTTAGACCGTGTTAAACAGCATTTAAGTACAACATATGGAGGAAAAAAAAGAAAGCATAAAAAAACTCAAAAAGGTAAACATGTGATTGTTAAAAAACGGACAACAAGGAAAAATACGTCGCGAAAATCATCTTGAGTGTAAATTGTATTCACTTGGTTGATAGTTGTAACATAAGAATCATTTAGGTAGTTGATATGTAATTTAATCTGTATAAATTATATATTAGAATGAGTGCACGAACACCAGATTTTTATATTGGTATATCAACACAAAATCCACCTACGATTATTAGTATCGGTCAAACGATTGATGGTATGGAAGAAATAGAAGTTAGATTAGACCAACCAGATGAAGATACATTAAATGTGTTTAAAGAAAAAATAGATAAAATAGTAGCACCAATAGAAGAACCAGTAGTAGTACCAGCACCAATAGAAGAACCAGTAGTAGTACCAGCACCAATAGAAGAACCAGTAGTAGTACCAGCAGCAACAAACAGACCAACCAACAGACCAACCAACAGACTAACCAACAGACCAACCAACAGACCAACCGGACCAGGAAATACTTTTCGTAATATGGCTGGATTGAACGCAATCGGTAACGTTGCTTCTTCATTATTCGGAAACGGTGGTGCTGGTAAAAATACAAAAAAACATAAAATTACAAAACGTTATAAAAATAAACTAATAAAACGTCGTAAAACAAAACGTTCAAAAAGTAATAGAATAAAGTAGTTTCGTGTAAAGTATTGTATTTGCATAATTTATAAGTAAATATAATACATAATGGAATTGGAATCCGATTTAGCAAAAGAATTATTTAATAAGGTAATTGTTCCACTTCAAACTAAAAATAAAGAAAAAGAAATAACAGTACAAAATGAATATAAACAAACCCAAGAACAATTACAAGAAGCACGTAACGAACAACAAAAAATAGATGAATTGCGGAATCAGGGAGTTAATGCTATTGCTGCTGAAAAGGCTGCTCGTTTGGCTCAAGAAGCAGTAGCTGCTCGTTTGGAACGAGCAGAAGCAGAGCGTGTAGCAAGAGAAGAATCATCACGTTTGGCAAAAGAAGCAGCAGAACGTGTGACAAGAGAAGCAGCAGAACGTGTGACAAGAGAAGCAGCAGAACGTGTGACAAGAGAAGCAGCAGAACGTGTGACAAGAAAAGCTGCAGAACGTGTGGCAAGAGAAAACGCAGAATCAGCACGTTTGGCAAAAGAAGAAGCCGTAATAACAAACATAGACCAAGCTACTGTTGATGATAATATTCCTCCAGCTGTTTCAAAAGAAAATATAAATTTTAATCTACAAGGACAAACACCACCTAAACCACCTATTATAGACACCTGTAGGGCAAACGAACGTGATATAATTCCAAGTGAAGATTGTAATCCAAATAAACAGAAGCCTAAGTTACGGTCATTGTTAAGATTTCATCCGGATCATAATCTTGGTTGTGAAGAAATTGCCACCGAAAAATTTAAGGATTTAACGACTGCATGTGAAAAATATACTCCATCATCAACTACATCAGAACCCACCAATGTACCAACTACATCTGAAACCTCTGATGTACCAACTACATCTGAAACCTCTGTTGTACCAACTACATCTGAACCTTCTGGTACCGCCATTTCAACAGATATGTTAGCGTTACCATCATCTGAACCCACTGATGTACCACCTTCAACTGAACCAATATCTACAGAGTTAGATAAATCAATCTTGGTATCACCTATTCAAAATAAATTTGATGTAAATCCATTGATTGAAACATTAAGAACAACATTTAATAAAGATATGTCTCGTAAGACCGTGCCATCACAAGAACTATCGGCAATAGTACCAGAAACAATTGTACCTGAAATAGTGTCATCACAAGAACCAGTACCCAAGTTTAACGTCAACCAATTAATAAATACATTAAATCAATCCTTAGCTACATCAGTGCCAGTAGTAGAACAAAAAGTAAGTGTTGGTTCACCAAAACCCTCTATATACCAACAAAACAATGAAACCGATGAAATGTATATGTCAGATTTAGACAAAGCATTAGAAGAAGTAAAGAAAAACCAATACGCAAATGCTGTTTCTTCACCAACGCCACCACCAACATCAACGCCACCACCAACATCATCCCTAACACCAGTACCAACATCATCCCTAACACCAGTACCAACATCAGTACCAGAGCCAGTATCCGCAACTACAGAATCATTTGATTGGAAGGGTAAATTAGACTGGTTAAAACAATCAGTCGGTCTATTAATCGGTTCATTAAGTAATATGTTTACTTTCAAACCAGCCGAAGACAATGACCCGTATAAATTATCCCCCGAGAGAGAAAACGAAGGATATATTTACATAGGTAAAATGTATATGAAAGAAGAAGATGGGACTTCGCCATCAAAACAAGTAAAATATGTAAATTATCATCCAGAAAAGAAAGACTTTTATATAGATGAACGAACAGAAGTCGTAAATTAAATATATAGTTCACAAAAAAGTTAAATATAAATTGATATTTCATGTAATCATAAAATGTCAATTCAATATGTCATTGCAAATATAGAAATACCAATAAAAATACATAATAATATTTCAGAGCCTTTACCTGAGTACATGAAAATAAACATAACAGAATGTAAGGAATTGCCTGAAAAAACAACGAATAGTGCGATGCAGATGGATTTCACCGAACAAATACTTAAAGTGGTTTCATCAAATAAATCAGAAGAACCAGTAGAATCAGATATAGTACAAAATACTATATCAAAAGAAGAATTAGAAAAGAAGAAACAAAGAAAACACGCTCATAATATCACGTTCCGCAATAATATATTATCCCATAGACGAACACAAAAAAAGTATCCTAATTCATAACATTTGGACGTTGACCCTTTACAACAATCAAAGGTTCGGGAATCATGGTAGGAAGGCGGTCACTAACATTAAGAGAATGTAAATCATGAATCCCTGGTTTGACAGAAGGTTTGGGTTTAACCATATTGCTTGTTCCTATGCCAAACAATTGCGATTCAATATCAAATGGATTACTGGATAAATTCGTTGGTGCGATTCGTCCTTGTAGTAATCCATTTCCGGCAAAATGAGTAGTTGTAGGATTTCCAAAATTACTTTTATTACATGTTAGATAGTTGCATAATCCAGAGTTAGCATTTTGTTCTAAGCGATAATCTCCTTCGTTATTTTTACTACGAGTAGAAGCCATTATAGGTGTATATAATAATGTATATTTTATATACACCAAAAAATTATTTATAAATTTTTGCGTACAATTGTTTATAAACATCAGTTTGTAACAATTCTTCAGTAGAAATACCAGACACTATTTTTATTATTAACTGATGGAATAAGTCTAAATAATCATAACCAAGCATAATAGTAAGTCCTATATTCGGGTCTGTAGAAAACATAAATGATGCGGTTTTTTCATATAAGTTGATAACTTCTGGTATTGTTTTTGTAATTTCAAAAATATAGTCCATAGTAATATTCGCAGCGTCTAAATCATAAGATTGTTCGTCCTTAGTTATCTCATCTAAATTCATTTCAGATATATCGGGATAATTTGTAGGATTCATTTTAAATAATTTGCGTAAACAATGACGGTATTCAGTATCATTTGAATATTCAATTGTTAATTGAATCGGATAAGAATATTCCATTTTCATTACTAAATATAATGTATAATGTTTATGTTAGTTTTCAATAAATATTATACCGATGCGAAAAACTCCCAGTCCAGGTCTTCACATACCTTTTTCCAAATCATATCTTGTTCTAATTGTTTTTCTCTATCTTTCATCATGGGTATATAGGGTAAATACTGCGTTTGGTCCAACAATACACATAACTGATGAAGGGTATATGTGTAGTTAAAAAAGTTGGTTCGGTTAGCAGGACAATGAACCGCCCATGGCTTTTGAATCTCAATGAATAATACACATAACGTCTCATGTAATTCTTCATTCATTACTGGGGGTTTAATTCCAAATAATGAGTTAATGTATTGAATATGTTCGAAATACTTGTTTAATCCAAGCTTACGTAATAGTTCACGCATCTTATCATAATTCAATTCGGACATATCAGTAATACGTTCCTTTTTAATACGTGCTTTAATTGAATCTATTACTTCATCGGGTATTAATGTGGTTTCTTTAGCTTGGAACTGTGAAAGAATTTCTTTAAAATGATTAAGACGAATATACGCTGTGTAAGAAACTTCATTCGGTGGGTCTTTGTTATTCGGTTTAGAACTATCTATAATATAGGTAATGAATTTGCCACATTTATCATTATTACATATAAGTATTCCTTCTTCATCTTGAGGTATCATTTCGCCAGAATTACAAAACTCACATGTATCAGACTCTACATAATAATCTTGTGAATTAGTAAACTCATTTGTCACATTTCTCCAATATTGCTGCGTATTCATTTTCGATTGTGTATATTTGTTAATTGTTCCATCATTACTATTCTCAGTAGGCTTTATTTTGAAAAAAGAGTTTAAAGCATCCGTACTACCCGATTCATCCATACTTGTTGATATTTGCTGTTTTTGTTCGAAATAATCAAAGATAAATCGGGAATTATCAAGCAAATATTTTTTCTTCTCTTGTTTGAGCGTTTTTATCTTCTGTTGAATTTCTTTAATTTTGTCTTTCATATTCATATATTCGTCTACTTGACCGGTTTGTAAAGTTTTGATGGCGTCTTTTAGTTCGTCCTTTTCTCTCTGTAATTGGGGTATAGTTTCATTCTCTATCTTATCATAATATGCTGTTAACTCGGAGTGTTTTTCATCTATTGTATGTATAGTTTTCAATTGTTTGAGTTGTTTTTTTTTAGACTCACCTTTCATTAACTGAGATGAAATACTTTATGATGGTGTTTTTATGTTAGTTTTTATACCTTTGAATATATTCGTACAAAAAAATAATAATTCAACATGATGAGTATTCAAATATATCTTATATAGTGACAGGGTATGTGTCATAATATTTCTTAGTAACAGAGTTATTATGTAGTGGCTTGATAATAGGTAAAGTATGATTATGTTTATTTATGACAATATAATGTGTTTTTGAAAAATAACAATCACTACAATGTGTAGAAAACCATAATGTAGCTAAAGCATATGCTGCGATAATATAATAAATCATATTTGAAAGTTGTGTGTATTATCCAACCATCTAATGTAAACAATCAATTTTTAGCACCACATACATTTTTTCATTTTTGTAGCACAATCAAGACATATTCGGGGTGCTAAATACAAATACCCAAAAGGATTACATACGTGGTCTGGATTACTATATCCGTGAATTTTCTTTTTTTTACATTTTTTACATTTATATCTTGCTGGAGATAGCGGAAATTCTTTTTCGTGAAGTTTATGCTCTTGACATATAAATTCGTGTTTTGTGGGTTCCATATATTGTTCGGACATGATATTATTAGTATACATTATCAAGTGAAAAATTCGTAAATATCAGAAGAATATGGTATTTAGAAAATGTATAATGAATACTAAAAATAGCGAAACAACTTTAATAGATTTGCCTCAAAATATAAAAATAGAAAAACCTGTATTTCAAAAAATGATGTTTTTAACAAATGCTTTAGAAGAAGGTTGGAGTATCCGTAAATCAAATGATTCTTATATTTTCACCAAAAAGCATGAAAATAAGCGGGAAATATTTCAAGAAGACTATTTAGAGAAATTTGTATTAACAAATAGCACGAATGTACTGGGTATAAGCAGCCAATTATAAGTCATATGTGTATATGAAAACATACATTATATTGTGAAGATTTATCAAGTGATACAAATATATTTAGGATATTTACAACTGTAGTTCAAACATTACAATTGTAATTTAATAAGGGAACTATAAATTTACATTTTTGTGGTTATTGCTAATAATTAGAGCAATTATTTACAATAATAGATAGATTTTTAGCAATATTATTATTTTTTAATTGAATTAATGCGATTTTTTCCCAGATTTTTTTCTTTGTAGAATATATAAATTCCATACAATGGCTGGAGGTTTAATGCAATTAGTCGCCTACGGCGCACAAGACGTGTTCCTTACCGGAACCCCCGAGATTACTTTCTGGAAGGTGTCCTACAGACGCCACACCAACTTTGCCATGGAGTCCATCGAGCAGACCTTCTCCGGTCAAGCCGACTTCGGACGCCGTGTTACCTGTACCATCAGCCGCAACGGTGACCTTGCTTACCGCACCTATCTTCAGGTGACTCTCCCCGAGATCAACCAGAACATGAAGAACGCCAGTGGTACCGTTTCTGCCCGTTGGTTAGATTTCATCGGCGAGCAGCTCATCGCCCAAGTTGAGGTTGAGGTTGGAGGTCAACGCATTGACCGTCAATACGGTGACTGGATGCACATCTGGAACCAACTTACCCTTTCCAAGGAGCAAGAGGCTGGTTACCACAAGATGATCGGTCACACCACCCAGCTTACTTACATTGCCGCCGATGGACGTGCCGATGTTGCTGGTCCCTGTGCCGCTTCCTCTGCCCCTAACCAAGTGTGTGCTCCCCGCAACGCCCTTCCTGAGACCACTCTTTACGTGCCTCTTCAATTCTGGTTTTGCCGCAACCCTGGACTTGCTCTTCCTTTGATTGCCCTTCAATACCACGAGGTCAAGATCAACATTGACTTCCGTCCTATCGGTGAGTGCCTCTACGCTGTTAACCCTGCCGCTTCCGCTGGTGCCTCAGCTTCCGTCACCCAGGCTTACCAACAATCCCTTGTTGCCGCTTCTCTTTACGTTGACTATATCTTCCTTGATACCGATGAGCGCAGAAAGATGGCACAGAACCCCCACGAGTACCTCATCGAGCAGGTCCAGTTCACTGGTGACGAGTCCGTCGGTTCTTCCTCCAACAAGATCAAGCTCAACTTCAACCACCCCTGTAAGGAGCTTATCTGGGTCGTCCAACCTGATGCCAACGTTGACTACTGTGATTCCTTGATTGAGGGTACCACCCTTCACGCCACCCACGGAGCCCAGCCTTTCAACTACACTGATGCCATTGACTCCCTTCCCAACGACATTGCCGCATACGGTGGTGTTGATACTACCACTGCCTCTGGTGCTGACGACAACAACCTTGCCGGTATGGGTAACGATGGTATTAATAATGGTACCGCTGCCTCCACTACCGCACAAGGTCTGTCTGATGCCGGTTCTTTCGTCCTTGCCGAGACTGCTCTTGACATGCATTGCTGGGGTGAGAACCCTGTTGTCACCGCTAAGCTTCAGCTTAACGGACAGGACCGCTTCTCCGAGCGTGAGGGTTCCTACTTCGATACCGTCCAGCCTTTCCAGCACCACACCCGTGCCCCCGACTCCGGTATCAACGTGTACTCCTTCGGTCTTCGCCCCGAGGAGCACCAGCCTTCCGGCTCATGCAACTTCTCCAGAATTGACAACGCCGTCCTTCAGCTTGTCCTTTCTGCCGGTGCCGTCTCCGGTGTTGCCACTGCCAAGGTCCGTGTCTACGCGGTTAACTACAACGTCCTCCGCGTAATGTCCGGGATGGCAGGGGTAGCGTACAGCAACTGATCAAATTGTCAGTTAATGCGTGACCTACAAAGTATTTTAATAAAAAGGGTTTTCCCACAAAAACAAAATAAAAATTATAAAATACAAAAAACAAATAAAAAATGTAAAATAGTTAATCAATTACCCTGTCGGTTTTTGAATCTCCATAAAATATAATAAAAACTATAATGTTTTTATTATACAAAATTAGACATATCAATAAAATAACTCAATGATTTCAACAGTTTTTTCAGTAGTATTATCTACCCAATATTGAATTTGTGTCAATAACGCTTTAATTCTTTCTTCCCATTCTACTATTTTGGTCTTAGATACTTGCATAACACCATAGCCGTTTACTTTCCAACAAGAGCTTATTTTCTTTCCATCTTTATCTACATAATTATCGGGGTTGAACCGGATAAACACTATTGGACGATGCCCTACATCTTGGGAAATTTCCATTAATCGTTTATTTTCACAGCTACAATCGTACGTATCATGTTTATTTTCATCAACTTCAATAATTATAATATGACTCCCCATATCTAATAATAAATCAGGTCGTCGTTTAGAACACCCGTCAGCTACCTTTTTATCACATACCCAAGAAAACTCAGGAAATTCGTTTTTCACGCGGTCTACTACATCGTTTTCTTTTGTTTTGAAATTGCGTGAAATTTCAATATCAGGACATAAATGGACACAACACGGTAAACAATACCCATCGTATTTTTTAATACCTCTCGTCTCACATAATGGAGATTTACACAACTGACTACCATCACATATTTTACAACGTGCTTTCATTTTATCATGAACACAAATTAAAGAACCTTTACATTCTACACAATGTTGTTTATTTCGTTTGTGTTCGCATATAGCCGCCCCGTTACATTCTACACATCTCCTTCGTCGTTTATCATGTTCACAAATTTGACTACCATCACAATCTACACAATCGCCTTTTTTATTTCCATGACTACATAGTTCTTTTCCTCCACATTCAGCACATCGTGATCTACGCATTTTATGGCTACATATACCAGCACCGCCACATTCTACACAGTTATATCTTCTTCTATTATGAATACATTTTGGACTTGGTCCGCCCATAATACTTTTTATATTATATGTATATTTCTTTTTATATAGTTTTATATATAAATAAAATTATATAATCCCTAAATATTCTCCTTCTTCTCTTGAGCTAATTTTTCCTTCTTTTTAAGATATGCTCGCCTGGCGTATTCTTTTTTCTGTTCTGGGGTAGGTTGGTAATTACTTTTGTAATTAGTTCTTTTTTGATAGTCTTTAACTCTTTGTTTATGAACCTCTTTATTCTTCTCATACGATTCTTTACTATAGGCAGGTGCCGTATACCGTTTCAAATGCTCCTTAGTAGCTTGTAATTCGCTTTCTAATTGAGCTACCCTTTCTTCAAGTTCACTGATACGAAGGTCTTTATCCATTGTTTTATTTTACAATATTATATATAGAATAACGTTTATATGATTTATCAAACTATAAATTATTTTACATAACAAACGTAGTGTCCTATGATGTCATCGAATCTCATCCAATCTACATCTTGTTCGTGGTCTTCAAACTCATCTTCATCCACGTTTAACTTATCCAATAAAATTTGCATTGCATCAACTGTAATCATATGTTCTTCCTCCTCCGTAAATTGTGATTGTGTCTCTTCACTTTCTTGAAGACGGTCCCATTCTGTTACAAGAAAATTATTTAAGTTTTCATACCAAGTATTATTCAACTTGAAAGTATTATTCAACTTGATAGTCGGTTTATAATTTACCAAAAAAATATCGTTAATAATTTCCTTAGCAACATCATAACATATTTTATCTGTAAAACCCATTACTTATTCAATATATATTATATATAGAAAATACTTTATGTCTTTTCTCAAAACATATTAGAATCATACGCCATCATTTTCGGAAGAGACAATAAAGTAAATTCCATTTGCTCTATCAAGGGAATAATATTGAGAACACGTAAATAATCGTTATTTTTATTTTTTGAAATATAACTTAAAATGTCATATATATTTGATACTTCCACCTTATCACCTTTATTATTTGTCAGCTCAATACCAACACGTGTAATTATATTTTCTATCATTTTCCAAAAGAATATATGAGAACCTTTATCCGTAAAAAGGCAGTTTTCAAAATCCATTATGACACACGTATAATTATTGGTTTCCGTTTCTATATTATCCAGATTATCAATTAGATAATTAATATGCGTTCGCGTAGTCCGTTTGACAAGTATATTGTCTAAGTGCAAATCATTATGTATAAATCCGGTCTTATGATACGCTACAACCAGAGAATAAATCGTTTGTATTAGTATGCCACGCAAAATATGGAAATTCGTATTGGTCCATGAATGACTTTTAACCGACCCCTCATTAAAATACTTCATAATAATGACCTCTTTTTTAGTATCTTGTTCGGGAATTCCTTGACAAATTTTGTCTGAAGAATTATCGTCATAACATTCAAATATACATATAAACTTTATAAATCCAGCACATTTTGTTTTATGTAGGTGCTCTGAAATAGAATATTCTTTTCTAATTGTAGTGTTATCTCTTCCCATTTTCACTACTATATTCATTTTACTATGATTCTTCTCCAAATACGCTAATAAGACTCTACTATCCTCGTCTTTTTGTTTCTGTAATAATTTCACAATTTCTATTCTATTGGCAGTATCAATCGCATCACATTTTATATAATATTTGGAAGTGCGACTTGATATTGAACTACTCCTATTTTTATGTAGGAAATAATTAGACATTACATTATAAACAACGAAATATTTATATAATTTTTATATATAGTATCGTAATGAAAATTGAAGACATATTTGAAGAATTCATCCCGAAAGAAAACCGTGAGAGTGTCGAACAAATAACTACCAAAAATATCAAAAATATTAATGCAAGTATGATATTTTTAGTAATAATAGCATGTGGATATTCAGTATTATTTGTAATAATGGCTATAAATATAAACAAAATGACAAATAATCTGAATAGAATTGTAGATTATATGGATACAATCCAATCAAAACAGTTAAACACAACAATAATAGAAAATTTACAAAAAGATTTTACATTAGTAAAAGATTGTGTGCTTCATAAATATTGTAAAAGAGTGCCGGATTGAGCCGTGATATTTATATTTTTAAAAAAAGTATATAATTAGATACTACCATAATAAGTATATTGATAGCACACAATGAATAATCAAATTTATGAAGATAATTATACCAACATAGTTGAACCGAAATATGGAAATAAAAGGGATATTTCCACTGATGAAATACTTACGAGTAATATATCAAGCAATCATGCCTATTCTATTACACAAACTGAACGACTCGATATGACCTCATATGAAACGTATAGTATAGACCCAATCGGATGTAAAGACGCTGATGATGCGTTTTCTGTATATAGTGAAAACGATAAACTATATTTCGCAATCCATATTGCTGACCCAACTGAATACATCGATTTAAATTCGAATTTATGGAAAGATATAGTATCGAGAACAACAACCAAATATCCATCAAATCGTGCCCCAATTCACATGATGCCAGACCAAGTGTTAGAATTATCCAGCTTACAAGGAACACAAGAAGGTAATATTAAAAACGCAATAACCGTATTATCTGAAATAAATTCAACCACATATGAACCTATTAACGAAATCAAATTATTATTTACCACCATTTTTGTAAAAAAGGAGAACGCATTTAGTTATAATAGTGCGTCAGTCGTTTGCGACGAAATGAATGCGTTTACTATAGGATTAAAAATAAGTGAAACGTTGAAAGTGAGACGTTCATTAAAAACAAAAGGAATCAAATTAAATGAAGTTTCCACCGCATACCCGATATATGAAGATAATCACGTCTATTTATACGAAGACACAAAGCAAGAACGATTGATGAAGCAAATGATTGCGGAATTTGCCATTTTCGCGAACTCTTTTGTAGGTGAATATTTAAAAATCAATTTAAACACGGGTATTTTTAGAACTTGTAATGCGAGTGAATGGTTACAAACTGTGTATAATGAAATATCCGGCGAAGAATTGTTACAAGAAATAATAACGAATGGTATTCGTGCTGATTATATGGCTAACGTAGAATCACACGATTTGGTAGGAATGCCTGAATATTGTCATTTTACATCACCGATTCGTCGTTTATCTGATTGTGTATGTCATTATTTACTGAAATTCATCTATTTCAAACATAAACATTGTAATATACCCTTTTCCGAGCAAGAATTGGACCAATTAGCCACAAGATGTATGAAAATGACACGTTTTGAGAAGAAAAATCAATATTTAGATATCAAATTTCGTTTATTACAAGTGATGGCGAATATGATTTTTGAAACTAAAAAAATAGACATAGAATATTACATTACTGGATATAGCGGGTTATTTTTGAATATCATCATTTGTAATATAAATAATTTCCACGTCCACATGTCATATACATTGCGTGTTCGTGATTATGAAAAGGATATTAACCCAAAAGAGAAGCATTCAATGAGTGTTACGCACGTAAATTGTTTTACTAATTACGATGAAAATACAATACCCGAATTAGATAAACACATTTTAGATATTTGAACTAACCGAAATAGTTTTTGATTACGCAAAATTGATTCATTCATTTCTGATATATCGCAACCAATTATTGAAACTGTATACCTAATACCGATTACTATGCCTATTACTAATTACTATGACGCACTTTGTTCTGATTTGAAATTTTACATCGCTCAATTTGTACCATCTAAACCGAACATTAACCTTCCATATATTGATGAGTTCAAAGATGTGATAGTTGATTGGTATAACAAAACGAGGGTCTTTGATAATTCTGTCTATCGAAATTACGATGAATTATATCGTTCTCACCATGGTATAACGTCTGTTGATACATCGTTTGTTAAATATGGGTTCTTTCATTATGCCAAAGAAAAACGATATTACAACTTAATATTATCCCCCCATACGGGACAGTTTAAAAAAATAGCCATTCGCCGACATCATCCGCAAAATTTATTACGACAATATACGACCAATTTATTACACCGACGTTCCCCTCATAAACACAAACACAAATAAGTATTTACGTATTATATTTTCTCAATAATATGTAAATATGTTCTCAAAATTAATAACTATATTAGCAAGTATAAGTGTGGTAGATTCAACAAAAATATATAACTATTATGAATTAGCAGTCCAAAAATGGTGTAGTACCGATTATATGATTCACGGACTCTGGCCGCAAATAAATAGCACAGCCTATCCTGAAAACTGTAAAAGTGTGTCTTATGTAAAACCCACTGGTGAATTATTAACCGATATGAATACATATTGGCATGCGTGTGATAGTACATTATGGGAACATGAATGGAAGAAACACGGTTCGTGTATGCAAGAACAAAACAACATAGACGAGAACTCTTTTTTCAATACAACCATATCACTCTTTTTGGAGAACATGAATCTATTAGATAAATGTGAAAATGATGATTGTATAGTGGCGTGCTTTGATTTGGACTATAACCGAATCGATTGTGAATAATCGATTACATATTATGGTTGCAATTGGCGATAACATCTATACATTGCTTAGTATTCAAACAATAATATTTTAAGTATTGGAATGTAATATTACCCAATCCCATATACTGATAATCATGATGTATCATAATATTTTCAATATATCCTACTTGACACGATTGTGTAGAAGTATTGGTAATAATTATTGTACCAGTAGCAATAATCATGCTTATGGCTAAATCTTTAACAACAAAAAATATATATTCATTTGTCAAATTATCTAATATCTCTTGGGTTCTCAATATAGTTCGGTCAACTTCGGAGAATAAACTCATTACATTGTAATAAGCGTATTGTAAATCGGATTGTTTCAATTTACGTATACATAATACTTTATTATCCAGTAAAAAAACAGGTCTCATTAAATTATTTCCCTATTTTTACAAATACAACTAAAATTATTGTTATATCGTAAAGGGTATAAAATAATCTAATGCTATTATACAGTAAAATGTTAAAAGGTGTAATTTTATTATTTGCGTATTTTGAAAGAATATTATTTTATGGTGTTGATGGATTCGACGACGACGATGAACGAATCGAAAATAAATATCCTTTTTCAGAAAAATACCCTTTTTATGAAAATAATAATGAGTATAGTGATTCCGACGACAGTGAAGATGAAACCGACGAGTATAATTATCTTATTCAAGTTATAAGAAAAAATATCGCATTTTGTTAAAAAATAAAAAGGACTATATGGTCTTTTTTATTTTACACGTTATCACATACTTTATGATGTAATCGTTTCTGTATACCCATTGAAGATACAGAAGTAATAACTGTAGCATCACTACTCATATTTTGAATATCAATTATTTCAGGTTCAGATTCAGATTCAGATTCAGATTCAGATTCAGATTCAGATTCAGATTCAGATTCAGATTCAGAGTCTTCATAACTTGGAGAATCTTCAAACCCATCATATAAAAATCGCTCAAATATATTCAAAAGTGTTTGGATATACGACATTAAAAATAATAACGAACTATTTTTATACTATTTACACATTTGAATATTTTTTAGAAAAAATATATTGATAGAACCATATATACAAATAGTAAAATAGAATAATAACTAATTCTTGCGACGTTGCTGCGTATTTTAAAATATTCTAAAAATAATTCCGAAAATCCAAATCCAGATAAGTATAAAAATAGTCTACTAATTTCATCGTCCATAATGTTATACACAATTATATAATAATATGATTTATTTTATTTACACCTTTGAGTATGTAATCAAAACTGAAATCTAAAATTTTTGTCTACATATTGTTGTATTTTTTGGTAGTAATCTTTTGAACGATTATCTAAATAATATCCGAGTCCCCCCCCTCCAACAATAATCCCCGAAATGTATATTACGAATAATGTTATTGGTTCCATAATTACAATAAAAATATATATTTATCTATAAATCGTATAAATACAAAAAAACAATATTATTAAAATACTAAATATGTACCGTTCGAACGCATTAAACACCCAAAACGGATTACTACTAAGTAATTTGATGGAATTTTATAATAAACATGGTAATTTGGAAAAAATGATGAGAATTATTAACGGTGAATCCGAAATATCACTCCGGATTGTGGATTGGTTTGTAACGAATTTTGCTAAGAAATACTATACAGTGTATGAAATCTCACAATCAATAGGTGAAAATCTTTCAAATACAAGATTTAAAGTTTACAACGACTATAAGTTAAAATTAAAAGCATATTCAAAAAAACGGTTTGACCCATTTTGTCGTTGGGATAGAATTTCGATTCCTTATAATGAAACCCAACTGATGGAAACAACTATCGGTCAATTGAATTTTTTTAAATGGGCGATTGAAAATAAAATCGTAGATTATATCAAAGATAACTATGAAACTATTGAAAATGATATGAATAAACGAAATGTTACCACGAAAAAACGTGCTACATTAGATAATACGTTAAATGATAAACCGGAAACCACAAATTCTAAAACGAGAAAACGACGCGAAGAACTATCAGTTTCGGCATGTAAAACAATAAAAAAAGAAGATGTGAAAATAGTTGTAAAATTTAATTAATATAATGGAGTTTAATTCGATGAGGGTGAATTCGTAGGAGGTGGTGGATGTTCTGTTTCATTTTTGATAATGATATTTTGAATAAATTGTTCTATTTGTGAAATCCACTTAATTCCCGGGTCATTGGTATTATTATCTATATAAGATGCGTCTTCATTTGTCAACAGGTTTAATACTTTGGTTGAGTTTGTAGTATTGTTATTACAATCCCAACTTTCATATTTTCCAAGCCATTCATCATGATATTTTTTACACTTTTCGAGATAGGATAATTCTATTCCTGCTTCTCCATCTCTTGACCGTTTATGAATTCGTTTAAAACAAATATCAGCATCCGCATTAATGTATATATGCCCGGCTACATTGAAATCTTTTGCGTGTTCGTTTGCCATTAAACAATAAATTTTATAGTCCAAATCTGTAATTAATTTGTCGCTATGTAACATTTTTGCGAATATTTCTTTATCAGCATCAATCGAGCGTTCACATATTAACATATCGCAATCAGGATTATTGCGAATAGTATCACGTATCAACGTTAAGCGGGTGGTTAGTGCCATAACTTGAAATTGGAACGCATATTTAGAAGGTTCTGCGTAAAATTTTTGTAAAATAGTCTGTCCGTCGTTGTCTGTAATTGTTTCCCAAATATCTACAGGCTCTTTTACAAAAACAATATTTTTTTTATTTTGAAAACGCTTATGTAGCTCTTGAACGATGGTGGTTTTTCCAGCACCAATGTTTCCCTCAATAGAAATAATAACCGGTTGACACATTATAGAAGACAGATATAGATAATCTTAATATTATTTTATGATAGATACGTTATACATTCATTTTCAATTTTCTACACCAATAAAAATATTGGATTAATATATACAGTTATGGAGGCAGTTCCTACAACCGAAAAAGAAGAAAATACCGTATCGGTAAAGTCAACCGAAGAACCTACTAAATCTAAATGGCAATCTTTTGTCAGTGAATTGAAAGAAATTAAAGAAACTATGAGCGACCAAGATTTTAAGCAAAAAACCGGTTCCTATGTTGCGTTTACATTAGAAATGTATCGCGTTTTTATGGGTACATTACTTTTGTTTTTTGTTCCCCAAAAGTGCGGGGATGAACTATGTAGTTTTTCACAAATGACAACTAAAACCGATGCGATGCATGTAGGTAATATCTCTGTCAATCTTGCCACATTTGTTGCTTTTTTCATGATGTATGTAATTGAACTTCGTCGTGAAAATAAGATGATTTCTTATTTAGAAGTAAATAAGGAATTCCCATGTGATAATGATGCGGTCGGAGAAGCCTTACTACTTTTACCTGAAAAGAAAAGAAAAGTGATATTAAATTTAGATGGTTCTTATCAGATGGCATGTTATATTGCTGCCTTCTTCTACTTAGGAAATTCTGTTTATAGTGGATTTACTATATATGATAATTACTATGATAGTAAGACAACGACTGTATTTGTAACGAATTTATTGTTCTTGGTTGGTAAAATAGTTGATGTATATGGATTAGCTAACACAGAAACTAACATCTTTTATTCTGCGTACTTGAAAGATAAGGTCCAATACAATTATGCTGACCCCGATAAAGTTAAAGAAGAACACAGAGTTACAGAGATGGTAGATGTGTATCCAGAATCAAATGAACCTAAAGAAACAGCTTAATTTTATTATTTGTAATATGTAAATGCTGTAAATTATCGTTTGGAACACCATCACCGAATGTTCGTATACGAGCTAATATATATTGATAGTAATATTTACCAAATGTTTGTACTATTGGAATGTTAAATAAGAGCAGATCATGTTGTAAGCGAATTTTTAATCTATTTTTGAAAAAGTAATTATCCATTTGATATATACATTTTTTGAATTTTAGTCTATATCGGTCATCAAACTCCCAAATATAATTTATCAATACTTGCGGAAGTCTATTCATCCTATTCATTTCAAATTTATTATTACATAGTGTGATAATAAATTGGTTCAATTTTACAATATTGATATTGGTTTGTAGAAAAGTATATCAAGATATTTACTTGACGTAGGGAATTCATCTTGTCCGTATACATCTTGTAGTAATAACCATTCAAACATTCCTCCCACATACAAATATACATATGTAAATCCCAGTCCGGATAATTGTTTCGCCTTCTTTTCTATAGTATCATCATTAGCATTTTTACCGTATATTACAAATTTAGGTGTAAAATCATATTGATTCAGATATTCATTTATCACTTTCTCCTCAGTTTGATAAGAAATCGTATTTTTAATCAAACATTGCTGTTCGTTTGATAATAATGTATTTATAATAATGTATTCTTTTGGATTCGATATAATATGTTGCATGTCTTCAAATGATAATTTTTTATGTGTTTTTTGGAAAAGTCCATTAAACATTTTTAGTATAGTCGTACTTGTATTTCTATATTTTTTCCAAAAAATTGATTAAATGATGATTACATAATTACATATAACTTATAATAAGACCAATCGAAAATGGATCTATCTCAACGTAAATTAGTCAAGTCAGAATGGGAATCGATTGAAATCCCTGTTTCTTCTGAAGAAAAAGAAATTTTACAAATGATAAAAAAAGGGTATCACGATGTTAATATACATACTAACTCTCATCAATCATTATTCTCAGTTGTAAAAATAGAAAAAACCTCTGGTTCTGAATTGTTATTATTTCAAAAATATTTTGAATCACACTTAAAAGAAACAATACAGAAATATGGAAAAGGCGTACCTGAGTTACAAAATATTGAATTTCCAGGCTCTGGTGGAAAGCTGAAGTCACTAAAAAGTATTGACAAACTACGCATTGAAAATCTTGAGTCAAGAATGAATGAAAGAAAAAAACAAATATTTGAATACGTACTATATGAAATGATAGAAAATTTACTCAAAAATATATACAACCGAAAACAAGGATACGCATTCTACTTATATACTCTGCTTCAATTAAAAAAGACTACTATCCCTGGATTAAATACCCATTTTGTTGATGTAATGGACCAAATCATTAGTTATGTAAATTCATTCACAAAAACCAGTGAAATCATTACTAATGCTTATGAATTTATTGAAAAAAATCCATATCTTTTAAAATACGAAGACAAAACATTATTCTTACATCAACAACAAATCTATAATATTTGTAGACCTCCTCCGCCTAAACCAGAGGAAGAGGAAGAGGAAGAGGAAGAGGTGATAATTCCGAAATTGATATTATATACTGCCCCAACTGGAACCGGTAAAACATTAACTCCAATAGGTCTTTCTGAAAATTATAGAATAATATTTGTATGTGTTGCACGACACATTGGTTTGGCATTGGCTAAGGCTTCTATTACAATGGAAAAGAAAGTCGCATTTGCGTTTGGTTGTGAAACCGCATCTGATATTAGATTACACTATTTCTCAGCGGTAGACTATACCCGTAATAAGCGTTCAGGTGGAATTGGAAAAGTTGATAATAGTGTGGGAACCAACGTAGAAATTATGATTTGCGACGTTCAATCATATATTACAGCAATGCATTATATGTTAGCGTTTAATAAAGCTCAAAATATAATTACATTTTGGGATGAACCCACTATTACGATGGATTATGAAGAACATGGATTACATTCCACTATCCATTCGAATTGGGTAAATAACAAAATCCCCACATTGATTTTATCATGTGCTACGTTACCGACTCAAGATGAATTATTACCAGTATTTCATGATTTTAGATCCACATTTGAAGATGCGGAGATACATACAATTACCAGCTATGATTGCCGTAAATCGATTTCTATTCTTGATAAGTCTGGGTATTGTGCTTTGCCACATTATCTATACGATAATTATTCTGATATGATAAGATGTGCCCGTTATTGTGAATCGAACAAAACCCTTCTACGATACTTTGATTTACGTGAAATTATCAAATTTATTGAATTTGTTAACGAACAAGACCTGATTGATGACGATATTGATACTTACTTTACAGGAAATATCACAAATATTACCATGAATAAACTTAAGGAATATTACCTTGACTTACTATTTCAGATTGATGAAGAGAATTGGAGCGTTTTGTATAAGTATTTACAAAGCACCCGAACTATGAAATTCAACACGTCTAAGTCAACTACTATATTCAAATCTAAAAGTTTGGAAAGTGCGTCAAAACCTGGGAATAAATTAACCAGAACAACCAGTGTTTCTCTACCAGTATCATCTTCCTCAAAACCAAAACCGGGTTCTACTGGAATTTCTATTACAACTGCTGATGCTTACACATTAACCGATGGTCCTACTATTTTCCTGGCTGACGACGTAGATAAAATTGGTAGGTTTTATATTCAGCAAACAAATATACAACCATCCGTATTTGAAACTATCTTATCCAGAATTACAAAGAATGCCGATTTGATTAAGCGTATCGAATATTTAGAAAGTGAAATATTATCAAAGGAAACTAAACATAGTAATTATGATGATGATAAAAATGTTAGAGACAGTGGACGATTATGTAAAGAATCTCAAGAGTTTGATAACCAAATTAAAAAATTAAGAAAAGAAATTAAACTGGTTTCATTAGACGCTATATATGTTCCGAATACACGACCACATCAAACTAAATGGTCTCCAGATGGTGAAATTCATGAAAACGCATTTGTATCTAATATTGATGATGTTACCTCTAAAGAAATTATGCAGTTAAATATTAGTAATCATCTTAAAGTATTACTACTATTAGGTATTGGTATGTTTATTGAAAATCCAAATGTTAAATATATGGAACTCATGAAACGTCTTGCGGAAGAACAGAAACTATTTATAATTATCGCATCCAGTGATTATATTTATGGGACAAATTACCAGTTCTGTCATGGGTTTATTGGTAAGGACCTAACAAAAATGACTCCACAAAAAACATTACAAGCTATGGGGCGTATCGGAAGAAATCATGTTCAACAGGATTATACCGTTCGTTTCAGAGATGATGACATGATTATGAGATTATTTCAAAAACCGCTTGTAAATATAGAAGCAAATAATATGTGTTCGTTGTTTGTTTCAGATTAAACCGGACATCTATTATAATGAACCTTTACAATGATTTGTTCTACATCATTAACTATTTGTGCGTCTAAGGTTTCAAATTTGTCGTTTTCATTAAAACGCAATGGTATATACGCATCACATACATAATCCTTTTTAACAAAATTAAAATACATGTTTTTTATTGGAATTTTTGATTGATTTAAGAAATATGAAAATGTTTTTTCTCCTCCTATAATCCAAATATCATCGTACTTGTTCTTCGTACAATGTGATATAACTGAATCAACATTCGGAAAATACTCTATATCGTTGTATGGTGAATATGGAATCTTATCAGTTTCATTACACCATACCACGTGGAATCTGTTTATAAGAGGGAACATAATAGAGTTATCAAATGTGTTCTTGTCCATCAATAGCGCATTATTTCCATTTCCACGAGTAAGTTTTGAAAATAACATATCATACTTATTTGAATTGGTCCATGGTACATTCCCCTTATATCCGATTCCACCTTTACGACAAATAGATGTAATTATGTTAAAATTCATCATAATAAGAGTATACAAATTTTCCTAAATGTGTATACTTAAAAGTATTGTTACCAACCAACTATATAAAGATTATCATTTTCAATTATTCACATGAATAACAAGTTAATAATTTCTTTTCGGGGTTATCAGCGTATTGTAGATAATACATGTACCGGTTTACCGTCATATATTTCTATTGTAAATAATTTAGTCCACCGGCATAACGAGCATACGAAGTCTAATTATGTCCTTTACAATCACGTATCCAATCACTCACGTATTATCCAAATTTATACCAATCTACGTAAAAATAAATAATTCGTTTATATCTTTATCTTCTGGTGCTTTTTTGGCAGCTTCCGCCTCATCTCCTTGTGCTTTTTTGGTAGCTTCCGCCTCCGTCTCCGTCTCTTCTTGTGCTTTCTTGGCAGCTTCCGCCTCCGCCTCTTCTTGTGCTTTCTTGGCAGCTTCCGTCTCCGCCTCTTCTTGTGCTTTCTTGGCAGCTTCCGCCTCCGTCTCCGCCTCTTCTTGTGCTTTCTTGGCAGCTTCCACTTCCGCCTCTTCTTGTGCTTTCTTAGCAGCTTCAGCTTCCGCCTCTTCTTGTGCTTTCTTGGCAGCTTCCGCCTCTTCTTGTGCTTTCTTAGCAGCTTCAGCTTCCGCCTCTTCTTGTGCTTTCTTGGCAGCTTCCGCCTCTTCTTGTGCTTTCTTGGCAGCTTCCGCCTCTTCTTGTGCTTTCTTGGAAGCTTCCGCCTCTTCTTGTGCTTTTTTGGCAGCTTCAGCTTCAGCTTCGTATTGTGCCTTCTTGGTAACAACTTCCTCATCTACTTGATTGATTTGTGATGTATCTGTTTCGTCTTTATTAGAATCTTCATTATTGTCATTAATAATAGGGTTTTGTTTGTCAACACCCGACGATTCGTCTTCTTTTATGGGGTTTGTCTTTTTACAAAATAATGATCTTAAAAAATCCATTACACCTTGAATTATATAACCTACATGTTTTTAATTTGTTTCATTACAATATTATGTTGGTCGTGGACGATAATATAAATCTTTGGAAAATTCGACATATTTGCATATATATTTCTTAATATCATTAGGTAAAGGAAGAGTAAATATTTTGTGCGATTGTTCTATAATGTCTTTTGGTGGAGTTAATACTTCGTAAAATTTATTAACAGAACTTACAATGGTTTTAGTTCCATCTATATTAAATTCGGTTTCAAATCGTGAACGAGATAATAACACTTGTAACCCAGAATCGTATGAATAAGTACGTCCACGAATATAATTTGAAGCTAAAAATGTACCAATCATGTAGTTACTATTTGGTATTCTTAAATTGTTTGTTAAATTCCACTGAATATCAATCATATACCTTTTTCCAGGTATGAGGTCATATGTTTTTATTTGTTTGGATAATGGCATTATTATATTATTATTATATTTTCTGGATTATGAATATAACGTAAAAATTGAATTATGATTCACCATGTGTATAATAATAAACTTATTACACCGATAATAACAATATGAATGAAAAACGTCACAGCGCATCGCAAGTAGCACCCGAAACAGCAGAAAAAGTTGCGACAAAATCAATGGAAACACTATATGCAGCTCATGAAAATAAACTGCACGACATACAAGATAATATTGAAGACATGAGGAAGGCTTACACGGCTTCCTCGGTAATCGAGTTTTACAAACTATGTAAATGTGGCGATATAGATGGGTTAACAACGCATTTTAGAAACCCCGTAAAAATAAATGACGACATACCTATAAACACCGAATTCGCATATTTTCTTGGAAAGTATAAAAATAACAATATAAAAGAATGGTTAGTGAACTTTGACCCAGAATTTTGTGCGGATAATGTTGACAATGACTATATGGCAGACGAACATACACCTACATATGCTCTATATACGGCGTTTGATTATTACCAACCAGAAGTAGTAAAATGGATTTTTACAAACGTTATTTATTTGCCTGTCCCGAGAAATCGTTGTAATATCAGTCAATTCTTTGATATATGCTATGAACGAAAATACTTCGATTTAATGAAAATGATAGTGGAAGAAATGCCACCATGTTTTTCAGAACGCATGAGAGAACAATATAATAATATCAAACTAAAAATGGATTAATTAAATAGTTTTACGCGGAAAAAGTAGAAAAAAGAATTGGTTGAGAATTTTGAAATTGGACATAAAATAAATGTCCAAAATGAAAATCCTCGATGAGAAATTTAAAAAGGGGTTTCGTGAAAATACGTTTTATACCATTATGCAGTATTTTACATATTTTTCGTAATTTTTTGTTAGCATAAAAAATTAAATATATTACGCTGAAAAGTATTTAGGAACTTTATTATGTATTCTAATTATATATATTTAGAATACAATGGATACAGAAAAAGTTCAAAAAAAGTACAATAATTATGAGTGTAAAAAATGTAAGTATATTACACAGCGAAAAAGTCAATATGACCGTCACATATTAACATCAAAACATATAAGAATACATGAGAATACTGAAAATAGTTCAAAAAAGTTCAAGCTATATGTGTGTGATTTTTGTAATAATGAATATAAATTCCATTCTGGATTATGGAAACACAAAAAGACATGTACGTACAAAGAACATAATGACATAACTGAAGATATACCAGAGGAAGAACCCATAAATGATGATAACCCAGATACTGATGTAAAGGTGTTATCTAATACAATATTTGAATTGGTAAAACAGAACAATGAATTCAAACAATTATTAGTTGAACAAAACCAGAAAATGATGGAAATGGCAGGAAACATGGGTAATAATAATAACAATACTGTAAATAGCCACAATAAGTTCAACCTCAATGTATTTTTGAATGAGAAATGCAAGAACGCAATGACATTGAAAGACTTTGTAAAATCCATCAATATATCAGTACAAGATTTTATAGAAACAGGAGAACGTGGTTTCATAGATGGCATTTCAAATATCATCGTAGAACGTATAAATGAAATGGAAATCCATGACCGTCCGCTTCATTGTACTGATTTAAAACGAGAAACTGTGTATATTAAGGATGATGACAAATGGGAAAAAGATGAAGATAAAGTAAAATTACGTAAGGCAGTTAAAGGAGTTGCTAACAAAAATGAAAGAATGCGTCCAATATGGTATGATTCTACTCCCGATGTAGGTATCATGGGAACCGAAAATTATGAAAAGTTCTTCAAATATTCTGAATCATCACTTGGTGGATGCGGAAAAGAAGAAACAAAATTGTTTGAAGATAAAGTGATGAAGAATGTTCTCAGAGAAGTAACTATTGATAAAGAAAATATTAATAAATAAAGGATATAAAGATACCTTTACTATATTGTTTGTGTGGGTAGTGTGTATAATGTAAATAGTGTATATAGTTGTGTGTGTGTATAAGCTCCTTTAGCTCAGTGGTAGAGCGCCACCCTTGTAAGGTGGCGGTCACGCGTTCAATCCGCGTAGGGAGCTTCCAAATAGACAGTTTGTCCGAGTGGTTAAGGAGAATGACTAGAAATCATTTGTGAATTTCACGCACAGGTTCGAGTCCTGTAACTGTCGCCAGCCCCTATAGCTCAGTGGTTAGAGCGTACGCTTAGTAAGACCGTATATAAGTCCTTTTTAGCGTAAGGTCGAGTGTTCAACTCTCTCTGGGGGCTTTAGACCTAAATATGTCTTTAAACTGTTTACAGCGTGATTGTCCGAGTGGTCTAAGGAGCCAGACTTAAGCGATTCTACAAGAATCTACTCCACCTGGTGGCGTCAGCCTCGTGCGTTCGAACCGCACATCACGCAGCATAATGGTTTCAATATTTTCCAACTTAAAAATATTGTGGTACCGGTGGGTATATTTGCTCTTATAGTGTAGTGGTTATCACTGTGGACTTTGATATATATGTTTTTCATATATGAAGTGATCCGCAAACCTGGATTCGAATTCCAGTAAGAGCTAATTGTTATCATATTTGCTATAATAATTTGATTGTTTAATTCAGATTATTATAAAATACTTTCATATTTCCAAATGTATCCCTTGCTTGATTGTCTTATCCCATTACAACACATACTTATACAACTATTAGATGACCCAACTGAATCAGCTGCTTGTTTACAATTATCAAACGATTTTAACCTATTTCCATGAATGTCAAATTGTACTACTTTACGGTTTCTTTTTGATATAATCTGATTATATATTTCATCTTGACCTTCAGCTTTGGTATCATTTGAATTCATACTTTCATATTTCCAATAAAAACCCTTTCCTGTTTGATTTGGTTTAAGACAACACGTAGTTATAAAACCACGAGAAGCACCGACATATTCTGCTGCTTCTTTGCAAGTATTAAATGATTTTAATCTATTTCCCTGAATATCAAATTGTATTATTTTCCTGGGTATTTGAGTTATAACCTCTTTTTTTGTTGTTTTTTGACTATATTTGAACCTTCCAGTTAACGGTGGTATTCCTAATTCAGATTTGGTTTCATTACTTTCAAACTTCCACCTAAATCCTGCTGCGGTTTTGATATCATCATTACAACAATGTCCTATAGTAGAAGGGGAACAACCTACATATTTAGCTGCTTCTGTAAGGCTATTAAACGATTTCAATCTATTCCCGTCAATATCAAATTGTATGACTTTCCTATTTTTTAGTAAAGACGCAGCTATTTTGCGTTTAGTTTCTTCATGGTGTTTTCCAGAATTTCCCCCCAATCGTATATTGTAACCATTTGGCACCAAACAATTATATTGTTTGATGTATTTGATTTCCATATCATCCAATTGATTATCAAATGTTATACATACTAATTTGAATTCAAAGTTCTCAACACCATATTTTTTGAAAGCAGAAGTTAAATAACGACACTTGCTGCTATTTTTTCTGTGGTTTCTCCATCTATCTTCTAAGTCTTGCGTGGTTTGTCCTATGTATGTTTTATTGTCAATCTTATTTTTGATTTTGTAAATATAACCCATTCTATATACTTACTAAACATTTTCTCTTTATATAAGTTTCTTGTAAAATCTTATATAATACTTCTAACTATTATCATTATGTTCGTTTTGGAGTTTTTCCTTCTTTTTTAGATAGGCTCGTCTCGCGTATTCTTTCTTTTTCTCAGATGTGGGTTCATACTTATAACCAGTATTCTTCTTATAATTGTTATTCCTTTCTTTTATGGCTTCTTTATTCTTTTCATAATACTCTTTTCTGCTGGCGGGTGCGGTGTATTTTTTGAGGTGTTCTTTGGTAGCAAGTAATTCCTCTTCTAATTTAGCATTTTTTTCGATAAGTTCCTTTATTAGTGCTTTATCATCCATTCCAATAGTATATATAGAAAAAAACATTTATATTTGTTTCATAAAACAATCGTTAAGAACGTCAAATGCTTGTTTGTGAAGATGGAGGTTGAGAAGTGTCAGGTTTAACACGAATATATCTATATACAAACAACGTGTAACAAAAACAGCACATAAATATCATGAATAATGAACCCAATACAATGTAAGCATATAAACTGGATGTTTGACAACACTCACTACGACTATGCGAACAACAGTAATTATTGTTTTTGTCAACACATGAAATATCTTTATTTTGACTTTCATACCAATAGCATTTATTTATCTTGGGGGCAAGATTACATGTAGTCTCACAAGCACTCATAATATTCGGTGATATAGTAGGTGATGTAGTTGGTAATAATTGAAGTGTGACGTATTCTATAACACAATCTGATATATTGGAAGAACAGCAGTCATGTAACCCATCGGTACGCGTACAGGTGATTGTCGGATTACAAACATACTCTATATATCCAAATGTAAAATTACAATTTATGCGATTGAATATTTGATTGGTCGTACATGTAGTTAGGTCAAAACATGACATAGTTATTTTGGTAATTGTAATATTTCATAAGCAAACAACTATATATCAATTTTTATGCATTATCACGAATAATATTATTTAGTTGTCTTTGAGTATATGTAAAGCATAATTTTCGTAATATTTGTTTGAGATTATTATAAAGCCTATAATGTATAAGACATGCTACGAAACAACCAAACTTTAACTACCATCATATGTTGCATAGTAATAATAATATTCACAGCACTATTAATACGGTATTTTTTAAATAAACAGGAAAATGATTATAAGGAAGGTCTTGAAAATAACGATAGTTCCCCAAAACTAATTGTATCTTTAAAAAGTGATAGTAAACTACCAGCAGAAAAGCAATTAGATAAGGGAAATGGAATACCCGCCCATATAGAATATTCAATAACATCATTCTCATCGGATGGGTTCGTATTAGATAGTCGTTCTACTGTATTTAACGAAAATACTCCCAAACAAATCGGATTTGAATCACTGAATCCCGTTATGCATAAGAACGTGAATGTGGTAAACCAAAATAGGTTTATCGTAATTTCCCCCAAAACCGCGGTCGAGTTTCCAGACAATTTCACATTAACAATAGAAAATAATGTAGACGAAAATAAAATGCAATTTGATTTATGGGGAGATACATACATAAATAAAAATAAACCACGCCCTATGGGTAATTCCAATACAATAATTGGTCCTCACAATCTATCTGGTTATACGATAGAAGATACATCATCATTTACCTATGATAAACAGATATTTACTGATGGGTGTTTCAAGAAAGGAAAGGAAAAATGTGCTGTAAATAAATTGAACATAGGGAAAAACATTATAAATGTAATTCAATCGGGTCCTATATTTGATAACAAGGGTAGTAAAATCGGGCACGTTACAAAAACGAATAGACAAACTAATAATTCAGCTGACACTATAGAAATGAATATTGAGAACTATACGGGTGCAACGGGAATTTTGTTATACGTAGGATATACTACAAACGTCTAATATAGATTGGTTCTGAAAAATATTAAATAGTTGTATAGTATAAGTATTTAATGGAATTAACAACCCGAAATGGAACATATTTTATAATTTTAATAATATTGTTTTTGGTGTCATTTTGGTACTTTTCCCGTTATGATAAATGTATTGAAAATTTAGATGAAATGTACGAAATCGGGACAAATTGCGATGGTCCATTCGGATGTAAAACGCCTGACGAAATAAAAAAAGAAGGTGCTGCCGAATTAAAAAAAAAGCAGGAAGAAATATCAAAACCACCATCATTTCCACCAAAGATAGTGGATATTGAATTACAATTTACTATTGAAAATCAAACTTGTCCTGCACGAGGAATACCATATAAATTGCCAAAAAATCCGTTATTGAGTAGTCCTTCTAAGAAAGGGGTGGGTTTGGGTTTGGGTTTGGGTTTGGGTTTAAGTTCAGTAGACCCAATGGCTCATTTAATAAAAACAAAAGTGTTAAGTAATACAAAAACAGATGTTTATATGTTAGATGTAGATCCAAAATCGATAGGTTTTATAGAGGACCCCAGTTATTCGGTTACAACATTATCGGTGAATCATCCAGATGAAATTTTACCAACATCCACATTGAATGAATATATACCTCGTAATAAATCTTTAAATGAAATTTATACCATGAAGAAAGACTATATAGATGAAATGTATAATGGTAAGAAGAAAATACCGATTTGTAAAAATTCGAAGTATACCGAATACACTGAAAATAAGGATAGTAAAATAGATGTCAAATTAGATAGAGCAAGACCAAATAACAACTTTATTATACTAACACCTAACACAAATGACGTGTTTCCTAAAAAGTTTCAATTAGAAATAACAAATAATACTAAAAAAACGAATCAAACATTTAATTTATGGGGTGATTTCATGTTAAATCAAAACAAATCACAACCATCCGGAAACCCAAATAGAATATTAACTGCTGAAGATATAACAAACTATACAGATAAAGCAAACCGAACAACTTTTGGCTACAATAAACAAGCATTTGGAGAATCATGTAAAAAACTGGATGAAAGTGAATGTAAAATAGCTGGTATGGATGTAGGTAATAGATGTATTAACATAATACAATCAGGTGATGTTTATGATGAAACAGATGATAAAATAGGTAGCGTGACAACAACCGTGGCTACTGAAGATGAACCAAATCAAAAAATAATTATAAATATAGATAACGAAAATGTAACGGGTTTGTTAATATATACATCATACTTGATGTAACCGATTTGTAAATATATGTGTAAATATTTACAAATTATAGTGCTTTACGATGGTCTAAAACATACGGATTGGATTTTAAGTTATTTAAAAATTCAGGATTTGTTCTGTCAGTTTGAATATTAGAATAAAGTCCCTTCTCATTACCAGATAGACGTCCCATAGTATTTGTATCAGGTGATTTATAAGGCATTGTTCCCGAGACTTCTCTTGAATTTTTGAGTTTTTCATCACGAGACACTTGACGAACATTCATCTTGGAGTTCATTAATGACATATTCCCCTTTACCATGTATCCATCTATAGTGCTTGATTTAATATCATTATTACGCTGATTGTAACCAGATTGGTATGATGATGGTTGTCTGGTTCCGTCACCAGCTCCTGCTACACCTGCGTAGTAAAAA
>Ga0209662_1000039_pt1 | contig 101584 bp, 90 predicted proteins | sample SaaInlV_150m_DNA_4_FD_184662 | JGI IMG/M metagenome (GOLD analysis project Ga0209662, IMG submission 184662) | Marine microbial communities from expanding oxygen minimum zones in the Saanich Inlet - SI072_LV_150m_DNA (SPAdes) (version 2) | ecosystem: Environmental > Aquatic > Marine >...
CAAGTCAGAAAACAGTTACTAAAACAGAAGCAAGGCGATAGAGCATTCGTTGACTGCTTGTTGCTGGCAAAAGATGTTGGAATCGATACTTTTGAAACAGCTTGCGAACTGACACTAGAAACGGGTGCTGTCACGGGCAGTATCGTGCTCAATGAGATCAGGCGGTTAACTGAACCGGCCCAGCCTAAAGAGTTAAATGGCTGTCATCACTTACAGCTAAACGAGGAACCAAAGGCTGATTTTCAGCGCTATGATTACTTATTGGGAGCACGCAATGTCCATTGACTTGCATACTCAATTAAAAAACTTACGCCTCTATGGAATGAGCGATGCGTGGGCTGAAATTAAAGCGGAAGGCCCTCAAAGAAAACAAGATATTTCACCAGAGCACTTATTGAGTCAGTTGGTTCATGCCGAAATAACAGACCGCTATGCACGTAGCCTACGATACCAATTGAAAGTAGCCAAGTTTCCTATCCATCGTGATTTAGTTAACTTTGAATGGGGAGAGACAGCCCTTTCAAAACAACAGATAGAACAACTGGCAACCGCAAAATTCATGGACGATGCACACAATCTTATTCTTGTTGGTGGTACAGGAACAGGTAAATCTCATCTTGCCACGGCATTGGGTGTAGCCGCTATTCATCATGAAAAACGAGTGCGTTTTTATAATGCAGTTGATTTAGTCAACCTACTCGAACTGGAGAAACAGCAGGATAAAACAGGAACAATGGCGAGAAAGCTTATACAAATGGATGCCGTTATCCTTGATGAACTGGGGTATCTGCCATTTCCCAAGTCAGGTGGCGCATTACTCTTTCACCTTATCAGTCAGCTCTATGAACGAACCTCGCTGATAATCACAACCAATCTGAAGTTCAGTGAATGGGTGCAGGTTTTTGGTGATGCAAAAATGACAGCTGCGCTTCTGGATCGAATTACTCATCATTGTGACATCATCGAAACAGGGAACGATTCTTATCGGTTTAAGCATCGAAAATCAGGGTTAAAAACAGTGTAAATATCCAAGGCAAAGTGGAAACTTTTGGACGCTGACAGGTGGAAACTTTTCAACGCTGATTGACACTACTTTATTTGGATGACAATCTTGATCGGTTAGAAGAAAGGAATACTCACTTGAACACATGTAAGTCATTTACCAAATATAAGGAAAGGTAGTGAAACTACTGCCCTTCAAGGATAGTGTATTTGCACAATCATCAACCCCTGCATCATTGGAGGGCATTATTGATGACATTAGAAGTGGTGCCTATAAGGATATTGTTGATGAAATCAGAGTTGAGAACACTCCTAAAAGTGTTCGTGCAGAACTGAAAAAGAAACTTCCAGCATTTATCGTTGATGTTTCATTTGCTGACAATGCCCCTTCTTTATCAAGAACTGATGCATTCTCTGCCACTGGGATTATCCAGTTTGATATCGATGATTATGATGTAGAAAGATCCAAGAAAAGCATACAAACACTCACCTCCGATCCATCGGTTCTATATGCTTTTCTTTCACCATCAGGTGGTATCAAGTTCGGTGTTCTAACTGATTTTGAGTGCTCTGACAGCACGATCAATCACAAGCACCGCATTGCATACAGCATGGTGAAAGAATGCTTGTCATCTGACCTTCATTTCACCAAGAATGACGATGCTGTGAGTAGTGTTTCTCAGCAGTGCCTTGTCTCATATGACCCAGATGCCTACTACAATGCATCGGCAACAAAACTGGTAATCAATGAATCCATCAATGACAAGCACAGGGAGCAACAGGAACACTTCAATGCAATCGAAGTTGGAGCAACTACTACTGCCTCTGATAAAGAGGTCATTGAACTATTGAGTTCCATTCCTCATGTTCTGCCCTATGAGAAACGCAGAGACATAAACTTTGCAGTGATAGACCACTTTAGGGATGCCGCAAGACCCCACTTATTGTCTCATTGGATAAAACGGGATCGTAAGAAGTTAGAGGGGCAGATTGATGCCCAAATAAAATCACACAAAACCAGAAAAGACCGCAAGATTAGTGTCAGAACCTTATTCGATCAGGCATGGAAGAATGGATGGAGAGGCAGATCCATTATCAAAGAAGCACAGGATCTTGAACCAACCTTCCATTCCCCGAAATATTTCACTCCCCAAGAAAGCACCGAGCACTTGGAAGAGATCATTCATAACAACTTCTTCCGGAAGAAAAAGGATCAAATGGTCATTGTGGAATGCGGATCTGGCAAGACCAGAACCATGTTCCGTTTTGTATCAGAGTTCGTATTTGCAAATCCCCGAACAAAAGTAGCAATATTCCTCAAAACTCACAAGATGATGGAGCAGTTCGTGGAGGATATGAACAAAAATATCAGGAAACATAATGATGAACAGATAGAAGATTCTGGGTTTCGGGGCATGGAAACTCAATATCCCTTTTTCCACAGACCTCATCGCATGAAGGGGATGAAGGAATCCTGTAAGGAACTTGATAGAGAGGGGTCTGGAATCACCGAAGATAATATAGAGGTCATCGGCACATCAAGGTGTGATGATTGCTATTACAGGAATTTTGAGAGTTGCGAATATTTTGAGCAGTATGAGGATTTCTTCGGCAAAGTAAGCAATATCAGGATTTACACCCACAATCGTTTATTCCTACGACCCAAGATAGATAAAGATTTCCACCCAGATTACATCGTCATTGATGAAGACATTATTTCAATGATGACAGAGACAAAAAAAACATTACTGTCAATCAGTGAATCAAAATATCCTTCTCTCACCAAGATTCTGGCAAGCATATCCGATAGGAAAGAGACACTGGTAGAGGCAACTGCCCCACATTGGGATGGAATATATTCTGATTACATGAAGGTAAAAGATGAACTAAACAACCTGAACCAGAAAATAAAGAATTCCGATAAAACATTATTAGTCAAATCTATTATTTCCTTTGATGCCTACGATAAACTTCTGAAAGCAAGGGAAGTAAAGATCAAAGAGATGTCATTATTTGAGGAACTGATTGCCCTATCGTCTGGGATCAAGAAACAATCAAAGAATGTCTGGGTTCAGCATAGGGAGAATGATGCACCACGACTCACATATGGTCATGTAAAAACGATTCTTGATGAATACCAAGACACCCCAATGCTTTACATGGATGCATCAGGAGATCAACTTGTAATAGACACATTATTAGAAAGGGATTTTGAGTTTCATGACATTCCTGTGGTTCAACAGGAGAATGCATCGGTCTATCAGATACAGAACCATACTTACTCTAAATCATCGTTCCAAGATGATTCAGAGGGCAAGAAGATAGATGAAATCACGGATTGGATTGACACTTTGGAGACCGATACATGCGGTCTGATCAGATACATGCGGATCAATAAGGATAAGCAGTTCTTCAAGCAACTGGATCACAAGATCAACCAGATCAATGGAGGAACGGATTGCATTGGGTGGTTCGGAGATATCCGTGGGATCAACAGATTTGAGACCTGCGACACCCTACTTGTTCTTGGTCAGCATCGTTTGCCAGATCACCAGATTTTCAATCTATCCCAACTGATATTCAGAGAAGATATTGTTGATCAGAGTCGGCAAGTGGAAGTTGCGGAGTATGCGAAATATCTGAAAAAAGAAAGGATGAATAAGGTGTTCAGAATGAAGGATGGTAATCACAAGAGCATTCAGCAAGACGATTACACGCACCCAGAGTGCTTCTATACATCCAACCACTTTGACAAGGCAGAGACCTACCAAGCATTGCACCGGATCCGATTGATTCATGGCACGGAGCACAAGCAAGTGTTCATCTTTTCTAACACACCACTGGATGTTTCTGTTGATGCATTACTGGATAGGAACAAGGAACTGGGATCAAAGAATATCCATGTCATAAAACACATCGAGGAGAATCATTTCCTCATTGATGCGAATGATGCATTCATTGATGCTTTTCAGTGGAATCCGGATGAAACAAAACGATTCAGAGACCAAAGAGGATCTGGGCAGTGGATGAAACAGCATCGTTCATTGCTGCATTGGTCGTTCCATACGAAGGATCGCAAGTCAGGGAAAGTCTATTCATGGCATGACCAATCTGAACAGGATGTTCGTGAATGGTTAGAAACGGATCAGGGATTGCAGATCAAATCAGTTGCCCATTAGAGTGAGTTTTAGATTATTAGACGAGTGGAAAATATCAGACAGACATATAAAATAAAGTAGTCTATTCACACGTGTGAATACTTTTGTGAATATCATTTGTGAATACTTTGTGAAAACTCTAAATCCGTGAAAATATTATTTACTATGAAATCAACCACTTACAAAAACCCAACTCAAACCAAAAAAAGAATAAATGTCTTTTGTGAATACTTTGTGAATATATAAGTGATTGATTCTAAAGGGAAAAGTAGTGATGGATGGGAGTTTTGGATTGATCGTGGTGGTACATTTACCGATGTCATCGCCAAAAATCCAGATGGGGAGCTCAGCAGCTATAAATTGCTGTCTGAAAACCCGCAACACTATGAAGATGCCGCCATTCAGGCCATTCATGATGCCCTAAACATCCCAATCACCCGCCAATTACCCGAACAACTTTTAAATGGGGTCAAGATGGGTACCACAGTCGCTACCAATGCCCTACTTGAACGCCGTGGTGCCCGTACTGCCCTACTCATCACCCGTGGCTTCGGCGATGCCTTGAAAATCGGCTACCAGAACCGCCCTGATATCTTCGCCCTACATATCCAGCGTCAAGCCATGCTTTATGAACAGGTCATCGAGATCGATGAGCGTATCAACGCCAATGGTGAACTGATAACAGCACTGGATACTGACGAACTTAAACAACATCTGAAATCACTGTATCAACTGGGTATCCGTTCTCTTGCCATCGCCTGTATGCACGGTTATCAATTTCCACAGCATGAACAACAGATTGCCGCCCACGCACAACAAATAGGTTTTAAGCAAATTTCCTGTAGCCATGCTATCAGCCCGTTAATCAAGCTAATCAGTCGTGCCGATACCTCTGTCATTGATGCCTACCTATCACCGTTGTTACACCACTATGTTGAAGGTGTTCGCCGTAAACTAGGCAATACATCACTCATGTTCATGCAATCCAGTGGTGGTTTGACTGACTCCAGCCATTTCCATGGCAAGGATGCCATCCTTTCCGGCCCAGCAGGAGGTATTATCGGTATGGCTCATATTTCAGCAGCAGCCGGATTCAAAAAAATCATCGGTTTTGACATGGGCGGCACTTCAACCGATGTGAGCCATTATGCCGGCGAATACGAACGCGACGTTGAAACCGAGATTGCGGGCGCCCGTCTACGCGTACCCCTAATGCGCATTCATACTGTTGCCGCCGGCGGTGGTTCCATCCTGCATTTTGATGGCGAACGTTATCGGGTCGGACCTGATTCGGCTGGGGCTAATCCCGGTCCTACCTGTTATCGTAATGATGGGCCTCTCACGGTCACCGATTGCAATGTCATGCTCGGTAAACTACAAGCCAATTGGTTTCCACAACTCTTTGGCCTTGCTGGCGACCAACCTCTCGATACGGATGCCGTTCACCATAAATTCACCGCACTGACCCGCACCATCAATGCGGCCACCCAAACTCAGCGATCAGTCACCGAGGTTGCCGCAGGCTTTCTCGATATTGCTATCGACAATATGGCCAATGCTATAAAAAAAGTTTCGGTACAACGTGGCTATAATGTTAGCGACTATACCCTGTGTTCGTTTGGCGGTGCCGGCGGCCAACATGCTTGTCTGGTAGCCGATGCCTTAGGCATGTCACGAATATTGATCCATCCCCTTGCTGGGGTCTTGTCGGCTCTGGGCATAGGTCTGGCACAACCTCGCATTATCCGTGAAGCCGCTATCGGACAACCCTTATCAACCGACCTGATGGGCCACTTGGAGCAACAATATAAAAAACTAGAGACCCAGGCCAGCGATGAATTACAAGAACAAGGCTTCGGTAAGGACAGTTGCAACAGTCAACGTCGCTGTTTTATTCACTATCAGGATGCTGACACCCAACTACTGATTAATTTTTCATCTGAACAGGATTTACACACACAATTTAAACAAGCCCATCAACGACAGTTTGGTTTTGTCAATAACACAACCCTGTTGATCATTGCTGCCGTTCAGGTAGAAATGCACGTTGAACTGATGATCGACACCACGAAGAAATCAACCCATGCAGCCAAACCAGTTCAAAATAAGCGTACACACAAAACTATTCCAGTACTGGAACATGTCAATACCACCATGTCGGGAAAGACGCTGTCGACACCGATCTATGATCGAAACGAACTGGGTTCTGGTAGTCACATCAATGGCCCTGCCATTATCATCGAACCTAATAATACCATCGTTGTTGAAGTAGACTGGCAGGCAGAATGCCTGGTCGGTGGTGAACTACTACTCAGCCGTGAAGCACAACAAATCGCCCCTGTCATCAGTGATGATAACGCTGCCGCCAGCCCAGTATTACTGGAAGTCTTTAACAATTTGTTCATGTCGGTAGCCGAGCAAATGGGATTGATATTACAAAACACTGCCCGTTCCGTGAACATCAAAGAGCGATTGGATTTCTCCTGCGCCTTATTCGATAGCCGTGGCCAACTCATCGCTAATGCGCCACATATCCCCGTCCACATTGGCTCAATGAGCGATACCATCGTAGCTGTAATTAATGATCATGGTGCGACCATCCAACCCGGTGACGTCTACCTGTCTAACAACCCTTATAACGGTGGCACTCACCTACCCGATGTCACCGCCATCCGCCCAGTCTTTAAGGCACAACAATTAATTGCTTATATTGCCGCCCGTGGGCATCATGCTGACATCGGTGGCATTAGCCCCGGCTCTATGCCTGCCCATAGCCAACATATTGATGAAGAAGGTATCGTTATCGACAATCTTAAAATTGTCAGTGACGGTCAATTTAATGAAGGCGCAATACGCACATTACTCAATAAACAGCCGTGGCCTGCTCGTAACATCGATCAGAACATCGCTGATTTTAAGGCTCAAATTGCCGCCTGCAACCGCGGTGCCCGTGAACTTGAACAGGTCTGTAACCATTATGGACTTACTGTTGTTCAGGCCTATATGCAACACGTACAAGATTATGCCGCTCGGGCTGTTGCTCAACTGTTAAACAATATAAATGGTGGCCACTATCGCTACACCATGGATGATGGCAGCCACATCGAGGTTACTATCCAAATAAGCAAAGGAACACACCCCCATGATCAAACAGAAGCCCATGTCGATTTCACCGGTAGCAGCGCTATTCACCCTGGCAACCTCAACGCCCCGGCCTCGGTATGTAAGGCCGCGGTCTTGTATGTGTTTCGCTGCCTGATCAATGAAGATATCCCACTCAATCATGGCTTTCTAAAACCCCTGAAAATAACTATACCTGACAATTCCATACTTAAACCCAACTATCCCGCCGCTGTCGTTGCCGGCAATGTTGAAACCTCGCAGATCATTGTCGACACCCTGTTCGGCGCTCTGGGTATCCAAGCCGGTTCACAAGGCACCTGCAACAACTTTACCTTTGGCGATAATGAACATCAATATTATGAAACCTTATGTGGCGGTACCGGTGCCAGCGCTAACTATAACGGTTGTGATGCCATTCATTCCCACATGACCAATTCTCGCCTGACCGACCCTGAGGTCCTTGAACAACGTTTCCCCGTATTACTTGAATCCTTCTGCATTTGTAAAGGCTCTGGCGGCACGGGTAAACACAGGGGCGGTAACGGTGCCCAGCGCCGCCTACAATTCCTACAACCCATGACAGCCAGCATTATATCCGGTCAGCGCAAAACGACACCTTTTGGGCTTGAGGGCGGCAAACCCGGACAATGCGGGGATAATTTTATCGAACGCATTAACGGCCAGATAGAACAGTTATCTAGCTCCGACCAAGCCGACATGGAAAAAGGCGATGTCTTTGTGATAACGACGCCAGGCGGCGGCGGGTTTGGCAAAACATAATAAAAAACCATTACCCCATAGTGTCTATCACAGGGGCAGACATAGATTTACAAGGTACGACTAAAGACCGAACTTTCAACCCACTAAACCTAGCTCACAACGTCTAATTTGGAGATTTTCATACAGCACCCTGACCGTTACCCCCCTCAGGATCATTCATTATTAAATTTCCATGAGATCCTAACGTTCACAGACTATCTCTTTGTTATACAACTGCACTGCCAAGATCAAGTTCCACAGAAAGTACAGTAATTCCTATCGTCATCCATGGGAACGTCTTGATAATGAATGGTATTAGCTATTTCATTGTACGGCGAACGTAATACCGTAAGAAAATCATCTGCCGCCTGCATATTACCCGTTTCTTCGCACGCTTTTAAAACCTTTTCTACATGATGATTTCTTGGAATAACAATAGGATTATTGGTTTGCATTAATGCTTTGGCAATGTTGATATTTTCTTGTGAATCACCTGAATATACTTTCCACCTGTCATACCAATCGCCTAATTTATCTTTTAATTTATGAGCGAGGTTGTCATCATCCAGTGATTGAGTTAGATCCGTAAACAATTGGGTATAATCCAACCGTTTGTTTTTCATTATTTCTAATAACTCTGCGATAAATATTTGATCACTGGGTGCTATTTCCGTTAAGCCTAATTTATTGGCTAACATCTTGAAATAAGCATGTTCAAATTGCTGGCTAAATTGCATTAGCAAAGGCTCAACGATGGCTATAGCAGCTTTTTCGTCATTACTTATTAGAGGTAACAAACATTCTGCAAGTCGAGTCATATTCCATAAGGTAATATTAGGCTGATTACCAAAAGCGTATCGTCCTTTTGTATCGATAGAGCTATAAACCGTATGGGGGTCGTAAATACCTATCATTGCACAGGGGCCAAAGTCGATAGTTTCCCCCGAGATAGCAACATTGTCAGTATTCATCACCCCGTGAATAAAGCCAACCCGCATCCATTCAACAACCAATGCGATTTGTTTGGCTATCACCATTTCAAGAAACTGAACGGCCTTGTTTTCAGGGGCGATATTTATCTCAGGATAATGACGGTTTATTGCATAATCGAGGAGTGCTGTTAATGACGCGATGTCATTTCTGATCGCGAAGTACTGAAATGTTCCTACACGGATATGGCTTGAAGCTACTCGGGTAACCACAGCACCCGGCTTTAAGGTTTCTCGGGACACCGGCTCGCCCGTAGTCACGACAGCTAAACAGCGTGACGTAGGCACAGCCAGAAAATACATTGCTTCACTCATAATGTATTCACGAATCGCAGGGCCCAAGGCACAACGACCATCACCTTGTCTTGAAAATGCCGTAGGTCCAGAACCCTTGAGTTGAATATCAAACCGATGATTTTTTTGATCCAACACTTCGCCAATTAAATGCGCGCGGCCATCGCCAAGCTGTGGGCTAAGATGACCAAATTGATGCCCACAATAGGCCAGCGCGATCGATTCAGCACCTGCAGGCAATTGATTGCCTGAAAAAAATTGTGCTTTCAGAACCGCGTTATTTTGTAAAGATTCGTTTATTTGAAGATTTTCAGCAAGCTTGTCATTCCAAAATAATAACTCAGGTTTAGGAACAGATGTTGGTAAGACACGTTGATAAAATGCATCACCGAGATGAATGTAACTGTTAGAAAATTTCAAAATTACCTGACTTTTAACGGGCTTAAACTAATAAACATAAAAATAAAAATAAACTATTTTTACAAATGACAATTGTAGTTGCAACGGGTCCTATAAAGTGATTATACGTTTTAATACGAGATAACCAACATTATAAATAAGTGCCGAAAAGATTTTTTTAAATGAACAACTTGATCGAGTTAATTTCTTTCAGCACTTTTATTTCTAGCATAATAATTATTATAGTAGTAATTAGATTCATCAGCCCAGAACACTCCCTAGGCAAACGGAAGATTAACATGATTGTTGAACAGATATGGACGGCTAATACGTTTCGTAATTTCAATTACCTAATAGCCTTTCCGGAAATGGGAAAAGTCATACGCTCATTGTAATAATTGGCCCAACTAGAAGGGTGGTAAAAGGTAAGATAGAACCAACTAAATTAAGCATTTTGAATCCCTCACTATTCCAGCCAACCCCTATTAAGAGGTTTAAAATAAACTCGCCGTATATGAGCGCATGTCTCCTGCCAATAGTGCTAGCCATGAAGGCGCAGGAAGGTGCCACAGAACCCCATAGACCAAATAGTCTAAAAAGGTTTAACGACGAACAAGATCCATTTGCTCAACCCATACTAGTCACTTTTCATCGTTAATGACCGCCATTCTTCATTAGCCCGCACAACAGGAAAGTGCTTTTACATCTTTGCTAAAGGTTTGAGCGCAAAGTTTAATGGCTTCCACCATGGTTAAATAAGGGAATAATTGCCCTGCCAGCTCTTCTATGGTCATTTGGTTGTGAATAGCTAATACTACTGTTTGGATCATCTCACCCGATTCAGGAGCCAATATTTGAGCACCGATCAAACGGCGACTCCCCTCTTCCATGACTAGTTTGACAAAGCCTCGAGTTTCAAAGTTAGCGAGTGACCGGGGAACATGTTCTAATGACAATAGGCGACTATCGGTTTCTATCTTGTTACGATGCGCTTCGGCTACACTCATCCCCACGGTGGCCATTTGTGGCTCTGTGAACATGACAGTCGGCATCGTCGATAAATCAATGGCGGCATTACCGCCGGTCATATTAGTGGCAGCACGGGTTCCAGCAGCTGCGGCAACATAAACAAACTGGGGTTGATTGGTACAGTCACCCGCGGCATAAATATGTTCGACGTTAGTGCGCATGTGGTCATCAACGAGGACAGCACCGTTTTGACTGATTTCGACACCGGCCTGATCCAATGCCAAACCTTCTGTGTTTGGCGGGCGTCCAGTGGCGATCAATAAATGATCCCCTCTAAGTGATTGTCCTTTGGTGGTTTTAATCGTGAATTTTCCCGAGGAAAACAGGCCTTTTTTATAGCTCACGGCTTCTGCCTGAGTATGGGTTAGAATAGTCATACCTTCCGTTTCCAGAATTTTGTGCAGTTCTGCGCCAATATCAGGGTCTTCTCTAAATAATAAGGAACTTCGAGCCAACAGAGTAACTTTGGAACCCAATCTCAAATACGCCTGCGCCAATTCCAGTGCTACGATAGAAGAACCGATCACTATTAAATGGTCGGGCAGCTTTTCTGACTCCAAGGCTTCTGTTGATGTCCAGTAAGGCGTACCGGCCAACCCTGGAATCGGCGGAATTCTGGACGATGCACCGGTAGCAACGAGAAATCGGTCGGCAGTAATTTCAATAAAATCGCCATGCTCCTGATCCACAATAAGCGTATTCGTGTTTTTAAACCGAGCAAACCCTCTCACTAAGGTAATATTTGGATTTGAATCTAAAATATTTTCATATTTAGCCCCTCTGAGTTCATCAACCCGGGCTTGCTGTTGGATAAGTATTTGTTTGCGATTAATAACAGGTTTTTGTTTTTTAATGCCGACAAATGGATGATCTTTTTGCAAATGGGCGATATGCGCCGCACGGATCATGATTTTGGAAGGTACGCAACCAATATTAACGCAGGTTCCACCAATGATAGGTTTACTTTCCACCAAGGTGACTTTAGCACCGTTTTCCACCGCTCTGAGCGCGCAGGCAAATGCACCTGAGCCTGAGCCAATAATGGCGACATGCAGTTCCTGACCGTTTTGGACAGTAGCTTTCCTTTTGTTATCAGTAACGGCTGGTTGCCGATCAAATTCCGTTACGTTATAACCTTTACCTTCAATCTGCTTTATCAGAGATTTTAAACCGATTTTACCTTTGACCGTCAAGTTACCAATGCCTTCAGAATATGAGACTTTAATATCAACACCTTCAAGTGCATTTAATTTTTTCTCGATACCCCCTGCACAGCTTGGACAGGTCATCCCATCTATTTTCAGTTCTTTAGTCCACATACAATTCCCTGCGTTATTTTGACTGGCTAACGGTTGCCGGGTAGCCTGCATGGGTGGTAGCTTTGATCAATACTTTGCTATTAGCTTTTTGTGGATCAAACGTGACGGTAGCTGTTTCTGTATCAGAATTAACATTAACCACCTGCACACCATCGACAGCCTGCAAAGCCTTTTTAATGGTAAATTTACACATAGGGCAGGTCATATTTTGCATGTCGAGCGTCACAGACTGACTACTGTTTTGCACCTGAACCACTGGTTCAGCTTGAACGGTCTGCACTAAAAAAAACCCTGCAAATAAACTTAATGCCAAAAATAAAGTTTTAAAAGTCATTACAATTCTCCTTATTCCATAAAAAAAGGGGCATACCAAGGAAATGCCAAGAGCAGTAAAATAAACACTGAAACTACCCAGAATATTATCCGATGTTTTTGTTCTACTTCGGGTAATACGCAGACTTCATCCTCTTTACAGCTACCCGGTTTTAAATAGAGTTTACGATACCCCAAACCAATAAAAACTAAGGTTAATATCAGAAAAACAGGCCGGACCGGTGACAGTGACGTTAATGTGCTTATCCATGCCCCACCAACCCCCAAAGATAAAAGCAAAAAAGGGCCAACGCAACAAACCGATGCGCCGATGGCGGCCAAAGCAGCACCTAATCCGAACCAAGATGGGTTTCTATCTGGAGTTTCGTGTTCAGTTGTCATCATGGTTCTCCTAAATCAATCTCGTTAATGCCTGTCACTAACATTTCAGTAGTACATTTATAGCAAACTTCAAAAAATATGAATTTAGCTCAATTTAGAGTATAAACTCTGTTCTTTAGTACAGAGTCAAGATGAATTTAATACCCTATGGCCTTTTGAGGTCGTTTAGAAAGTGAGGTGGACCATTCCATTGGAGTGTTACGGATGTCATTCCGGCTCCTCTCTGACACTTCGCCAAGCGCGCCACTATTTTTGCGAAAGCTTGTTTTGGGCATCCCAACCCAAGCAAGCGGCAAAAATCACATGGCAATTAATGCCTTCGGCGCCCCGATTAGTCCTACGTCCGTGTCACTGCGTCAGATCATTGCAAGCTCGATGCTGACTCAGTAACACTACCTCAAATGACTAGACGGCGTTTCGGATGTAATGCCAGACCCCCTCTGGCGCTACGCACGACGGGTGCCTAGAATTACCTACGCCTATCGCGGACTACCAGCCCTCGCTTCGCTTTCCATGGCTGGCAGCGATAATTGTAAAAGTGACGTTATCGAATAGATAAACTGCTACATAATTTTAATCTGTCATACGCGGCTCTATCATTTCTATATCCAGTCATTCTGAGTAAATGACACCCGACCGGTAAGGCCTTATTATTTGAGCCACTGCTAACGCTGTATACTCAATGGGTACAAATACACTCAGAGTTTCGTTATTGATATAACGACTCATAGCAAGCTTTTGTTTTTAGTGGTTATAGACTAGGAAGCTGTGATGGAACTATTTAAACTTAGTCTACACATCAGTACCCTACCGATACATACAATCAAGCAAGTAGTGATCAAACAATTCAGGATGACTTTTAACCTGCTCAATCACTGGACTAAATTTAGAACGTAACTTATCACTGCCAAATAATGAAGCCCGGTTAAATCGCCCTTGCTTTTTAAGCCGCTTACGCCCTAATTTTATCAAGACCTCTAAGTTTCTTTTTTCGGTTCGCTCTCTGATTAGCGATAGAAGTCGTTCTGAGGAATCATCATTAACGCAAGTTAACTGGAGAAAAATAAAGTATTCCAAACGGCCTTCTTCTTTTGCTAACAACTGGCTAAAACTGATTGCTCCTAACAGATTCATTCGGGTGTAATAATAACTAACCATACGAAACCATTGAATGACTTCTAACTCACCAGTGTCAGGGTACTTTTTAAAACAAACGGCTATCATCTGTTCTAAATCAAGATTACTTTTTGCTTGATTAGCTTTAGCAGAAACCACAACAATATTATCAGGTTCATAACCACGCGTATTATCTACACGGTCAATTGACCAATCTGTTAACAACCCGCCTGAGAAAGTAAAGCGCTCTTTAGTAACCGGACAACAATAATGCGTTTTAAGTAATTCATTTTCTAAGTCTTGAGCACTGATAGAAACCGTTAACCCCTTTGCATAGGCTCGACACTTTATGGTCATCAATTTCTTTTCATAAAGCGTTGGCCGCTTACGGCTTGCCTGTTGCAATTCTGCTGCTTCATAACCTTCTGAGATAGATTTACGCACATCAATCGGGAAACGCCATAGTTCTAGGGGGAAATCATAGCGAAACTTATCAAAACCTAATTCAAAAAATTTGCAACTCATCCTTCACCTCTTTAATAAAAAAGTTCAGATAAATTAAAACACTGTTAGGTAAAAGACATTGTGGGTAAATGATGAAGGAAATATTAATTAAATATGAACCTAGTAGTGGTCAAGTAATTTTGACCACAATTTTGTATTCAGACCAGTAGATCTTTTAAGCAACATTTGGGGCAAAGCCATCGTTATATTGATGAGGTCTGACTTGAGTGTCATACCCGTTTATATAATCAAAAATATTTGTTATAACCACCGGGGCTATGACTTCACCCTAACCAGCCTTAGAACCTGACTCGAAATCGCTATTCTTTCTAGGGGTTGATTGTGATCAGTTCAACTTCAAATACTAATGTCGAGCCTCCGGGTATACTGGATTGGTCTGTATTACCGTAGGCGATGTCAGAAGGAATATAAAGCGTAACTTTGCCACCTTCACCAATCAATTGTAATCCTTCAGTCCATCCTTTGATTACTTGATTGAGACCGAATGTTATCGGCTCTCCTCGTGCAATTGAGCTGTCAAAAACGCTGCCATCTATAAGCTTACCTTCGTAGTGGACTTTTACCTGATCCGTAGCTGTTGGCTTGGCATCGCTTCCTGCTGAATGAATTTCATAATGCAAACCACTATCAGTTTCTTTAACATTTTTATTTTCGCTAACTTTTTCATCAATGAATATCTTGCCATCAGCTATATTTTTTTTGGCATTCTCAGCACCTTTAGTCCTAGCTGCTTTTTGTTCTGGTGGAACATTTTCTTCAACTCTTTTTTGAAGGTAATCTTGCATCTCTTGGTTAACGAGTTGTGGATCCTTTGCGGCTTGCTCTCCCGCATAGCCCGTTTTGAGACCCTTAATAATTAATTCAAATTCTTCATTACTCAAACCAAATTGAGTAATCCCAGATTGCTGGGATATGATCCATCCATAGGTCTCTAGGTAACCGGCTTCATTTTCTGGAATAGTCTCTGTGCTTGTTGATGCCATAATGTTTAAAATGTCCTATTAATAATTTAGAAACAAGATTCTATCATGGAACAACTGCCAACATTGAAGCCTTAGAGATTAGAAACAACAAAATAAAGGGTAACACCCCGTTATGTTATGACATGACAACATTGACCATTAATATCAGGCGATACACCTCACAATTGACTCAAAATTAACAGCCCAGCACTTATAACTCAGCAGAAAATATACTCGGGGTTAGTGTTAAGTTTTACGCTGTGTTAGCTATTCATGGTCAAACTGAAATAGCAGATTTTTAAGAGGCGTCATGAGACGATTTATTTGCGGTTCTGACTAAGGTAAAAAAGACTAACACTTGATCTATCATATATTTTTAAACCTGTTAACAACCACTCGTGGAGCCAAACCATAGAAGTTCTCAAGGTGAATTTCCAATAATAGGCAGTTTCCTACTTAAAATTCAGCTTCAACCTGAAAGTGCATTAATGCTTTAGTCGTTGGATGATTAAATTCCAAAGTTTCAGCGTGTAGATATAAGCGTTCAGCTTTTGTCCCATAAAGATCATCACCTACAATGGCTGTGTTCAAACCGTTAATATGTGCAGAATGAATTCGAAGCTGATGCGTTCGCCCGGTTATGGGGTGAAAGTAAACCTTGGTCTGGTAATTGTTTCGGGCTATCACTTGCCATTTAGTTTTAGCTGCTTTGCCATATTCATAACAAACAAGTTGTCGAGGCCTATCATCCAAATCAACACGAAGCGGTAAATCGACAATGCCTTCATCGGCATCTAATAGACCGTCTAAAAGAGCAACATAACGTTTTTTTACCGTGCGATTAATGAATTGTTTTTGTAGTTTCTTATGCACGTCTTTATTTAAGGCAATAACCATGAGCCCTGACGTTAACATATCCAGTCGGTGTACGATCAAAGAACCGGTGGCAGATGGATAGCTTTGTTTCATCCGTAAATAAACAGAATCTTCGATATTCTTGCCCGGTACAGATAAAAAATTTACAGGTTTGTTAATCACCACCATGACATCATCTTGATAAACTATCTTGATGGTTTTTCCTTCAGCAGGATTAGTTAATAATGGATTTTCATCAACATCGATGCCTTCAAGCATATGCGTTAAGATAGGTCGACACTTACCCAAGCATGCTGCATAAAAATGTTGGTGTTTTCTGATTTCTGATTTAGGTGATTCACCCCACCAAAATTCAGCCATAGCAAGAGGTTTTAAATCATGTTGAAATGCATACTGTAAAAGTTTCGGAGCTGCACATTCGCCTGCTCCTGCTGGCGGATCCTGTTGAGGTGTAACTTTAAAAATATCACGTAAGTTTTTGTGTACACCATCCTTATTTAAGAACCGGTAATTATCAAATAACCTTTGCTGTAAAGAATAAGATAAATCTCTACGTTGCCTTTTTAAAACCGTAATCCCATCTGTAAAATAAGAAAGATTATCACGTGCTTTTTGGCTTTGCTCATCCCAATAAAACTTTAAATCTCTTAAATGGTTCTTTTGCTGAATACTTTCTTTACTTAACGTGTGTTTCATTTGTAAAAAGGCTTCATTATTTAGGCTTTTGTGAGCGATAACTCTCCGTTCTTTTCTATCTCTTCGCCCCGTTATCATACGAGCTCGATGATCTTGTATGGCTAAAAAACCTGCTGCCTCTTTAGCCGTTAGCTCTGTTTTATAGGTTGCAATTAGAGGATTTCCTTCTAACTGTTTAATCTGTTCAGTTATTTGTGACAGTTCATCTTGTCCTTTTCTAAAAAAACCATCCGGTTCTAACATATCAAATACAGGCGGAACAAAGTGTGCAAGCTGATGGCCATCAGCTATCTTGCCTGAAAACGCAGATAAATAACCGACTTCACCTTGTTGATTCTGCACTAATAAAACACCAAACATCTTTCCTACAGCTGTTTCTGCACTACCGGAAAAACCAAAGTTATGCTGCCAATTTGACTGAGTTTCAAGAAATTCTTGCAATTGTTCTACGGCCAGCAGACACAAAGGGTGCGGCTGATAATAAAATGGAAAAGTAAACCGCTCAGGCAAGTCATACGAATCAATGGATTCTTTAAATGAGGTAAAAAGATTATCTTGCACAGCCATTGTTGGTTTTATTTTTGAGCTTAAGAGTGTTAACTTTACTGTTAACTATTTCAAACAACAAGCTGTATAAATTATAGAAATTAAAGGAACTGCATAAGGTCGTGCCGACAGGCAACTGACTTCAAAAATTATTAATACCGAGAAGACTATCTCAAATTCATTTAAACTCACTTAAATCAATGTGTCAGCAAAAGTCCAAGCGCATTTAAAGTAATCTTAATTTATTTAAAAACGTATCCATTTACGTGGTTTAAACTTGTGCTCCGAATCCAAAAAAACATGTCATAGCATATCTGCCTAGCCCTACCCTTTTATGTCAAACTGTCAACATTAACCCAATAAAAAAACGCACCCCAACCAATGTCAGGATACGCCTTCATAACGACCGATGAATGAAACGTCAGTTAGACGTTAATTTTCTAAACAACACCTATCTAATTAATATTATTTCACCGGTCACCATCCTACCCCAGTAAAATTATCAATGAGCTAGATGCATTACTCATACAACCTGTCTAATTAGTCTAAAGACAGTTAACGGAAATCAATAATGACTCCCCGATTTAAAACTGAAAATAAAAATCTATTTTTTTGTTAATGAGTAATAACGAAAACGGCATTTAAGTAACAAGTCTGATCCGTTCATTTCAACTGCAACACACGAGTCTTCTGTACTTCTTCCTGGAGCAACTTGCTTAATTAATTTACCCTCTTCAACGCGATATTTTAATGTCGCTGCAAAATTTTTCACTCTTGCATTTGGGTCAAAATCGATAGAACTACTTGTCAATGAACCGTCAGCTTTAAATGACCAATTTGTTTCCATAGCTGAACCTGTATTTGCACCTTCACCTCTTGGGTTGTTCGCTTCCCAATTTACATTCCAACCACCTAAAATATCGCTTTGAGTAAGCGCTGTTTCAGCATTAGCAGTAAAAGGAACAATAAGGCTGGTGAAAATAATTAATTTTATGAACTTCATTTAAAACCCTCAAAATGTAAACACAATTAAGTAAATGTGCTGTGAAATAAAAAAATGATTGATTATGCAATCGTTGAAAGTATCCAAATTTGATAGAAAGAAGAAGTTCTTGATGCGATCTCGTCACCTCACATGAATAACCGCATGTGTCTACCAACAACAAGAGCGGATTATACATAAAAATATCAGATTAAATAATGTGACATATTGTAGCGAAGAATAAAATCCCATACACCTTCAATCAACTATACCGTAACCGTCTGCTAAACAGCACATTCCAATCTTATCTCAATTAACTAGACTGTCTCCAATCTTTATTTATCCTGAAGACAATAATGAGAATCGAGACCCAGAAAAAATGGCGAACTCTGATCAAACAACATGCCGATAGTGATTTATCTATCGGTCAATTTTGCAAAGATAAACGTATAAGCCAAGCTGGCAAGGCACAGTGGGCTATCACCCACATTCAAAAACTCTATCGCATTGAGAAACTCATCGAAGGTAAGTCAGCGGATGAAAAGGTCGCCATCCGAAGAGAGCAAGCCCTACCGCTACTTGAACTGTTTAGAACCTGGCTCTTTAGGTAATTCTTCGAGTAGATGGATCAGATAATTGAAAGGTGTCAGTCCATTGGCTTTAGCTGTTTCGATAACACTATAAAGTACTGCACTCGCATTGGCGCCACTGGCACTATTAGAAAAAAGCCAGTTTTTTCGGCCAATGACGAAGGGTTTTATTGCTCGCTCTGCTCGATTATTGTCGATATTGAGATCACCATTTTCTACATAGCGAACTAGTTTTGGCCATTGATTCAGATTATAAGCGATGGCTTTGCCAACAGCAGATTTTGGGGGTGCCTGCAGAGCCGATTTATCCAGCCTGACGACTTGGAGCCTCTGCTGCCATGGAATGTAGAACTCGTGCAAAAAATCCAGGTGTACTTGCGCGGACGCTTACAATAAAACTGTATTTAAACGGTCCGTCTTCACAATGACTTTTCCGCAACGGTGAAATAAAACGTTTAAACTAACTTCAAAAACGGTTCCGGCCAGAAAAGAACGGCTCAAGGAAAAAATGGCTGTGGAAAAAAAGGTAGCCAGTTTAGAGGGGGGGGATGGATATTCGCGAGAATGTCCAACTGGCTACCAAAACTTAAAAATCAAAATCACCTTTAAATAAAGGTGCTTTGAAAATCAGAGCGTAGTGTAGAGAAAATAAAGTCATAAGAGAATGTGACAAATTGACGCATGCACCACGCAAACAAAACACATCTCTTTAAGGTCCACTCTCCCCGCCCTGCATTCAGTAGTGTAGTCAGTACAGAGCAGAAAAACCCGCACACGTTTTTTCATAATCATTTAAGTTTTCCCCATATCAGTCGATCATTGATTAGGTAGACCTGTATTTTTTATTTGGTTTTCTAATTCAAAATGATCACTCATGCCCCTAACGCTCAATAGCACAATAGCTGCACTCAACTCTCAACAAAACCCTAAAAAAACCCAGGGTGACATCAATAGTCAGGCGCAGGTATTGCCTTCAGGCAGTGCGGCTCCACCCCGTCCAGAGGGCGCGGTGACTATCACAATTGACGCCCAGATAAACCGAGCACTTAACACGACTCACCCCCCTGTTATAGCATTTAATGAGGCTATTGCTGTTGGCCAAACTGCTGAGAAGGCCCTAGATGAAATTAACAGCGCATTAGTCAAAATACGTGAAACGACTCGACAGGCGGTGACAGGTCAAAACACAGTCATTAATTTAAATGCCTTGAATGACCAACTGTTACGATTAAAAAATGAAATTAACACTATTGTAGAGAATCATCACCATAAAAATACCCCCGTCTTAAAGAACGGCTTTTCACAATCGTTTCCGGTGAATGCGCAGCACACAAACACTATCAACCTTACCCTGAAAGATTTATCCACTCACAACTTAGGTGTCGGTACCACTGCGGCAAGTGATTTACCTGATATTGCACCCGCATCTTCCACACTTAAAATACCCGGCACCCCCGTTAATGCCTTTTCAATGACAAAGCAGCAACAGATACCTCAACACCCTGAAAAAACACCGCACAAAACGGAGCCCATCGATACCCACACATTAATACCACCAGCGCCCGTTATTCACTATCAAATTACGTTAAGTCCTCTTGAAGACAAGACACTCAAACAAGACAAACATATTCTACCGATTGAACGTGCTCAGCCATGGCCTGTTCAGGCTAGGCCAACAACTATTTTCTACCATAGCGAAATCGAACCGAAAAAAAGTAACCCTGAATTTAATTTAAGCCTGAATAATATTTTTGATTTAACACCAGCCAGTTATGAACTTTACCGTTTTACCCAGACTCTTCTTCCCGATCATTCACGACAAACTACAGAAGAGCAAACCGTCACTCACTTTATGAGTGATGGAAAGCCAATTGTTGTTAACGCTATCCCTTTGTCATTTGACTCAGTACATAACACTGACTCTTACGGACAGCAAACCATCAGCCTCGATAATAAACCGGGTCATGCGTTATTAACCGGCGTCATTCATAACAAGGTATTCCTTCCGGTTAGTATTGATTTAGAAGCTAGTATCGACACTTTTTCCAACGTGCAATATCCTGAAAACACAGTCAACCTAAATCTACTGAATGCTCTCAACCCAAACCCGCCTCAACCGTCAACCCCCTCTTTAACACTCCCTATTGCTTCAAGAGAAATTAATCCATTAAAGTCGCCCTCTTGGGAAATTGCAACTACCCAGTCCACTGTCGTTAACTTTACTGATTTCCCGGTCAACAAAGGCGACCGAATTTCCTTAACGATTCAAGGGCAGACAATAATGCAAGTGTTTGTCAGTAAGAGTGACATAGCGCCACTACTCACTGAAATGGCCGGCATTGCCGCTGAAAAAATGAAGACGGTCAGTAAGGTGAATATTGACAAGGGTACGTTGACCCTTAACCATGAACCCGAACACCCTGAATTAAATGAATTGCGGTTAACTATTGAGCCTCAACCCATCATAGCGCCACTTAAGACGGTTAAGACTTTTGACTTCAAGCCACTGCCATTAAAACAAGGAGACCAACTTCGGTTAACGGTTTCAGATACCAAAAAGGCGCAAGGCACGCTAACGAATCAGGGCCTTAAAACGCTATTAACAGACGTTGCAAAGACCCTGACTAAACAAACGCCAGAACTGAGTTATCACGTAAGCCCAGACGAACTTTTAACCCTGACTGATATAACAGACAAGGCGCTGCTTTATGACGTAGCGTTCACAGTTGAAGGCTCAAACATTAAACCCTTATCAACAACGGTCCACACCGTTGATTTTACCCCGCAACAATTAAATGAAGGCGACCACCTTACGATAACCGATGGCGGTAACAACAAAATACAAGGTACGCTGGTTCATCAAAATATAAACCACTTCCTCACGGGTATTGCTCAAGAAGCAATTGACACGCTAGAAGGCATTACTGATGCGGCTACGAATAACGGCGTGTTAACGCTAACAAGCACTACCACTAGTGCACTGAGTGATCTGGTTGTTACTCTTCAAAGATCTGCAAACACACTGCCTTTGACAACGGTTAAGACTTTTGATTTTACTGACCTCCCCTTAAATAAAGGGGATCAGATTACCTTAACGATGGGGACTGATGACAAAGCTCACGTTACCCTTGAAGATCAAAACCTAGAAACACTGCTTACCGAACTTGCTCAGGAGATAACTGAAAAAATAGAAAACATTACCGATACAGCGGTGAATAACGGCCTGTTAACGCTAACAAGCGCCACAAACACAACACTGAGCAATCTTGCCATTACCCTTGGGAAATCGCCCCCTACAGCGCCGCTGACATCGATTAAAACCTTTGAGTTTACCCATCAGGCTTTAGCTAAAGGCGACCAACTCACCTTAACGCTTAACGGTGATGAAAAAGTACACGCAACACTTGAAGATCAAGATATCCATACCTTACTGACCACTATCGCCCGAGGTGCATCGAAACAAAACGATGCTATTAAAAAAGCAGAGGTCAAAGACGGCGTTTTAAGACTAAGCGGTTTTAAAAACCATAACGCAATGACCCAGACTTACGTGGAGATAACGCGGCCCGCAACACCGCCTTCATTGGATAATATTTCACTGCTTAGTGATAAAAAAACCCGACAAAGTTTAATCGTAATTGATCAGGCCATAACCGATGTGACCTCACAACAATTATTACTAAAGACTTTTCAGAACCAGATTCACCATGCTTTTTCTAAACTGACACCGGTCGATGACAATTTGTCATTACTCACCCAAGGCGATCTGACTGCAGTCGTCGTTAACGAAACAGAACCGTTACTGATTGTTGAGTCCGCGGCAATGCGGTTCCAAAGCCCGCCTCAAAAGGGGCTCAAGGTAGGCCAGAAAATGTTACTGAAGGTGACAGATTCCAGCAGTCTGCCGCCAAAAATAAAACTATTCAAAGCAAGCGATTCACCGCTTTTACAATTAACCGATAACAACAGTCTATTACATGCCTTATTAAGTCAGCAACTGCCTTTGCTGCCGGTTGAAAAGGCGCTTACAGACGGGTTAAATCAAAGAAATATCACCAAACGATTAGATTTAACGACCCCCGATAACGTTATTCAAACCCCTAATGAAAAGAACGTATTAATCAGCGATGAAGAACCCGCCTCAGAGGCCATTTTACCCCAACACTTATTACCGCCTGAAAAATTTAAGGCCGACTGGGTGCAACGGCAAATCAAACATTCGGGGTTATTTTATGAAAACAGTTCATTAAAAAAAACAGGTACACCGTTAACTGATCTTAAACAATTATTTTTGCTATTACAGCGTGAAGATGCAGGCAATAAGGAACTGAGCAAAGCATTGGATGGCATTTCAGCCAGTCAAGTTAAGGCTCTTGATGCTGACTTACAAGGGGGGAGTTATTATTCTCTGTTACTGCCTTTTCTACCCGGTGAGTTTATTACTTTGACCTTGGTTCAAGATGAAGTACAAAAGATCAACCAGCAGTGGCATATTTATCTGGAAAGTAACACCCAAACCCTCGGGCATTTTAAAGTCGATATTGTGTTACAGAAAAAAACAGTTGCTATTCAATTTCGTTCAAATCAAGACTGGCTAGTCTCTTTGATCGATTCGTCCAAAGAGAAACTCATTGACCGGGTTGAAAGTGCCGGCATGTCGGTTTCAGGGGTTACCGCTCAGCTTTCAAAAAAGAATTCGTCCGCGCAAACTAAAGTGAACGAAACAGAACACGCTAAACAATCAGTCCGTTCGGCAAAAGAGCAAATAAACCAGCAAACGGATATTGCGCTGTTGGCTCAAGCCAATGCAAAAAAAGAAAATATTATGATGCTCTTAAAAGAATAAAACGCTGTTAGATAAACTTTAAATAAAAAAAGCCCCACCCTGTAAAAGAGTGAGGCTTTTTAGTTTAAGAAACTTACCTTATATTTTAAATATCTAACGAGACATTAGCAAAGTAAGTTCTTTGTGGGTACGGGTGAAAATCATAATAATTTTCGTTCAATAGATTATCGACACCCATTGAGAAAGTTGCTGTCATATCATTAGCTAAAGGTTGCACATATTGCGTTTTAACATTCAGCAATAAGTATTCATCTGAAGCCCCATAGACCCCTGAAGTATTATCACTGTTATCTTCTTCAGCATACTGTGGTCCACGATAATTAGCACTTAAAGTAGTATCCCACTGATCCGTTAGATGGTAAGTTGCAGAGCCATTGGCTTTCCAATTCGAGGTACGAACCCATTGCTTACCGACTAATTCTTCACGACCTGAATTAGCGACAATTTGTTTATCGAGCCAGGTACCGTTCAAATTCAAATCAAGCGGTAAATCAAACAAATTATCTTGTTTGTAAACCATTTGAACCCCTATGGTTTCGGTTTTATCAATCCCTAAAAAGGTTGATAAATTTTGACCATCAACGACTTTACTCGTGTTCATAATTTCATCTTCAATAGTATTGTAGAAGAAATCAACACTCACTAAGCCTTCTGGAATTTCATAGGCTAAAGTTAAATTGTGAAAATTACCATTCTCAGGCCCTAAGCTTGGATCAGCCACACTCTTTGATGCCCCTGCAGATGTACTTTCAAACAACTCTTGCGCTAAAGCAAATCGGTAGGCCCTGGAGAATGAATAACGTGCACTAAATTCATTCGGTGCCCAGGAAATTGAGGCTTTTGGAGAAACCCGTGTTTGTTCACGATCATCAAAAGCACGGTTATAGCCTCCCCACCCCTTCTTAACATCATGACCACCAGAGGCTGCCCAGTAATCAAGACGAGCCCCGGCCATAATATTAAAATCCCCTAGGAAATCGTAATCTAATTGGGCAAAGCCGCTGTGCAGTTGTGTTTCACCACCGGCATCTTGTTTAACCGATGACTGTTCTTGAACTGAAATATTATCTGAATTATAGGTAATAGTGTTTAAATCAGCTTGGTGATATTGATAGCCCCACATAAAGCCTAAGTTCTCATCGCCTAGGAAATGATCTGTCGCTAATTTAAAGTCAAACGTTGCCCACCACATTTCTTTATCAACGATATCACCTTCACCATTATCACTCGGATCTAAAGAACTGTAATCCGGTTTATAATTTAAGTCTTTAAAGGCATCAAAGTAACTGGCCGTAGTGTCGATACTCCAGTCATCATTGACTTGACCCGATAAATTAAAGCCATAAGACAGCGTTTGTCTAACGCTTTCAGAAGGTGCATAACGACTTGCCCCCCAAGAACGTTTTGTAGGTTTAAATTCCGCACCATCTTGGCTTGCCCAAGTAGAACCCGTACCCCAGAATTGACTGCCGTCAGCTTGTCTTAAATAATTGCGGGCTGCTAAGTCATCAATGCCTGTCGTTCTTTCAAAATCTTCAAAGTTGATATTAAATAGTGCTCGAAGATTATCAGTAATATCGTAACCCAACTTGACAGAGTATAAATCATTAATGGTTTCTTCAATCCCTGAATCACCGGTAATAATTGTTGTTTGCCCGCTGGTATTTTGACCGTACTGGCCGCCAGTCACCGCTGTTGCAGTTTTGCCGTCTGCAACAGCTGATCCTACGGCACTCAGTGTTTGAGCATCCCACATTTGCGGTTGCCCTTGGTTTTCAATATGGTTAAAAAAACCCGAAACGGTTACATCACCAAAACGGTTCCCCGCTGAAATAAATTCTTTGTGGCCCCAAAGGGTTTCATCGCGGCCAAAACGATCCGATTCCTGCATGAAACCCGTGGCATCCATATGCATTTCAAAATCATCCGGCATCTTTGATTTAACCTCAATCACACTGCCAAATGAACCACCCGAATGTTGGGCTGAAAAAGGACCGTAGAATATTTTGACTGATTCCACTGAGTTTGGTGCGATTTGCGTCCAACGCGGCGCCCCATTCCATTTGGTTTGCGTTAAATTAGACAGCGGAATACCGTCTTGAAACATCATGGTATGTGCCGTTTGAAAGTTCGTAGAACCCCTTGAAGCCACAACACCATTGGTATCACCAATAAAACGGCGACGGACTTGCAGTCCCGGTGCACCTCGAACAATATCTTCAGCCGTTGTTAGATTGACTTTTGCAATATCTTCTTCGTTAATTTCAAAGCTAGGCGTTGCGATGGTCGTTTCCGGAAACAACTTACCACTGGTGGTGATAACCATTTCATCTAACTGATGCGTGGGCGTGTGCTCTGCCATAACCCCTGTAGCAGGGACTATCAGCAGCGGTATAAATGCTTTCTTAATATTCATGAGTATTTAGGCCTTTAGATCTATTTTTTTCAAACGACAATATAACTGATGAAAGATTAATCTTCTAGAGGAAAAAAACATCATTTAAAAACTCAGGGATTTCACTCGCCAAAATAGGTGATATGACACACTTTTATGTTTTTTCAGGATAAAAACGGTTAGAGGCGTTGAAAACTGGCGAGATAATCAAGCCACTGTTGGGCGGTTTTTTTCGATTTGTTATTTTTTTGCTGCTTGGCTTGATTAAAAGCCTCGGTCGCTTTGGGGTAGTCTTTTAATTCAAAATAACTCATACCTAATAAAATATAGGTATCGCCTTTGCGCTTAATACCGCCTTTTTTCAGGGCCTTAGTTAATGCTCCCACGGCCTGTTTCCATTGCTCTCGTTCAACATAACTGTGCCCTAACTGTTTATAGAGTTTACCGGTATCGGCCAGTTTTGAGGCTATTTGAAGCGCTGCAATGGTTTTTTTAGATTCTTGAGCCAGCGTCCAGGCATTGGCTAACAATTCCCAGTTTTTAGACGTGTGTTTAACCTCCTTTTTAGTGAGTGCTTGCTCTAATAACTTGGCGGCTTTAAAAGGTGCTTTATTAAATAAAAACAAATGGGCAATGTTAACTATTTCCTTACTCTTTGTGATTAAACCACGCTGGTAAGCTAAATGTTTAACGGAAAGTGCCTTTTTATAATCTTTAAGTTGGATATAAACCCCTGAAAGTTGCGTCCAGTAGACTTTTTTATCCGGGTATAAATGAACCAGTTGTTCAAGAAGTTGGGCGGCTTGCGGGTATTGTTGCAGTTGATAATGAAGCGCTAACTTTAATTGCAGCCAACCTTCAACCGGCTCTTTAGAAGCGTTTACTGCTTTAGTAATATAGCCCAATGCTTTGGCATACTGTTTTAATTGGGCATAGGCACTGCCTGTTAAGGCATTAATTCCGGGTGAGGGATTCGGGTTTTCTTTGAGCCAGACTTCAATTAAATCAATGGCCTTTTGGTATTGCCCTTCAGCCAAATAAAGTTGCCCTAAATTAATTAATAATTGTTGTTCTTGATTGTCCGGCAAGACATCTAATTGCTTGCACTGTAAAAGTAATTTAATCGCCTTAGGGTATTGTTCGTTCTGAATATAAATAGAAGCCTTAAGGCGCAGCACAACCGCTTCTTCATAAGTGCCTTTTTTCAGTGTTTCGGTTAAACCACCAAGTTGGGTTAAAGCTTCTTTATAAGCCTTGTCGGTAATCAACAATTCAATTTTTTGAAGGTTCTCAAATAAGCGCGGAGATATTACTGCCTTTTTAGCCGCTAAAGTAGGTTCGCACAAAAAAGCGAACGCTAGCGATAATAACAATAAAAAACGTTTCATCATTTTCTAAGTTTAAATTCTAAGAGTTGTTCTGCCCGTTGTTCAAAGGCAATACCTTCTATTATTTTCGCTTTAAATTTCCAACGTTTAATCGCAGAAAGTGCTGCGCGGTCAAAGGTGTTTTTCGGCTCAGAGTCGACCACCACCGCATCGGCCACCTTACCTTCTTTGGTAATGGTAAACTGGACTTTTACCCACCCTTCAATACGCCGATTGGCCGCGCGCATCGGGTAGCGCGGGGCAATACGAACCAGTGGAATCACATTGGTACTGATATTTCCAACACCGATCTGAACGCCCTTCATACCCATGTGCGACAGTTCTAACGGTAAATCAAGATCCGGAATGTCCATTTTCGGTTGCAGGTTTTTAATCGGGTTCGCTTGCAAGTTCATTTTTGGTGGCGGGGGACGTTTATTGGGTTTGGGTTTTTCAGGAATCCTGCGGTCTTTAGTGGTTAAGTTACTGTCTTTTTTAAGCCGAATAAATTCGGTCATCTGAAGGCTGGCTACTTTATTCAACCCCTGTTGATTATTACTGATCATAAACTGCATCAGCCAAAACAAGGCCAGTGATACCCCTAAGCCTGCGGCAATGATAAAAACAGTGTGCTTCATTAGTTATCAGTAGTGGTAGCAATAGAAGCATTCATAATGCCTGCTAAACGCACCTGGTCCATGACTTTAACTAAGGAATCGGTTTTACTGTCTTTATCGGCAGTGATGATCACCGCACCTAATGGATTTTCAGCATGTAACCGAGCCACGTTAGCGCGAACCGCCCTGACATCAACTTGCCGCTTATCAATCCAGACCGCACCATTAGGCTTAATGGCAATAATAATATTGCCCTGCTCTTTTCTCTCTGCTGTTTTAGCCGTGGGCCGATTTACATCAATCCCTGACTCTTTAACAAAGGACGTGGTCACAATAAAGAAAATCAACATAATAAAGACAATATCCAACATCGGGGTCATGTCTATATCAGAATTATGCTCACTGGTAGAGCGGTGTTTACGTCGACTCATAATCAATCAATTAGTGAAATTTTAATAAATCTGCCAGATGATGGGTTTCATCATCGGTGCGGTCTTCAATATAACGGCTAAAATACAAGCCAGCGATGGCTACGACCATACCGGCCATCGTCGGGATAGTCGCTTGAGAAACCCCTGAGGCCATCGCCCTTGCATTACCTGTTCCGGTGACAGCCATAATGTCAAAGACATGAATCATTCCGGTAACCGTTCCCAATAACCCCATTAACGGACATAAGGCAATCAGCATTTTAATGATCAAGGTCATTTTAGCCATTTCTAATTTTGCTTCAGAAATCATCGCCACCCGAATAGTTTTAGCGCTCGGTGATGATTTATCGGCTCGGGTATTCCATTCGCCCACCCACTGCTTTTTTAACAAAGGATAACGGCGTTTAAAAAAAACCAACCGTTCTACAATCAAACACCAAAGACAAATCGAAACCACTAAAATAAGCCATAACACCGTACCACCGGTATGTAGAAATTGCGTAACGGCCGCAAATTGCTCGCTAATAAAAAACATTATTTTTCAGCACGTCGACTAATAATACCGGCTGTTTGCTCATCTAATATTTGCACCAGGGATTTACTACGGGAAGCCAAAAGACTGTGTAAAAACAATAAGGGAATCGCAATGCAAAGCCCTAGCATGGTGGTAACCAACGCCTGTGAAATCCCATTGGCCATGAGCTTCGGATCTCCGGTTCCAAACAAACTAATACTTTGAAATGTTTCAATCATACCGGTTACCGTACCCAGCAACCCTAATAACGGCGCCACAGCGGCTAATAACTTAATCATCCCTAAGCCTTTTTCAAGCACCGGGACTTCACGGGTAATAGCCTCATCCAACACGAGTTCTAATGTTTCAACATCAGGGCTGTGATGCGATTCTGCATCTTTAATAACGCGTCCCAAGGGGTTATCAGCAGAAGCAGTCTCACTGACCAATTGCGCTGACATTTTTTGCCCCGTTTGCATTAATACAAACAAACGGTACAAGGCAAAAACAAAACCAATCCCACCCAGGGTTAGAATGATATAACCGATAATACCGCCCTGATCAATGCGCTCAAAGGTATTCGGTGTTTGTATCAACATACTTAAAATCACGCCGCGAGTCGGGTCAATACCTAAATCGGCATTTCCTTTCAGCGCTGCACTAAAATCAGTTGCAAGATCTAAAAAGCGGGATTCGGGTTGCCGTGCCAGAGTTGCCAATTGTTCAGACTCCGGTAAGTAACGCAAATACTGACCTTCTGATAACGCATTAAAAGCGCCAATACGAATCACTTTACTTGGCTTAGCTTCACCCGCTGCAGATAACACCTCTGCATTAAAGTGCACGACTTTACCCGACTCGGTCATCTCTTGTTGCAGTAAAAACCACAGTTGTTCCAACTGATCGATTGTTGGCAGCGCCTTGTTGTCGGCAATAACACTTAATTTCTGACCCCGCCCGGTAAATTGTGAAGAGACTAAGGAATGCTCAAAATCAACCCGCAAATCGCCAGCGGCTTGACGCGCTACGCCCAAAAGCTCCCCTAGAACACCACTTTTTTGACGTAATTTGGCCTCTAAAACCGTTAACACTTTTTCATTATCTTCCAAGTGTTTCTTAAGTTTTTTACTGATTTTCTCTTGCTTAATCAGTTCAGCTTTAGCTGCTTTTAAACGTTGCTGTTGTTTCAAACGCTCGGAAATAAATTCTGCTTCCCGGACTTGATTACGCTTCCCCTCAATCCCTTGGTTATTTTTAACATCTTCCAATAATTGGTCGAGTGCTAAATGTTCTGCTTGAATGACTGGGGAAACTAAAATGGCCGCTAAAAGTAAAAGTATTCTCATTGCCCTGCCTCCGCTGCCGGAATCGGTAGTGTTAACAAATTAGGGGCCGCTTCTTTTCGTGCGATACGGAGACCTTCTAAAATAACGCTGTTATACCGTGAGTCTAATTGTTTCCACTGTGAGGATTCTTTATCCCAGTAGCCGGTCTCACTGCCATCTAACCGCTGATAATACAACGACACCCGACCTAACCGCAGGCACTCTACGGCACTGTCTTTGCCGTTTAAATTGATATGCGTTCGATAAGCCTCAATGGTATTCCCATACTCATTTTCTATTTGATAGGCTTCTAAAATACGGCGGTATTTTTCCGCATTGGTGACATCGGCACGAATCATTATTTTTTTCAATTCAGCCACTCGTTGGTTTCTTTCTTCCGTTAAGAAAGGCAAGTCTAAGGCGACAAATTTTTGTAAATTGTCCAACATGGCAAGCATCAACGGAACAATTTCCCGCTGGGTGACTTCAATTTCTTTTAATTGTTGCTTAATTGAATCCATTTCTAAGCGTTGTGATTCAATTAAATCACGCAAATGTTGGTTATAAACCAAAAGAGATTCAATTTGATGCGATACGGTTCGATACTCATCTAACAACACTTTGGTGCGTTCACTGACCTTATCGATTTTTTTCTGCGATTGGGCCGCAGCTTGGTTAGTTTTACCATCAATAGCTATGCTTTCAGTGATTACATCTGCTTGGGCAGACATGACTGGCAATAAAATAACGGCTAAGACTGCTATCGCAGCGTTTTTAAAAGGGGAAGTCTTATTCATAAAGGTCTGTAAATGAAAGATAAATGCAGTTTCTATTGCGCTCTATTATAGAGAAATTACTAACGGCTTTGATTAAAAGCGCTGCTCAGATATTGATTTCTTAAGAATTAAGTCAAATAACCCATTTGCATGGTGTTATTTGACTCTGAACTGCACAACCCGTTAATTTAATTTTTTAATTTGTAATTGTTTACTACCGCCCTCTGCTTTTTCGGTCCAAAAAACCAGAAAACCTTCGTCAACAGCCACCACTTTAGGATGAGTCGCATCCATATCTGTTTTAGATAAAACCGTTTCATTTAGCCATGTTTTACCCTGATCTAACGATTTACTGGTAATAATAGACATACCCATGGGTCCTGCAACATCCCAACTGGCTAACAATGCACCGGAATCATTAACGGCAATATCGCTATGAACAGCCATACCTTGACCCATACGCTGTTCAGGTGTCCAATGAATACCCCCATCAACTGAGGATAAATAATAAAGCCCTGCTTTTTCAGGCTTCATCGTACTCACCATCGCATGCAACTGCACTTGATTGCCTTGCTCATGAATAGCTAAACCGCCGCCGACATGCGGGCAGCCTTGGAATTCCCAATCAAATTCACCGACCCGTGCTAATCTTTTTGAAACACCGCTGTTAGCAGCGACTTTAATTAACGCCATGTCACTGGGATCTTTATCACGGTAAAGTGCATAGAGATTATTATGACTGTCTGAAGCGAGGGTATTCCAGCAACAATAACAAGTCTTAGCATCTAAAGTGGTCTCAGGTTTCCACGTTTCGCCGCCATTGGTGGAATGTGCATATTGGAGACCTTGCTTTCCATTTCGACTGTCTAACCAAACAAAATGCATACCTTTTTCATTGGCGGTTAAGTCCATAAAAGCATGGGTGCCATTTTTCCATTGCGATGCAGCCATTTCACCCAAGCTCCAGGTTTGACCCTGATCATGAGAATAAGCGACACTCATAGGACCTGAGCCGTGACGATTGGTATACCCTCGGTTCATCCAGGCCACGAGAACATTGTCACCCCATGCGGCAATCTGAGAATCGTTGCCACGGTGAAAATTGAAGACTGTGCCTTGGGGTGCGATATTGACCGGTGTTGTCCAACTATGCCCCTGATCGTCAGAACGCTGGTATTGCAATGTCGAAACACCTTGATCATGAATACCGGTTAAAACATGAATCTTATGGTTCTCTTTAAAAACATCCAAACTTAAAACGCCACTTTCTTGCTTATGCATCATCTGCTTCTTTTTAGCCTGATGTGCTGGGGCAGGCGTTTCTGCTTTTACATATTTAGTGGGTGCGGCAGGCGTCTTAACAACGGCTATCGGTTGTGTGCTACATCCCGACACAACAACTGCCACCAAGGCTAGCGATAAAAGGGTGCGAACCTGCACAATCGTTCTACTTTTCATACAAACCTCAAGTGAAAATTAAATTAAATTTCTTTAAAACTTTTAGATAGTGCTAATTTAAGTTGCCTAAATCGCACGGCACAATCATCAAAAATCAGATATAACGTCGGTAATAAAAATAAGGTAATCAGCGTCGCATAAATAATACCGTAGGCTAATGAAACCGCCATTGGAATTAAAAATTGCGCTTGGGTATCTTTTTCAAGCATTAGGGGGGCTAGCCCTAAAAAAGTCGTCAACGACGTTAAAATAATCGCCCGAAAACGCCGTGTTGCACCGTCTGATACCGCCTTAAATAAAGTCACTGAGCGACTTTTAAGGGTATTAACACAATCGACTAAAACCAGACTATCGTTCACCACCACACCGGTTAATGCCACAATACCTAAGACACTATAAACCGTTAAATCAATGCCTGCCAGAAAGTGCCCTAAAATAGCGCCGGTAATGCCAAAGGGAATCACAATCATCACCATCAACGGTTGGAAATAAGATTGCAATGGAATGGCCAACAAACAATAAATACCCAACAATACAAAAAGGGTGCCGTAAAAAACACTATCAAAGGCCTCTTCTTTTTCACGCATTTCACCTTCTAATGAATAGTTAATGCTAGGGTATTGATACTTGACCTCAGTCATACCGGTTATGATCAATTCACGTAAAACAGCTTCATTGGTCGATTTTTTATCCAAATTGGCCTTCACGGTGACTACACGTTTGCGGTTAACACGATCAATATCCACTAAACCGCGACTCATCGTAATATCTGCGACGTCGGAAAAATTAACTTCAACCCCGGTCTCAGTCCGTATTTTCATACTATTTAGATTCAACATGGATTTTCGTTGTGCTAAGGGGTAACGCAATAAAACTTGTATATCTTCCCCTTGACGTTGGAGCACTTGCACTTCTTCACCATAAAAACCTTGGCGAATTTGCCGAGACAAATCAATGACCGATAATCCTAATAATTCAGCTTCCGGTTTAAGCTTAATCTGAACCTCTTCTTTACCGATTTCAAAGGTATCTTCAATATCATAAAGGCCTGGGATTTGGCTTAAAAGTTCTCGTGTTGACTGTGCCGCCAAAGACAGTGTTTTAAAATCATCACCGTGTAATTGCACTTCGACAGGACTCGTCATTCCATGAAAGATGTCAGACTTAAAGTAAATTTTTTCAGCGCCCGGAATACTACCCACCCGTTTTCGCCATTCAGTAACCACTTCATGCCCTGTCCAATTGAGATTACGCTCTTCAGGCGGCAAGAGACTAATTCTAAGATAACCCACATTCGATTGCGGGTGCCCCATGGAGTCTTCCTTACCGTTAATAACCAAAATGTTAGTAATTAATTGTTGTCCCGATTCAGGGTCAACAAATTCAGTTTGTAACTCTTTGGCGATACGGGTCATTCTATCGGTATGTTTTTTTGTCACCGCATAAGGGGTTCCCACCGGCATCGTCAATGTCGCTTGAATACTTTCACTTTCAACTTTTGGAAAAAAGACAAAGCGAATTTGCCCCCCAGCAGTCATTGACATCATGATAATAAAAAAACCAATAAAACCGCATAATGTTGAATAACGGTGTTCTAAAAGAACCTCAAGGGTGGGTTTATAAATGTTACTAATGAAATACTGCAGCTTAATGTCTATGGCAGTTTGTAGGCGCTGTAGTGCTGACTGTTTACCTTGACCCGGGGTAGCGATTTTCAAATGCTTTAAGTGATAAGGCAAAATACATTTACTTTCCACCAAGGAAAACAATAAAACCGGAATGACTACTAACGCAATGGATTCAAACATCTGGCCCCGTCGTCCTTCAATAGAAAGCAACGGTAAAAAAGCAATAACGGTCGTCAAGACACCAAAAGTAACCGGAACCCCAACTTCGTGTGTCCCTTCGATAGCGGCTTTTTCAGGATCGTTATGTAATGTTAAATGGTAATAAATATTCTCACCGGTCACAATGGCATCATCCACCACTATCCCCAACACTAAAATAAAGGCAAATAACGAACTAATATTAATCGTTACACCGAGTTCCGGCATCATCGCCAACGCCCCTAAAAAAGAAATAGGAATTCCAGCACAAACCCAGGCCGCAACGGATAGTCGTAAAAATAATGTCAGTAAAATAAATACCAACACAGCCCCTTGTATCGCATTCGAGGTTAAGGTTGAAATACGCCCTTTAACAATCTTGGCACGGTCGCGCCAAACATTCAGGGTAACGCCAGGCGGCAAAAAACTTTTCGATTCAGTAATATAATTTTTAACGCGCTCTGATATTTCAATGGCACTTTGATCGCCCAGACGAAAAACTTCAATAATGACAGACTGATAACCATTGAAAGTGGCTTCCAATTGCTCTTCTTCGAAACCGTCTTTAATCTCAGCAATCTCACCGAGCAGAACAAAACTACCGTCATCCCGTTTTAGAATAGGAATACGAGCAAAGTCTGCACGATTATAAGATTGCCCAAAGGTTCTTAATAACACTTCACCTTTATCGGTTTTCATCGACCCTGCGGGCATACTCAATGAGTTATTATTAATTTCTTTAGCAATTTTTTGAAACGATAAGCCATACTGGCGTAACGTTTGCTCTGAAACTTCGATAGAAAACTCAGCCGGTCGTATTGCGCCTAATGTTGCCTGAGATATTTCCGGCAGCATTAAAATTTCATCGCGGATGCGTTTGCCTAATTGTTGTAATTCAGTTTCTTGAAGTTGCCCTGATACCACCACACCTAAAACTTCACGTTTCCTCTCGGCAACGGTTATTCTGATCTCATCCAACAGGTCCGGAAAATCGGTAATGGCATCAACCCGTTCTTTAATGTCACCTAGAACTTGCCGCACATTAAAACTGGAATTAATTTCAACACTAATGGATGCAAAACCTTCGCTGGAAACAGACGTTATTTCTTCAATGCCATTAATATCCTGAATTTGCTCTTCAATCTTAGCAACAACATGTTCTTCAACCTCACTCGGCGTTGCACCTTGATAAGGGGCTTTAATACTGATGACATTCATTTCATAACTGGGTAAGAATTCTGCCGGAATTGTAGGCAGTGTAAAAAAGCCAGCTGCAATAATCATTGCCATCAATAAATTGGCGGCAACTTTGTTATGAACAAAAAAGGTAATAATTGAATGCATTACGATGCGCCCTCTACTTGAGCGTCATAAATTTTTACTTTTCGACCTTCAGTTACAAAATTGATCGGGGTAATACACAAGCGCTCGTCAACGTTTAAGCCTTCTGAAATCACGTAATGCTCTTCGTCTGACCACAATACCGTAACACTTCGAAACGATAAGGTATTTTCAGGGGTAATAATCAATACCTTATTATTTTCCCGTAAAGCAATGCGGGGGATAACAAAAACATGGTTAAGCTCTTTACCTTTAATTCGAGCCGTCACATATTGGCCCACTTTTAAAGGGGGGTTATGAGCGACCTTACCATAAGGATTTGCCACTTGAGCCACAATAAACAGTTGCCGGCTTTTAATATCAATAGACCCTTCAGCACGGGCAATATGCCCAGCCCAAGTATAGGTAGTCAAGCCCACTTTAGCACTAATTTCAACGCTGGTTTTTTTCTTAACCGGTTCAGAACTATCAAAATAGTCATCTTGAAAATCTAAAAACTCAATTTGTTGATTATTCAGAGGCAAACGAATCTCAGCGACATCAACCGAATAAATACGCGCTAAAACAGAACCTGTAGAAACAAACTGCCCGACATCTGCTAATTGTTCAACAATACGGCCGTCATAAGGCGCAATAATTTGCGTCTTTTCAAGATTTATTTGTGCCTTTTCTAATTGTGCCTTAGCCGAGTCCAATGCGGCTTGTGCTAATTTAAGTTGCGGAATGTGCAGGGTTAAATCACTGGCCTTTTTAGTCGGATTAATTTTCTTCCAATTTTTAAGCGCTAATTTTACCCGGGCTTGCTCTTCTTCAAGTCGGAACTGTTGCTCTGCAAAATTAGCCTCGGCTACACGAATATCGATTTTATAATTTCGTGGGTCAATTTGAACTAAAAGCTGACCTTTTTTAAAAAAACCACCCGATCTAAAAGCATCTGAAACCGTTGTTATACGGCCTGAAATTTCCGGTATCAAACTACTCTCAGTACGTGCCTTAACAGTCCCTTGGGTTTCTAAAACCACGCTATAATTAGAACGTTTCGTCGAAAAAACCTCCACAGATAACGGGGGCTGTGGGCGATGGAATTTCTTCGGTTTTTCACCCAAGACAACAAACAACACCGCGATAAACAGACTAATCAATAAGATTATTATCGGCAAAAAAATCTTCGCCCATTTTTGCGTTAAATTAATTTTCATCATTCGTTAATAATTGTTTACTGTGCGCGTAACCACCACCCAGTGCTAAATGTAAATTGATGCGATTTTGTACGCGTTCCATTCTAGTTCGAATCAAAGCACTTTGAGTCTCAAAAGAACGACGCTGTGACTCTAACAACGTGACGATATCGGTTAACCCCGATTGATACTGCTCTTGGGCTAGCAGTTCTGCTTCTAACCCTTCATGTGCTGAAATTTGTGCGGTTTCAAGTTGTTTTTTTAATTGTTTATCCGCATTCAAAAACGATTCAACTTCTTGAAAAGCGATCAGAGCCGTTTGTGCATATTGTGCCTGCGCTTGAGAAACTATTGCCTCACTTTGATCAACTTGTGCCCACAGGCGCCCGCCTTGAAAAATCGGCTGTACAACATTCGAGGCAATATTCCAGACAAAGAAATTAAAATTAAGAATATCTGATAATTCTCGAGTTTGATTACCTACGGAACCTGTCAATGAAATATTTGGTAAAAATGCTTTTTTGGCTTCTGCAACACGGTGGTCAGCCGCAGACAAACGTCGCCGCGCGGCGATAACATCATGACGTCTTTCCAATAATGTTGCCGGTATGCCTAAGGGTATATCATGCATTATTTCCGGCAGTTGATTAGAAATTGGCAACTCAGCCTTAGGATAACGCCCTGACAAAACCTCTAATGTTCTCACGGTATTATTTTTAACGACTTCCTGCGCATAGAGTTGATTTTGCGCTTGCGCTAAACTTGAGCGCATCAAACGCAGGTCCAGGGCTGTATAAATACCCTGAGTGTAGCCTTGTTCAATAATATCTAAATTATTTTTATAATTATTGACTGTATCGACATTGAGTTGATACAAAATTTTTGCAGCAACCGCACCAGCCCAAGAGCGACCCAAATTACCTGCCAGTGAAAGGTAAGCGGCTTTAAAATCTTCTTGTGAGGCTTCATAATCTAACGTTGACGCTTCAACGCGGTTGGCAATTTTACCCCAAAGATCAAATTCCCAATTAATATTTAAATTAATTCGCCAGGTATCGGTATAGGAACCACTATTAACCCCAAAACCACCACTGCTGTTTCTTTTATTTCGGCTCGGATTAAAATTAGCACCAATTTGGGGTAATTGATCAGCCCCGTTAATTCTGGCATTCGCATGACTCATAAACATAGCAGAACGAATTGCTTCCAAATCATAATTTTTATTGATTGATTCATCAATAAAAGCATTTAACAAGGGATCATTAAAATCTTCAGTCCACGGTCTTACATCTAAGGGAACCTCATCAACGCTATCTTCCCACTGCGACGGAATATCTAAAACTTCAGGCTGAGAGTCTATCTTTAACAAAGAACTGCAAGCTGTTAAATTAATAAGAATCGCCAGTAAAAAAACCATTCTTAACGATGCATAAACCATATTTTAAGTTAAATTCTCTAATGAAATCAGTCGCTCACCTAGACACCTATTAAGCCCACTCGCCATATTTTGCCGGTGATCTTAAATATCCGTCGTTCACCACAACAAGCACAGCCAATAGGGTACAACGCATGTAAGATGATTAAAACCAGCAAATCCGTAGGGTGCGGTTATTATATCGGTTTAAGAAGTATGCAAATAAATAATAACCCTAGGTAAAACAAATTGCCGTTGTTTTGTGTCATATCACACAATTTATATACGCCATATGCCTCAATTTTACGCGGGGGTATGCCAACAAAAACAATTACCTTTCAATCTAACCGGCCTCAGTCAAACCAGATCTCTTCTTAAAGAGATCTTTCAGACCTTAGCCTTAAAACTATTATCTTACTTTTCTCTAAAAAAACATAGAAGCAAGGCGCTAAAATAAGGTTCAAGAAAGTACTCGGAAAAACACCCAAAGCAAAGGAATCGGCCAATTAAACCCAGACCTCAGCCGGTCTATTAATTGTAATAATGAATAACATTAAAGCAGCGAATGTCACCTGCAAGGTCAACAAAACAGCTCCGACGGGCTCCTTACTAGCAACTGACAACAACCAATATTCAATGGGTATTCTAACAATCAAAGACTAAAAAATTAATCTACTTCCTACAATTTATTGAGCGACAAAAAGTAACTGCGCGGTTACTGGAACTGAGCTACTAATTGACGGCAATTTAGCTATGGTTTTAAGTGCAATCAAGCCATCAAGCAAATCAAAATCCTTGACATCAAGTAAAACGGGCTCAGTAACCGTCACCGACAATTTGTGACCCCTTAACCCAATGACTTGGACTCGAACCGGTATCTCTGCCCTAACACCATGTAAATCAACATTGACCGAAAGTACCTGATTCATTATTTCCCCTTCGGTTAAGGTATTTATTTTGACAATATCAACTGCTATTTCAGCCGTTGCTAGTGGGAACTTACTGGTCTCAAAAAACAACGATTTTAACCGTTCATTTCTAACCGGGATTCGAGTTTCCGCACTGTCGAGGCTAATAGTAATACGCACTTGTCCGTTATCGTCTATCGACCCCGATAAACCGTTGAAGGTATGCACCTCGCCCACAGTATTTTTTTTAACGGAAACAAAATTTATCTGGCTACTGTCTTCGTTCAAGGTATACCCTGCCATAACCGAAGAACTTAATCCCAATAATGGAAAAAGGGTAAGAAGCCATAATGTTCTTAATATATTCATTTATTTTTATTTTAAAAAATTATAATAGATCCTTTAATATATACGTAATCGATCAGAAAAATCAACGTAATCACTCATGGTTGAAATAATGAACTTACAATCAGAATAGCATTTTTTAAATCAGCCTAATAACATAAATAAACCTCACCCATAGAGGTGTCTTAAAACGTAAAAACTAAACCTGACCCTTAAAATACCAATCCACACGTCGCTGTTTTGACCATTTAATGGCACTGTTTTCATTAGGCTGTTCGCCATATCCTGCTGTTATTATTTGCGTGGGTAATACGCCTAAGTAAATCATCATTTTGGCAACCTCATCGACTCTTTCAAGACTTAGTTTTTGATTATATTGCGTCGACCCAACAGGGTCGCTAAATCCTGCAATAAAAACACAAACTTTACTATGTGTGCTTAAATGCTCAGCCTGTCGCGCTATTAACTCAACAAAGGGCTGACTGATAAGAATACTATCGCTACTAAAGTAAGTTGTCCCATTTTTACTCAGCGATGCCTGTTCTAAAAAATATTTAGGGTTCATTGCACGGCTACAGTCTTCTGGTCTGTCTGTATAAACTTGATTTTTTTTTGCTGGTTGAACCTGCTGATTTTTCAAATTTATTAGCGGATTAGTCGCATGACTAAAACCGGCCATTAAAAAAAGAGTCAGTAGAACTAATAGTTTAGCGCGCTTTAATTCACACATTTATCGATCTCCAGTAATGATAAAATTCACCTTGATGCAAAAAACATAAATAACTCAAAGTGAGTTTTATTTAAGCATTATTGGCGACGTTAAATGTATAAGCCTTCATGGGTAAATGCTGAACAAAAGATGAATATCTTACTAGCGCGTTCCTCAAACTTCTGGAATCGTCAACGTCACCATCACCCCGGAATTATCGTGCCGATTGGTTACAGTAATACGACCCTGATGAGATTGGATAATATGATAAGCAATATACAGCCCAATACCCAAATGCGGGGTCTCAATTGTTGATTTCTGGCTCGGAATAATACCGGTAAAAAGAGCCTTCAAAATCGTCCCACTCACAAGCGGGCCATCATTACTGATGGTCACATAAATTAACCCTGCCTCACGCGTAAGCGCAATATCAATACAACCCTCATCACGGGTATGATTGATCGCATTATCTTTTATCTTATCTAAAAGTTGCACAAAACGAAGGTCATTGCCATTTATAAATGCCGTGCCTTTTGGCTGGGAAAACTGAAACCGCACCGTCGAATGCAGTTGTTGAATATTTTCAACATATTCACTAAGCAACGATACCAAATCGATCTTGACCATGGTATCGGTCGCCAAAGCCTCCTCAATATGAGCCGCCTCTGTTAATCGACTAACAATAAGTTCTAATTGTAATATGGAGCGCTTTGTTTTTTTTACAATGTCTGCAACCTTCTCAGGCGATGAATCTAACTGCTGCAAGCCTAAACTAATCGCATTGACTGGATTAAGAATTTCATGGCGCAAGGTTCTGGGTATTGTTTCTAAAAAATGCGTATAGCGGCTTAAACGCACTAATAAATCAGAGGCCCCGCGTGATAAATCCCCTAAATCATCTTGTGCATTTTTTTCTGATTGAATATCGGTTTTAACTAACCGACCTTCAGAATTAATAGCGCTATTAAGTTCATTACTTAAACGAAGAATTCGAAAAGATAAACGCAATATAAATAAAACTATGCCAATAAAGACTACAACAATGGCATAAGATAAACGATCAAGCGTTTTACGCTGATGCGTTAAAATTTCCTGACTGTCTTTTTCCAGTAACACTGCACCAGCAATATCGTCTTGAATAAACACTGGCTCAGCGCTGGCTATTACCGTATTAACCACCCCTTCATTATTTCTACGTTGATAAGTCATTACTTGACTTTTACCCGCCAGAGCCGCACTAATGAGTTGTTCACTTTTTTCATTATGCTTATCACAAATATTTTCAATCTGGGTCATTGAGGGCGTCGCCGTTCTTACGCGGCGGTATCGATCAATAACGCATATCCGCGTAGTATCAAGACGCTCAAGACCTGCTAATATTTTTTGTAAGGGGTAAGACAAAATGATGAGTTGATTGAGCTCACCAGACCACTGTTCAGGTAAGGTTCCGATCACAGTTTTAACATCTCTCAAGTATGAATTATCCACATCAGCCACCATAACAACTAAGCGATGCTCAAAACCAACCCACGCATAAGGTAATTGAAATTCAACACTGTAACCCTCTTCAAGGGGTTCTAAAAAAGCCTTAATTTGATATTCCGGTTGCCCTGTTACCGTATGACGCCAATCCTCATGGACTTCGAAAGCGGTCATTTCACCCGGTTGAGCTGCCACGAGCACATAACGCTGGGGTAAGCCATTTTTTTTAATAATTAGGCGAATATGATCACTGTTGTCTAATCGTCGATATTTTATTGGATCTCTGAAGATTAATTTAGAATCTTCAACCTTAACAAATCCATAGATGGTCTCTGCCCGCTCACCTAATAGCAAGTCAAACGCTAAAGGCTGAGGATAAGAGCTGTCTTGTGCATACAAGGCACTGTCTTCACTATAACGATGAGAAAAACTATCCGCTATATTCCAATCGTTATTCTGGCCATTGAGGTCGATTGCCGAGGGCAAATGAAAAACATTCAGGGATGATTTTTCTATCCACTCACTGTCCAGTTCGCTGGAATAAAAGAACAAATCAGAGCGTTCATGTAATACCTTAGCAATCGCTTGTGTCGACAATAATTGCGCTTCGGTTTGCACCTGAAGATGGAGTTGTTTCATTTCCTGAAAATAACGATAGCCCAGTACAAAAATCATTAACAGAATAATGCAAATAATCACCAGTGGCCCACGACCGATGCGTAATCGGAAGGAATATTGTTTCATTCCAATGATAATTTATAACCAAAACCATAGCGTGTTTTAATGGCATTAAAATTAGAGTCAACTGCCTTAAACTTTTGTCGAATCTGCGCAATATGGGTGTTAATCGTATTGTTTTCGACAACGCCCTGACGCGTCGCTTCTGAAAAACCATCATAACTGACACCATCTGGGCAATCGAGTAATCGTTTTAGCATCGCAAATTCTGTAGGCGTTAATAACACCCCCTGCTCATGCCAAGTCACTTTACAAGTCATTGAATTAATAGCCAACGGACCCAATTGTTGGCAAGGGGACGATATTGCTACGACCTCAGAAGATAAACCCTGTTTGATATTAAATAATGAACGAACCCGGGCCAAAAGGTATTCAAAAGTAACCGGTTTAGTTTGATAGTCCCAAGCACCTAAGTTTAGTCCGTAAATTTCATCAACTTCATTGCCCCGACTGGTTAAAAATAAAATTGGAACTTCACGGGGCTTAATTTGTTCAATAAAACGACAAATTTCAAAGCCCCCTTCTAAATCATGATTGAGCATAATATCTAGTATCGCCAAATCAGGGAGTTGTACCCTAAACATTTTTTCAGCCTGGGCTCTATTTGAATATTCATCCACATGGTACCCTTGAGCTCGCAATGCCTGACTATATTGGCTGCGTTGCTGTTCATCATCTTCTACAATTGCAATTATTTTTTTAGCCATCAATAAGATCTATTTATTCCAACAAATTTTCTATTGAGTTAATAGTCTAACAAAAATGATCGGCTTTTACGGTCTTGCCATGAGACTTCATCTTTTACCCATGATTTAACGGGTTGAAAAAAATAATATCTCGCTACGTTATAATAGAAACACACCTTATGGGTAAGTCTTGTGATTAAAAATAATCCTTATATTTGTGGCATTGATCTCGCATGGCATTGTGATAAAAACAATTCTGCCATGGCTTTTGGCGAACTTATAAAGGGTGAATTAATCATTACTGATTTAATACCGAGCATAAAAACTATTCCTGAAATCCTCCAAAAAATTAAAGAAAGACCCTCCCTGACAGGACTAGCTATTGATGCCTCTCTGATTATCCCTAATCAAACAGGGCAACGGTTTTGTGAGCAACAATTAAATAGTTTTTATCAATCTAAAAAGGCAGGGTGTCACCCGACCAATAAAACACTCTACCCCAATGCTGACAGTGTCAGATTGTCACAGCATTTAACGCAATTAGGTTTTTGTCACTTAAATCATCCCGAGCGAGGATGTTGGCAATTAGAATGTTACCCGCACCCTGCAATCATCGAATTGTTTGCCTTAACTGAACGCCATCTTTACAAAAAAGGGTCCGTAGCGACTAAAAGACAAGGCCAAATTACATTGGCTAAATACCTTAACCGCCTCCACTGTTCTCAGGTGCTAAGGTTGACTATTAACACTCCTTATCAATACCATCTGGAACCTAACTATATTGCAGCACTCAAAGGTCATACTTTAAAGCAAAACGAAGATACTCTGGATGCCATCATCTGTGCTTATATTGGCGGGCTATACCTAACCGGTGTTAACAACCAGTGTTTCGGTGATACGGAAAATGGTTATATCTATGTCCCACAACAAAAATGTATCTAAATGACCAAGTTAATCTCAAACAAGCACTCCTGTCACTCACTATTTCATCTATAAATAATCCTATGCTCTATGTTACGATGGCATAACTTCAGTATTTTTTTAATTAACTACGAGCGTTTAACTATGCATAAACCCATCACTTTACCCCTTTTACTTTTGGCATTACTTCTTCCTTTTAAATCTATGGCCGCAGAAACTGCAGAAGCCGAAGAAATTACTCTAGATGCGTCTTATTTCGCTGGAAGCTGGAAGTTAATTGCAGCTGGACCTAAACTTTTCGCAAAAAAACCTGACCGTGTCGATGATAACCCATTCAGTTATGTTGACAAAAAGAAAATCAAAGAAAATCAAACCTGGACGTTTAGTGCGGATGGAACCTTTAGTTTGGCCGCTATTGATCACCGTGCTGCTGCACCTTTTACCGTTACATCAACATTTACTGTTGAAAACAATACCTTGATTATTAAACGTGTTGGCCGTTCACTTTATGACCGCTATAAAGTATTTCTGCGAGAAGGGAAAAAACTGGTTCTAAAAGGTGGCATGATGGGTTATGCCATATTTGAAAAACTTTAACCCCATCGCTTCCGTTTAATTAATACCTATCTGGTGGTGATTTTTTAATTCACTGCTGGGTAGTTTTTTTATCACCCGACTTAAGAGAAATAAACAACACTTAGCCCTCTGGCCATAACCAGGCTGCACCCCGCACACCACTTGAGTCGCCATACTTGGCAGGCTTTAACAGCGTATGGACAGTATCTGAAAAGATATATTGCCCCCACAGGGCCGGTACACGCTCATAAAGTGGTGAAATATTAGACATACCGCCCCCTAAAACAATAATCTCAGGATCAAGCACATTGATGATGCTGGCTACTGATCGAGCAACTTGATCACAGTAACGTTCAAAAGCATTTTTGGAAACTTGATCACCCATCGCGGCCTGATCCACAATCCTTTTACTATCAAAATCGCACTGATTTTCAGCATTAAATCGTGCCGTAAACCCGGGACCTGATAAAAAAGTTTCAATACAATTAAATTGACCGCAATAGCAAGCCATTAACTCACCATCAGAATGTTTCAACCACGGCAAAGGGTTGTGACCCCACTCACCGCCAATCGCATTACAGCCAGTAATAATGGCACCATTAACAACAATACCTGCACCTACGCCGGTACCCAGAATAACACCAAACAACGACTTAACATTGACGCCAGCACCATCATTATATTCAGACAATGCAAAGCAATTAGCATCGTTTGCTAAGCGGACAGGCCGTTGCAGATTAAACTCGAGATCTGACTGTAGCGCTTTGCCAATAAGACAAACTGAATTCGCATTCTTTACTAATCCAGTCTCAGGGGAAATCACACCGGGATGACCGACACCGACCGAACCGCTCCTACCTAATTCACGCTCGCAACTAACCACCAAATGACCGATGGCATCGATAGTTTTAGAATAGCTGCTTTGGGGTGTCTTGATACGTTTCTTATAAAGTTCTGAACCATCAGCATCTAGGGCAACCAATTCTATTTTGGTTCCCCCTAAATCTATTCCAATCCGCATATCTTATATGACCTAAACGTAACGTCAAAAAAACTACTGCGCCAGTCATAACATTGGCACAAGTTAAAAATCAGCTGCGTTTAACAAATACTATTAATGTTTCTCTAAAAGATAAAAAACAACAAGACACCTACTTATCACAAAAGAGATAAAATTAAACTCACGAGTTTATTTCTTAACGGCTGCTTTTTTAGCGGGTGCTTTTTTAGCGGGTGCTTTTTTAGCTGCAGGTTTTTTAGCAGCTACTTTTTTAACTACAGGTTTTGGAGCAGGTGCTTCGTCCTCAGCGGGGTAATGCGTACCCGTTTCTGATCCTAAGCAAGACTCTTTGATAAGACCAATAGCGATACCAGTAATGATCCCAAATGCAATAATTGATTCCACGGTTTTTCTCCTAAATGCTAGCTTGATGCCATCTTAATATAATCTTAAACCTGTACTAACACAGCCTATAAGATATGATGATTCTATTATTTTTCTAAAAAAATGAACCTAATTGTCTAATAAATAAATTTTTATTTACTAGGGAATTATCTTAACCGAATTTTGTTATCAACACACTAGCAAAACAAAAAATATTTTCCTAAGTAGTGACGAATAGCCATGACAATGAATTAAAACCGGTTAAAAGTATTCATGCTTCACTCGACATAAAATTTATTCTTTCGACTTGTCAATGAGACTTTCCCAATCTGACTCTGAAACAACCTTGACTGCAAAGTCATTCGCACGGGCAATTTTACTGGCTCCGACATTCTCTCCGCAAACAAGGTAATCTGTGGACTGAGAAATTGAAGCGGGTATTTCACATCCTAGTGCCAAAGCTTGCTCTTGCATGGCCCTTCTACTCTGATGCATTTTTCCTGTAAAAACTACTTTTTTACCTGTCAGTACAGATTCCATTATTACCCGTTCACCGTCTAACAAGGTCTTTTCAAGAGTGAAACCTTGATCCATCAAGAATTTAATGGTTGGCCATTTATGTGCCAATTGTCTGACAACGGCCTCTGCAGTGACCTCCCCAAAGCCATTAATTGCCGACATCATAGCCACTGTCATCGTCGGTAATTGCTCCAGAGGAATATGTTTTAGTAAACGACGAGAATCACCCAGGCCTAATCGATTCAGCCCGAAGGCTGCTAAAAAACGATAGTCTTCAACAGCTTCCGTGCGCGACCTCTTGAGCTCTTTAATAATATTTTCTGATTGTTTAGGGCCAAAGCTCATTATCTCAAGCTCTCCTTGCTCTAGTTGGTAAATCCCCTCTAAGGTATTAACCCCAGAGGCTATTATTTTTTCAATACTTTTGGGTCCTAACAAATCAACATTACCCAGAATTTTAAAAAAATGCTCCAGACTCGCCTGTAATTGTGCGGGACAATTAGATTCGTAACAAACAAGAAAATCATTTTCCCACTCAAGTAAACTGTCACAACTCGGACAATCCATTGGAACGAGAACCGCACCCACCCCAGAAACTTTTCGCTCATATTTTGGGATCACTTCACCGGCTCTCGATATTTCAATACAATCACCTGTAGCAATGTTATCTTTTAAAATATTCCCGGCATGATGCCCGGTTACCCGGCTAATCGTTGCTCCCGATATAAACACAGGTGTTACCCTAAAAACAGGCGTTACCCTTCCGGTTCTACCCGTTTGCCAAAAAATATCTTCAATCTTCGTTTGAATCCTTTCACCCAAATCCTTTTTAGCTATTTGATAACAGTGGTGGTGATTGGTAGAACCCATTTCCAATTGGATTTCACGGTTTAAAATATCAATCACAGCACCGTCTGTTGGAAACCCACAATCCTTGACCGAAGCACAAATTTCATCAAGGCCAGCCATCAACTCACTGATAGTGCCTTGCCAATTTTTTAACGCCGTATAAGGAACAAATTTAGCCGCCCCTGCCAACAAGGCGGCTTTGGCATGCTGATTTAAACTATCAGCACCGACTAACCCAACCATGAAATTTCTCGGATGGGTAAATACATCTTTAAGGTGCGTACTGAAATATTCCGATGTTAAAACTAATTCGCCTAATCCTGTATCACCGCCAACGTGTTGAACGCCAAGATCAAAAACATGTGTGACATTAGTCCCAGAGTCTCCATTACCACGGGTAGCCAGGACACCTTTGTTAAAGGATGCGGCCAAACCATCTAATTTAGCGGTGACACGAACCGTTATAGCGTTATGATTAAAAGCAATTTTATCCGCTGCTTTCTTTACGCGTAGAAAAAAACGCTCCATATCTTCAAAACTATAAGCCTTATCCGTGCTTAACATCGGGGTTAGGTGTTTGACCTTTTGTTCTGAAAAAAAAGGCTCTACTTCAACACGGTGGAATAGTTTGTGATCGGGATAACGCCTGCGAAATTCAGCTAAATACTCATGATCATAAAGTGAATCGTCCATAATAGGTTGTCCTGAACGGTAAGCCTTATTAGCTTTTTTAATTAACTGTTCAAGTTCACCATCGGTAAGCTCATTAGCAGGGAGATAAATAGACATGGGTATAATCTGGAAATTCTAGGCGTAAATTAGTTTTGTTATAGCTATTATACGCTTTTAACAAAACGATTATTTCAACGCTTATCACGCTATAATTACTGCCAATGAAAGCTTATATATTTCCCAATAGTTTTACACGCTATTAAACGTTTGTTCTGATATTATCAATACTTATGTTGTGTCAAAAAAAATATACCCTTGTATTATTACTCTCAATCATCCTTTTATCCGGCTGCCAATCCTCCTTTGGCCCTAACGTTGTTAAAGACACTCATCCAGGCTATAACAGCGCGATTGCCACAACTTTAAATCATCAGATGTTACTTAATTTAGTTCGATTAAAATACCGCGATGAAGCGTATTTTCTCAAAGTCAGTAGCATCACCGCATCGATGAGTTTCAGCGGAAACTTGGGTGTCAGTTCTAGCTTTGATCTTGCTCCGGGTGGTAATTTGATTAAACCCGACTTCGGCGTTGGTTACACAGACAAACCCACAATCACATACCAACCCGTGCAAGGTGAAGATTTCCTGAAAAATGTTTTATCAGGCATTTCTCTCGACGCCATCATGGTTTTAACCCAATCTGGGTGGAGTGTCGAGCGGGTTTTTGGTTTGTGTGTTGAAAGAACTAATAAACTTCTGAATGCCCCAACAGCCTCCGGCCCTACCCCACTACAAGAACCTAAATTTAAACGATTTAAACAATTGTTGCTGTTATTAAAACATCAGCTTAATCAAGGGAACATTGAGATGGGCTCTGATGACGGTCATAGACAAATAAACATTTTGTTTAAAGCTAACAATAAACATGAAATAGCTGAAATGAATAAACTTGGCAAATTATTAGGCTTTAATCTGGACAAAAACCATTCCGCTCTCGTTAATTTAAACACTAACTTTCTCAAACAAGCAAAAAACCAACTCACCATTAGAACGCGCTCAATATTGAGTATCATGTTTTATCTGGCTCAAAATATTGATATCCCTATTGAACATATCCAAGCAGGTTTAGTGACTATCACAAAGAACCAACAAGGCGATGCCTTTAATTGGAGCCAAACACCGGCAGGTTCGGTATTTAAAATCTTAAGTAGCCGGGAAAAACCAGAAAAGGCACACCTTGCCATTCCCTACCGCAACTATTGGTATTATATTGCTGACAATGATTTACAAAGCAAAACGACTTTCATGTTATTAAAACAGTTATTTGATATCCAGTCAGGTCAAACCAAATTTTCAGGTCCGGCATTAACATTACCGGTTAGGTAACAGCTATTAAATTGTGTGGCTTTAACCCGTTGCCAAAAAATACTGTCAGACCACCCTAAAATTTAAATGGCTCAGAGACAAGCAAATGAACCCAACCCGAAATAATAATAGCGGGGCCAAAAGGGATAGCTTGTTGGAAATCAGCTTTCTTTAGTAGCATTGGCAGTGCAATTAATAGCCCTAAACTAGCAGAGAGGGCAATCATACTAACCAGCATAGGAGCACCCAACAGGGCGCCAAAAACCGCCATTAATTTAAAATCGCCATGCCCTAGACCCTCTTGGTTACGACAAATCTTGTAGACCCAATAAATACCCCAAAGACTTAGATAACCTGCAACTGCACCCAATATAGCGCCTGAAGGCGTATTTAAATAACCCACACTTGCAGCGATTAGAATTAGCCATAACAGCGGCAGAACTAAACAATCTGGAATAATCTGATGATCAAAATCGATCAAAGCAATGACTATCAAATAATAGGTTATTATCAGTATCAGCACCCCCTCAGCCGTTAAGCCATAAACCCCCCCGATTAAAACAGAAAAACCTGCCGTCATAATTTCAACAAAGGGGTAACGAATAGAAATTGCGATCTTGCAATGACTGCATTTCCCTTTCAATAATAACCAGGAAAGTACAGGAATATTTTCCCAGAACCTAATGGTTTTTAAACATTGCCGGCAGTGAGAACGCGGCATGCATAAAGAAATTGATTTTTCTTTTTGGGATTCTAAATCGAGAAAATCACGTGCCTGCTGACGCCAATCAATAACTATCATTTCAGGCAATCGATAAATGACAACATTTAAAAAGCTACCCATTAACAAACCCAGTAGGCAATATAAAAACAAGACGGGGGTAAATTCAAAATAGCGTAACGTTTCAAAATTAATGATCATGGCCTCAAGAATGGTGCTAGTATTTAAAATCAGTTACAGATAATCACACATTTGAAACCGTCACAAATTCCAACCCCGCCAAGGCATTTACACCTTGAACATCATATTTAAACCAAACAACCTTCGCTATACCAAACATCTTTTTACCCGTAATTTCAAACTGAACCTTGTCGTTTTTATTAAATTCAGCAGACCCATTAACCAAAGCCATCATCCCTAAATGAGAAGTGTTAGCCGTCGTAAAATTGTAATTCAACCCCTTATGTTCAATGACTCCTGTTAATGTACGCCCTGACCGGTAGAACCGCCTTTTACTCTTCATTACTGAGCTATCGTACTTTGAATCATAAAATTCAAACCCCGTTAAAAACCGACCCTCTACAGTCTTACTCCAAACCGTTGTACAGATTCCTGAAATATTGAGTTCGACTAAATTAAACTCAATAAATTTATGTTCACTAATCCCTTGAAATAATTCACGAACTGTTGGCATCAAGACCGTAGGTTCAATATTAGCTAAAAAGCCAGTTAATGATATATTTACCACTGAAATAGATAGCTCTTCATTACCTACCAAAATATAACCTACGGTATCGAATGAGATACGCTCACACCTTTTTGACATTGGATTAAACCTTATGAAAAAGCTACAATCCAGATAAATATAGTTGAACTTTGAAAAGTTCCCAGACAATCACGTATTTAGGAAATACTAAAATTAATAATTCTTTTTGTGCTTACTTTTTTAAATCGAAACCAACCTGTCTAGCCAATTTTCAAAGCGACTATCGTTGCTGACCACAGCCACTGTTGAACTTTTACGTTAGTGTTAAAATCAAAAAATCCGATTTGTTTTACTATCCAGATAACAATTAAACACTTTATAGACTGAAAAGGAGATGACCCATGCCCTACCTAAAGTTAACAACTAACACACCCTTAAATAATTTAGAAAAGCCTGATCTTCTAAAACAACTCTCACAATTAATTGCGACAGAAACAGGAAAACCAGAAAATTATGTATTAATTGAACTTAATGAAAATAGTCACATGCTGTTTGCAGGGACCTCTAATCCTTTAGCTTACCTTGAATGCAAAAGTATAGGCCTAACAACGGTCCAAGCGAAGTCTATTTCCAGTTCAATCAGTCAATGCTTAGAAAGTTTATTAGCTATTAAGCAAGAGCGCATTTACATTGAATTCAGTAATTGCCCAGGAGAATTTTGGGGGTGGAATGGCTCAACCTTCAGGTGACTTTAATCCAGTGCTTTATTAAAAATAAAACACTGGAAATACGCCTCAATGAGGAAACTATTTATTAACTATATTCAATAGCCATTAAAGGCTGGCCTTTAGTAATCAGTTCACCATTACTGACCAACACTTTTACTATTTTACAATTTGAAGGCGCTGCAATTTCATTAAATAACTTCATTGCTTCAATGATACAAATAATATCCCCTTCCTCTAAAGTTGAACCTTCTGAAACAAATGGGGTAGCATCCACACCTGAAGCATGGTAAAAGGTTCCTGCCATAATTGAGTCGATGGTATTTGGATAATTATTGGCATTTGTTTTCTCAGTACTCACTTCAGCTTTTGATGCTTCAATAGCCTTATTCTCAGTTGTTTTAGATAACGGCGAAGGGCTACTATTAGTCACTGGGCTGATAGCACCTGACCGTAGAGATAAGTTAAAGTCTCCTTTATTGAGTGTTAATTCATTTAATTGTAGATTAGAGGCCTTCTCAATGAGTGTACTCATTCCACTGTAATCATCCGGGTGCAGAATGGGGTTTAAAACTTCAGGATTTTGTTTATTGACTGCGGCCTCTGATTCAACCAACTCGGGCGGATTAAGTTCTTCCAACTCAATATCAGCGGGCGTTTGGGGGCGTTCATTTTCTGGGAAAGCCCTCCATTTAAAGAATTCAAGAGCAACCTCTGGGAACAGGCAATACGATAATATATCCTCTTCATTGGTAATTAGGGTTGGGTCAGATATTGACTCTCCTGCTGTAGGCAAAGTATCTGCAAGATCATCGGCCGGTCGATAATCTATAGGTTTTTCTTCGCCAAGAATTTTCTCAATAAAAGCCGCCTCTATTGCAGCCGGTGATTTCCCATATAATCCTTTAACGTAACTTTTTACTTCTTGAGGAACAATTTTATATCGCTCTTCACAAATGATATTCATTACGGCTTGAGTCCCTACGATTTGACTGGTTGGGGTTACCAATGGTGGGTAACCTAAATCCTTTCTGACCCGGGAAACCTCTACCAATACCTCAGGCAATTTATCAAGTGCACCTTGCTGCTCTAGTTGTGATCGGAAATTTGAAATCATTCCACCGGGAATTTGATGGACCAAAATTTCAGAATCAATAATAGGATCATTGCTCCGTCGTCCTAGAGACCTTTTGGGTCCTAAATCAAGAAAATATTTATTGACAGTTCTTAGTGCCTCCATATTTAATTGGACATCAAATTCTGTTTCATCAAAAATAGCCAGCATCGTTTCAACTGGAGGTTGCGAGGAAAATCCAGCCATCGAAGAAACGGCACAGTCAATTGCCCCTGCACCCGCTCTAACGCCATCTAAGTAAGCAGAGCATGCCATACCACTCGTTGCATGCGAATGGATTTGAATTGGAATATTTAAGTGCTTATTTAATGCCGTTACTAAGTTGTTAGCCATCGTAGGTGATAATAACCCGGCCATATCTTTTACGCACAAGGAATCAATCCCCATCTCAACTTGTGCTTTTGCATCATTAACATACTTTTCAACGGTATGTACCGGACTGATCGTATATGACAATGTGCCTTGCGCATGTGCACCACTCTTCTTAACGGCTTCAATGGCTGAACGCACGTTCCTGTGATCATTTAAAGCATCAAATATTCTGAAAATATCAATACCGTTGTCATGAGCTGTACCTACAAAACGCTCAACAAGGTCATCAGAATAATTCTTATAGCCGACAATATTCTGTCCCCTCATCAGCATTTGCAACGGTGTGTTAATAGCTTTTGCTTTAATAAGCCGGAGTCGTTCCCATGGATTTTCCCGTAAAAAACGCAAACAAACATCAAAAGTAGCCCCTCCCCATACTTCTAATGAGTAATAGCCCACCTTATCAATCGTATCGATGACATCGATAATATCATGCGTGCGCATTCGTGTTGCCCAAAGCGATTGATGCGCATCTCTCAATGTGGTGTCAGTAATTCTTAGCGTTTTATTTTTCTTATTATTTTCCATTTTTCAGTCACTAAAGGTAGGCTGTTAATCCAAGGTAGAGGTTATTATTTATTAATATTAAGTCCACATTACAACAAATAAATAGCAGTTAATAATTTGATATGTATTTTTACCATCATCAACCTCATAAAAAAACCTTTTTCTCATATAAACGTTAAATAGCTACAAAGCGGCAACAACCCTTTTTTTAGCTCTTAAAAAATTGCGTCATTATAAGACTGCAAATGTTAGTAACCGCACCCACCGAACTTATTAACAACCTTCATTAAAGTAATAAACTATTTAATCTACTTCTACTCATGAGTCTTGCCCGCTTCAGTCAAGGCTATGTCCTAAGCAGAGTCATTGCTGTATCCCTGCGAGTAATTGGAGTCGTTATATCCATAGTCCTTGTCATAGGCAATCAGCCCCATGAAACCCTCGACACAATGGCTGACGCAGTCGATGAAATGCCGCTTTAATTAGAAATCCATTCGTACTTAAACGCTAAAGAAGAGCTAACAACTACACTCATTAGCATGGAACTGCCTAAAATCGATTAATAAGACCGATAACGCCTTATCATCACAGCTCAATAGTGGTGTCAAAAGTGTTCTCTTCATTCAACGCCGGGTAAAAAAATTATTCTTTGCCACATTTATTTTCCAAATCCTTAATTTGATGTTGTAACCGAAGGTTCTCAATTTGCAATACTTTCAATTGCCTTTTCAATCGCTGAAAAGACTTATCCGGGATGCTAGATGCTGTTGATAAGGGATTGTCCTCATTAAAATACTCGGTTGAAAACGTAACACTTTTTTTACTTACCTCATCCTCACTAAGCCCTGAACAAATTATTTTTGAATCGTCTTCAAAAGAATCACCGTGTTCAAAGGTTCCAATATTAGAAATTTCCCCATAAGCCTCAATGAGTTTATTAATACCGCGCTGATCTGCTTTTACTGAACTCTTCCCCTGATAGATATGCAGTAATTGGTCGCTTGATTCCGCAGATTTTCTAAACCATTCCACTGCTTTTTGATTATTTACCCCCGTCCCCTGACCTTTTGAATACATGACACCGACTTGAAATTGAGAAATCGCATCCCCTTGTTCCGCAGCGTTAAGACAATTCACAAAATTCTGCGTATTATCCAAAGAAGAATCAACACAAGCCAAAATATTATCGGTAAACAAAACAAACAGATAAAACAAAATACTCTTTCTCACTATCAACCCTCAATTATTTCTAAAATAATTTTTTAGATACTAAGCAATCAATTACTATAATATACGTCATATGTCAAATTGAAAGTCATGATTTTAATGCTATCAAAATCGTTCCTCTAAGCCCTTAAATTTTATTACAAATCGCTATGAAAAAAACATACTTCGCTCTTTTACTGTTGCTGCCTTTTTTGACACTAAATAAAATTACATTAGCCGCAGCTAAAACGTCATCTGCGACCCAAAAAACCACGATCAGTCCAAAAATGGCCGCATTTAATCATTGCAACCAGTACATTGAAAAACTCTATCTGAATGAATTCACCTTTGAATTTTCTGAACGCCCCAAAGGCGTTTATCAAAATAACAGGAATTTTGTTATTAATGCTTCTGCTAAAGTCATTAGTGGGCCTGATGACTTTAAAAATAAAGGTTACATTTGCAGAATCCGCTATTTATTCAAAAACAACTACAAACGTGTAGAAAATATAAACAGTTGGTCCATCATTGGTATTTCTGGGCTTGAGGATAAATTAATTGAACTAGAAGAATAAAATACTTATTAGTTAATAGTTGCATCGTGTTTTTTATCGTCATGAAAGTCACGCTATGACTAAGACACAACACCCTGAATTTCACTTAGATTCTCAGATCATTCACCTTAACCATGCCGCAGTAGCTCCTTGGCCGCAGCGTACTGTTAATGCCGTTGCAAATTTTGCCCGTGAAAACGGTGCCGTCGGTTCAACAAATTATTTGCACTGGCTAACCATTGAAAAGACCCTAAAAAAACAATTAAAACAACTCATCAATGCGCCATCAATAAATGATATTGCCTTAGTAAAAAACACCTCCGAAGCCTTATCTTTTGTCGCTTACGGACTTAACTGGAATTCAGGTGATAATATTGTTTCCAGCAATATTGAATTTCCTTCCAACCGGATTCCATGGCAATCACTTAAAAACCAAGGTGTAGAATTTAGACAAACTGATTTACAACAAGACAAAACACCCGAGGCTAGCCTATTTTCAAACGTCGACAAAAATACCCGACTTATTACTATTAGTTCCGTTCAGTTTGCAGCAGGCCAACACCTCGACCTTGAAATGATTGGCGACTTTTGCCAACAACACGGTATTTTATTTTGTATTGATGCCATTCAAAGTCTAGGTGCAATCAAGTTTGACGTGCAACGCTACCAAGCTGATTTTGTTATGGCTGATGGTCACAAATGGATGTGTGGCCCTGAGGGATTAGGTGTTTTTTATAGCCGCCCTGACTCTAGGAAACGACTTAAATTAACCCAATTCGGCTGGCATATGATCAAAGATACCCATGACTATGAAAACCAGCCCTGGGAGGCACACTCAACGGCACAACGTTTTGAATGTGGCAGTCCTAATATGCTAGGAATACATGCTTTATCAGCCAGTTTGTCGGTATTATTAGAAGTCGGAATGGATACCGTAGAACAACAACTTTTAGCCAATGCCCGCTATTTAGCCTCTGAAATTCAACAACATAAACAGCTCCTTTTATTAAGCGCATCGCCAACCCAACTTAATTCTGGCATCGTACTCTTCAAACCTAAAACACTCACTAAGCAGCGCTTATTCAATTACTTACAAAATAAACAAGTGCTTTGTGCTATGCGGGGAGATGGCATCCGATTTTCACCTCACTTCTATAATACACTTGATCAATTAAAGCATGCCTTAATCCTTGTCGATGAGGCAACAACGCTATAAATTCTAATGTTATCATCGACAACTTATTCAAACCCGTCCCTTGCGATTATAAAATAAGGTTTGAAAATTACGCGAACTTTGTTCTGCAATCTGTTGTACCGATGTATTGCGTAGTTGTGCCATAAATTTGGCTACGTGATGGACATACAATGGATAATTTGGCTTACCACGAAAAGGGACAGGAGCCAAATAGGGTGAATCTGTTTCCACAAGAAAGCGATCTGCAGGCACCTTTTGTGCCGCCTCCTGAACTTGCCGTGCATTTTTAAAGGTAACAATACCTGAGAAAGAAATATAAAAATTTAACGCTAATGCTTTTTCAGCCATAGCCCAATCTTCGGTGAAGCAATGGATGACCCCCCCTACTTCAGCGGCTCCTTCTTCCTGTAAAATTCGGATGGTATCGTCGCGTGCTTCGCGAGTATGTACAATTAAAGGTTTATCTAGTAATTTAGCTGCACGAATATGATGGCGAAAACGTTGATGTTGCCACTCAAGATCCCCTTCACTCCGAAAATAATCTAACCCTGTTTCACCAATACCAATGACTTTTGAATCCTTCCCCAACGTAACTAATTCCTCAACACTGGGATCATGACACTCCTGTACATTAGGATGGACACCAACAGTAACCGGTATATTTTCAAACGGTTCGACTAACCTATACATGGCTGGGTAGGATTCCAAATCAATACTAATACAAAGCATCGAATCAATTTGTTGTTCCTGTGCCGCTAAAACAAAGTTTTTAAAGTGACCGTCATAAGGTGTAAGATCAATCCGGTCAAGATGACAATGAGAATCAATTAACATAAAAAAATAACCGCCAAAATTAGAAGGCTACATTGTATAAGTTGCTTGTATACAATTCAAATGACCTGAAAGAAAGTCCTCAATGTTAAATTTTATTGTACTATTTGTATCATTATATAATTGTATACCGACACCTTGAACCCGATAGTTCTCAGAATTACCCGGGGTTATCCAAATTACTTTCCCATTAATTGATATCCGCTCAGGATGATCCATTAACCGTAGTAAGATAAATAATTCATAATTTAATGGATAGGTGTTTTTGGTTGGAATAAATAAACCACCATTAATAATAAACGGCATATAAGATCGATGCAGTTCATCTAAATCATTAATAGTGATCGATAATATCTCCAAGCCCCTCTGAACTGACATTTAACTCCGGTTCCTAAACAGCCGCCCATTTAATAAAAAATCCCTCATAAGCTAAATTTTTATTTAGCGGCTGTTTTAATTGCAGATGTAATTCCAGTGCAACTAAATAAAAATCATATAAATGCTGTAAGTCTAGATCTCCTGTTAGTATTTTCAAGGGATCATATAAGTCAACATTCTCTACCCCGACCACCGAGGAAGTTTGATTTATTTTCATAAGATCAACAATCCAGGAAATCATCCATGCTACTAAATCAAATTGATTGTGTTCACAACAAAATTCCGCTACGACGACAACAGACAACTTTTTACGCCGTAACAGAACGAACTTTTCAAATAACTGCATCCTAATGGTTATGGCATCACACTCTGCATATTCTCTCGCTAATAAAGGGGCTCTTCTAGACATCTGCAATAATAGTGATAAATCACCGGTAGTGTCATTCTTATTTAACCAATCAAGAGCACGATCGGTCGTGGGCGTTTCTATAACTATTTTCTGACAACGACTCTGAATAGTAGCAGGAATAAGCGATAATTGATCAGTGATTAAAATAATCACTGTACGGTCAGGTGGTTCCTCTAATCCTTTCAAAAAACTATTAGCGGCGGAACGATTCATTTGATCAGCTTGCTGAACAACAATAATACGGTATTGCAAATAATGAACGGTTAACCTTATTTTTGACAACAGCCAACGAATCTGATCAATGCCAATGTCTTTGTCTTCTGATTCCGGTTTAATGTCAATAAAATCAGGATGTGTTCCAGAGACAAAAAGGATACAAGACCGGCATTTTCCGCACGGTGAATCATGACTACTATTGCTAGACTCACATAATAACAAGTGCGCAAAGGATCTTACCAACTGAGCCTTTCCTAGCCCTGCTTGTCCGGTGAGTAGTAGTGCTTGAGGAATTCGCTCATTAGAAATGTAGCTTTTCAATAATTGCCAAGCCGTATCGTGCCAAGGAAGAATATCACTAGACACGCTCATTTTTTCAGTAGTGATAATAAATGAGAAACTATATCACTTTGTACCGCAGTTAATGATTGATTGGCGTTAACAACTTGAATTCGATCCGGATTTTTTTGCGCTTGTAAAAGATAAGCTTGTCTCACCCGTTCAAAGAATGGAAATTGTTCTTGTTCAAAGCGGTCGCTGATTACCCGCTCTTTCATTCGACTCATACCAATATTAATGGGGGCATCCAAGAGTAATGTTAAATCAGGTCTAAACGTCCCTTGGACCCAGGTTTCCAATTGCTGTATTAAACTAACATCAATGGCTCTCCCTCCCCCCTGATAAGCATAAGTTGCATCTGTAAAGCGATCGCTAATAACCCACTGACCCTGTGCCAATGCAGGATAAATAACTTCCTTAAGATGTTGAGCTCTGGCAGAAAACATAAGTAATAATTCTGTCTGCTCTGCCACAGATTCACTACGTTCTTCTAAAAGTAAACATCTAATTTGTTCTGCCAACGGGGTTCCGCCCGGCTCTCGAGTCACCCTGACTGAAAGTCCGTTATTTTCTAAAAAATCTTTAATAAAATGGAGGTTGGTTGACTTACCAAGACCCTCGCCACCTTCCAAGGTTATAAATTTTCCTGATCCCATGATTATTTCTTCTGATAAAGATTAACAGCATTGTTATGACTCTCTAATGAATTAGAAAAGGTATGCCGACGATTCCCACTGGCTACAAAATATAAACTCTCTCCTGGTGCAGGATGTAATGCTGCATGTATCGCACCGCCTCCTGGCATGGCTATCGGGGTCGGTGTTAAACCCTTATGGCGATAGGTGTTATAAGGTGTGTCCTCAAGGAGATCCCGCGTCCTTATATTCCCATTATATTTTTCACCCAATCCATAAATAACAGTCGGATCAGCCTGTAGTCTCATTTTCTTACGTAATCGGCGAATAAACACACCCGCTATTTGATCCCGCTCAGATGGGATGGCCGTTTCTTTCTCTATAATTGACGCTAGAATTAAGGCTTCATAACGACTTGCTACTGGTAAATCATCGTCCCTTGTTTCCCACTCTTGTCTCAGCACCTGACTCATCTTTGTATAAGCCCTTTTTAAAATAGATAAATCCGAATCGCCTTTGGCAAAAAAATAGGTATCCGGAAAGAGCAAACCCTCAACATGCGGATAAGGACATTTTAATAAGACTAATAGTTCTGGCAATGTAAGCGCATCTATTGTTTGTTTTATTGCCTGATGTTGTCGCAAGGCATATTTTATTTGTTTGAAATTCCAACCTTCTGGAAAAGTTATAGCATGTTGGCGTGATGCCCCGGAAATAAATAAGGCTAGGAGTTCTGGTAATCTCATTCCTTGTGTTATTAAATACTCTCCGGATTTTAATTGATCTTGCTGCCCATTAACGTAGGCAATAATTTTAAACCAATGTCCGTCTACAGGAATATTTTCCCTCTTCAATTGGTCCACAACTTGAGATAATGATTGACCATCTTTGATCTCAAAAACAAGTGAACTGTCTTCAACTATTGTAGAGGTAACAGCCGTTTGATAACTTATTCCCGCAAAAACTAAAATCGTTAATAAAGAAACCACAAAAAACCAACAAATCAACCTGATCATGACTGAATATCCTGAGTTTTTAATTGATCTACACACTGACTGATTTGACGCGTTACCGCTCCTACAGAAAGACTATAATTGTCTATGTGACTAACCGGCCAAATACCAATAATACTATTCGTTAAAAAAACCTCATCGGCTCGGTACAAATGCTCTTTTGTTAATAATTGCGGTTCAACATGAAAGCCATTTTCAGCCCCATAATCTAAGATAATTCCACGGATTATTCCAGCGACTCCACAATTCACTAAAAGAGGCGTTAAGAGTATACCGTCTTTAACCATGAATACATTACTCATGGTACCTTCAACTAAGTACCCCTGTTGATCAAACATTAGACCTTCTTGTATGGATTCTGAGACCCATTCAGCGCGTGCTAAAACCTGCTCAAGACGATTGGTGTGCTTAATTCCGGCTAAACTTGGATTAGAGCTTAGTCTGCCTGAACAGAGTCTAACTCTAACACCTTCTTGTTTATAACATTCCGGAAAAGCAGGAAAGGGATACAACGACAAAATTCTCGTTGGCTCAATAATTTCAGGCTGTCGATACCCTCGACCACCTTGCCCTCGGGTTAATTGAATTTTCAGGACAGCACTTTCGATTCCTTCAAGCAAAAGATCGATTTCACTTAAAAGAACAGTATCACCAGGATAAGGAATGAATAGTTGCTTACAACCCAGTTGTAAACGATCGAGATGACGTGATATAAAAACTGCTCGCCCTGATGTGACTTCTATCGTTTCAAATAAACCATCGCCGTATTGAAGACCACGATCAGTTATATCTAAATTGTGTTTCTTTTCACCATTAATGAGTACATCAGTCAACACAGTCTGAAAGAAATTACATCAGAAGAAAATGTGCTTTTTATGAAAAACGTTTGAAAACAAGACTACCATTCGTTCCACCAAATCCAAAAGAATTAGAAACAGCAATATCAATAGCCATATTTCTTGCAACATTAGGAACATAATCAAGATCACATGCAGGATCTTGGTTATCAAGATTAATAGTAGGTGGGGCCACTTGGTCTGTTATGGCTAACGCTGTTAATACCGCCTCTATTCCACCGGCAGCGCCTAACATGTGTCCAATCATTGATTTTGTTGAACTCACGGCCGTCTTATAAGCGGCATCGCCCAGTGCTCTTTTAACTGCTTGCGTCTCTGCTATATCACCTGCAGGTGTTGAAGTACCATGCGCATTAATATAATCAACCTGATCAGCATTTAACTGTGCGTCCCGTAAGGCATTAGTCATACAACGTGCAGCGCCTTCACCACTTTCAGACGGTGATGTCATATGATAAGCATCAGCACTCATGCCATAACCAACAAGCTCAGCGTAGATTTTAGCACCGCGTTTTTTAGCATGCTCAAGTTCTTCTAGAACCACAACACCAGCGCCATCACTTAATACAAAACCATCCCGGTCAACATCCCAAGGACGACTCGCATTCGTTGGATCATCATTGCGCCGAGAGAGTGCTTTAGCAGAAGCAAACCCACCCATTGCAGTCGGTGAACTTGTACAACGTTCCGCACCCCCTGCGATCATAACATCGGCATCGCCGTATTTAATCAATCTAGCCGAATCGCCAATATTATGTGTTCCGGTAGTACAGGCGGTAACAATTGCAAAATTAGGTCCTTTAAGACCGTATTTTATCGATAAATTACCGGATATCATATTAATGATATTCCCGGGAACAAAGAAAGGAGAAATACGTCGTGGGCCACCTTTTACATAGGTTGCATGACAATCTTCAATACCTGTCACACCACCAATACCGGCACCAATAGCCACGCCAATACGTTCCGCATTTTCATCAGTAACAATAAGACCTGCATCTTCGATCGCCTGACAACCGGCAACCAACCCGTAATGGATAAATCCATCCATCCGCTTGGCATCTTTTAACGGGATATATTGACCGATATCTAAATCCCTGATGACACCGCCAAAGCGCGATGCAAAAGGTGATATATCAAATGAATCAATAGCACTGATACCGCTTTTGCCATTAACGATACCATCCCATGTTTCAGAAACCGTATTCGCCAATGGCGTAACAGCTCCTAATCCAGTGATCACAACTCGACGAGAACTCAATTTGTTACCTTAAAATTCTTTGTAAAAAACAATAAAAAACAGAGCGGGACTCAAATGAAACCCGCTAATTCTATATTTTAATCTTATTTATTTGCGTTGACGTAATCAATCGCTTCCTGAACACTCGTGATTTTCTCAGCTTCTTCGTCTGGAATCTCGCATTCAAATTCTTCTTCAAGCGCCATGACTAATTCCACTGTATCTAATGAATCAGCACCTAAATCATCAACAAAAGAAGAGTCATTTGCTATATCTTCTTTAACACCTAACTGTTCTGCAACAATCTTTTTTACACGTTCTTCAATATCACTCATTTTAAGTTTCCTTCAAATTACTCTAAAATTAGGCTATCTCTACAGAACATAATGAACTCATAGAATAGTCACAATTGCGGCTAAATTATACGTCAATTTCGAGAAAAGTCACTCAAGAAATGTACAATCCAATACCCTTATTGAAATTTATTATTATTTCAATAAGTTATGGCATAAACATGCCTCCGTTCACATGTAAGGTTTCCCCCGTTACATAAGAAGCCCCCTCAGAGGCTAAAAAAGAGACTGCATGTGCAATTTCTTTAGGTGCGCCTAAGCGACTCAAGGGAATCGATGCTAATAAGACTTCTTTATGTTCATCAGCCAATTCTCGCGTCATATCGGTATCAATAAAACCAGGCGCCACTGTATTTACAGTAATATTTCGGCTACCCACTTCTTTCGCCATTGACTTAGTAAATCCAACCAAACCCGCTTTTGCAGCGGCATAATTAGTTTGCCCAGCATTTCCGGTTGAACCTACAACCGAAGAGATATTAATGACACGCCCAACCCTTGCTTTCATCATCCCTCTAAGACAAGCCTTACTCATCCTAAAAATAGAGGTCAAATTAGTATTAATAATGTCATCCCATTCATCATCTTTCATCCGCATCAATAAATTATCACGCGTAATACCTGCATTATTAACTAAAACCGTTGGAGCACCATAAGTCTCGTTAATTGTTTTAATAACAGCAGCAATAGACTCAGAATCTGCAACATTCAATTCGCAACCTGATCCTGATAAATTTTTTTCGGCTAAATAAGCAGTAATGGCGTCAGCACCTTTCTGCGACGTTGCAGTACCAATAACAAAAAAACCATCTTGTGCAAGCTTTTCTGCAATAGCGCGACCAATTCCGCGACTGGCTCCGGTGATTAGTGCAATTTGTTTAGTCATTCACTGTCTCCAATACATTATCCAGGGTTGAAGAATCAAGAATTGCCAAATGATTTGCACCTTTGGCAATACGTTTATTTAAACTCATTAAAACTTTACCGGGGCCACATTCAATAAAATGTTCAACTTCTTGACGTTGGATATATTGAATGGTCTGTACCCAACGAACCGGTTGATACAATTGTGATGTAAGCAATGATTTAATAGTTTCAGAGTCAGAATGGGCCGCAACATCTACGTTATGAATTAAAGTCATATCCGGCGGAATCATGGCCATGGGGTTAAGAACATCAGCGAGTTTACTCGCTGCAGATTCCATCAATGCACAATGCGAAGGGACACTGACCGGTAACAACAGGGCTCGTTTAGCACCGGCATCTTTTGCGGCTGTCATCGCTCGCTCAACAGCCGCAGTATTACCCGCAATAACAACCTGTCCAGGCGAATTAAAATTAACTGCCGAAACAATTTCACCATTAGCAGCTGCTGCACAAATAGTCACAACCTGCTCATCCGTTAACCCTAAAATGGCAGCCATTGCACCCGTACCTTGCGGAACCGCTTCTTGCATTAAGCGCCCACGCTCGGCAACTAATAAAATTGCATCTTCAAAGGAGATAGCGCCTGCCGCCACTAAAGCCGTATATTCACCCAAACTATGTCCTGCCACATACTGCGGTCTAACATTAGTTTGCTGACACCATACCTTCCACGTAGCAATTCCTGCTGCCAACATGACCGGCTGAGTATTTTGTGTTTGGTTAAGTTCCTCAACAGGACCTTCTTGTATTAATTTCCAAAAATCAATACTAAGAATTTCTGAAGCCTGTTCAAACACCTGTTTAACCTCGGCATGAGTCTCAGCTAATGCAGTGAGCATCCCAATAGATTGTGAACCCTGCCCAGGAAATACAAATGCTAAATTACTTTGTTGATCTTCCATTAAAAACCCACCTCAAATTAATATTTTATTAACGCAGAGCCCCACGTGAAACCACCGCCAAACGCTTCTAATAATATCGTTTGACCACGCTTAATTCTGCCATCACGTACCGCTTCATTGAGCGCTAATGGCACCGATGCAGATGAAGTATTACCCTGATTCTCAAGCGTCATAACCACATGATCCATAGACATTTTTAATTTTTTGGCTGTTGCTCCGATAATACGTGTATTTGCCTGATGAGGAACCAACCAGTCAATCTCAGCTCTTGTCATGTTGTTAGCGGCTAAGGTTTCTTCAACAATTCGTCCTAAGGTATTGACCGCAATACGAAAAACCTCATTACCTTTCATGACAATATTTCCATCCTCTTCAGACTTAATTTCAGCCTGTGGATTTGGCAAGTAAAGCAAGTCCTTATATTTTCCATCTGAATGTATATGCGTTGATAAAACACCCGGTTCTTCTGAGGCCTCAAGAATAACGCCACCCGCACCATCACCAAAAAGAATACAAGTTCCTCTATCGGTCCAATCAACTACACGCGTATTAAGCTCAGACCCAATGACTAAAACTTTTTTAGCCGATCCGGACTTAATATATTGATCCGCGATACTTAATGCATAGATAAAACCAGAACAAGCCGCTGAAACATCAAAAGCAGCACAATCACGAATCTCTAATCGTTGCTGTAATAAGCAAGCTGCACTGGGGAAAACCCGGTCAGGTGTACTGCTCGCCAATACTATTAAATCTATTTCTTGAGCGTCCATTCCAGCAGCCTCAAGCGCTTGGCGAGCAACAACTTCGGCCATACTAGAAGCTGTTTCATGGGACGCTGCCACATGACGATTTTTAATGCCTGTACGCTCATAAATCCAACTATCAGAAGTATCAACCATTTTGGAAATATCATCGTTGCTACGAATTTCTTCAGGTAAATAACCGCCCGTTCCAGCGATTCGCGAATAAAAAGTCATTAATGTTTCCTCTCAGCCAAAACCTGCTGCACGCGCTCACTTATTTTTTTAGGAATATCTTGTGCTATTTCAACCTCGGCTATTTTAACTGCATTAGCAAATGCAACCACATCAGCTCCACCGTGACTTTTAATCACAGTGCCACGAAGACCTAAAAATGTTGCGCCATTATACAGCCGCGGATCTATTCTCTGTTTAAAATTACTCAACACAGGCATTACGACTAACGCTGTTAATTTTGTCAACAAATTCTTATTAAACGCCTCTTTCAATGCATAGCCAATCATTTTAGCCGCTCCTTCTATAGCTTTAAGGGCAACATTACCAACAAAACCATCGGTCACAATTAAATCCACCTTCGTTGAACCCGCATTTAAAGCTGTTCCCTCGACAAAACCAATATAATTCAAGTCTGAATTTTCAAATAACTGAGCCGCCATTTTAACCTGTTCATTACCCTTCATATCCTCTTCACCAATATTTAGAAGGCCTAAGGTTGGATGATCAATGCCATCAATAGCTTTAACTAATTCTGAACCCATAACACCAAACTGAAATAAATGTTCCGCACTACTATCAACATTAGCGCCTAAATCAAGCACATGCGTATGCCCAAACACAGAGGGTAAGGTTGAGATAATAGCGGGGCGATCAATACCAGGGATCATTTTCAAAACAAATCGAGCGGTAGCCATTAATGCACCCGTATTCCCAGCACTCACACAGGCATCGGCTTCACCGCTACGGACTAAATTAATAGCAACACGCATTGATGAGTCCTTCTTGGTACGAAGCACTTTTGCGGGTGAATCATCCATTTCAACTTTTTGAGATGCATGCTGTATTCTGATTCGCTTAGAATCCTTATGCCCCTGCGCTTCTAAATGTTCACTAATAACCGTTTCGTTACCCACAAAAATCAATCTTAAATTCACATTGTCTTTAAGGCATTGTAACGACGCGGGAATTGTTACCTCGGGTCCAAAATCTCCCCCCATAGCATCAATAGCAATTGTTGAACCAATACTCACAAATAACTCCGAAATTCACTCATAATCAAACATACATTTCAATTATCTATGTTTCAAATACACAACAGCCACTGACCCCGCAAAACGGCATCAATGGCTGCAAATGTCATTACTGTTAATCTTCTTCAGTAGTCGAAATGATTTGACGACCTTTGTAATAACCATCAGGACTAACATGGTGACGTAAATGCATTTCACCACTCATTGGATCCTGTGTTAACGTTTTTGCAGTCAAACTATCATGCCCTCTACGATCACCTCGTTTAGCACGTGTTTTGCGACTTTTTTGAACAGCCATTTCTATACTCCGGTTTTTTTTAAATCTTTTAATATCGAAAAAGGGGATTCCTTTTGAACACCCTTTTCCAGTTCATCTTCCGTCTTTCCCAGAGACTGCCTTAAACACACCTCAATGTGTTTAGGGATATCTGGAATTGACAAAATAATTTCATCTTCAACAATTTCTCTAAACGCTATCTTATCTTCACTCTGTACCAACGGTTCAAAATGATCCGATAACTGCTTAATCTCATCTGTTGAATTAATAATTCCCAATTGAACAGGTTTACGAACAACATGCACCATAGCACCCAGACAATTTTGACACTCAAGATAGACTTCAGCTTCAATTTCACCCGTTATCGTCGCTAATTTCCCTTGCTTTGAAAAAAGCAACTGAAAATGCACCCACCCTTCACTATTGATAAGAAGTTCAGACAACCGCTGCATCGACAAAATACTAAGCTCACCTTTATATTCACGGTGTTTTTCCGCTAAAGACAAAGGATTTACATATTCAGGGATTCGATCTAACATAACCATACAATCATATATTTATTGGCTAAGATCGTCAATTCCTTTATTAATCAATTTGTTGGGGAAACCGATGCATAAAATTGTTTTAGCATCCAGTTCAATCTATAGAAAAGTATTACTTGAGACCCTTCATCTACCTTTTAGTATTGCCTCACCCATGGTAGATGAACAAAATTACGCTGAAAAAACACCCGCTGAACTCGCCATAACACTCGCCAAAATCAAAGCAAAAACGGTAGCTAGTCGTTACCCAGATCATCTAATTATTAGCTCTGACCAAGTTGCTATGTTAAACAACCAACAATTAACAAAACCTGGTACCGTTAAAAATAATATCGTCCAACTCAAATTATGCGCTAATCAAGAGGTTAAATTTTATACCAGCATCAGTGTTCTTAATACGACAACAAGCGAACAAATAACCAAACTGGATATAACCACAGTCCAGTTCAAAGCCTTATCGGATCAACAAATTGAACGGTACGTCCATATTGAACCTTCAATTCATTGTGCCGGCGGCTTTCAAGTGGAAAAAAGAGGGATTGCATTGTTTGAACGAATTCACACAGAAGACCCTAATGCATTGATCGGTCTACCACTAATTAAATTAATATCTATTCTAGAACATTTTAATGTGAATATATTTTACCCTGAACTCGAACCCAGTTAATCTACAGCGTCCTTGAAGGCTTCTTTTACGTCCAGCATTTCAGGTAAAGCCTGATGAAACGGCTCCGCCAAACTAGGATCAAAATGCTGGCCAAAAGATTCATCGATAAAATTAACCGCCTTCTCTACGGACCAGACCTCTTTATAAGGCCGCTTCGATGTCAAAGCATCAAAAACATCTGCCAAAGCGACTATCCGTGCTGAAAATGGAATATCTTCTCCACTCAAACCCAACGGATAACCGCTACCATCCCACTTTTCATGGTGCCCAATAGCAATTTCTTTTGCTAAAATCATCGCCTCAGAGTGACATTGGTCACCAATGATTTTATCGCCTGTCAGAGTATGCGTTTTCATTATTTCCCATTCTTTTGCATCCAAAGAACCTTCTTTAAGAATGATTGCATCAGGTATTCCAATTTTCCCAATATCATGCAACATCGCTGCGACTTTAAGCGATCCTAACCATTCTTTGTTTTGAGTTACCTTACTTGCTAAAACTTCGGCAGAACGACTCACTCTGTCTACATGCGCCCCAGTTTCGTTATCTTTATAGTCAGCCGCACGGGCTAATGCATACAGGACCTCTTTCTGAATTTGCTCCAACTGCTCTGTTCGTAACTTCACCTTTGTTTCTAATAATCGCTCCGTTTTCGATAAATTGATATGTGTCTTCACTCTAGCCTTAAGAACATTAATATCAATCGGCTTGGGTATAAAATCCACACCGCCCTCACTAAACCCAGAGGCTTCGGCGTCTTTATCGGTATGACTGGTCACGAAAATAATCGGAATTTTGACTGTTCTAGGGTCATTTTTTAAAAAACGACAGACCTGAAAGCCATCTAAACCAGGCATTTCTACATCAAGTAAAAGTAAATCGGGCGGGCGTTCTTCTAAACAAATATCAATTGCTTGTTGACCATTTTCTGCAGATAGAACGCAATACTCTTGCTCTAATATGGCTTCAATAACCATAATGTTCTCAATAGCATCATCAACCACAAGAACAACGCCATTGTCAGTTTTTTTATTTTCCCAACTCATGTTCAACTCCTTTAATCTATCTACAAAGAACCTCATAGCTGACGAAATTCTTAAGCTCACTAAATTAATGTAAAGTTAGTAACACTAGGACATATTGCAACCCTAACAACCCATAAAAAACGGCAAAATGGCTTGTAAAAAACGCTTTCTGTATTACAGATCACCGTCTTGTTTTAAGTAATTCTCGATATCACTCTTAGAAAAACCAACCTTTTTAGCAACGCGGTCCGCATGACTATTTCGTGAAATACCAGAAATCAACCTAAAGGTAGGTTCTTCATTTTGAAATTCAACCTGACAAGGCAAGCCAATGGATCGCTGAAAAAAATCATCAACTAACTGATAATTATGGGTAATGAGAATAGTGCCATTTCCTTTCTTTAAGAACCCTTCCATGATATTGCGACCGGTTTCTATTCTTTCCTCAAAAGTAGTCCCTTCAGATAATTCATCTAAAACGACTAAACTCTTTGTTGTAGAAGATAAAAAAATATTTTTGGTTCTTTTAAGTTCAGTGCCAAATCGCCCTTCACCATCATCTAAATGGCTAATCAAAGGAGCTTGATAATAAATCCTATCGGCAATAGTTAAAGAAGCCGCTGCCGCCGGCACAAAACACCCTATTTGCGAGAGCAATTGGATTTGCGTTAACGTTTTACAAAAAGCAGTCTTCCCACCGCTGTTAGGTCCTGTAATAAAAGCCAACCGATCTTTCTGTAAACTGAAATCATTACCAACATAATTCTCGATAGTCTTTCCTAAAATAGGATTAACCGCTTGCGTTAGGCTGACTTCATAGTGCTTTTTATCAACAACTATCGGCATGATCATTGCCGATGGATAAGCCTCTTTTAACTTAATAAACGAAAGTAATTCATCCAACTGACCTAAAGCATCTAACGTATTTTGAACATTTTCAGAGCCCCTAAATTCATCACGCAGCGGATAAATACAATGGTCTCTATCAAAGGAACCTATCACCGGTATATATAACAAAGCTAACGGTAAAAACATCACAAAAAAAGAAGGGTCAAAATTCAAGCTAAATGCCGCATCACTGGCCGTCAAAGGATTAAATTGATCTAATAACCAAATAACTATAAAAAGCAAAGCGATGAAAAGCGGCTTAAACAGTGTTGGTTTAAAGATCATGGCCGGCATAAAAGAGCCAGAACGCTCATGTTTAGCTTGAATGGAATGCTCTCTGACGTAGACCGGACCTTTCATCAACCCATATTGGCGTGTCTGTGAAAAAGATTTGATGGTATCAAACAAGTGCTTCAGGTAAGCATTATCGACAGCAGGCATCTGGTTGATATTATCCACTAATTGTAATACCGTTCGTGTACCTGTCCGATACGGCATATACCCATACCCATCAACCACATTATTTTCATTATTCGAACCAAACAACCCCGAAAATTGCCCATAAAATAATTGCAACAATCGACCCTCATGCTCTTTAACTTGATCAACAGTATTGGTTATTTTTTCTTTTAGAGCATCATTTTTCTGGATCTCAGTAACCGCACCTTGTTTATCGGTAACCGCAGAGAATGATTCTTCAGGCTGAATCAACGAACGATATAAAACTGATTGACCAAAAGTAGTGGTCGCATAATTAACCGTATCAAATAATTCATCTATTTCTAAAGTTTCAAAAGTCGACGCATCAATAACGCCTTTACCAACGTCGCCTGATTTAACACAACGTATTTTAGCGGGTTGATCTCCCCAAGATGCCATAACCGTTTTTTTCATTTAAATTCCTCTCACCCTTAATTGCTGACTAAAATACCCGCTAACTAGCTAGTAACATCACACCAAAAAACTAAACGTTCTACCGGTCTTTAATTAAATTCAAAAATTCCATGCGAGTATTGAGTTCATCTCGGAAAATACCGGTCATGACTGAAGTTGCCATGACTGAGTTTTGCTTTTCGACACCTCGCATCATCATGCAAAGATGTTTAGCCTCAATAACGACCGCAACACCCCGGGCATCTATTGCATCACCGATTGCACTTGCAATTTGTTTAGTTAACCGCTCCTGAATTTGCATTCGCCGTGAATACATATCAACAATACGCGCTATTTTAGACAATCCAATAACTTTTTTACTCGGTAAATAACCAATATGACACTGACCAATAAAAGGCAATAAGTGATGCTCGCATAAAGAATACATTTCGATATTCTTCACAATAACCATATCATCAGTGTCGGCCTCAAAAACAGCATTATTGAGGACTTCATCAAGGTTTTTAGTATAGCCGTTATTTAAAAACTTAAATGCTTTTGCAGCACGCTTTGGGGTATCAACCAATCCTTCACGGTCAAGGTCTTCACCTACCGATTCAATGATTTTTGAAAAATAATCTTCCATAGAGGTTTCTCAACTTTATTTTAAGGATAAGGGTAAATAAATCATTTATTATAACGTCCTTTTCAATCAGACAAAATCTAAAGCTGTTAACAAAACAGATTCATTTACACCTTGTTCATGTGCATGCTGACTTAAGTAACGCCGCCATTTTCTGGCACCGGGTTCACCGTGGAACAAGCCTAATAAATGACGTGTTATTTGATTCAAACGAACACCCATCGCTAATTGCTTTTGAACATAAGGGATCATCGCTTCAATAATTTCATGGCGCGTTAAACAAACAGCCTCCTCCTGATAAAAAAGGGAGTCCACACCTGAAAGCAAATAAGGATTATGGTAAGCCTCTCGACCAATCATTGCTCCATCAAGGGTTTTTAAATGACTATCCACCTGGTCCAACGTTTTAACCCCACCGTTAACAATAATCTCCAAGGTAGGGAACGCCGCCTTAATCTGGTTTACAAATTCATATTGTAAAGGCGGAATATCCCTATTTTGCTTCGGTGACAAACCACTTAAAACCGCAATCCGTGCGTGAATAATAAAAACCTCACACCCGCCTCCTGCAACTGTTTCAATAAAAGCTAACAAATCACCGTAGGTTTCTTTGCCATCAATACCAATTCTGTTTTTAACCGTTACTGGAATGTTAACTTTATGTTGCATTTCTAAAATGCATTCCGCGACCGTTGCAGGCTCTGCCATCAAACAAGCACCGAAACGACCATTTTGCACCCGGTCACTCGGACAACCCACATTAAGATTAATCTCATCATAGCCAAAATCTTCAGCCATAACACTACATTCAGCTAACGCCTTTGGATCAGACCCTCCTAACTGCAATGCAAGCGGTGATTCACAAGGATTAAAGGCTAAAAACGAAGCCGCATTCCCTCGCAACAACGCATTGGTCGTTATCATTTCGCTATATAGTACGGTGTGTCTGGAAATTAAACGATGAAAAAAACGGCAATGCTTATCCGTCCAATCGAGCATCGGTGCAACACATACCTTCCGATTTATTTGATTACGCATATTTTTAAGCTAACAATTCGTATCTATTCCGCTTTAAGGCCGCAATAGGATAGGTTAAGCGCGGCATCAGCCGGATACAAATGCAATAAACAACAACCTCCGTAGTTATTTTCTGCTCCAAACTATAAGAGAATGACTCCTTAGTAATTCTAATTTCCACAAAAATGGTTTATATTAAATCTAATTAAATAAATGACACCCTGAAAAGGTAATCTTTTTCTTAGCTGAGCCACTCTTCTACTGATGAGCATCCATTTCTCTTACGCCTTAATAATTATTTTTTTAGTCACTATGTCAACGCCATCACAAACCCGCGCACAAAACGTCTCACAATTAAGTCAATGCCCTAACAGTCCTAATTGTGTATCCAGCAAGGCCCCGTCCTCAGACACCGAGCACTTCATAGAACCCTTTACACTTAAAATGAATGCATCAACAGCCTGGCCATTCGTTTTAAAAGTCCTCCAAGAGCAACCGCGTACGCAAATAAAAGAAGTTACAAACGGTCTCATTCAAGCCGAAGTAACCAGTCTTATTTTTCGATTTACAGATGATATAACCTTATTACTTAATGAAAAAAACCAAACCATTGACATACGTTCTGCATCTAGAGTCGGTTACAGTGACTTAGGGGTTAATCGTAAACGCGTTGCAACTTTACGCAAAATATTACAACAAGCTCAAGTGATTAAGTGACCCCAAAATCCCCTTCCTTATAACTCACGCGTTGCATTAAAATTGATTTCTGGCCAACGCTCTTCCGCTAACTGCAAATTAACACGACTACTGGCTAAATACACTAAATAGCCACCGCCATCCTCGGCTAAGTTATCAAAAGCCTTTTTCTTAAACAACGCTAACTGCTCAGGGTCACCCGAAGTAATCCAGCGAGCGCCAAAAATACTCACCGTATCATAAACGCATTCAACATTATATTCACCCTTTAGCCTAAACGCAGTCACATCGAACTGGAGCACACCTACAGCACCTAAAATCAGGTCATTATTTCTAAGTGGCTTAAATAACTGTGTAGCTCCTTCTTCCGTTAACTGCGCTAAACCTTTTTGCAAGGCTTTGGTTCTCAAGGGGTCTTTTAAAACAACCTTACGATATAATTCAGGCGCAAAAAAAGGTATACCACTGTATTTGAGTGTTTCGCCCTGTGAAAAAGTATCACCCACCTGAATGGTTCCGTGATTATGAAGACCAATAATATCCCCTGGAAACGCTTCTTCTACATTTTTACGGCTATCCGCCTGAAAAGTAATGGCATTACCGACCTGAATATTTTTACCTGCGCGCACATGATTCATTTTCATACCTTTACTAAACTGCCCCGAACAAACCCGCATAAATGCGACTCTGTCACGATGAGCCGGGTCCATGTTCGCCTGTACTTTAAAAACAAAGCCAGTAAAATCCTTTTCTGAGGATTCCACTGTCCGTTGGATAGATTGGCGGCTCTGAGGCATCGGTGCATATTCAGCAAAAGCATCCAACAACTCTTTAATTCCAAAATTATTAATTGCAGAACCAAAAAAAACCGGCGTCTGCTTGCCCTGTAAATATTGATCCAGATTAAAAGCATGACTTGCACCCTTTACCAACTCAATTTCCTCACGTAATTCATCTGCTTGATCACCAACGAGTACATCAAGCTCTGGATTATCAAGCCCCTCAATAATGGTACCTTCAGCAACTTTTCCGCCATGATTTGGAGTGAATATATGTACTGCATCGTTATAAATATGATAGACACCCTTAAATCGCTTTCCCATACCAATCGGCCATGTCATCGGGGCACAATCTATTTTTAATATCTTTTCGACTTCATCTAAAAGATCGATGGAGTCACGCCCTTCCCGATCTAATTTATTAATAAATGTCAAAATAGGCGTGTCTCGTAACCGACAAATCTCCATTAATTTTACGGTTCGTTCTTCAACACCCTTAGCAACGTCAATGACCATCAATGCAGAATCAACAGCGGTTAACGTACGGTAGGTGTCTTCGGAAAAATCTGCGTGCCCTGGGGTATCCAGTAAATTAAGAATCTTACCCTTATGATCAAATTGCATGACCGATGTGGTCACTGAAATCCCTCGCTGTTTTTCCATTTCCATCCAATCCGATGTGGCATGACGTGCAGCCTTTCGACCCTTAACCGATCCAGCTAATTGTATGGCGCCGCCAAACAGTAATAATTTTTCTGTGAGTGTTGTTTTTCCTGCATCAGGATGCGAAATAATTGCAAAGGTTCGCCGACGCTGTAATTCAGTTAAAAAATCCGCCATAATTATTCAGTGACAAAAGTGCTGCATTATACTTGAAATATTGCTTATATTGGACCCAGACACACAATCTATTTAAAGCTAACAACTCACTTTAAACGTGTACATGACTTATTTCAGGCTTATTCGTATCCTAATGATAAAAAACACACTTCATAGTGACCATCATGTTTCTCTATTACCTTAATAAAAAAAGCATTGTTAATGAAACTAAACTGATCACCGCGACTAGGACTTAGCGTCACCCGAATCAACCCATTCATAGAATTCAGTTAGCCGCGGATCACACTTACAACATTGAGTACCGCACCCGTTCTCCATTGCCATTTTCTTAATTTTACCCTTATTAATCCATTTTCCGAGCATTCCTCGCATCGCATCAGCATCCATATCAAAATGATTCACTAAATCAATTAGTGCAACGCGCTTATGTTCCTTTATGTAGTACCGTAAGTCGGACAGAATCATGTCTTATCACCAGTAACCGGTGATACTTCTGAGGGTTTTCGATACTGCCAATTACCCCAGATCTTAAGAATTAGAATAACCCCTAAGAAACAACTTAACATACTGATAATCCAGGCCATTGAATAGACCGGGTGAGAATCAAAAGTAAGCCACTGATAAGAAATAACCGCTGACATATAAGCAATACCTGTCGTCCAAAACAGAACAAAGACAGCCCAAACCAAACTCGTTTCCTTATAAATTGCCGCTGTTGCCGCGACACACGGTGCATACAGTAAAATAAATAACAAATAAGCGAATGCCCCTGCCTTGCCATTAAAACTTGATTGCATCGCCCTATAGGTTCCACTATTAACCTCCTGCTCTTCTGCTGCAGTTACGAGGTCTTGGGTTTCGCCAATATTGAGCCCTAACGGGTCAAAAGCATTGTCAACCACTTCAAGAAGATTTTCAGGGATAGTCTGAAAGGCTTCTGTAATGCCTACCCATAAATCAAATACTTCTGGTTCAATCGTGCGCCCTTCGAGTTGCGCTGAACGCTCGCTGTATAAGGCATCTAAGGTTCCGACAACGGCTTCCTTAGCCAGTAAACCTGTAAAAATACCTACTGTTGCAGGCCAATTATCAGAAGAAATCCCCATGGGCTCGAAAATCGGCGTTAACTCTCGCCCTACTTCACTTAAAATTGATTGGTCACTGTTGCCACGACTAAAGGTACCATCCGTACCCATTGCACTCATAAAATTTAACACTATAACCATCGGAACAATGACTTTACCGGCATTAAAAATAAATGTTTTTAATCGCTCCCACGCCCTGATCAAAATACCCCGTAATGTAGGCATATGATAAGGCGGCAATTCCATAATGAAAGGCATTGACTTTCCTCTAAATAATGCCCACTTCATTATCAAACCCGTCAAAACGGCCACAAAAATACCAATTAAATATAATCCGAAAACCAAATTCTGCCCACCCACAGGAAAAAAAGCGGCAGCAAATAACGCATAAACCGGTAAGCGCGCACCACATGACATAAAAGGGTTCATTAAGTTTGTCAGAATCCGATCACGCGGACTTTCTAGCGTCCGTGTCGCCATGATCGCCGGCACATTACAACCAAATCCAACAATCATGGGCACAAATGATTTACCCGGCAAGCCGATTAACCGCATAAAACGATCCATTACAAAAGCCGCACGCGCCATATACCCCGAGTCTTCCAGCACTGATAAGAATAAAAATAAAAACCCGACAATGGGAATAAAGGTCGCAACGACCTGAATGCCGCCGCCTAAGCCATGTGTACTCAATACAATAAGCCAATCAGGCCAATTCCATTCTTGCAGTAAAACACTCAATCCATCTATTAGAAAAACACCTATAAATTGATCAAAAAAATCAATAAATGCACTGCCTATATTTATAGTAAACATAAACATTAAATACATAACTAATAAAAATATAGGGATGCCCATAAAGCGATTCAGCACCATTTGATCAATCGAATCTGAAAACTGACGCGATACCTCTGTTACTTTATTAATACACTGATAGTTCAATTTATTAGCAAAACTATAACGTGCATCTGCCGTCAGAATATCAACTTCTTCATCAGCTAACTCTTCAACCCGATGAACTAACTGACTCGCCACTGATTTTATTTCATCATCTACCAATTGCTTGGCTAAAGTATCTCCCTCTAAGAGTCGTAACGCTAACCAGCGGGTATTATGATTGCATTTTTCTACAGCAATACCAGACACAGTCACCGACAACTCAGAAATCGCCTGTTCTAAATTCAGATGATAGTCAATGGTAATATCAGGAATATGAGGTGCAAATAAGGCCGTATTAACCGCCTCTTTCAATACGCCTATACCGTGTTTAGTCGAGGCAATTATGGGTACTACAGGACAACCTAAACTTTCAGCCAAAGCCGCAATATTAATATCAATTCCGCTATTTTTTGCAGTATCCATCATGTTAAGCACCACCAACATAGGTACTTTCATTTCTAATAATTGCGTCGTTAAGTAAAGATTCCGTTCAATATTAGAAGCATCAATAATATTAATAATTAAATCTGATTGCCCTGATACCGCATAATCGCGTGCTATTTTTTCATCCAGCGACACACTGTCATCAGTCACTTCTAATGAATAGGTCCCGGGTAAATCAACCAATTCAATTTTAGTGTTATTGTGAAGATATTCACCCGTTTTACGTTCAACGGTAACACCAGGCCAATTTCCTACATGCTGCCTCGAACCCGTTAATACATTGAATAATGTAGTTTTTCCACAGTTAGGGTTACCAACCACACCTACAGAAAAGCTAGCTTGCATCTATAACGGCTTCTAACAATAAAACTCGCGCCTCATCTTTTCTAAGTGACAAAGAAAAACCACGTAGTTTGATTTGAACAGGGTCGCCCATAGGCGCAAAGCGAGAAACTATAAATTCAGTCCCTGGGGTTAAACCCATCGCCAACAATCGTTTACGGTAGGCTCGACCTGCATTATCAAAGCCAGTAATTCGAGCACGATCTCCGATCGCTAAGTTTTGGAAAATAAGCGGCATCATAAAGCAATCTTATTAAGATTCTAATTAATAATGATTCTCATTATAATCTAAATTGACTTTATTTTCCAACCTCCCCATAAATTAGCCATCAGGTTATGCCCGCAACATGATTCAAAGGAGAATGATTACTCGCAGTTCTGGAAACATTTAAAAAAATTGACTCTAAAAAAAGACTTCGATAAAAATTAATGAAAAAACACTAACGATTCGAAAGAAGGAAAAACTCAGCAGGTTATTTTATAACTATCTTTAGAAGCATCGACGCGCTCCTTTAGTTCTCGACCCGGCTTAAAATGCGGGACAAATTTAGGTGCTAAAGCAACAGCACCACCGGTTTTAGGGTTCCGTCCCATACGAGAAGGACGGTAGTGTAACGAAAAACTACCAAAACCACGTATTTCTATTCTTTCACCCGAAGACAATGATTGATTGATCTGCTCCAACATACAGTTAACCGCTAATTCAACATCCTTAGGCGGTAAATGCGGTTGTTTTTTTGACAACTCTTCAATTAATTCTGATTTTGTCACAAGTGACTATTCCTGTTTAACGCTTAAAAAAATCAAGGCAGCCACAAACTCGTGGCTACCTTAATAAGGCCTTTAATTATTTATCCATTTGTTTGAATAAATCACCTAATGTTGGTGCACTCTTCACTGCAGAACCAGAAGATTTTTGCTTATAATTCTTAATAGTTGCAGTCTCTTCATCTTCACTTAATGCTTTAATAGACAAGGAAATTGACTTGTTCTTTTTATCAATACCAATATATTTAGCTTCAATTTCATCACCTTCTTTGAGGTGTGTACGAACATCTTCAACACGGTCACGATTAACTTCCGATGCTCTGATATAGCCTTCAATACTGTCAGTAATTCTTACAACTGCGCCTTTAACATCAACTTCAGTAATAACACCTTTAATCGGTGTACCTTTCTCATGTTGAGCCAAGAAGCCTTGGAAAGGATCCTGTTCTAATTGCTTAATACCTAATGAAATACGCTCACGCTCCGTATCAACAGTCAATATAACTGTTTCAATCTCATCACCTTTTTTATAATCACGCGCTACATCTTCGCCACTTTCTGACCAAGAAATATCGGACATGTGCACCAAACCGTCAATATTTCCATTAAGACCGATAAAGATACCAAAATCAGTAATAGATTTAATTTTACCGGTGATTTTATCGCCTTTATTATGTAATGCACCAAATTCTTCCCAAGGATTTGTTTGGCAATGTTTCATCCCAAGTGAGATACGACGACGCTCTTCGTCAATCTCCAACACCATAACTTCGACTTCATCACCCAGTTGAACCAATTTAGACGGGTTAACATTTTTATTTGTCCAATCCATTTCAGAAACGTGAACCAAACCTTCAACACCCTCTTCAATTTCAACAAAACAACCATAATCCGTAAGATTATTCACTTTACCGAATAATTTAGCACCGGACGGGTATCTTCTAGCAATATTCTGCCAAGGATCTTCACCCATTTGTTTCATACCTAAAGAAACACGATTCTTTTCTTCATCGTACTTGAGGACCTTAACTTGGATTTCCTGACCTATCTCTACACATTCAGAAGGATGACGGATACGACGCCAAGCCATATCAGTGATATGCAATAAGCCATCAACACCACCTAGATCTATAAATGCACCGTAATCAGTTAAATTCTTAACAATACCCGGTATAACAATACCTTCTTTTAATGAGTTCAGTAATTCTTCACGCTCAGCGCTATATTCCAACTCAACAACCGCCCGACGAGAGACAACAACATTATTACGTTTTTGATCAATTTTAATGATTTTAAACTCAAGATCATGCCCTTCCAAGAAACTGGTGTCTCTAATAGGACGCACGTCAACTAATGACCCCGGTAAGAACCCTTGTAAGGCACCAATAGCAACCGTTAATCCACCACGAACACGTCCATTAATACGGCCGGTAATCGTCTCATTCGCTTCAAATGCTTTTTCAAGTTCCAACCAAGCTTTATTTCGTTTTGCTTTATCGCGGGAAAGTAATGTAGCGCCTAAGCCATCTTCAATTAAATCCAGGGCGACTTCTATTTCGTCCCCGACTTCAACTTCTAATTCACCGTCTGCATTCAAAAACTGCCATTTAGGTATGACACCTTCTGATTTTAATCCTGCATTAACAATGACTTTATCGCTATCAATTTCAACGACAGTACCCATTAGCATTGAGCCTGTACGCATTTCAGTCTTAGCTAGACTCTCTTCAAATAATTCTGCAAAGCTTTCGCTCATAATTCTTTTCCCGCGTTTGCTTTAACTTCAAACAAACATTTCTCTGTTAAGTTGATAAAAGACCTTAAATTAAGTGCATTTATGATCCACCTGATAAACTCAAAGCATAAATGAAAGAATCTCTGCAATGACCTGCTCAACGGTTTTATCCGTTGAATCCACGTAAAGCGCACCTTCAGCCTGCGCCAACGGCGCAGTGGCACGTTGACTATCACGGAGGTCTCGACTCTCTATCTCTTGAGTTATCTGACCTAGATTAGCATTAAATCCTTTCTCAATCAACTGCTTATACCGTCTTAACGCCCTTTTTTCTGCTGAAGCGGTTAAGAACACCTTATAGTTCGCCTCAGAAAACACCACTGTCCCCATGTCTCTGCCATCAGCCACAAGCCCAGGGGCTTGCCTAAAATCACGTTGTTTTTGTAATAATACCGCTCGCACCTCAGGAATTACGGCAATTTGAGAGGCTATACTACCGGTGGTTTCAGTCGCCAAGCGCGCCGTAATATCGATTCCATTCAATTTAACAGCCAAAACTTCAACGCCTGAAAACTCAAGCGTCATATTTTTAGCGAGTTGAACAATCTCAGCTTTACTTTCTAAATTAACTGATTGATCTAACACAGCAATGGCCAAAGAACGATAAATAGACCCGCTGTCTAAATAATGCCACCCCTTCTGGTTAGCAATGACACGACTAACCGTTCCTTTGCCCGCTCCGCTCGGACCATCTATCGTTAAGACTGGATTATTCATCCGTTTGTCTGGGAAATATCAAGCCCCAACCCACCAGCCAACGATACAAATTCAGGAAATGAAGTATTCACATTCTCACAATCATGAATCACAATGGGCGCTTTAGAACGCAATCCTGCAATCGCAAAAGCCATCGCAATACGATGATCGCCATGCGAAATAACCTCACCGCCCTCAATTTCACCACCCCGTATAATCATGCCATCTGGCGTAGGCTCTGCCTTAACTTTTAATTGCTGTAAGCCATCAGCCATCACTTGAATACGGTCACTTTCTTTAACCCGCAACTCTTCAGCACCTGTCAATACGGTCACACCCTCGGCACAAGCTGCTGCCACAAATAATACTGGGAATTCATCAATGGCTAATGGCACTAAGTGTTCTGGGATTTCAATCCCTTTCAGTTGACTCGAATTAACTTGAATATCTGCAACCCATTCGCCTCCTACCTCGCGCTCATTGATCAGGGTAATATCAGCACCCATTAATTTTAATATTTCAATAATCCCCGTCCGGGTTTCATTAATACCAACATGATTTAAACGAACAGATGAATTAGCGGCAATAGAAGCCCCCACCAGAAAAAAAGCAGCTGATGAAATATCACTGGGCACGTCAATATCTACCGCGTTCAAGCGATGCCCGCTAGTAATTGAAACTTTATTTCCCACCCGCTCAATAGGGTAACCACAGCCCTCTAACATTCGTTCAGTATGGTCTCTAGTCGGAGCCGGTTCAGTTATTGTTGTTTCTCCTTTGGCATAAAGACCCGCCAACAATAAGCAGGATTTAACTTGAGCACTCGCAATAGGCATTTCATAATGAATACCGGTGAGCGCTGAAGTCCCAGCAATTGCCAACGGCGCCGTTCCATCATCTTCCGTTACTATTTGTGCAGACATTTCAGCCAATGGCAACGTAACTCGCCGCATAGGCCTTTTAGATAACGACTCATCTCCCGTTAACACTGAATCGAATGTTTGCCCTGCCAACAAACCAGAGAGTAACCGCATCGAAGTACCCGAGTTACCTAAATAAAGAAGCGTTTCAGGTGCTTTAAGTCCATTTAAACCAACACCGTGGATCGTTACATTCCCTTCATCGGGACCTTCAATTTCAACACCCATCGCCCGAAAGGCTTTCAGTGTAGCTAAAGCATCTTCTGCCTCAAGAAAACCAGTGACTCGAGTTATCCCTTCTGCTATTGACCCCAACATAATCGAACGATGGGAGATAGATTTATCACCTGGAACACGAATTTCACCACGTAAAGAACCACCTGGTCGTACTGTAAAAATTATTGTATCGGACATATTTTATTCATCACACTGATCTAAAAAACGTTGACGGGCAGATTTAGCAGTAGCGAATGTTTTAAAAACACTTTCTGAATCACCCTCTATTAAGAATTGAGCAACTTCTTCCAATTCATCATTTATTTGACGAATTAAAGGAACAATCTCATCTTTGTTATTCATACAAATATCAAGCCACATGCTAGGATCACTCGAGGCAATGCGTGTAAAATCTTTAAAGCCTCCGGCAGCATATTTGAAAATCTCATCATGACTGTCTTTTTTATCCAACAATCGAACTAATGCAAATGCTAAAACATGCGGCAAATGACTGGTTGCCGCTAAGACCGCATCATGATGGCTAATACCCATCGTGGAAACATTTGCCCCCAGTTTTTCCCAAAAAAAACGAATCTGACAAAGGGCTTCACCTGAGGTGTTTTCCGTCGGGGTAATAATGACGCGCTTACCGGTAAATAAATCAAGTTGAGCTGCATTTACACCGCTGTTTTCTGCACCTGCAATCGGATGAACCGGTACAAAATTATCAGGAACCACTCCAAAAACATCCCTTGCGGATTGAACCACGCTACCTTTAGTACTCCCAACATCTGAGTACACCGCATTAGGATTCCAGGTCTTCTTTAATTCTAGAAATATTTTATCTACAGAACCCACTGGAACAGCAATGATGACGCAATCTGATTGCGCCAATACCGCTTCGGCTGTTTCACCAAAATAACTAACCTGATCAACAACCCCTAACGTTTCAGCACGCTGTAAATTTAACGCCTGCGCTTGATAACCAACGCCAACAATGTTTTTAGCCAACCCCTGCTCTCGCGCTTTGCGTGCGATGGAGCCTCCAATCAAACCCACCCCAATAACAGATAAATGATTAAACATTAGTCAAGAACGTTAATTAATGCATCAATGAAAAACGTATTTTCTGATTCCGTGCCAATGCTAATTCTCAAAAAATTTGGCAAGCCATAGTTGGCTATAGGCCTGACGATGACCCCTGCTTTCAATAAGTCCTCATAAATAGTCATCGCGGAACGCCCTAAATTAACCGTAATAAAATTACCTTTAGAGGGAATCCAGCTAAGCCCTAAAGCTGTAAACGCGTTAGTTAACTGCACCATCCCCTGTTGATTTAATGCAATAGTTTCATTCAGATATTCACTATCGGCCAAAGAAACTTCAGCTGCTGAAAGCGCCATTAAATTAGTATTAAAGGGCTGGCGAACACGATTTAGTAAATCAGCTATTTCAGCGCTTGAGACACTGTATCCGATTCTCATCCCTGCTAACCCATAGGCTTTAGAAAATGTACGTGTAATGATTAAATTAGGGAAAAGTGTTAACCAGGCAATTGAATCCGAACGTTCATCAGGACTAACATACTCAAAATACGCCTCATCTAAGACACAAATAACAAGTTCTGGAAGCTCAGTAAGAAAACCATACAGTTGTGAGGTCGTTAAGAAAGTACCGGTTGGATTGTTAGGGTTAGCAATAAACACTACTTTGGTTTTATTATTCACCAACCTTAACATCGCAGACAAGTCATGCCCATAACACGGATACTCACCCCCTGCGGATGCTTTTGAAATGACAGCTTGTGCCCCCACAGCTTGGGTAACAATCGGATAAACAGCAAACGCATATTCAGAAAAAATAACTTCACACTGCTCTGATATAAATGTTCGGGCAATAATCTCCAACACATCATTAGAACCATTACCCAAGGTAATTTGGGCTGTCGCAACCGCAAGTTTTTTAGCCAAGGCCGTCTTCAGAGAAAAACCATTACCATCGGGGTAACGAGAAGCCTCAGTCAGTACCTCACGTACAGCCGACAACACTTTCCCACTCGGGCCCTTCGGATTTTCATTCGAGGCCAGTTTAACAATTCTGGACAAGCCTAATTCTCTTTCAAGCTCACCCATGGGTTTTCCAGGTTGATAAGGTATTAACGCCTGTACACCTGCCAGTGCCAACTGATAAATCTGACTCGTTTCTGAATTCATGAAATTTAATTAAATGACAGCTTTAGGATAAGACCCTAAGATGGTCAACTTATTGACTGACCCTTCCAATTCACTCAATGCCTGAGAGACCTTTTCATTTTCAATATGCCCTTCAATATCAATAAAAAAAACATATTCCCAAAGGCCTTGGCGCGAAGGACGCGATTCAATGCGCGTCATACTGATATTATATTTTGCAAACGGTTGTAAGATCTTATGTAAAGCACCCGATTGATTACCCGTTGAAAGCAACAAGGTTGTCTTGTCATCGCCGGTTTTAGAAGCCGTTTGCTCACCAATAATCAAAAATCGCGTGATATTCTCTGTTTCGTCTTCGATATTACGGTGTAAGATATTCAACCCATACAGTTCTGCTGCAACCACCGGGGCAATCGCAGCACTACCTGCTTGCTCCGCTGCTAATTTTGCTGCTTCCGCATTACTGCTCACTGACTGCTGTACTACACCGGGCAAATGATCATTCAGCCATTTCTGACATTGTGCTAACGACTGCTCATGTGAGAAGACCGTTGAAATTGCCTCCAAATTATCTTCCCGAGTCATTAAGTTTTGGTTAACCCGTATCTCAACCTCACCACAAATACTTAATTCAGATTTAGCAAATCGATCTAAGGTATGCGTAATTACCCCCCCTGTAGAATTTTCAACTGGGACCACACCAAATTGACAATGCTTATTTTCTACAGACCAAAAAATATCATTAATTGATGAGACGGCAACACACTGCGCACCTTGACCGAAATGCTTCACTGCAGCTTGCTGGGTAAACGTTCCCTCCGGCCCTAAATACGCAACCGCCAAGGGTTTTTCCAAAGCCAGACAAGCTGACATGAGCTCTCGAAAAAAACTCATGGCAACCTCATCATCCAGCGGACCTTCATTAATCTCTCTGATCCGTCTAAGCACTAATGCTTCTCGGTCCGGGCGATAAAAGCAGCCGTCATCGCCAGCAGCCATTTTTGTCTTAGCAACCTCGATGGCTAGCTTAGCACGCTGATTAATCAAAGCCAGAATACTCTGATCAATCTGATCAATTTTAACTCTTAATTCATTTAAGGGTAAGACGGAGGTCATAAGATTATGCTATTGGCTAGTGAGTTCGCTCAAATTCTTTCATAAACTGTATTAATTTATCCACACCTTTCTCAGGCATTGCATTATATATGCTGGCACGAACACCGCCGACAGAGCGATGACCTTTTAATTCTACCATCCCGTTATCACTGGCTTTAAGCAAAAACTCTGGCAATAAGTCAGGGTTCGATAAAACAAAGGGGACATTCATTCTAGAACGATAGCCCACGTCAATATTATTTTCATATAATGCAGAATCATCAATCGCCTGATATAACTTGTCAGACTTACTAATATTAATCTTCTCGATCGCACTCACGCCGCCTAAATCCTCAAGCCAATCCAACATTAGGCTTAATAAGTACCAGTTATAAGTAGCTGGCGTATTTAACATTGAATCACTGGCTGCTTGTTGTGCATAACTAAAAACCGATGGAAGTGCTGGGTTTTGCGCTGCCAACAAATCATCTCGAACGATAACTACAGTGACCCCTGCAGGGCCCATGTTTTTCTGAGAACCGGCGTAAATCAATCCAAACTTATTAACATCCAAGACCCGCGAAAGAATATTAGACGACATATCCGCCACTAACGGCAACCCTACTTCTGGAATAAAGGAGAATTCAACACCGTTAATAGTTTCGTTACTGGTGTAGTGTAAATAAGCGGCTTGATCATCAAGCTGCCATTGCTCAACAGCTGGGACAGTAGAATAGCCACCGTCTTCACCACTGGCTGAAACCGTTACCTCACAATATTTTTTAGCCTCACTAATAGCTTTTTTTGACCATGCTCCTGAATTGATATAACACGCAGTCTGTTTACCTTGTAATAAGTTCATCGGAATCATTGCAAACTGTGCCGTCGCCCCTCCTTGCAAAAATAACACTTTATAGTTGTCAGGAATACCCATAACTGACCTGAGTGAGGACTCAAGTTTTTGTGCAATCGATAAAAAAGACTTACCACGATGACTCATCTCCATAACGGATTGACCACTATTTTGCCAATTGAGCAATTCATCTTTGGCTCGATTTAAAACAACCTCTGGCAGCATCGACGGTCCTGCACTAAAATTTAACACTCTGCTCATTAAAATTCTTCTCCTTTATCATGTCTTTCTTCTGAAATGTCATCAGGCAATCCCGCAATTCGGTCTACCCCAACTACTCGTTCATTCTTACCTAATTTAATGATAGTGACACCTTGCGTATTTCTGCCCACTACCGTGATTTCATTAATCCGTGTTCTCACCAGTGTGCCTGCATCGGTAATCAACATAATTTCATCATCATCTGAAACCAAAACAGCTCCCACAACATCGCCATTACGCTCTGTAGTTTGAATAGCAATAACGCCCTGGCCACCGCGTTTGTGGCAAGGGAAATCAGATAATCGTGTACGCTTACCAAAACCATTTTCAGTGATACTCAACACCGTTCCTCCGGTGGCTATAATTAACGAAATAACCTGCTGGTCTTGCGCTAACCGGATACCCCTAACACCCGCTGCCGTTCTACCCATAGAACGGACATCTGTTTCATTAAAACAAACTGATTTACCGGCACTACTAAATAAAAGAACATCTTGTTCACCATCAGTAATCGCGACCCCCACCAAACGATCATTTTCTTTCAGGTCGATCGCAATTTTACCGCTGGCACGCTGCCGCTTAAACTCAATTAATGGCGTTTTCTTAACTGTCCCTTGTGCGGTTGCCATAAATATATATTGATTTTCTGTATATTCACGAACTGGCAAAATAGCATTAATCCGTTCATTTTTATCCAGATTAAACAAATTAACAAAGGGTTTGCCCCTTGAATTTCTACTTGCAGACGGCAATTGATACGTCTTCAACCAATAAACTTTACCGGCACTGGAAAAACATAAAATAATGTCATGGGTATTAGTAACAATAATCTGATCAATAAAGTCAGCATCTTTAGTTTTAGTGGCAGATTTACCGCGCCCACCTCGTCGCTGTGATTTATAAGTTTCCAGAGATTGCGATTTCACATAGCCTTCATGCGATACGGTCACAACAACATCTTCTTCCGTAATAAGGTCCTCAGCTGACAAATTAAGATGCTCTTGAAGAATCTCAGTCCGGCGTTCATCCGAAAATTGCTCTTTAATGCTTTCGAGTTCTTCCCGTATAACGGTCATTAACCGCTGACTACTGGATAAAATACCCAAATAATCATCGATTTGTTCCAATAAGCTTTGATATTCCGTAACGATTTTCTCTTGCTCAAGACCTGTCAGGCGATGTAGCTGGAGATTTAGAATAGCCTGTGCTTGTTCTGCAGAAAGACGGTACTGTTGACCGTGAATCCCAAATTCTTCTGGCAACCCGTCAGGTCTTGAACGAGCAGCATCAGCGCTTTCAAGCAAGGTAGAAACAATGCCAGATGCCCACGTTTGAGCCAACAAGCCCACTTTCGCTTCAGCCGGATTCTTAGCGGCCTTAATCAAGGCAATCATTTCATCGATATTAGCCATGGCCACAGCAAGGCCTTCAAGCAGATGAGCCCGCTCCCGTGCTTTCCTTAAATTATAAATGGTTCTTCGGGTAACAACTTCGCGGCGATGGTCAATAAAGGCGGCCAAAACCTCTTTTAAATTCATGCACTTAGGACGACCATTAATCAACGCCACCATGTTGATGCCAAAAACGGCCTGCAACTGGGTGTTTTGATACAAATTATTTAAAATAACAGCCGGCACTTCACCACGGCGTAACTCAATCACCATGCGCATACCATCTTTATCAGACTCATCGCGCAAAGCCGTTATGCCTTCTAACTTCCCTTCTTTAACTAAGAATGCTATTTTTTCCAGCAATCTCGCTTTATTAACTTGATAGGGTAATTCGGTCACAACAATTGCATACTTGCCACTATCACCACTCTCTTCGAAACTGGCTCTGGCCCTCAAATAAATCTTACCTCTTCCGGTTAAATACGCATCACGTATTCCTTGCGCGCCATTAATCATCGCTGCGGTTGGAAAATCAGGTCCTGGGACATGAGCCATTAAGTCCATAGCGTCAAGATCTGGATTCTCTATAAGCGCTAGACAAGCATTAATAACCTCGCCTAAATTATGCGGTGGGATATTCGTGGCCATCCCCACGGCAATGCCTGTTGAACCATTAATGAGTAAAGTCGGCACTTTTGTCGGCAAAACAGCGGGTTCACTTTCTGACTCGTCATAATTGAGAATAAAGTCAACCGTCTCTTTATCTAAATCAGCCAGTAGCTCATGAGCAATCTTAGCCATTCTGACTTCGGTATAACGCATCGCCGCAGGCGAGTCTCCATCGACCGAACCAAAGTTCCCTTGCCCATCGACCATCAAATAACGCATTGCAAAAGGTTGCGCCATCCTAACAATAGTATCGTAGACCGCTGAGTCACCGTGGGGATGGTATTTACCGATCACATCACCAACCACCCGGGCTGACTTTTTATAGGGTTTATTCCAGTCAGTCCCCAACTCACGCATCGCATATAATACTCTGCGATGAACCGGTTTAAGACCATCTCTCACATCAGGTAACGCTCGGCCCACAATAACGCTCATTGCATAATCCAGATAAGACTGCTTCATCTCATCTTCTAGATTGACCGGTACTATTTCTTTAGCAAATTCAGACATATTATTTATTCATAAAAGAAATGCCGGGTTAGCAACACACTAAACCGGCATGACTTGTAAAAATCATGGAAAAGTAGACTACGCCAGATATCCCTTACGGGCACTTAGCATAGGTAGGAAATTTTGAATATTATAACAAAAACTGGCTTTTTTATGAACCTATACCAGAGACTTTTAAATAAATAACTCATCCAAAAAATGCTGCATCGATAGCCAAGAGCGATTATCTGCAGTGCGGTTAAAAACCGTACCAAAATCTGGGTCATTCGCTAAAGGATTCGTAAATGCATGCATCGTTTTTCCATAATGATGAAACTGCCAGTCAGCACCTGATCGGGTTAACTCTCGTTGTAACCCGAGCACCTGATCCGCTGGAACCATAGGGTCATCATGGCCATGTAAAACCAATATTTTGGCACTTATTTCAGGTTGCGGTATATTATCAGCCGGCATCAGCAAACCGTGAAAACTAATAACCCCTTGTATTTGAGCACCTGTTCGCGCTAAATCCAAAACACATAAACCACCAAAACAAAAACCAATTGCAGCAATCTTATTTTTATCTGCAAAAGGCACAAGGCTCACTGTATTCAATGCAGCACAGATTCGCCGTTGTAACAAGGCTCGACTCTCAATAAAAGGCTGCATTAATTGGGCATTATCATCCGGGCCACTCCCTAAAACGCCCTTCCCATACATATCTAACGCAAAACCGATGTAACCCATTTTTGCCAGACGCCGCGCTTTTTCTTCTACAAAATTGTCGCGCCCGCCCCAGGCGTGAGCAATCATAACAATCGGCCGACACCCCTGGAATGCAGGGTCATAAGCAAAAAAACCCTCCAAAAGGGTCTCATTGTCGTAATAGTCTATCGTTGTCGTTGTTATCGCCATAACCGATTATTGGCTACTGAAATTATAAGTAATCATCTTCCGCACGATCGGCAGTAACTGTTTCTTGATGACCTGTTGATGCAGCGGCGAATTCATATAAGCATCCATTGCCTGTTGATTTTCTAGCGTGACAGAAACGGCTACATCATAACTCGTATCCACCGCATGCCCACCATCACGTTTAACAACACCAACATGCCTGTTAATAATACCCGGGCTATTATTAAGTTTCCGGCTAACATCTAGAAATTTTTGTCGCTGCACGGCATCACCGGACTTGTTTAACCAAACGATAATCACATGGGTGATTTTTTTATCACGCTCACTTGAGCAAACAACACTTGAAGAAAAACAAGCCGTGAGGATCAAAGCACAAAGCACATAACGCCCCTCCCGCTTCATGCCAATACCTTTTGTGCTTTGAGTGTAGCAAGAAAGGCCTCTGACGCGGCCTCCACTAAGTCTAAAACCTTCTCAAAACCAAACTGCCCACCATAATAAGGGTCAGGAACTTCACGAGTATTTAATTCAGGCGCAAAATCTAAGAAATAGTGTATTTTAGACTGATAATCCACCGGGCAGGCAGCGCTCAGAATCTCGAAATTATCCTGATCCATAGCCAGAATATAATCAAAATCCTCAAAGTCACCTCGGATAAATTTTCGTGCTCGCTGCTGCGATAAATCGACCTCTCGGCGCATAGCCGCCTGCTGGGCTCGAAAGTCGGGTGCATCGCCGACATGATAGGCATGCGTTCCCGCTGAAGCGACGGTAAAACAATGCGCTAGACCATAGGTTGAAATTGTTTTTTTAAACACACCTTCTGCTGTCGGCGAACGACAGATATTACCCATACAAACAAATAAAACTTTAATCTTCATCTTATTAACCTTGCATCAAACCTATCAAACCTTTTACGGATAATTATCGCCACGAACCAAACTCAAAAACAACCCAGAAGCCATCAACAATATTTTAATGTAGCTACTGTAAACACAGTATTAACGCTAACCCAAGGTACGGCGAATCGCTTGGATGGATTGTGAACTGGATAGGCCATGATCAGCATCTCTGACTTCCCCATCAAGAACATGAGCAATATGATTAATTGATGCAACCAACTGATCAAAACAATGAACCGGATCATCCACCTCATCGGGTTGCATAAAGAACACCACCCCCGGACAAAAAAACTCAGCCATCTCATCTATAGGAAAAACACCCGGCTCAACAAGACAAGCGATACTAAAGCGAACTTCATTCTTGGGACTAATACTTTGAAAAATCTGTAAATCGGTATAAATCAAGCCTAAAACTTCAAATTCTTTTTGCAAAGAAAACCCGTTAAAGCCTTGTTCTGAGCTGGCCACAACACTCAATTGAATAAATGCCGGCGCTCCAATATTCTCATTTTCGTTACGTTCATCGCCCCACTCATCACTTGGCTGATCTACAACATCAATCGGAACAATATCAAACGCATCATGTTCCGTATTAATCACAAGTGAGTCATCAATTGACCCTAGCCCTCTATCGCCTTTATTGAATAAATGGCGACTCCGTGAGGGTTTGTTTTTTATATAAGCGACCGTTAAAAAACCAAATACGACCACTAACCCCAAACCTATTATCACTAATCTCAGTAAATCTTTATCCATTAACTTTCCGCCAAATCAATTGCTTCATCAATATCTACAGCGACCATTCGGGAAACGCCTGACTCCCTCATGGTAACACCTGCTAATTGTTTTGCAATTTCCATAGTTACTTTATTATGTGAGATGAACATTAATTGTACATTCTCAGACATCTCCTCAACTAATCTTGAAAATCGCTCAACATTCGTGTCATCCAATGGCGCATCCACTTCGTCTAACATACAAAAAGGGGCTGGATTCAAATCAAAAAATGAAAAAACTAAAGCGACCGCGGTTAGGGCCTTTTCACCCCCTGATAGCAAATGTATTGATCGCGTTTTCTTCCCAGGCGGCTGGGCAACAATATTAACGCCCGCCTCAAGCTCATCACCCTCAGTTAATTCAAGATAAGCCCGCCCGCCATCAAATAACTTCTCAAATTTATTCTGGAGACCTAAATTAATAGCATCAAAAGTTGCATTAAAACAGACTTGTGTTTCCTGATCAATTTTATCAATAGCTTGGTCCAGTTTATCCAGTGCCGCTGTCAGATCAGCATGCTGCTCATTAAGAAAATCCAGCCGTTGCTGCTCTGAATTAAATTCATCAATTGCAGTTAAATTAATAGCACCTAATTTATCAATAGCACTCACTAGATCCTCTAACTTACGCCGCCAAGAATGCTCTTCCGCATCCTCAGGACAATCTGCAATCACATTCGCAACAGTGGCATTTAATTCCGACAATTGCTCATCAACTGTTTTTTGTCTTATTTTACTTTCTTCTTGGAGCAATCGGTGCTTATTTAACGCTTCTTTAAAACCGTCTAATTGTTGATTGAGTTGATCCAACTCAATCACATGCTTATGCAATGCCGCTTCCATTTGTTGCAACTGCTCTGTCATGCTCTGAACAGCGACTTGTAATTGTTTCTTTTTAGAATCAAAATCAGCTAACGCTGTTTTATCATGACTCAAGGGTTCTATCGATTGCTGATATTTAGTTTCAAACTCACTCAAGCGCTCATGATCTTGTTTAGAGATGTCTGACAAACGATCAATTTGCTTTTGAATTAAATGTTGAGCATTTCGTAACGACTCCATTTGCCCCTGCAATTCTAATAACATTTGTTTTGCATTAGCAGAGTGCTGACTCGCTTCTTGCCACCCCTCTTGAAGTATATTTTTCTGGTGCTCCAACGCATGCTTTTCTTTTTCCAAGTCAATCATCAACTGCACTGCCTGCATCTTTGCTTCACCCGAGCATTTCATTGCTAAATCGATCTCAGCCAACTGTAATTCCATCGCTTCAATATCACGTAAGACTTGCTCTAATCGGCGACTCTGTTGCTCTAAACGCGCTGAATTGGCACTAAATTCGGCACTTTTTACAGCCAAATCTTCCGCTATCACCTTATCTTTCTGTTGAAACAGCTCCCGTTGTTCTTCTGCATACTTCAACCGGTTTTCAACTGAAGAAACAGACTGTTCCTTCTCAATTAACTCAGATGCCAAACTCGATCGCTCTTGCTTTAATGACCTTAATTCTTTCTCTCGCTGCAGAATGCCCGTTTGCGGTGTATTGCTCTGGGTTAATTTCAACCATCCCCCGCCTATCCAGATCCCTTTCGGGGTGATGATGGACTCATGTCCTGCTAAGCTTTTTACGTGCTCATAAGCAACTCTTAGCGTATCCGCACAATAAATACCTTCTAAAAACACAGACACTCCCGAAGGTGCCTGAATCTTATCAATCAATAACGGCAACTGATGTTTACTTTGATAACTGGTTTTAACGGTACGGGTGAACAACGTGAGTGTTCCATCATCTAATTGCTCGAGTGACTCGACATAAGGCCCTAAGTCATCCACATAAATGGCATCAAGACAACGCGTTAAAACCATTTCCGCAGCCCGTTCCCAACCATTTTCTACCTCGATCATCTCAGCCAAACGTTTCTCATTCGATAATGCATTCGCCTGCAACCATTGCACTAATTGTTTATTTCTTTTACCCATTGAATGTTGCTGTAACAATGTTAACGACTCAACTTTTCCATTAAGCGCATGTTCTTGTGCATGTAATAAATTCAGGTCTTCACGACTACTTTTGACTTGTTGACGGCATTGGGTAATTTCTTGAACTTGTTGCTCTAGTTGCTGGCGAAATTCGGCACGCTTTAAACTAATCTCACCGATAGCCTGCCCCAATGTTTCAATTTCTAACTGTATGGTGGTATCTGATAATTCAGTTCTTTCACTTTGCAATTGCTCCAATTGATTTTGCGTTTGAGTATGCTGACGTTCAAATTGAATAATCTGCGATTGCTGAATCTCAACCTGCCCTTTTGCCTTATTGTAACTGTCACTAAAAGTTTCCCACTCAGCTTGCCACTGCTGCTGCTTTGCCAAGGCTTTTTGCGCGAGTCGTGAGAGTGTTAATTCTTTTTCAGCAGCCACTTGATAGTCTGATTTTGCGGCACTTATATCGTCGGTACACTTTAAAAGCTGTTGTTTATCGGCAGCAATCTCAACGGCAATATTCTTTTCCTGACTTCTTAAACGGGTAATCTCAAGTTGTAATCGCTCATTATTTTGAGTCGCATGGTCAATCTTCTGAGATAACTGATCAACCTGAGCAACCGATTGATAATAACGTTCTTGCTCCTGACCTGATAGTTCACGATGACTTCTTAGCAAATCCTGCTTAGTCGCTATAGTAGCCTTTAATTCTACCTGCTGTACCGACAAGCTATTATGCGTTCCAGCAATGTCCTGAATTTTATCCTCATAACCACAGACTTCAGCGTGATAACCCTGCCAGCGTAGCGCTAATAACTCAACTCGGCATTGCCGCTCTTCTTTCTTTAACTGTTTAAAGCTTTCTGCTTTTTTAGCTTGTGACTTTAACCGTTTAAGTTGTTTATCAACCTCGCTCCGTATATCATTCAATCGATCAAGATTTTCACGGGTATGACGCATTCTGATTTCAGTTTCATGACGTCTTTCTTTATATTTTGAAATACCCGCGGCTTCTTCGATATGCTCTCTTAATTCTTCCGGCTTAGATTCAACCATTTTTGAGATAGTGCCTTGTTCAATGATGGCATAACTTCTGGCACCTAAACCGGTACCTAAGAAAATATCGACAATATCTCGACGACGGCACCGTAAATTATTCAAAAAATAAACTGACTGCCCATCACGGTTCAACTTGCGCTTGACAGAGATTGTGCTGTACTGCGCATAGGCCCCACCTAAAACGCCTTCGTTATTATCAAAAAATAACTCAACCGAGGCATGACTGACCGGTTGGCGCGTAGCTGAACCGTTAAAGATCACATCCGCCATATTACCTCCGCGCAAATGTTTAGCTGAGCTTTCGCCCATCACCCATCGAACAGCGTCAATAATATTTGATTTACCACACCCATTAGGACCCACAATACCAATAAGATTGCTAGTCAAATGGACCGTAGTTGGATCAACAAACGATTTAAAACCCGAAAGTTTGATTTTTTCCAGTCGCATTACTGGTAGAATATCCTCATTTTTTAATGTGAGCTTTGAACCAAATGAGTGCATTTGGACTTACGCCGAAAACCTATAAGAAAGGTCCCTCATGGCAATTTTGAGAGCATTTACTATAGATCATTCACTTCTTATAATCAATTCCCTTCCTTAATTGACACGATGACGACAGAACCGATTAAAAACCTTGAAACTTTTGAAAATCCTCAACCAGGACGAAACTATACCATTCGTATTGAAACCCCTGAATTCACATGCCTATGTCCGAAAACCGGTCAACCTGATTTCGCCAATATTACCCTTGAGTACATTCCTAATAACGCCTGTATTGAGCTCAAATCACTTAAACTTTATTACTGGTCATATCGGAATCAAGGCGCCTTTCATGAAGCGGTCACCAATCAAATATTAAATGATATTGTCGACGCAATTCAACCTAACTTCATGCGGGTAAGTGCTGAATTCTGGGTTCGCGGCGGTATTGCTACCACCGTCATCGCAGAACACCGCAACCCAGACTGGCAACCGGACGATTTAATCACATTGCCTTGACGCTGCCGCACCCAGCCAACGCCTTTATTTAACTCATAACTTTCTTTTTTAAAAAAAATGGCCTTATCAAAAAAAATCAACGCGTCCATTCAAACCCTACTCCCTCACCACCTTTTATCTCGTTTGATGCAGCTATTTACCGAGTCCACCTTTGAACCATGGAAAAACTTTGCGATTAAATTAATAATTAAACACTATCAGGTCAATATGAATGAAGCCATAAATTCTGACCCGACCTCCTACAGCCATTTTAACGCTTTTTTTACACGGACGCTTAAACCCGGCACACGCCCAATCTGCCGAGAATCACACGCTATTATCAGCCCAGCCGATGGCGCTATCAGTCAAATAGGGACAATTGATAACGACCAAATCATTCAAGCTAAAGGCAAAAACTTCTCCGCTAAAACGCTTTTAGGGGGCGACCCCGCTACTGCTGATATTTTTAAGAATGGCCAGTTTGTCACTATTTACTTATCACCGAAAGACTACCACCGACTGCACATGCCCGCCACAGGCACCCTAAAAGAAATGATTCATATTCCCGGGCGATTATTTAGTGTCAACACAGCGACTACCGAAGCCGTTCCGGACCTGTTTGCCAGAAATGAACGTGTCGTAACTATTTATGAAACCGAATCAGGCCCTATGGCTCTAATACTGGTGGGTGCTATTTTTGTTTCCAGCATTGAAACCGTTTGGCACGGTGTTGTGACACCGCCAAGTTCAAAAACAATAAGACGTTGGCACTACCCTGATAATCCACCCATATTAAAATTTGCAGATGAAATGGGTCGTTTCAATATGGGTTCAACCATTATCGTTCTTTTCGGACAAGACCAAATGAACTGGTTAACTGAATTAAAAGCCGGCGAAAATATCCAACTGGGTCAACAATTAGGCGTAGCTTATGAACAGTGATCAACCCAGAAAAATTATTTGCCCGTAGTGAAAACCAACTTAATTACTATTTTATAACAAACTCTATCCAAAAAAGACTTTTTACTATGACCGAAAAAAAAAGAGAACTACCCAAATTATTAGGCCGTATTCTTTGCCTTCTTGGCGAACATGACTATATCGTTATTTCCGTGACCTTTGGGTTTAGCGTTGGTGACACTGTTGAGAAAGTTGAATGTCGTCGCTGCGGTCATAGAACCGCTCGTTACAGTAAAGAAGATTGATTTAGGCGACTCACTTTCACTGCGTCAAAATGAGTCGCCTAAATCAATGGCTCAAAAACAAGAACCCTTTTCAAAAGGTTCTTGTTCAGGAGAATTTGACTTATATTTTACAATAAGAAGGAATCCAACTACGCTCAATCATATGCTCTGGAACATTATTGAAATCAAATTCTTGACCATCTTTAATCATTTGTTGCACATCAAATAAATGATCAAACTCAGGCATATCATTGAAAAACATTTTATAAAAAGGACTTACTAACGCCTCTGAAATTTTAATACCAATCGGTCCTATAAAATTCCGTCGCTGCCCTACATGTGCCATTTCATCAATAGTAATTTCATCAAGCAAGGCCTTTACACGTTCAAGCACTTCAGGTTCATCCGCCAAAATATCATCGAACAAGGCATGTAAATGACAATAAAAAGTAACCCCCATCAACTCAGTCACAAAGGCCGGTGTATCCATCAAAAAACCAGGAAGCTTCGGGAATTGTTCATAGACCTTTTCTTTCCACGGACTTAATGGAACCCACTCGACTTTATTAAGTCCAAAAGTTCTCAATATTTCGTCAAACAAACGAACATGACAGAATTCTTCAGCCAGATGTACTCGGCTTATTTTATCTTCGATAGTATGGGAATTAGCCATATCAGGCACCACATCCCAAGCACCTTTAATACCGACCCACTCATGCCGGGCAAATTTATACATACAAGTCATCATTAAAGTCATACGATCTAAGGTTGCCGGATCATCCTGCACTTCAATATAATTACGATAAAATGCCTCAGGATCAACCAAAGGCTTTCTTAATTTAACGGGGTTATCCTTAAAATATTTTAGTCTTTCACGTTTAACCGCTAAATCTTTATCATCTTCAAATAATTCACCACCGTGGCGCTGGGTAAACTCCCAATAACTTTCGAAATTCTCTTTTCGCTCTTGCGCTGTTGAAGGTGAGAAAACAGACCTATACTTTTTGCTCATACCAATAAAACTCCTAATTAAAACTAACCCTTATAGATATCTGGAAGGATACCATGTCCATTTACTGTAAATTATGAAAACAATACGCAAACTGACTTTATTTAACATTCTCGGGGTACACGCTGCTCTTTTATCAAAAAAAACATGTTAATCGTTTATGCCATGCCTCTTTGACGCAACGCCTCATACAAAAGAATTCCCGATGCGACCGAAAGATTAAGACTTTCTACTTGCCCCACCATCGGTAATTTCACTAACACATCACATTGCTCCCTTGTTAATCGCCGCAAGCCCTTCCCTTCAGCACCGACCACAAAAGCCAAAGGCCCTGTTAATTCAATTTGAAAAACCGTCTGAGAGGCTTCCCCTGCCGCCCCCATAACCCAAATACCTTGTTGTTTCATCCAGCGTAAAATCCGCGCAAGATTGGTCACCTGATAAACAGGAACGGTTTCCGCAGCCCCACTAGCGACTTTACACACGGTGGGCGTCAACCCCACTGAGTTATCCTTCGGTAAAATAACACCCTGAACACCGACGGCATCAGCCGTTCTTAAACAGGCCCCTAAATTATGTGGATCTTGAACTTGATCTAACACTAAGAAAAAAGGTGTCTCTGATGCGGTTTTAATTTTCTCCATGAGCATTTTTTCAGTTTTAATCTTAGGCAAATTAACCTCAACTAAGACCCCCTGATGATTACGCCCTTCACTTAATTGCTCCAGTGTTTTCTTGTTTGTTTTATGAAAAGGCACCGGTAAACGAGCCAGTTGCTGTACCAATTCTTTGAATTTTGCATCTTGACGACTGCCATCAACCCAGACGCCTTGAATTTTTTCAACTGAATAATCTAATGCCGATTGAACGGCATGAATGCCAACGATGATGGTTGGCTTCAATGTTGAGGCCTCTTCTTAATCTTTTTATTCTTTTTAATTTTTTTCACCTTTTTATCGGCCTTCAATTTTTTTGTCTTATAACTTTTTTGCAGTAAATCAAAATCTATTTTTTTCTCATCCAAGTCGACCCGTGCCAACACAACGTTAATCGCATCACCCAAACGGTATTTCTTACCTGTTTTCTCACCGGTCAATTGATGACTTACCGCATCAAAATGATAAAAATCTTTTCCTAAGGTGGAAATATGAACAAGACCCTCAATATACAAATCCTCTAACTCAATAAACAAGCCGAATGCGGTAACGGAAGAAATAATGCCTGAAAATTCCTGACCAATTTTATCCATCATATATTCACATTTAAGCCAGCTAACGACTTCCCGGGTTGCTTCATCAGCACGTCGCTCCGTTGCCGAACAATGCTCACCGAAGTTAACCATATCTTGGAAACTGTACCTAAAGGCCTCCGGCGGCAACCCGAGACAAACATGTTTAATCGCACGGTGAATCAACAGATCAGGATAACGCCTGATCGGTGAAGTAAAATGCCCGTATGCCTCTAACGCCAATCCAAAATGGCCTTTATCCTCGGCACTATACACCGCTTGCGATAGTGACCTTAAAATAACCGTCTGAATTAAATGGCTATCGGCTCGCCCTTTTACCTGATCCATCAACGCCATATAGTCTTTAGGTTCGGGTTTCAACCCACCGTCTAAAGACAACCCTAATTCATTTAGAAATACCCGTAGGTCAAGTACTTTCTCAGCAGAAGGCCCTTCATGAACCCGCAGTAATTTAGGCATTTTATGCTTTTGAAGAAACCGTGCCGCTGAAATATTAGCAGCAATCATAAACTCCTCAATCATACGATGGGCATCATTACGCGTGGTTGGAATAATCTGCTCTATTTTTCTGTTCTCAGCAAAAATGATTTGCGTTTCACGGGTATCAAAATCCATAGCACCCCGTTGCTCACGGATTTGACTCAACACGGTAAATAATTGGTGTAAATCTGCCAAGTTATCTAACCGATCATGATATTTTTCGAGTAATTCGGGTGTGTTGTCTTTAATAATACCTGCGACTTCCGTATAAGTCATACGCGCATGAGAACGCATAACGGCTTCATAAAAGTTTGTTTCAGTCACTACCCCTTGATCGCTAACCATCATTTCACACACTAAACAAAGACGATCAACCTCAGGATTAATTGAACATAATCCATTCGATAACGCTTCAGGAAGCATAGGAATAACTTGTTCAGGAAAATAAACAGAAGTCCCACGATTTCTAGCTTCAGTATCTAATGCAGAGTCTGGCGTAACATAAAAAGAAACATCGGCAATAGCAACAATTAGTTTCCATGCGCGCCCTACCCGTTCACAATACACAGCATCATCAAAGTCACGCGCATCCTCACCATCAATAGTGATTAAAGGGGTATGGCGTAAATCAATTCGGTTCGTTTTAGCCGCCTCGGGAACTTCAGCTTTTAAGTCATTAATTTCATCTAACACCAAGTCCGGCCAAATGAAGGGTAATTCATAAGACCGCAGCGCCACTTCAATCTCCATACCCGGGGCCATATGATCGCCCATAATCTCAACAACCTTACCGATCGGCTTGTTTCTTTTCGTGGGTTGTTCGATTAATTCAGCCACGACAATCTGTTCATGTAATGCGCCGTTAATTTCAACTTGGGGAATAATAATATCTTGATTAATTTTTTTATTATTAGGAATAACGAAGGCAATGCCTTTATCAAGAATAATTCGACCCACCACCCGAGCCGTCAGACGCTCTAAAATCTCAACAACACTGCCTTCACGGCGCCCCCGCCTATCGATGGTAATAATCTGTGCGACAACACGATCATTATGCATGAGTGCTTTCATTTCTCGTGGTGAAAAATATAAATCTTCCGTGGCATCATCCGGCCTTAAAAAACCAAAGCCTTCTGGGTGACCAATCACCCGTCCAACGATCAAATCTTTACTATTGACTAAACAAAAACACTGCTTTCTGTTTTTCAATACCTGCCCATCGCGTTCCATCGCACGAAGCCGCCTCCGTAACGCCTCAACCTGCTCCTCGTCAAACAACGTAAATGCTTTTTGGATGGCCTTTTGGGTTAAGGGTTTACCGTGGTCGGTTAATAACTCAATAATGAGTTCCCGACTTGGAATAGGATTAACGTACTTTTGAGCCTCACGTTGGGCATAGGGGTCGTGCTTTGGATTAAAAGACGATTTTTTATTACTCATTGATAAACTTTTTGTATGACTTTACACATATATTGATAATTAACAGACGTTCAAACATTGACACAAAAAACGGAACCTGTATAGTTCTCAGTCACTTTTCATGTTGTGTGCTTTTTAATGCTGAGGTGGCGAAATGGGTAGACAAGCTAACTTCAGGTGCTAGTGGAGGCAACTACGTGGAGGTTCAAGTCCTGTCCTCGGCACCCAACACCATCTGCAACATAAGTCCGTGAAAACACCTAACAAAGATGA